>Ga0315279_10000301_pt1 | contig 103006 bp, 86 predicted proteins | sample YL17G06_20_MG_FD_203694 | JGI IMG/M metagenome (GOLD analysis project Ga0315279, IMG submission 203694) | Sediment microbial communities from Yellowstone Lake, YNP, Wyoming, USA - YL17G06_20 | ecosystem: Environmental > Aquatic > Freshwater > Lake > Sediment | place: USA: Wyoming | collected... | reverse complement strand
ACTCTGTAGTCATAAAGGCTGTCTCCCTTCTCTGGCGCAAGTTATTCTTCCCAAAATGCTTATGCCAGAAGAGACAGCCTTTTTCAATTTTTTAATGAGAAATCCGGGCTAGTCCCGGGCTGCCTCCGTTGGCCGGCTTTGAGGTGATCACCGAGGTGGCTGGCCCTATGAAAACACGCAGGAATAGGATGAACGACGAATTGCGCCCCGAATACGCTCTCGGCCAGTTGCTCAAGGGAGGGGTACGCGGCAAGTACGCGAAGCGCTACCACGCGGCTACAAATCTCATTCTCCTGGACCCCGATGTCCGCAAGGCCTTTCGCAGTGAAAGAGCGATTAACGCCGCCTTACGCTTGGTGATCGAGTTGCGCAAGCAAGCGTAGCGCGGACCTGTTTTGTAGGTCCGCGGCACTTGGAGGCGATCGGTGAGAAGAGCTTGCTGATGACCCGGAGGTAGCCACAGTCAATTCGGCTTGGCAATTGACCGTGGGTTCGTCATCAAAGGAAAAGCCCCCGGTCACGAAACCGCTGGCCGTGCCTACCCGCTCTGTTTTCCAATTCTTTTTCCTCGTCAGCGATAGCTGGCTGTTTAATCGTCTCCACTATCCTTTCAACCGGAACGACAATCTCGATTCCTAGATTCAAATCTTCACCTTTCACAATGTACTGCCCATGTACCAGTCCAAGTAAATAGACTTTTTGAAATTGATTCAGCAGAATGCCGCCAACTGAGCGGGTCGTTCCGAACGCAAGGAACACGGGAGAGCCGCTAAGCCCATGAATTGCTCTTGTGTCGATCAAGTAAGCATCCATCGGCCCTAGCGTCGTGTCCACCTTCTCCGTGGGCATGGCAGCGATAGTGCCGACTCGAACAATCGGAATGTTGTTTTTCTTTCCATGGTGAGGATGGAAAAGGCCAGCGATAAATACGTCGTTTCCAGTGCCGATCTGATATTTACTGATGACTTCTGGCGTAGTGATCCCGTCTATGGGATACGGAAGATGTTGCAGGTCATCGCTCCAAGTAAAGCTCGCCGCAGCCACGTCTACTTGTTTCCCGCCGGGGTGATTGTGCCAATCTTTAAGTGCAGTTCGTTTCCATGCAGCGTCACCCGATGTCGTGTTAACGCGAATATAGATGCTATCTAGTCCTAAATTCCGTATCCCATCAATCACGTGGCGAGCGGTGACAAGATAGTTAAACGCCAACCGCTCGCCTCCCCGCATGAGCAGGAATGCGGTAGCAGACACCGTTTCCTTGTCTGCATGTGGCTTATAGCCAACAAAGATAACGCTTTTCAGTACCTCTTGTGGGATGTCCATAGACGCCTCCGGCGAGTCCACAACTGTCGCACGTCCAATCGAACGAAGTGTCGTCAATGCGAATTTTATGAGTTGTAGAATGACCACAAGACGCGCATATAACCCGAAGAGAAATCTACATGAGTTTTAGCCTTCTCTGCATAATGACAGGGTTCTTAATCTGAAGCGAGCGGTGTTCATCACTTATTTACCTGCCGCAAAAGGCGCGCGTAATTCCGCTTATAGGTTGCGTTCTTGGGGTCTAGGATATGGGCCGCGCGGTATTCCTCCAGGGCACCCCGCTGGTCACCTTTCTTCTCCAATGCGTCGCCGAGGGCGGAATGCGCCATGCCATAATTGGGGTTCAGGCGCAGCGCTTCGTGTTCTTCGGCAATCATTCCATCCCAGTCTCCTTTGTCTCCAAGTACCCTGCCAAGGTTGACGTGCGCAATCTCGTACTTGGGGTTCAGGTGTACAGCTTCTCGGAATTCTGCAATTGCCCCGTCTAAGTCGCCCTTGTACCGAAGCTCCACGCCAAGGAGGAGGTGCGCGTGACTATCGCTGGGGTTCTGAAGCAGAGCCTCGCGGTTCCTCGTGAACTCCTTCTCCGAATCGGCCTTTTGCTCAAGCGCCAAGCTCAGAAAGATGTGCGCAGCTTCATTCTGCGGATCCAGACGCAGTGCCTCGCGGCATTCCGCAATCGCCCCATCCCAACCATCCCAACCGCCCTTGATATTAAGCGCCTTGCAGAGCTTCCCATGCGCATTCTTATCGTTTGGGTTCAGGCGAACTACCTCTCGGTATTCTGCAATGGCCCCGTCCAAATCGTCCTGTTGGTCAAGGGCGGCTCCGAGAGCCGAATGCGCATATTCGTCATTCGGATTGAGCCGCAGCGCCTGCCCGTACTCTGCAATCGCCCCCTCCACCTCGCCCTTGTTCCTTAAAGCCACGCCGAGATGGAAGTGCGCATCGCTATTACTTGGGTTCAAGCGTAGCGCCTCTCGCTGCTCAGTGATGTCTCCATCCCAATCGCCCTTTTCGCTAAGCGTCACCCCGAGATTGATATGCGCCTGGCAATCATTCGGATTCAGGCGCAGCGCCTCGCGGTATTCTGCGATCTCCCCGTCCGCGTCGCCCCTTTCCCCGAGCGCGAAGCCGAGATGAAAGTGCGCCTCCTCGTACTTTGGGTTCAAGCGCAGCGCTTCACGATATTCCTCGATCTCTCTATCCGCGTCGCCCTTGTGTCCGAGCGCGAAGCCGAGGCTATAGTGCGCCACTTCATTATCGGGGTTCAAGCGGAGGGCCTCGCGTTCTTCAGCGATTTCTCCATCCCAGTCACCCTTTTCCCCGAGCGCGCCGCCCAGAATGGTGTGCGCCGCCAGATTATCGGGGTTCAAACGCAGTGCTTCACGTTCCTCCGCGAGCGCTCCATCTAAATCACCCTTGCCCCAAAGTGCTCCACCGAGCACCACATGCAGGTCGGAATTCTGCGGATCTAGTTGTATCGCTGCGCGACATTCTGTTTCGGCGTCGGTATACCGTTTGCTCTGAACGAATTCCGCTCCGCGCGCCATGTGTTGCCGCACCTCGGCGTCCCGAGCCTGTGCCGCCGGATCAACGGTCACGGGCTTCATCACCTTGGCGCTCTTGAGCGCTGCGATCAACTCATCGTCACCGCCGCCCAGACGCACTTCGTCCAGATGGTCTTGTTGCGGCTGGAAATCGATGCCGTGCTCTTTCACCAGCATTGCCATGCGGCGGCTGGACACCTGCGCGGCGAGCAAAGCGAAAACCTGCACCTGGTTCAGCGGCTTCTTTGCGCTGGCTGGCTCAGGGGGCTTGGCCGCGCGCAGCGCCTTAAGAAATGCCTCGCTCGCACCTGCGGCCTTGAGGCTTTGGAGAAAATCCTCCGCCGGCGCAAAATCAATCCCGCGCTGCGCGATCAGCTTTGCGCCCGACTCGTCGCCGAGCCCGCTGCGCACCAGGCTCTGTACTTGGCCTTGCGTCAGTGGCTTTTGCTGTGCCCAGGCAGACAGGGCAATCAGGAACCCCATCACCAGCATGAGAAGAGTCAGCGTTTGTCGGAATCTCATTCCACCCTCACAAGGCTCTCGTGGACTGAGAGAAATCTATGGGGAGATTCTACCGCACTTTTCCGGCTCTCAGTCAGCAGGATGTGCCGGCGAGGGCCGACGCCATGAGTCCAGTCGCCGCTCGCAGCTTCGGGGTATCGGCCTCCGTCCTGCGGGCGGCATCTGGTTATTCAAAACCCGGCGGGGCTTCAAGCTGTCGCCCACCGATAAACTGGTGGCACGGCCATCCCCGGCCCGTTCCTGGACCGAAGGGCCGGGGCGGGCTTGGCCGTGGGGGGTGGCTCACGGGCGAGACGCCCGTGCCACTCCGTGGGCGGCTGAGACTGAAGTTTCCTCAGGGCTCAAGCATCTGCCTCGAAACTCGCGCAACGTGGAGCGCGCGCAGGCAGTTGCTCTCGGTAACGCACTCGGCACGAAAAATCACGGGCGAGTACGCCTGTTCGGACTGCGCCGCCTAGTCCCGTGCCCGCATAAAAGGTGCTTTTGGCGCAGCGTGCTCATTGCGAAGGCTTGGCGTGCACACAAGCACCGCCGGAAACTTATCAGGCGGTCACGGGCCTAGGGCCACAGGGTATCGTTCGCTACCGCATCCAATAACGCGTGGAGCGGCCACACCTCGATCCCGTCTTCGGTCCGCAGGCGTTGGTCTCCTAAGTAAACCAGGGCACGGCGCACGACACGGCCAAGATCAACGATGGCGCGCAGCCCTGATACCTGCGTATGGGAAAACCGCGACTGGGTCTTTACCTCCAGAGCGAGATATTCCCGCCCTCTCCGCAGTAGGAAGTCAACTTCGGTCTGCCGGGCCTGGACGGGCGCGCAATACGAGATTTCCTCAAGCAGTTCTGCCCTTCGGCGGGAAGATCAAGCTCGCCTGTCGGTAGTCGGCAACCATGTCGCCGTTTTACCATGAAGAATGGCGGCATGGTGTGCATGGCTCTGACCTGGGCCGGTTAGGGCACTGACCGTAGCTGGAAAATCGCGGTGGCAACCCCTCTCGCAGGGGGTAGCTTTGCGCGCAGGCTTTCACGCCGTGGGGCATCCCCGTTTGCTGAACCCTGGGTTCGCGGCTTGCAGAGGCTCGCGTCAAGGGCCAGAAAGTCGAACGCAACGGAGAAATACCAGCAGGCTGCCGCCTGGCCGACACAATGTCGTAACTCAAAGCTCCTAGTGCGGCCTTTGCAGCCGCTCATACCTGGAAAACAAATCAACTACAATCCTTAGATTGACGGACGTCATGTGGTTTCGTGAGCCCTCTCATCGACATGCTGCTTGTTCGGCTGCTAGTTTGCCAACGGTGCAGCGGCGGGTCTTGGGTCAAGGAATCCTATGGGGGAACTTCCTCGGGTCTGCTGCCCTTGTGCTCTCAGTCAGTTTGATGAGGCTCGGCCAGCCGAGTTCCTCGCAGGTGAAGCTTACCCCAGGTTCCCTTCCATCATGGCCCTATCGCGGCGCGACGCAATAGTCGTCCTCGTCACGATCCTCGCCCTCGTCTCGGCAGTATCAACAATCCCAGCCCAACTCGTTAGCGCGCAGGTCGGCACCGCACGGCCAGATATCCTTTTCGTACAAGCGCCCGTGATTCGCGCGGGTTGGCTCCCTGAGCGTTTTCCGAAAGGCAGCCGCATCGTACGCCTCGCCAAACAAAGTACGTCCCCCGTTAATCTCACGCCGGTGTTTTTCGCCGCCGCAGATCCCCAGGTTTCGTTCGATGGCTCGAGAGTGCTTTTCGCTGCAAAGCAGGAGCCCCAAGCACGCTGGCAGATCTGGGAGATGAACACCGACGGGTCCGGAAAGCGCCAACTCACTCATTGTCCGGGCGACTGTCTGCGGCCCGCTTACTTGCCGCGCGACGAGATCGTCTTCACCGTCTCCGTAGCGGGGGCTTCACAGGTGAACTCGCAGCTTTACGTCAGCAAGCGAGACGGATCTGCGCCACACCCCATCACCTTCGGCCCGGGCGATTATCAACTCGAGACGGTCTTAAGGAATGGCTTGATACTGGCCTCGGCGCGGTCGCCCTTGCAGCCCCGCAACGATACGGAGAGTTCGCGTGAACTCTATACCCTTCGACCCGATGGCAGCGGCCTGGCCTCCTTGCGCTGCGACCACCACCGGACAGCCATTCGAAGTGAGGCGGAAGAACTGGACGATGGCTCCGTAATCTTTGTGAAGAGCCGCAACCCGGGTCCTGAAGTAGGGGGGGAACTGGCCGCCTTTCGACGCGGGGCATTGCACAATTCGCTGGTTAGCCCTCTCCGCGTGCTCGCGTGGTCGCCGCGACAGCTCACGGCGGACACGTTGATCGTGGCGCGGAAAGCGGTTGGACCCAACGAGGAGGGGAGAAGACTTGACCTCTACGCTTTTGACACCGCGCGGGGAAGATTCGAGGGATTGATTTACCGCGATCCGAAACTCTCCAGCGTCGCGGCGGTCCCCGTGGCGGCTCATCCTGCCCCGCGCTGGTACTGGAGCACCCTGAACCCCGCGCTTCAGGTGGGCTATTTCATCTGCCTGGATTGCACGCTCGCTGCCGACGCGCCGAATGGCCGCCTTCCTGTTTCACCCTCCAAGGTAAGGCTCCTGGCTCTCGATCCGGCCACGGTCCAGGAGAGCAGCTTGGGCGAGGCGCCGGTGGAGAAGGACGGCTCTTTCTACATTGCTGTCCCCCCGGACCGCCCCCTCCGCTTTGAACTCCTGGACGCGGGCGGCCGTGTGCTCCGCGCCCAAAGGAGTTGGATTTGGACGCGTTCCGGAGAGGAGCACGGTTGCGTAGGCTGCCACGAAGATCGAGCTGTGGCCCCGGAAAACCGCTGGCCGCTCACGCTGCGTCGCTTTGATACGCCGACGCGTTTAGGCGTCGAGGAAAGGCCGCAACCCGCGCATTGAGGCATCCATGAAGGGACCCTTGGCTCGACAACTCGTGCTCCTGCTGGCGGCGGCTGGCTTGCTGGTTATGGGACTGAAGGTTTCCGGGCAGAATCGCGGAGCGAAGAATTCGGCAGGAGCCTCGTTACCCACCTTTGAGGACGTCACGGAAAAGTCCGGCATCAATTTCAAGCACTCCTTCGGCGAACAAAAGCTGAGTTCCATTATGGAAGCCACCGGCTCCGGCTGCGCGTGGTTCGACTACAACAACGATGGGCTGCTCGACCTTTACGTGGTCAGCGGCCGCTATCTCGAAGGCGTAACGAAGTTCTCCAAGCCCGATGGCGTCGAGGCCACCAACCACCTCTATCGCAACAACGGTGACGGGACATTTACCGATGTGACCGCGCAGGCGGGGGTGGGCGGCAAAGGGTTCGGGATGGGGGTGACGGTCGGCGACTACGACAACGACGGCTACGAGGACATCTACGTCACCAACTGGAACTCCTCCATCCTGTACCACAACAACGGCAACGGAACCTTCACAGACGTGACCGCCAAGGCCGGCGTGGACAATCTCCACTTCGGCGTGGGCGTGTCCTGGTTCGACTACGACCGCGACGGCAAGCTGGACCTCTACGTCGGGAACTACCTCCAGTTCGATCCTGACGCCAAGCGGCTCTACTTCACCGCCGACGCCTTCCCCGGCCCGCTCGATTACGAAGGCACTCCCGACCGCCTCTTCCACAACAATGGCGACGGCACGTTCACCGATGTTTCGCACAAGGCAGGTATCGACAACCCCGCCGGGCGGGCCATGGGCGTAACCGTCGGCGACTTTGACAACGACGGCTGGGACGACGTCTATGTCGCGAACGACACCATGGAAAGCTACATGTACCACAACAATCACGACGGGACCTTCACCAACGTCGCCTCCGACGTCAACACCGCCTTCGGCGCCAACGGTGAGGCCACATCCGCCATGAACCCTATCTTCGGGGATTACGACAACGACGGCTGGCCGGACCTGTTCGTCTCCGACATGCGTTACCACCGCCTCTTCCACAACCCCGGAGCACAAGGGTTCTGGCTCGACACCACCGTGGAAACCGGAGTGGCTCAAGTCTCTGGGCAGTACGTGGCGTGGGGTGACGGCTTCTTTGATTTCGACAATGACGGCTGGAAGGACCTCTACGTAGTGAACGGTGGCTTGCACTGGCTCATCCCCATGGAGGACTCCCTGCTACGCAACAACGGAGACGCCACCTTCACCGACGTGTCAAACCAAGCGGGCAGCTATTTCAAATTCAAGAAAGTAGGCCGCGGCGCCTGCTTTGCGGACTACGACAACGACGGATACATCGACGCCTTCATCATGGTCCTGGGCGGCAAAGGCATCCTGCTGCACAACACCCCGCCCCCAGTGGGCAAGCGGAATCACTGGCTGACGATCAAGCTTATAGGTACGAAGAGTAACCGTGACGGCTTTGGGGCGCGCCTGGAAGCCGTGGCGGGCGGTTTGCACCAGTATGGCGAGGCGGCCTCGGAAAACGGCTACCTTTCGCAAGGTGACCCGCGACCGCATTTCGGGCTAGGCCAGCACACGGAGGTAGACAAGCTCATCATCCACTGGCCCAGCGGCATTGATCAAACCCTCGAGCACGTCAAGGCCGACCAGATCCTGACCGTTACCGAGCCTGGAGCGCCGGCGTCTTCACTGCCGACCGCGCAGGCCAAAGGAAGCAGCCGATGAGGGCTACTCGTAGCAAGGGAGGGCCTCCACTCCCCTCCCGAGAACGGTGTCGGCGGGAGGTCGCCGTGGCGACCAAACTCGCGCGCCTACTTCGCTCACGCTGGCTTATCGTTCCGATTTTTGTCTCTCTGGCCACGCTCAGCGTCGTGTGCCTTCCGCTGCCCTACGTAGCTGAAACCAAGACTCAGCTCACAACGCCGCCTGAGCCCGAGTATCTGACGCCGCTGGAACTCGAGCTTTCGCCTGACGGACGCAGGATTTACGTCGTCTGTGAAGGCAATGACTCCCTGCTGGCAGTTGATGCACGCACCAAACAAGTTGTAAGGCGGGTGAAAGTCGGTCAAAAACCCAAGGGGATTGCTCTTTCCCCGGATAGTAAGACCCTCTACATCTCGAACGAATGGAGCGACACGGTTAGCGAGATTGACGCCGACTCGTTCCGTGTTCGTCGGACGCTTAAGGCCGGGTGGGGTCCAGTCGGGTTGACGACCGACCGCGCGGGCAAGGTCCTTTACGTTGCGAACAGTATCGGCAACAACGTCTCGCTCATCGACGTTTCCACCGGCCAGGAAATCAAGCGGCTGAGGACGCAGCGCTACCCCTCTCAAGTCACCCTTTCCCGCGACGGGCGTCGTGTTTATGTGTCCAACCTGTTACCGCTTCTCGGCCCTTACGATCAACCGCCCGTTTCCGAGTTGCTGGCAATCGACACGGCAAGGCAAATCGTCGTCGAGCGAATCCTTATCCCGGGCGTGATTGAGTTGCGTCACATTGCCGAAGCCCCGCCCAAGCTGGGCGGCTACCTGCTGGTCCCGCTCATGCGGCCGAAAAACCTCGGCCCCCTCATCCAGGTTGGCCAAGGTTGGGTGCTGACGCACGGCATGGCGGTCGTCAAACCGGACCTGGTCCATCGGCCGGACGAAGCCCGCTCGAAAGTCTTGCAGGTGCTGCTGGACGATATCGATTATTACTACGCCGGGGGATACGGCGTCGCCTTCACGCCGGACGGGCGCTACGCGTTGGTGACGGCCTCCGAAGCTGATACTGTTTCCATCATCGAAACCGGAAAGCTGGCGCAACGCTTGCGGCAGGTGCCCCCCGAGGAGCTCCCCAACCGCCTCGATTCGGCCCAAGCCTTCGTCGTGCGTCGCCTGCCGACAGGTCATAACCCGCACACTGTCGCGGTCTCTCCCGATGGGCGCATCGCTTACATCGCGAATCGCCTGGACGACACCATCACGCTGGTGGACCTCCAGCAGCTCAAGGTCGTCTCCACTATCGATCTGGGCGGACCCAAAGAGCTCACCCGGTTGCGCCGGGGAGAACAACTGTTCAACTCGGCAAAGTATTGCTTCCAGGGCCAGTTTGCTTGCGTCACATGCCACCCCAACAGCCACCTCGACGGGCTGGCCTGGAATCTGGAAACCCCCCGGCTCGGGCGTGACCGCGTGGCCAACCGCACGCTGCGCGGGATTCGCGAGACCGCACCTTACAAGTGGAATGGCCACAATCCGGATCTGGCCACGCAATGCGGACCGCGCATCGCCAAGTTCTTGTTCCGCTCGGAGGGCTTCAACACAGAAGAATTGGAAGCCCTGCTCACTTACGTCAACCAGATCCCTCTGCCGCCTAACCGGCACCTTTCACCTGATGGCGAGTTGAATGAAGCGCAGGAACGCGGGAAGGCCGTCTTCAACCGGCACCGCACCAACGACGGCACGCTGATCCCCGTTTACAACCGCTGCGAGACCTGCCACCCCGCGGCGACGCACTATACCAACCGGTTGAGTACGGATGTGAGGTCCGCAACCCAGTACGACACCTCTTCGCTCTTCGATACGCCGCAGCTTGACCGCGTGTACGAGGACGCTCCCTACTTGCACAACGGCCAAGCCTTGACGCTGGAGGAGATCTGGACGGTGTTCAATAATTACGACACGCACGGCGTCACCTCGGATCTGAGCAAGGAGCAGTTAAATGACCTGATCGAGTTTTTGAAGACGCTGTAACGATTTTGGATTTTCGATTTTGGCTTACGAGTTTCGAGTTTCTATTTTCAAGTTTCGAGTTTCTAGTTTCTAGTTTCGCCGTGTAACGGAGCGCACGATGAAAAAGACTCTCCTCGTCCATCTGGCCCTCCTCGGCCTCGCAGGTACCGGGTTTGCCCAGCGGCCCCACCTCATCACGCGCTGGGAAAACTTCACCACCGCCAACGGCATGCCGGACGCCAAGGTCTTCTGCGTTGCCGTGGATGGCAACCGCGTCTGGGCAGGAACTGAGGACGGCCTTGCGCTCATCGAAACTGGCAAAGTGCAGAAGGTCTTCACGCCCGAGGACGGCCTGGCCCACCGCGTGGTAATGGGGATCGCCGTGGATAAGAACACCGGCGACCTTTGGATCGCCACCTTCGGAGGTGTCAGCCATTTCTCCGGCGGCCACTTTGAAAACTTCACCAACCTCACCAGCGGCCTGCTCAACGACATCTGTTACGGCATCGCCGTCCAGGATCAGTTCGTTTGGGTGGCCACCACGGCGGGCATCAGCCGCCTGAATACTTACACCGGCGAGTGGACCAACTGGAGCGAGAAGAGCGCTCCCTTTCACGAACCGTGGACTTACGGCGTGGCCGTCGCCAAGGAGCTCGGCAAGATCTACTTCGCTATGTGGGGTGGTGGCATGATCGAGTACGACCTCGCCCGGGGGTACATGAAGGCCTATACAGACCCCGATGAAGAAATGGAGATAGTGCTCTTCCGAAACCAGGGACTGGTCCACATCATTGTCAGCAACGTCGCCTATAACCCGGACACCCGGATGGTGTGGGCTTCGACTTACTTCGGTCTGAGTGGCTACGATGGCCGCGACTGGCACAACTATCTGACCAAGGACAGCGGCCTCGCGTCAGACTTCATCAACGCTCCGAAGTCGCGTCGCAACGAGGTCTGGAGCTGCACTGACAAGGGCCTCAGCTACCTCGATTACAAAACCAACACCTGGGTCACCTACCGGCCCAACAAGCAAAACAGTCACGGCGAGATGGAGATTACCTGGCCGGACGGCAAGAAAACCAAACTCGAAGCAGCAACGGCCCTCGCCCACAACTACATCCTCAACATGGATTTTCAGGGCGAAGACATCTGGGTGGCTACGGCCCAAGGGCTGAGCCACGGAATCCGCGAACCTCAAAAGGAGGCCCAACTCTATGCGCCTGCCAGAAACCGCCGTAGCCCCGGAGAAATCGCACAAGCCTATTCCCAAAAAGGCCATTAGTGCGCCGGGAGCTTTGAACGAAGCTTATACCTATCGCAAGCCTTCGTCCTTTTCTCGCGGGCTGCGGCTGGATATCAAAGGCATCGCGATCCTCGTGATCTCGGGTACAGCCAGCGTGGACGAGAACGGCCAGACCGTCCACGTGGGCGATTTCCGCGCCCAAACCTGGCGGACCTACCGGAACATTACGGCCCTGCTCGCGGCGGAAGGCGCCACCTGGAAAGACGTCGTCAGAACCACTTGCTACCTCCGCGATATCGAGCGCGACTACACGGCCTTCAATGAGATTCGCACGCAGTTTCTCAAGGAGCACGGAGCCGATCCTCTGCCGGCATCCACTGGCATCCAGGCTATCCTGTGCCGGCCGGAGCTTCTGGTGGAGATCGAGGCCATCGCGATCTTCGAGTCGGACCGCGAGGGAAATAACCACAGCGAGCAGGAGAGGGGTGCTGCCTGATCTGTCGCGGCAGCCTGTGGTTTCGGGGTTCGGGATTCGGGATTAGGGGTTCGGGATTAGGGATTCGGGTTTCGCCGTTCCCGAGTCGAGTTTCGATTTTCCAATTTTGATTTTCCAGTTTCCATTTTCTAGTTTCGATTTTCGAATCTCGAATTTCCGGTTTCGACCAAGAGCATCGAGTCCGGGTAAGGAAGGTTTCCGATGAGAATCGCTGGACAAGTCACCCTTAATGATCTGCCGCGGATTTGCCCGCTCCTGAGCCGCACAAATAATCCGCGTTACGGAGACGACGAGACTCGCCCGGTCGAGGTGCGGGGCGCGCGCTTTGGCGGAGACCGCCCCGTGGTGATTGCCGGGCCTTGTGCCGTCGAGAGCCACGAACAGACGCTCGCGGTGGCGCACGCGGTCCGAGGCGCCGGGGCGGACATGCTGCGCGGCGGCGCCTACAAACCGCGCACCTCGCCGCACGACTTTCAGGGCACCGGCCTGGAAGGCCTCTGCATCTTGCGCATCGCGCGGGAGGAAACCGGCCTGCCCGTGGTCACCGAGGTGATGGACACGCGACTGGTGGAACAGGTGGCGGAGATTGCGGACATGCTTCAGGTCGGCTCGCGGAACATGCAGAACTATCCGTTGCTCGCAGAGGTAGGCCGCTCGGGCAAACCCGTCCTGCTGAAGCGCGGCATGGCGGCGAGCCTGTGCGAGTGGCTGGGGGCCGCCGAGTACATCGCCAAGCAGGGCAACCTGGACATCGTCCTGTGTGAACGCGGCATCAAGGCGTTCCCCGCCGGCGAATACTCGCGGTACGTCCTGGACCTGAGCGTGATTCCGGCCGTGCAGGCGCATACGTTCCTTCCCGTAATCGTAGACCCCAGCCACGCCACGGGAATTTCCTCCATGGTGGAGCCGGCCAGTCGCGCCGCCCTGGAGTTTGGCAGTGACGGATTGATGATCGAAGTCGCGAACTTTTCCATGGGCGAGCCTAAGTGCGACGGCGCACAGGCCATCGACGCGGAAACTCTGGCAAGAATCGTGAAGTTCGCTCGCGCGCACTACGAGCGCCAGGTCGAAGCGGAGCGCGCGGCGTAGGGAGTCACGGCTACCACCCCTTAGTCCCCTCCTTACCAAGGAGGGGAAGCAGGGGTGGTTGATGGGTGACACGGGCGTCTCGCCCGTGAGCGGCGCTTCAGCAAGCGTTCAAAGGAATTCTCGTTGAGGGGCGCAACCCCCGAGGGTGTCATGAGCCGAATAGCCTTTTCCATGACTCTATTGCTCCTGCTCGCCGGACCGGCCTGGCCCCAAGCTTCGGGGCCGAATAAGAATCCGCCGGAGCCGAAGGTCGAGAAGCGCTACGCCAACATGCCGGACGAAGCAGTGCCCTACCGGCGATTCGCAAAACCTTATTATGAGTGGTTCACTGAAGAAAACACTCTCCAGTACAACGGCGCCGCGGAGAAGCGCCCGGATGGCGATCCCAGCAAACTCAGCGAGATTGCCATCGGCTTCTTTGGGCCGGTCGAGAATAATCCCGAGTCCATTTTCGGTATTCCCAGTCTGCACGGCGCGCAACTGGCCGTTGAAGAGGCCAATGCGCGCGGCGGATATAAGGGCAAACCCTACGCGCTGAAAATTCACAACGAGTCAGCCCTTTGGGGAGCTTCTTCCACTGAACTCGTCAAGATGCTCTTCAACGAGAACTGCTGGGGCATGGTCGGCTGCGTGGACGGGCAGAACTGCCACATCGCGCTGCGCGTTACATTGAAGCTGGAGGTCCCTATCGTGGATACGGGCACCACCGACCGCACGGTCACTGAGACGCGCATTCAGTGGCTGCTGCATAACTTCCCCGACGACCGCCAGCAGGGCTACACCCTCGCCGACTACGTCCTCAAGACTCTGAAGTTGAAACGCATCGGCGTGTTGCGCACCCAGACCCGCTACGCGCGCATCGGCGTCGGAGAGTTCATTGACGAGGCGCGGCGCATGGGTCGCCAGCCTGTGCTCGAGGTGAAATTCGATCGTGGCGATAAGGACTTCTCACGCCAACTCCGCATGCTGCGCGATGCCAAGATTGAGGGCTTGGTCATTTGGGGTGAGGCTGCGGATGCCGGCCTGATCATCAAACAAATGCGCGAGATGGGGATGCAGCAACCGGTCTTTGGTGGTAGCCGCGTCGCTTACCCGCAACTCATCGACATCGCCGGGCGTGCCGCCGAAGGTTTGGTCGTCACGTCCGCCCTCGACCCAACCCGGCAAGACCCGAAGTGGGCAAACTTCCGCGAGGCTTATCGCCGCAAGTTCAACGAAGAACCGATCGACTATGCGGCTTATACGTACGATGGGATGAAAATCCTGATCGCGGCCATCGAGAAGGCAGGGCTCAACCGCGGGCGCATCATGGCGGCGCTGCGGGACTACCAGCTCAAGAGTTATGAGGGTGTCATCGGGACCGACAATTTCGACCGCACGCTGAATAACATCGCTCCTGTCCACATGGCCAAAGTCAAAGACGGCAAGTTCGTGTACTGGCTGGCCCCGCGCCAGGCTGGTGCCGTTCCAACTCATTGAGCCCAACCTGCCTGCCCTGCCTGCCAGCCGGCAGGCGCAGGCAGGGCAGAAGCCTGCCTGCGGGAGGCAGGCGCCCACCTCCGCCGCCTCACGTAATGTGAGTCATCGCGGGGTTAGGCTGGAATAGTTGGAACGGCACTGGCCACCTCAGCCCAGCCAGCGGCAGCCAGTAGGATCGGGACTCGGGTTTCGGGTTTCGGGGTTCGGGTTTCCGGTTTCCCGGGTCGCTTTTAGAGTTTCTATTTTCCAGTTTCGATTTTCCAGTTTCGATGATGTTCTTCAGCAATCGTACTCGTCGCCTTGAATTCCTCCTCGCCGCACTCCTTGTTTCCGGTGTGGTGGGCCTTGCCCAGGCGCCCACTCAACCCTATGCCGCGATCAACCGAGACGCTGTCACCTATGCAGGTCCCGGACGCGACGCCGGGCATGACTTGGCAGGGGCGGCAATCAAGATTGGCTTCCTGGCGCCGCTCCAGGGACCACGCAAGGCCGAAGGCGACGCGCTGCTTCGGGCCGCTCAGTTGGCGCTCGAAGACGAGGCCTCCAACCCTCTGCCCGACGGGCGCCGGCTTGCGCTCGCCATCCGGGATGAGAGCGGCCCCTGGGGGCGCGCCTCCAGCGAAATCGCGCGCCTGGTGTTTGACGACCAAGCGGTCGCGCTGATTACCTCCGCGGACGGAGGAGCCGCTCACCTCGCCGAACAGATCAGCAACAAGATCGGCGTCCCGGTCCTGACCCTATCCACCGACAAGACCACCACGCAAATCAATCTGCCCTGGATCTTCCGCCTCGGCCCCAGCGACGAGACGCAGGCGCGTGCGTTCGCCTACAACATCTACCGCGAGCGCGGGCTGAAGCGAGTGGTGCTGGTGACCGAGCGCGACCACGATGGGCGCGTCGGCGGTGAAGAGTTTGAAAAAGCAGCGAGCGAGGTGAGAAACCTCGGGGCAAGCAGCTCTCCGCGCAAGCCGTCGAATGTTCCCACGCCAGTCCGGGTGGTTTTAGACACGGTGCTTCCAAACCTTGCGTCCGCCGTGAAAGAAATGCAGCAGGCGGAGGCGCTCGTCTTCTGGACAGGCCCGGAAACTGCCGCCAAGCTGCTGGCGCAGGTCCGGGCTTTGTCGCCGTCTGTGCCCATCTACCTCTGCCGGAAAGCTGCCCAGGGCAGCGTACTGCCGACCTTGACGCCGGCAGAATCTGCAGCGCGGACCTTCAGGTCCGCGGCTGTTGACGCACCACCGGGTCCCAAGCCGGCAGATAGTGAAGGCCAGGACGCAGCAACTCTTGCGCAGACCTCGAGGTCTGCGGAACATTTGTCGCCAGCGGGGCAAAGTCCCGGCGGCATCTGGATAGTGGTCTCTGGCCTGGGAGACACCGCTGCCCGCGAAAGCTTGGCGCGTCGCTATCAAGAACGTTTTGCCTGCCCACTCACTTTGGCCGCAGCTCAAGCCTATGATGCCGTGCGCATCATCGCCGCGGCTTTCCGTCATTCCGGGCCGAACCGGGCGCGCCTGCGCGATGCCTTCGCCCAGCTTTCCAGTTTCGCCGGCGTCTCAGGGATCATTTCCTTTGACCACGCCGGCAACAACCCCGCTCCGGTCGCCTTAGTTCAGCTCCCCTAGCAGGTGATTTTAGATTTTCGATTTTGGATTTTGGATTAGTCTTTGCTGTGCTTTGATTGCTCGATCAGGGTGACCAACTGAGGATTGGAGCTAAGTCCAACCATCTCCGCTGCGAAGGTTTCGATACGGAAGCTGAAGGCGATGGCTCACAGCTTGCCGATCCGCTTGAGCCGTTTGCGAACCACCGAATACGGCAAGAGTTCCTTCAAAGTCTCCTCAGCCCGGTCTAATGCCAGGGCATCTTCGAGGTCCTCGATCCTCCGAAGCAATCGACGGTATTCCGCAAGCCTCAAAAGGACTCCTTCCTTCCGACCTCGCGCGCCAACTACGAATCTAGGAGAAATGCTCGCCATCACACCAATGATGCCAGGGACACGGATCATTGTCCGCCCCCTTCGGTTCGGAGCAGGTACCGCGGACTTGGTCTTCAAAGTCCGCGGCCTTTCGCCGGGATCGGATGTGAATTTCTGTAAAGAGCCGCAGACCTCAAACGCGACCTCCGCGCTGGCCATCATGCGATCTATGAGTTCTCATAAGCTTGCAGGAAGTCATCCCGCGATATCCCGGACTGCGTGCAGATCGTGCGCAAGGTTGAGGCCTTCAGCCTGGGATGGTTTGGCATTGTGAGCAGGGTTCGAGTTCCGTCCGGATTCTCGCGAATCATCGAGATGTGTTCTTTTTCGCGAACAAGCTTGAAGCCAAGCGACTCGAGTGCCCGAACAACTTTCTGCTTGGGCGCGTCTGCCGGAAATTTCGGCATCAAACCTCCACGGCGGTTTCTGCCACGAAGGCCTCGAGAACCGCAGGTTCGATCTCGAAAACTTCGTCCCCAAACGTCTCGCGGTGAAATCTGATCGCCGACTTGACGTCCGCGAGCGCCTCCTCGTACGTGTCGCCTTCTCCGACAACCACGCCTTTCACTCCAAGCGGATAGGCCACGTAGCCATCCGGATGCTTTTCCACGATGATTTTGATCTGGCGCATGGTCTGTCGCTCCTTCGCCCTAATGTATCAGGGGTTCCCCGCTTCAGCAAATCGATCTGCCGCCTGCGTGGGATGTAGCGTGGAGTTGTCCCTCAACTTCGCGCTTCGCCGCCCGAAACAAACAGCCGCAGAGTTTCCCCGGCCCGTTCCGGCACGGGGCGGGCTGGAAAGCGCAACTCTGCGCTACGGCTCCCCAAAGAGCCGCGGACTTACCGAACAAGTCCGCGCTACCTCGCTACCGTTGACCACGCTCAAACCAGCCAGCGTCTCGCGATTGCCCCCGTGGTGGTAATCGAAAAATTTTGGAAATCGCGCTGTTTGTTCCATGAGCTTTCCCTCCCTCTTCGGGACGCCGCAAATCGCTACTGCTCACGTTCTGGCAACAGTTAGGTTGTGGCTTTCTGCCTTCTGCCTTCTGCCTCCTACTTCGCCTCCTTCCAGTTTTGTCCCACGCCGAGGTCCACTTTCAGCGGCACGCGCATCGGGTAGGCGCCTTCCATTTCAGCTTTGACGACCTCGCGAGCCTTGTCCAATTCTGCCTCGGGAGCCTCAAAGACCAGTTCGTCGTGGACGCTCAGAATCATGCGCGTGCGCATGCTTTCTTGTTGCAGGCGCGCATGGACCTTGACCATGGCCAGCTTCATCAAATCGGCGGCTGTACCCTGCAAGGGTGTGTTCATGGCTTCGCGCTCCGCGCGATTCCGGGCGGGCGCATCCTGGCTATTGATTTCAGGAATGGGACGCAGGCGACCAAAAAGCGTCCGCACACGCCCCGTCTTCCGCGCCTCTTCCACCAACCCATCGAGAAACTCCTTGACCTTGCGGTAGCGGCGGAAGTACGCGTCAATATACTGTTGCGCCTCGGTTTTGCTGGTGCCGGTCCGCCCCGCGAGCCCGAACGAACTCAGCCCGTAGATCACGCCGTAGTTGATAGCTTTGGCCATTCTGCGGTGCTCGTGGGTTTGCAGCCCGGGCGGAACCCCGAAAACCTCCAGCGCTGTCCGCGAGTGGATGTCCTCGTTGCGCGAGAACGCCTCCATCAGCAAGGGGTCTTCAGCCATGTGCGCCAGCACGCGTAACTCGATTTGCGAGTAGTCGGCGGAAATCAGCCGCCAGCCGGGTTCCGCAACGAAGGCTGAACGGATGCGCAAGCCAAATTCGTCGCCGATTGGAATGTTTTGCAGATTGGGGTTGGAGGACGAAAGTCGTCCCGTGCGCGCCACCGTTTGATTGAAACTGGTATGCAGGCGCCCCGTTTCCGGGTTGATGAATTTGGGCAGTGCGTCGATGTAAGTGGATTTGAGTTTGGCCCGGGTGCGGTAGTCCATGATCTTTTGCGGTAGCTTGTGCTTCTCGGCAAGCGCCTCCAACACCGAGGCCTCGGTTGAATACTGCCCGCTCTTCTTGAGTTTCCTGCCGCCCGGCAGCTTCAATTTCTCGAAGAGGATTTCTCCCAGTTGCTTGGGCGAATCGACGTCAAAGGGCTGGCCGGCAAGGTTGTAGATTTCTTGCGTCAGAGTGGTGAGTTCCTTCTCAAATTCCCCGGACATCCTCGCCAGGATGGAAGGGTCAATACGCACGCCCACCGCTTCCACGTCTGCCAGGACCGCGGAAAGCGGCAACTCCACCTCGTCGTAGAGCCTTTTCAAATCCTCCCGCACGATTTCCGGCAGCAAAAGCGCGGCGAGTTCGCGCGTGCGTTCCGCAGCCTCGGCCAGCGACGCCGGGGACGTGGCGGGCGAGGCGGAGAGTTTCCGGCCCTGCCGGCGCAGGACGACATCGGAAAGCTCATGGCTTGAAGCCAGCGGTTCAAGCAAATATGAGTAGAGCATCGTGTCGTCCGCCACGCCCGCGAATTCCACCTGTTCCTTTCCGAGCAATAAGCGCAGCAGCTTCGAATTGTGCACCGCCTTGGGGCGCGCGGGATCGCTGAGGACGGGGACCAAGCTCTTCAGCAGCCCGGACGATATCCCCAGCGAAACTCTGGCCAACCGCTTGCCGTCGGAAAGTCCCAGGCCCGCTAGCCGCCCGGCAAAACCCGCTTCCCCCTCTACCGCCAGCGCGACAGCTAGCGGCGCCCCGGCCTCGCGCGCGAGCGGCCGAAGCCATTCCAGAACCGCCTCAGAGGTGCGGAGCTCCTCGGATTCCACGGCGGCCTCCGCCGGGGCCGGCGCCTCTTGCAGGAATTCCCGCAAGAGCGAGGCGAATCCCAATTCCTGGCAAAGGGCCGTTACCTCGGCAAGGTCAGTCCCCGCTGGCTCCAGTTGCTCGGCAGCGGTTCCCAGGGGCACGTCGGTGCGAATCGTGGCCAACTCTCGGCTCAGCAAAGCCTCATCGCGGAAGTCGCGCAGCGCTTCCTGATAGCTTCGCTTCTTCACTTTCTCGTAGTTGTCCAGAACTCTGTCCAGCGTCCCGAACTGCTGAATCAGCTCTGTAGCCCCCTTCGGCCCGATGTAGCTCCGCTTCTTGCCATCCGGCGTCAGGGGTGGCTCCCGCCCCGGCAGCGGGCGAGCGCCGGGAATGTTGTCGCTGGGATCGCCGGTCAGCGCCAGCCAGTCCACCACTTCGGAGGGGTCGACGCCGAGCTCCCGCTTGGGACTGGTCACTTTAACTTCTGAGAGCCTCACCATCCCGAGGATTCGCTGAAGCTTGTGCTCCTCATTCTCGATGATTCTCCGCTTTTCGTCGTCTGTCAGCCTGCGGTCGCTCCCTCTATCAGCCTCTTCTGCCGCTTCTGCCGGAGTTTTCCAGGCAACCAGCGTCTCCTTATCTGCCGCCCCGCGAGCTGGCTTGAACAGGAATACGTGCTCGTCGAGGAGTTGGAAAAGGTCGTCGTCACCGGACACGACAAAGACCTCTTCTCCACGCTCGGAGCCCGCCTTGGCCAGCGTCCCAATCACATCGTCCGCCTCGTACCCTTCCCTTTCGACCAAAGCGATTCCCAGGGCGCGGCAAAAGCGCCGCACGTAGGGTAGCTGCACCAAAAGCTCGTCAGGAAACGCCGGACGATTGGCTTTGTATTCTTCGAAAAGCTTGTCGCGGAACGTGGGCGCCGCCAAGTCGAAGGCCACGGCAACGGAATCCGGCTGGTGCTCCTTCAAAAGCTTTCTTAGGGTGCGCACGAAGATGTAAACCGCCTTAGTGGGGATACCACTCGGCGCGACAAGCGCCGTCTGCATGGGCGCAAAGAAGGCACGAAAAACCAGCGACATGGCGTCAATCAAGAAAAGCTTCTTGCCGGCGGTGGGTTCAGCCAAGCCGTCCTCCCCGAGGATGGAACCAGCGCTTATTCTAACCTATCCCCGAAGCCAAGCACCCGTGTCTCAGCGGAGTTCGCAGAGCCCTTCCAGCGGAAGCCGGAGCGAAATCCGTTCAGTGAAGTTAGAGTTGCTCGTCGTGTGCGAGCTGGCCTCGCCGAGGCGGTGCCTGGTGGCGGCCTCTGTGGCAATAAGGCCGCAGGTAGGCGCGCGTGTTGCATTTTTGCCACATACTGGCCAAACAACAAGTTGGGCTGGCATCTGTAACTCCTTGATTTCATGAATAGTAAACGCGAGAGGACAATTGGCAACTCTAATGCTGTAAGATATGGGCATGTTAGAGGGAACCTTGGACTGCCAGCATACTCTCGCCGCTCCTGTCGCCATATCGGGCATCGGCCTTCACACTGGCGTGCGGGTCAATGTGCGGCTTTGCCCAGCTCACGCCAATACCGGCATTCTTTTTAGACGTATCGACCTTGAGGGATTCACTATTGAAGCGCAATCTCGCCATGTAGCTCGGGTAAGTTACGCCACCAGCCTCATGAAGAAAGGCGTGCTGATTTCCACCACGGAACATCTGCTTTCAGCTCTGGCAGGCTTGAAGGTTGATAACGCGGTGGTGGAGATTGACAACCTCGAGCTTCCCATCCTGGACGGGAGCGCGTTGCCCTTCGTTCGGTTGATTGGGGAGGTGGGTCTTCGCCGGCAACGAGCACGGAGGACTTACGTCAAAGTCATGAAGCCGGTCGAGGTGGTGGAAGGGGCCAAGCGGATTGCCGTGTACCCAGCGGAAACTTTCGACATCACCTATCGGATCGTCTTCTCTCACCCTTTGATTGGCGAGCAGGTCCTGGAATGCATCCCTGGTTTGGGCAACTACGAGACCGAGATCGCCCCGGCGCGCTCCTTCGGCTTCCTCGAAGAGGTGGAGATGCTTCGCAAGAGCGGGTTAATCCGCGGCGGATCGCTGGAGAACGCCGTGGTGCTGACCCGCGAGGGAGTGCTGAACCCCGAAGGGTTGCGCTTCCCCGATGAGTTTTGCCGCCATAAGGTGTTGGACCTGATCGGGGACCTGGCGTTGCTCGGGCGTCCCTTGCTCGGCCACGTGGTGGCCGAGCGAGCTGGCCACGCCATGCACGCCCAGTTGGTGTCCCGGCTCTTGCGGGAGAGGGATTCCTGGGCGCTGGTCACGGGCACGGTGCAGGAATCGCAACCTCAGCGGGCACCCGTGTCGGAGTTGGCCATAAGTCAGGCTCCCTAACCAGCTACAGGCCCCCTGAGTGCGGCGGCGACCGAGTGTGCCTCCGTGTACGCGTGCCCGCCTTGCCTGCGGCACTCAGGCCGCAGGCAGGCCCAGGCCAACCCCGATGTATAGGGGTGCGCAATCCTCAGGCCCCGCCCGTCAGTTGACGGGGAGCGCTCCCTATTTCGAAAATAGCCTCGCAACCGCGAACGGAGGGCCGGGGCTTGCCCCGGCCTGAGGCCGACCCAAGGGTCGGCCCTACATTTTCATGGTGGGCAGCGAACTCTGGTCATAACCGCGACTTCATCGACGGATCGGGGCATCGCGCGCCTAGTGGCACAGGTTCCCATCTGGTATACTTCCCCGCAGGAGGGGACGGCTGGAAGGCCGGTGGGGGGGCTATGAAGGTTGCCGAAACTGAGAAGGAACTGAGCGTTTATGAATCGATGGCCGCCCGTTATGACGTGGCAGCCAAGAAGTTAAATCTGGACGAGGGCCTCGTGAGGTACCTCCGCACTCCCAACCGCGAAATCATCGTGCACATTCCCGTCATCATGGACACCGGCAGACTGGAAGTCTTTGACGGCTACCGGGTACAGCACAGCATCGCGCGGGGGCCTTGCAAAGGCGGTGTGCGGTATACGCCGAACGTGACCTTGGATGAAATCCGCGGGCTCGCCGCCGAGATGACCTGGAAGTGCGCGGTGGTGAACATTCCCTTTGGCGGGGCGAAAGGCGGCATCGTGTGCGATCCGAACAAGCTCTCCTTAGGGGAACTGGAGCGCATTACCCGGCGCTACACCGCCGAGATTCTGGACTACATCGGCCCAGAGCGTGACGTCCTCGCGCCCGACATGAACACGAATGAACAAACGATGGCCTGGATCATGGACACCTATTCCATGCACGTGCGCCATACGGTGACCGCCAGCGTCACCGGCAAACCGGTGGACCTGGGCGGGTCGGAGGGCCGCCGCGAGGCCACGGGCCGCGGCTGCATGATCGCCACCGACCAGGCCCTGAAACGCTTTGGCTGGAAGCGGGAAGCGACGCGGGTGATTGTCCAGGGATTCGGCAACGTCGGCTCGCAAGCCGCCCGCCTGATGCACGAGGCAGGCTACAAGGTTATCGGCGTCGCGGACATCGCCGGGGGAGTTTTCAATGGCCGCGGGCTCGACATCCCGCGGCTGCTCGAGTATGCAAAGGACAACAGGACCGTCAAGGGCTTCCCAGGCGGCGAAAGCATCGGTCCCCAGGAGATCCTGGAACAGGAGTGCGAGGTGCTCTTGCCTGCCGCCACGGAGAGCGTCATCAACAGCAAGAACGCCCGCCGGGTCAAAGCGCGCATCCTGGCGGAAGGCGCCAACAGCCCCACCACCGCCCCTGCGGACGACATCTTGTTTGACCGCGGGGTATTCGTCATCCCTGACATCCTGGCCAACGCCGGCGGCGTCACGGTCTCCTACTTCGAGTGGGTGCAGGACCGGCAGGGCTACTTCTGGCCGGAAGGCATGGTGAACGAGCGCCTCAAGCACATCATGGTCTCCGCCTTCAACGGCGTGGTTCTCTACGGCGAGAAGCACAACGTAAACAACCGCATTGCCGCCTACATGCTCGCCATCGACCGTGTGGCCTTCAGCATCAAGTTGCGCGGGATCTACGCGTGAAGCCCTCCTCTCGGAGTCAAATGCCAGTCTCCACGCGCTCTCAGAGAAACGCCGATCCGCATCGAGCTTTGGAGCATGGCAGAGGATCACTGAGCAGAAACGCAGGCCCGAGGTTAAGAGTTCATTACCTGCAGCACGTTCCCTTTGAAGAGCCAGCCAGAATCGCCACCTGGGCTGGCAGGCGGGGACACACCCTCTCGGGTTGCCGACTTTACCGTGGGCAGCCTCTCCCTTCCCTCACTGATTTCGACTGGCTGGTAATCATGGGCGGACCAATGAGTGTGCACGACGAAAGCGCTTATCATTGGCTTGCCGATGAGAAGAAGCTGATTGAACGCGCCATAAGAACGGGTAAGCGGGTCTTGGGCGTCTGCCTCGGCGCACAACTCCTGGCGGATGTGCTGGGAGCGAGAGTTTACAAGAACCGGCACAAGGAAATCGGTTGGTTTCCCGTCCATCTCACTTGTCAGGCGACTCCCTCCAGCCTGTTGGCCGACTTCCCGGAATCGTTCCCCGCCTTCCACTGGCACGGGGAGACCTTTGAGGTCCCCGCCGGGGCGCTGCACTTGGCCCGGAGTGAAGCCTGTGATAATCAAGCCTTCGAGTTCGCTGGGACGGCGCTCGGCGTGCAATTCCACCTGGAGGCTACGCCGAGCAGCGTCCGGGCACTGATCAAAAACTGTCGAGGTGACATCAGCACAGGTCCGAACCAGCAACCTCCTGAGCAGATGCTGGCTTCCCGGAAGGAGTTCGGTACCGTTAGACGGCTCCTATACAGAATGCTAGACCGGCTTGCCGCGCTTGGAAGCGCATAGCCACGGCGCGCGCTTTTGCTTGCCGTGAGCTTTTTCTCGTCATCAATACGAATCAGGCAGGAGGGAAGTGGGAGCCCCGCAGAGAAGGCATCGAAGGTGAAGGACGGTTGACCAAGCCGGTCGGCACCTGATATGATGATGCTCATCAGCATGAGCATTCGGGAGTCAGCAATGCCTGCTACTCGACGCACCCAGCTTTTAATGGACCCGGACGAGTTCCGGCAACTTCGCGCGCTGGCGCGGCGAAGGAAAACCTCGGTCGCAGAGTTGATTCGCTCGGCAGTCCGGGAAGCCTATCTGGCGGCGACACCGGACCGCCGACCTCTGGTCGAGGCGATCCTCAAGTTGAAGTTGCCGAAGATGAGCTGGAAGAAAGTGAAGAAAGAGATCGAGGAGGCCCATGCGGGTCTTTCTTGATACGAACATCTTCCTTTACGCCGCCGGCCCCTCCCACCCCCTGCGCGGGGTTTGTGCCAAAGTCCTGCTTCGGGTAGCGGATGGAGCCCTAGATGCCACTATCAACTCGGAAGTGGTGCAGGAGATTCTTTATGTGCTCACCCGCCGGGGGCGGCGCGAAGACGCGCTGACGTTGGCGCGTCACTTGACCTCGCTGTTTCCCGACCTATTGCCGGTGACGCGCGAGGATATAGCGGTGGCATGCGACCTTCTCCGGCAGTACCCACGGCTTTCGGTGCGCGATGCCATCCATACAGCAACCATGCTGCGGAACGGATTAGAGACCGTCGTCAGCGTGGATTCCGATTTCGATCAGGTTTCTCAAGTTCGGCGCCTTGCGCCCGGCGCGGTCTGACAGAGCAGCGGCCCAACCGAGACTCCTCACCCCAGTTACCGCTCCTCATCGCTCTTAGCTGCTGTCACTGTTCACCCTTGACTCTCCACTTTTGTCAGCGTTCCCCACCGTACGGGTTCTGTGCCGTGGACTTTTCCGTGTAAAAGAACCTACGGCAAGTCTGCAAATCGAATTTGCCGTGGCTCCCCACCCGCCGGCGAATTCGCAACCCGCCGGTTGACAAGCAAGCCCGCACCGCAGAGAATGGCTCTCTATCGAAAATCATTCTCCGGACTATTTCAGAAAGGATCTGTGACTCATGCCTGACATTGAAAGCACACCCCTAGAAGAAAGGAAGGATTTCCACCTCGACGTACCGGCGAGGAATGTTCCCTTTTTCCTGAAGGGGGCCGGTGCGCTCGACTGGGGGATGCAGAACCGGCTGGCGAGAATTTTCAGCCCCACGTCCGGCCGCACCGTGATGCTGGCGATTGACCACGGCTATTTCCAGGGCCCCACGACGGGCCTGGAGCGCGTGGACGTCAACATCCTCCCGCTGCTCCCCTACTGCAACGCCCTCATGCTCACCCGCGGCATCCTACGGTCGATTGTTCCTGCGTCTTTCACCCATGGCCTTGTGCTCCGAGCCAGCGGCGGCCCGAGCATCCTGAAGGAGCTTTCCAACGAACAGATGGCGGTGGACATGGAGGATGCTGTCCGCCTCAACGTTTCGGCCGTAGCTGTCCAGGTTTTTATCGGCGGTGAGTTCGAGACCCAGACGGTTCACAACATGACGCGGTTGGTGGATGCGGGCCTGCGCTACGGCATCCCCACCCTGGGGGTGACAGCGGTGGGTAAGGCCATGACCCGCGATGCCAAGTATCTTCGTCTGGCGTGTCGCATTTGCGCCGAGCTGGGCACGCAAGTCGTAAAGACTTACTACGTTCCGGAGGGCTTTGAGACCGTCACAGCCTCCTGCCCGGTTCCCATCGTGATGGCGGGCGGAAAAAAGCTGCCGGAGTTGGACGCGTTGACCATGGCTCACCGAGCGATCAGTGAGGGAGCCGCCGGCGTTGACATGGGTCGGAACATCTTCCAAGCTGACGCGCCTGCCGCCATGATCCAGGCCGTGGGGAAAGTGGTCCACGAAGGGATGAAGCCCGAGCAGGCTTACGACCTGTACCAGACCCTGAAGCATGAACAGAAGGAGGTCTACGCCAAGTAGACAGCCTTGAAAATGGCCCACTCGAGTGCCGTGAAGTTTCTCCGCGATTGCTCCCCCACCCTCAGTGTGGGGATGCTGACGGCGAACCTGCTCTCGCTGGGGTCGGAGCTCTCCTTGCTCGAACGCATGGGCGTCAAATTAGTTCATGTCGACGTTATGGACGGCTGCTTCTGCCCCATGATGACCGTAGGGCCGCCGCTTATCAAGGCGATGAAGACCTCCCTGCTGAAGGATGCTCACCTGATGATCGCGGAGCCCCTGGAAAAAATCGCTGACTATGTGGCAGCAGGCGCGGATGTGATGACGATTCATCCGGAGGCCTGCTCTCACGTCCACCGGGTCTTGCAGAAGATGGGAACCCTGACCAACGCCAATGATCCGCAGCGGGGGCTGGTCCGAGGGATCGCGCTCAATCCCGGGACTCCGCTGGAAGTCCTCGACCCGGTCCTCGATGAGGTTGACCTGATCCTGCTCCTGGCCGTCAATCCCGGCTGGGGAGGTCAGAAATTCATCCCGTCCACCTTCGGCCGAATCGCCAAAGCGCAGCGCATGATCGCCGACTCCGGCAGGGAAATTCTGTTGGCGGTCGATGGCGGGATTACTCGGGACAACATCGGGGAAGTGGCCAAGACCGGCGTGGACCTCATCGTGACCGGGAGCGCCGTATTTGACGGCAAGGCTCCGGAGGAGAACGCGAAATTCATGCTAGAAGCCGTGAAGGCAGCAGCAGAAAGTCAGTAGTCAGTTGCCAGTAGTCAGTTGTCAGGCGCCAGTAGAGACGGATCAGAAGCCAGAGGCCACTTGGAAACAGACCGAGTAATGTCGTTTTTCAGCTTTCTGCCCACCGCCTCCTGACTCCTGACTTCTGACTTCCTGTTCTTGAAACCCTATGCAAAGCCGATGGTCAGATGCCGAAGCCAGCCGATACTTGGAGCAGTATGGTCCGCAATGGGGACAGGACTTAGCCCTGCGGACCTACGCCAGCAGACTTCTGGGCGCTGAAGATAGCCTGGTTCTCCATGGCGGCGGCAACACGTCAGTCAAGGGGCACCACACGAATATCCTGGGGCAAAAGATAGCCGCCATTTTCGTCAAGGCCTCCGGCCAGGATATGGCGGCCATCGAACCTGCTGGCCACCCCGGTTTGGACCTGGAATATCTCCGACAGTTGCGAACCCTTCCCGATCTTACCGAGGAAGCCATGGTCGAAGAGTTCCGAACTCACCTCTTCGATTCCCACGCCGCTACACCCTCGATTGAGACTTTGGCGCATGCCTTCCTTCCTCTCAAATACATCGATCACACTCATGCCGATGCCATCCTGGCGCTCACCAACCAGCCTGAAGGTGAGAAGTTGGTGAGAGCGGCCCTCGGCGAAGACGTGCTTGTCCTTCCTTACGTGAGATCAGGTTTCCAACTGGCCAAGAGCGCGGCTGCGGCTTTCGACGCCGATCCCGGAGCTAGAGCCATGGTCTGGATGCGACATGGGCTCGTGACTTGGGGCGGCAACGCGTGCGAGTCCTACGAGACCACGATCGAAATGGTAACTAAGGCCGAAAGGTATCTGGCCCTACATGCCACTAACCCGTTGATCGTCCAGGTGCGAACGCCCGCTGCCCTGGCCCAAGAAAGGTCCATCAAGGTCGCGCCGTTGGTTAGGGGTTTATTGGCACAGCCTACCGGCGACCCCGATAAGCCGCATCGGCGCGTCATTCTTCAAGCGTTGATCAACGAAGATGTCCTCAACTTCGTCGATTCGGACCGGGGCAAAGAACTCGCCTTGACTCCACCCCTCACGTCGGACTACCTGATTCGGACCAAGGCTTGGCCACTCTGGATCGAAAAGGCTGAATATGACGACGCCGGGAAGCTTCGTGATCAGATTTCGAAATCGATTCAGAGCTACGCGGCGGAATACCGCTCGTACGTCCAACGGCATGCGGCGCAAATGCCTCGCGGCGTGGTCCCGTTCGATCCCCTGCCCCGGGTGATTCTCATGCCAGGACTGGGGGCGCTTTGTGCCGGGAAGGACGTGCGCACAGCGAGGATTGCTCGGGACATCACCGCTCACACACTGCGCGTGAAGGCCCAGGTTGCCGCCATGGGAACTTACATGGGCCTGCCCGAAGACGAGCTGTTCGATATGGAGTATTACACGCTTCAGCAGGCCAAGCTGCGCCGAGACGAACTGCCTTTGGGGCGTGAAGTGGCGGTGATCACGGGGGCCGCAGGAGCCATTGGGTCCGGGATCGCCGAAGAGCTTCTGGAACAAGGATGCCATGTGGCGGTGACGGATTTGCCATGTCAAGCTCTGACTCAACTGGTCGAGGAGTTGAAAACAACCTTCGGGGATCGCGTTGCGGGAGTTCCGCTCGATGTAACAGACCCGGCCTCAGTGAACCGGGCGTTCGAGGCCATTATACAAACTTGGGGCGGGGTGGACCTGGTCATCATTAATGCGGGCGTCGCTATGGTCTCTTCGCTCGAAGCGATGAACCTGGAGGGCTTCCGGAAACTGGAGCGAGTCAATACCGAGGGCACACTCCTCATGCTGAGTGCCGCGGCTCAACACTTCAAGAGCCAGGGCACCGGGGGGGACATCATTCTGGTCTCGACCAAGAACGTATTCGCTCCGGGGGCGAAATTTGGCGCCTACAGCGCCACCAAAGCCGCTGCCCATCAACTGGCGCGCATCGCCAGCCTGGAGCTGGCCGAAATCGGCGTGCGCGTCAACATGGTGTCCCCTGACGCGGTGTTCAGCCACGGGAAACGCCGGTCCGGCCTGTGGGCCGAGGTTGGCCCTGACCGCATGCGCGCCCGGGGCCTGGATGAAAAAGGCTTGGAAGAATATTACCGGAGTCGCAATTTGCTGAAAGCAACGGTGACGGCGAGGCATGTCGCCAAAGCGGTGCTCTTTTTCGCCACTCACCAGACGCCCACCACGGGGGCCACGCTTCCCGTCGACGGCGGCCTCCCCGATGCCACACCGCGCTGAGCAGTCAGCCATCAGCTTTCAGCAAAGACGGCACTCCTCACGTTCCTGTCCCTGCGCAGCTTGCCGAACGCTGGCGGCTGATAGCTGAGAGCTTTCTTCTATGTTCTGCCTTCTGACTTCTGACTTCTGACTTCTAACTTCTGACTCCTGCCTTTAAAGACCCTCTCCGCAATTTGCCCGCTGAATGCTACAATCGCATCGCATGGTGACCGCCGGCAAGGTGGCAAGCCGCATCATCGGAATTGATCCGGGTCTCAACGTCACCGGCTACGGCGTGGTCGAATGCCGGGACGACGGGGTGCGCCTTCTCGAAGCCGGTGTGATTCGTCCTACGCGCCGCCCAGGGCAGAATTTGGCTGAGCGCCTTGAATCGCTTTTCCAGGAGCTTCAGGGAGTGATGGAGGAATTTAACCCCCAGGCGATGTGCCTGGAGGAGGTATACAGTCACGCGGCTTATCCGCGGACCTCCATCTTGATGGGGCATGCGCGGGGCGTGATTTGCCTGGCGGCCCGCCTGGCCCGGATCCCCGTCATCAATTTCGCGGCAAAGCGCATCAAGCAATCCGTGACCGGGAACGGCAATGCCTCGAAGCTCCAGGTGCAGCGCGCGATCCAACATTTCTTTTCGCTCGCGCGTGTGCCGCACCCGCCGGACGTGGCTGACGCGCTGGCGGCGGCACTCTGCTACGTGAACGCCCTGCGCGCTGCCGGCGACGGGAGGCGCTCAGCACGCCGGCAGGGGAACTCGCCTGGGCGGACTCCCGCAGTGGCGCGCAGTGGAAGTAGGGCGGAAGTGGGAAGTAGGAAGTAGGAAATAGGGCGGAAGACCGCTCTATTCCCGCTCGCTACTTCCTACTGCCTACTTCCCACTTCCGCATTTTGGCTCTTGCAGGAGGAAGGCCCTGATCTCCGAAATCACCGGCGAAGTTCTGTACGACCGCATCCAGCGTCACTCGCTCCTGGTGCGGGTGGACTCGCTCTGCTATGAGGTTTTTGTGCCTTCCGGGATTGCGTCCCGGATGCGCATGACCCCCGCCAGCGAGCGCCGCAACCCCGTCACTTTTTACACGATTTACTATATCGACGGCGCTCTGGGCGGCGGCCACCTGACGCCCAAGCTCGTGGGCTTTCTGGATCCCCTCGACCGCGAATTCTTTGAGACTTTCACTACGGTGCCGGGCGTAGGCTTCATGCGGGCGTTGAAGTGTCTGGTGCGGCCGCTCAATGAAATTGCTCTGGCCATCGAGCGCGGCGACACCGCCTTCCTGAAGGAGCTCCCGTTTATCGGCGCGAAGACGGCGGAGCGCATTGTCACCGAGCTGCGCGGCAAGATGGCCAAGTTCGCGCTGGCGCACACCGAAGCACCGCTCTCCGTCGAGCAGGAGTCGGGCAGCGAGCTGAAAGCGGAGGCGCTGCAAGTCCTCGAACAACTGGAGTATTCCCGCTCCGAGGCGCAGCGCATGGTCGAGGAGATCTTCGCCCGGCATAAGAACTTGAAAACCGCGGAGGAATTTCTGCGAAAGGTCTTTGAGCAAGTGCATCCGGGGGAGGGGAGTTGACAGTCGAGAATCGAAAATGGAAATTAGAAACTGGAAACTGGAGATTCGAAAATCGAAACTGGAAATTCGAAACGCGGAACTGCTTTCAGTCCGTCGTGGCTCACTACTGACAACTGGCTACTGACAACTGGCTACTGACAACTGGCTACTGACAACTGGCTACTGACAACTGGCTACTGACAACTGGCCACTGACAACTGACGAGGGACACCTGATTTTCTATGCCTCGAGAACGCTTAGTTTCTCCCGAACTCATCTCAAAGGAAGAGGAGCAGTTTAACCGCACCCTTCGTCCCCCCACGCTGGATGAATACGTAGGGCAGAAGCGGGTGGTGGAGAAGCTCTTGATCGCCTTGCAGGCAGCACGGCAGCGCGGCGAGCCGGTCGAACACGCACTGTTTTACGGACCGCCCGGGCTCGGTAAGACGACCCTTGCCTATATTATTGGCAACTTCATGAGTTCGAGGATCACCGCCACCTCGGGGCCGGCCCTCGAACGCACCGGCGACCTGATGGGCATCCTCACAAACCTCAATCAGGGCGACATCCTCTTTATCGACGAAATCCATCGCTTGCCGGCGAACATCGAAGAGTTCCTCTACCCGGCCATGGAGGACTTCAAGGTGGATTTTGTGGTGGACAAAGGGATGTTTGCCAGGACCATCAACATCCCGCTGAAGAAGTTCACGCTGATTGGCGCCACGACGCGCGCGGGGAGTCTCTCCGCGCCTTTGCGCAACCGCTTCGGCCTTTTCTACCACCTGGAGTTTTATACGGTGGAAGAGCTGCGGCAAATCATTCTGCGCTCGGCGCGCATTCTGGCGGCCCAGATCGACGAAACCGGAGCTGCCGAAGTGGCGCGACGCGCGCGCGGTACGCCGCGCATTGCCAACCGCTTGCTGCGCCGCGTGCGTGACTTCGCAGAAGTCAAAGCCGCCGGACGGATTACTCCGGAGGTGGCCCGGGATGCCTTGAAGCTGGAAGGCGTCGACGATGAGGGGCTGGATGACCTTGACCGGAGTTTCCTTTCGACCATCATTCGGATTTACAAGGGTGGGCCGGTCGGCGTCGAGGCGCTATCCGCCACGCTCAACGAAGAAGTCGACACCCTGGTGGATATGGTGGAACCTTATCTGTTGCAGCAGGGCTTCATCAGCCGCACCAAGGCGGGACGCAAGGCCAACGAACCGGCGTATCGTCACTTGAAGCTCAAACCGCCTGCGGGCAGTCCACCCTTGCTCTTCGATTGACGATTTCTGATTGGTGATTGAAGATTGAACGAGGAGCGAACCACACATAAGCCATCAGAAAGCCAGAAACCTGTCAAGCGTGTTTTCCTCTCGCTGGGATCGAACCTCGGCGAGCGCCTGGCCAACATTCGCGCGGCCCTGGAGCAGTTGGGCGCGGCGGGCATTGAAGTCTGCCGGGTCTCCTCCTTCTACAAGACGGAGCCGGTTGGTTTCGGCCCTCAGGCGTGGTTTGTTAACTGCGTGGCGGAGGTCAGGACGCAGCTCATGCCCCTCCGGCTGCTGAAAACCCTGAAAGCCGTCGAGCGCAGGGTGGGGCGACGCTCGGGAGTCTCCAAGGGGCCGCGCCCGATTGACATCGATATCCTGCTCTACGAAAATGTGGTGGTCCGCTCCTCCGTGCTGACCATTCCCCATGCGCGTCTGGGTGAAAGGCGGTTCATGTTGATTCCCTTGCGCGAACTCGCCCCCCAGGTCCGCCATCCGGTGGTCAAGCGGACCGTGCTCGAAATGCTGCACGAAACTCGGGACCTGAGCCAAGTCGTTCGATTGAAGGCGGAATGGTGAATGGCGAATGGTGGACCGGAAAGCGAGCTCAGCTTCATGCGGCAGACGATGGCTGCGGCGGCTCTCATTCACTATTCACTATTTACTATTCACTATTCATCATTCAGCATTCATAACTCAGAATTCATCACTTCGACCCGAGTAAGGTGAAATTGCCAAACGCCCCTGCTTACGAGCCGCCCCGTTTCATTGCCGTCGAGGGCCCCATCCGTGTGGGCAAGACGAGCCTGGCTGGCATTCTCGCCGACCGCCTCCAGGCTGTCCACCTGCACGACGTGGAGGACAACCCTTTCCTCGAAAGTTTCTACGAGGACGCACCCGGAGCGGGTTTCCAGGCACAATTTTATTTTCTGATTCAGCGCTATAAGCAGCTACGCGCCCTGGACCTGGCGGGCGACCCCCACCGGATTGTGGTCAGTGATTACATTTTCGAAAAAGATAAGATTTTTGCTTATCTTAACCTGAACGATACCGAGCTCCAGGTCTACGACCAGTACTATGAGATTCTCGCGGAGCAGGTCCCCATCCCGGATCTGGTGATATACTTACAGGCGAAGCCGGAGACGCTGAAGAAACGGATTGCGAAGAAGAATGTGCCTTTTGAGCATCGCATCTCCGACGAGTACCTGGAGGCAGTCGTCAACGCCTACGAGCACTTCTTCTTCCATTATAAGTCCAGTGATCTGCTGGTGATTGAGACGTCCGAGATCGATTTCGTCGACCGGAACGAGGACTTGCAAGAGCTGCTGCAGCGGCTCAGCCAGCCGATCAAGGGCACACAATACTTCTTGCCGCTTGGATCCGCGCCTGCGGACTGAGACGGTTGAGCGTGGTAGCTCTTCAGGTGGACGGTTGAGGATGCGAATTAGCAGGCGCCTCAGCCGGGTAGAAGACCAGGAAAGCTCAGACCCTCTCTGTCCAGGCAAGTGGAGGCTCGCGCGGGCCCCCGGACGCTGATCGGCAAGCGCCGGATTGACTGCCCTGAGACAGAGAGGGTTTGTCTTTTTGGGGGGCGGGTCTGCAGATGGATATGAAGGTCGGATTTTCGATGGTGGATTTTGCAGATCCCAGTGCCGTTCCAGCTATTTGCGGCTACTTACCTTGAGCCAGGCGGTCGCGCGCAGGACCGTTCCAACAATTTCCGGCCATCTGGCTTGGGCGGTGTGGCACGCGGCCCGTTCCAACAGTTCCCAGTCGTCTGGTCTGTGGGGTGTGGCGGACGAGTTGGAACGGGCCGCGGGTTGGAACGGCCCCACGCCGTGGCAGAATGGGCTAATTAATGGCATCAATAAGTTGGAACGGCGCTAGTTCCGAGTTTCCATTTTCAAGTTTCCATTTCCGCGAGGTAAAGCCATGGACCACAACGCCGAGGCCGTGAGCAAAGTCACTGTCCCCTGGATTCTCGAACGAAAACTCCGTGGGGAGAAGCTGACCTGCCTTACCGCGTACGACTACCCTACCGCGCGCCTGGTGGATGAGGCAGGGATCGATATGATCCTCGTAGGCGATTCCCTGGCCCAGGTTGTCTTGGGCTACGACTCCACGATCCCGGTCACCCTCGAAGAAATGCTCCACCATCTGCGCGCTGTGCGCCGGGCCACTCGAAGGGCCCTGCTCATCGCCGACCTGCCTTATGGCGCCTATCACCTCAGCGAAGACCAGGCCCTCGCTTCTGGCATCCGCTACCTGAAGGAGGGCGGCGCCGAAGCCGTCAAACTCGAAGGAGGACGCAAGCGTTCGAGCCTGATTCGGCGCCTGGTGGAGGCAGAAATTCCCGTGATGGGTCACATCGGGCTGACGCCGCAATCGGTTCACGCGCTCGGGGGATACCACGTCCAGGGCAAGACAATCGAGTCGGCCAACGCACTGCGGGCGGACGCCGAGGCCGTCGAGGACGCTGGAGCTTTTGCGCTGGTGCTGGAAGGCATGCCGCGGGAGCTGGCTGCCCTCATCACTCAGCGATTGAGGATTCCGACCATTGGCATTGGCGCAGGTCCGGAGTGCGATGGGCAGGTCCTCGTGCTGCACGACCTGGTCGGACTGAGCTTTCAGCCGCGCGCCAAGTTTGTCCGGCCTTACGCCGACCTGGCGGGGAGCTTGCGCGAGGCCCTGGCGCGTTTCCGGCAGGACGTCCTGGAAAGCCGTTACCCCGACGACCGCGAGTCCTACCACTGGTCCGCCAGCTTGCGTGAACAGTTTGAGAAAGCCACGCTACGTCATTCCTGAGGAATTTCGGGCCTGCCCTGGCCCCATCCGGAAGGCTTTCGGCCCTACCCCGACGGCCGGTAGTGACGCATTTTGGTTTTGTAGCGCCGGGCTTTAGCCCGGCATGTGCCGCCCTCCCGATTTCATCGGGACAAGTTCCGGGCGGCGCTACATCAAAATGAGTCACTACCCGACGGCCAGGAGGCTCGACATTTCCGCGGGCATGTTGCACACTCGCCTTGAACCCCGATCCCGACGTTGAGGGGCTTCGACGAATACGTGCTGCTTTGAGATTAGGGAGTTAGCGTGTCCCCCTCTGCGGGATCGAACTTCACGCAGGCTAGTGCCGTTCCGACTGTTTGCGCCTACATGCCGGAAGCCATACAGTCGCGCCGCGGCCGAAGCATCTGGGTCTGATACATGGCCCCAATAAGTTGGAACGGCACTAGATTGGTTCGCACAAGGTCCGTCGAAACCTTCTCCGGGAGGCTTGAGAAAACGCGGCTCAATAACGCACGGACAAGGCCCTGTACCATTTGGTGCAGGACAAGGCCAACTTCGGGATCGGGGTTGAACCATGACCACGCGATTGATCACGACCGTCGCTGAAATGAAAGCCTTTGCGCTGGACGCGCGTGCTCGGGGCAGGTCCCTGGCGCTTGTTCCCACGATGGGCGCGCTGCATGAAGGTCATCTGAGCCTTGTCCGCCAAGCCCACCGACAGTGCGACATCGTCGTTGTTTCCATCTTTGTGAACCCGGCGCAGTTCGGACCCGCGGAGGACTTTGCGCGCTATCCTCGAACCCTCGAGAAAGACCTCGAAGCCCTCAGAACTTCCAAGGTTGATGCGGTCTTTGCGCCCTCCGAGGCTGAGATGTACCCTGAGGGGTTCCAAACGTTCGCCGAGCCGGGCGCGATCGCCGCTCTTTTCGAGGGCGCCCACCGCCCGGGCCATTTTCGCGGGGTGGCCACCGTGGTGTTGAAGCTGTTCAACCTCGTGCGGCCCGACGTCGCCTATTTCGGTCAAAAAGATTTCCAACAGGTTCAGGTCATCCGCCACCTGGTGGAAGACCTGAATCTAGACGTGCGGTTGGTGGTTTGTCCTATCGTGCGGGAGGCGGATGGCCTGGCGATGAGTTCGCGCAACGCCTACTTGACCCTCCAGGACCGCGAGGCGGCCCTGGCGCTCCCTCGTTGCCTGCGGCGAGCTGAGGAGTTGGTGCACGCCGGCGAAAGCGAAACGCCGAAGTTGCTGGAGGAGATGCGGCAAATCTTGGCTACCGAGCCGCGCGCCCAGGTCGATTACCTGGTGATTGTCGAACCCGCCCGGCTGCAGCCGGTTAAGCGTGTAGCAGCCGGCTCGGTGGCGCTGGTCGCGGCGCGCGTCGGCACGGTGCGCCTGATTGATAACGTGATCTTCGGCCCGCCGGGCGCAACCCCCGAACTCCGGCTGCAACTGGCGCTCACTGCCCAGCCAGCGGTGGAGACCGGCGCCCACATCCCGGGGCTCGCGACAGAAAGTTTGAGGTTGAAGATCGAGAACTGCCGGGACTGCGCTGCTATCTCTTCCATCTTGCTTCCGCCGCGAGAGTTTCTAGTCAAATACCTGAAGCGCAACTACCCCGACTTGAATGCCGTGCGCACGGTCGTCATTGGCAGAGATGCCCCAATGCACCCGGACCATTTCCTCTATCGCCAACCCGACACGGTCAACCGCTTCGTGATTGAGCTTTATGAATTACTGGGTGTGAGAAACTTCGACGAGTTCAAGGCGCGGTTTGCACTGACGGACGCCGTGCGCTGCCACACCCTGGGGGATCGCGTCGCGGAGAAGGCTCTCGATTATTGCGCGAAACACTTGCGAGAGGAACTGAAACTCTTCCCTAACCTCGAATCCATTATCGTCCTGGGCGAGCACGCCTACCGGCAATTCCAAAAGCTCATCGTGGGTCGTGAGGCCTCGCAGATCAAATCTTTCGATGAATTCTTGCGACCGCAAGGCTGGGCGCGGGAAACCGTCCGGCTGCCCTCGCTGGGCGAACGCGCGGTCCGTGTCTTCTACTGCTATCACCCTACCTACGGCTACAAGCGCAGCCCGTCGCTTGCACCCCTGCTGCGCTGAAGGGCGCGCCCGGGCCTGGATTGATTCCTCTTCCCGCCGAGCAGCGCAGTCTCTCTCCTCGCGAGGAACTGCCCAACTGAATTTCCGCGGCTCTGTGACGCTTTCGAAGGCTTATACTAGTCGGCCCTCTTGGGGGTGACCTTCACGGGCATGACCCGTCAGTTGACGGGCAGGCTGCCCGTCCCGTTCCAACCTGGCGCGGTGCGGATTGAGCGGCAGGCGAAGGGGGTTGGAACGGGACCCGTGCTACTTTGTGGCACGGCCATCTTGGCCGTGGCGCCTCACGGGCGGGACGCCCGTGCCACGTCACGCGATATCAAGGGCAAAACCCTTGGTCAGTTCAGCAGGGAGGTGCCTATCCATATGAAGAGATCATTTCTTACGGTCTTTCTCAGTTTGCTAGCCGCAAGCCTTGGTTTCAGCCAAGGCGAGAAACCCCTGCTATTACAGACTCCCACCGTGAGCCGCACTCAGATTGCCTTCGCCTACGGCGGCGACATCTGGATTGTGGGACGCGAAGGAGGCGAAGCCAAACGTCTGGTCACGGGGACTGGACTTCTGAGCCGACCGATTTTCTCCCCCGACGGGACCACGATCGCTTACACGGGCAACTACGACGGCAACCTGGACGTTTATGTGGTCCCGGCAACCGGAAGCGAGCCCCGGCGCCTGACCTACCACCCCGGCGACGACGTGGCCGTCGGTTGGACGCCCGATGGCAAGAGCGTACTCTTCCGCTCACAGCGTGCCAGATCCACCGACGCGAATCAGTTATTCACCATCCCCGTTGAGGGCAGCTTCCCCACCGAGCTCCCGCTGCCAATGGCCGAAGAGGGCTCGTACTCTCCCGACGGAACGCGCCTTGCCTACGTGCCCAACTACCGATCACAGCCCTTCTGGAAGCACTATCGCGGCGGGCAAACGACGCCGATCTGGATTGCAAACCTTGCCGACTCCAGTGTCGAGAAAATCCCTCGCAATGACTCCAATGACTCTCACCCCATGTGGGTCGGCAAGACGATCTATTTCCTTTCTGATCGGAATGGACCAGTCACGCTCTTTGCCTACGACATGCAAACCAAGAAAGTCTCGCAAGTCATCAAGAACGATGGTTTCGACATCGAATCCGCTTCCCCCGGCCCGGGAGCCATCGTTTACGAGCAGTTCGGCTCTCTGCACCTCTATGACCTGGCATCAGGCAAAACGAAGCCGATTACGGTCCGCGTAGCAGGCGACATGCCCCAGGTACGCCCGCACTTCGAAAAGATAACTCCCAGGCAGATCGTGAATGCCGCCCTCTCACCCACCGGCCAGCGCGCGGTTTTCGAAGCGTACGGCGAAATCCTGACGGTGCCCGCCGAGAAGGGCGACATCCGCAGTATCACGAACACTCCGGCGATCGCCGAGCGTGATCCCGCCTGGTCTCCAGACGGTAAGTTGATCGCCTACTTCTCCGATGAATCGGGCGAATATGCGCTCCACATCAGCAACCAGAATGGCTTGGGGCCGGTGCGCAAGATCGATCTGGGCCAGCCTCCCTCGTTCTTTTACTCGCCAACCTGGTCTCCAGACAGCAAGAAAATTGCTTTGACCGACAAGCGACTGAACCTCTGGTACGTGGACCTCGACCATCCGACGCCGTTGCGCGTTGATACCGACCGGTTCGACACTCCCCTGCACGCATATGACGTCGTCTGGTCACCGGACAGCCGCTGGCTGGCCTATACCAAGCAACTGGAGAATCACCTGCGCGCCGTCTTCGTTTACTCCCTGGATGAGCACAAGGCCACACAGGTGACTGACGGGATGAGCGATGCCCTCTATCCCAACTTCGACAAGAACGGCAAGTCCCTCTACTTCACGGCGAGCACGGATATGGCCCTCACCACCGGCTGGCTCGACATGACCAATGAGGCGCATCCCGTCACCCGCAGCGTGTACGTCACCGTTCTGAGGAAAGACCTGCCGTCGCCCCTCGCTCCGGAAAGCGACGAAGAAAAACCACCCGTGGCGACAAAAAAAGAGGGCAGCGCAACCTCGCCGGGAGCCGAGAAGCCTGCGGAGAGAGGAATGGAAGGCGAAAAAGAAAAACCTAAAGAACCTCTCAAGGTCCAGATCGATTTCGACAATATCAGCCAGCGCATCCTGGCGATGCCCATTGCCGCCCGCAATTACTTGGGTATGTCCGCTGGCAAGGAAGGCGTCGTGTATCTGGTTGAAGGCCCGCAGGTTTTCGGCGAGGCGGGCCCGCCGAGCTTTACCGTGCAACGATATGACCCGAAGACACGCAAGACGGAGAAGCTGTTGGAAGGCATCTCCGCCTTCACGCTCTCCGATAACGGCGAAAAAATGCTCTACAAGCAAGGGGAGAAGTGGTTCATTGCCGCGGCTGACAAGCCTCCGAAGCCCGGCGAGGGCGCCCTGAAGATAGACGACATGGAAGTGTACGTGGACCCGCGCGCCGAGTGGAAACAGATGTATCACGAGGTGTGGCGGATCGAGCGCGACTTCTTCTACGATCCCGGGTTACACGGCCTCAACCTGAAGCAGGCCGAAGAGTCCTTTGCACCCTATCTCGCCGGCGTTACCAGTCGCGCCGATCTGAGTTACCTGTTCCGCGAGATGCTGAGCTACATTTCGGTCGGACACATGTACGTGGGCGGGGGCACGGAGCCGGAGGTGAAGCAAATCAAAGTCGGGCTGCTGGGAGCCGATTACACGATTGAGAACGGGCGCTTCCGGTTTGCACGCATCTACAACGGCGAGAACTGGAATCCGCAACTCCACGCGCCGCTTACGCAGCCGGGGGTCAACGTGAAGGTCGGCGAGTACTTGTTGGCGGTCAACGGCCGCGAACTGCACGCTGCGGATAATCTCTATGGCTTTTTCCAGGAAACCGCCGCCAAACAGGTGGTGATTAAGGTCGGGCCCACGCCGGACGGTAGCGGCTCGCGGGACGTCACCGTGGTACCAGTCGACAACGAAATGCCTCTCCGCCGACTGGCCTGGGTCGAGGGGAACCGGCGGAAGGTGGACGAGCTGAGTGGCGGCACACTAGCCTACGTCCACCTGTCCGACACGGCCGGAGGCGGCTTCACCAGCTTCAACCGCTACTACTTCGCCCAGGTGGGGAAGCAAGGAGCCGTGATTGACGAGCGCTTCAACCACGGCGGCCAACTTGCCGACTATATCATCGACTATTTGCGCCGGCCCGTGATGAGCTTCGTGGCGACACGCGAAGGTGAGGATTTCACCTCGCCGAGCGAGGCTATCTTTGGGCCCAAGGTCATGATCATCGACCAATTCGCCGGCTCAGGTGGCGACGCTATGCCGTGGTATTTCCGCAAGGCCGGCATCGGACCCCTGGTGGGAGTGAAAACCTGGGGAGGACTGGTCGGGATCGGCGGCTACCCGCAGTTGATCGATGGCGGCCGTGTTACCGCACCGCGATGGGCTATCTACGGGCTGAAGGGCCAGTGGGAAGTGGAGAACCACGGTATCGCGCCGGACATCGAAGTGGAAATGGATCCGCAGCTCGTCCGGCAAGGGCATGATCCCCAGCTCGAAAAAGCCGTGGAAGTTGCCCTGGAATTGTTGAAGAAGAATCCGCCGCCGAAGTACCCACGGCCGCCGTACCCCAACTACCATCCTCGCTTGCCCGCCCCGCCGCAGTAAGGGGGTGAAGCGGTAGACGGTAGACAGTAGACGGTAGACAGCAGACGGGACGACAAAAGACGAGGAACGGGCCCCAGGCGTTAGTTCATCACCGACTGGATCAGTCCGTGTATCATTCGAGCGATGTGGTCCGCTTGGGTCGCAAGCCCATCATAATCGAGCTTAAGGCCCAGGTCACGGCAGAGAATGAAGTAGTAACGGAGTTCCTCCAGCGAGCCCTGCGCGATGTTGTAGAAGTGAGCTTTATCGTTTCGGGTTCTGCGCTTGAACCCTTCGGCGATATTTGCAGGGATCGAGACCGCCGCTCTTTTCATTTGCGCAATTAAGCCATACTTTTCATCAGACGGCATAGTAACCGTCGTGTGGTACACATCGAGAACCAGCCTGTGCGCCGCTTGCCACACTTCGAGCTGTTCGAATCTTATGGCCGCCACGCTCGCTTCCCCTGTTTACCGCCAGCCGCCCCCTGCTTTATGCCGTCTACCGTCTACTGTCTACCGTCTACCTCTGAGCCTTCAGTGCCGCCAGGATCTCCTGGATGTGGCCGTCCACTTTCACCTTCGGGAAGACGTGTTTCACTTTGCCATCCGCGCCGATGAGGTACGTCGCGCGAACAATCCCCAGGGATGTCTTCCCGTAAAGGTTCTTCTTTTGCCACATGCCGTAGGCTTCGAGTATCTTGTGGCTGGTGTCACCGGCAAGGGGAAAATTCAGCTCGTACTTGTCGCGAAATTTCTGGAGCTGCTCGACCGTGTCGCCGCTCACCCCTAGAACCTCCGCGCCCAATTGGTCCAGTTCTTTTTTGGCGTCCCGGAACTGGTTCGCCTCGCTGGTTCAACCCGGTGTGTCGGCCTTCGGGAAAAAGTAGAGCACCAGCGTTCGGCCCCCGAAATCTTCGAGACTCACCTGCTTGCCGGAATCGGAAGGCAAAGAGAACTCCGGAGCTTTGTCGCCCACTTTGAGCATTGGCTACTCCTTTGTGAAAAGGTTGGTCTTGAAAGGGTTCAGGAATTCCACCCCTTCGATTCTGCGTCCGTGCTGAAAGTCTTCGCTCAGCACGCGGGGAATCTGATTCAGCTTGGCCGTTGCCTGCTCAACGCTGATTACACTCTTGGGAGAAGAGCTGCAAAACAAAGCCAACCTCCTGCAGAAGCCCCAATAACAACCTGCCGCCCCTCGCCCCAACCCCCGAGCGACTACACGACCACCGACTACCCGTCGGCCCTAGCCCAATTCCCTCTTCAGGACCTCCTGCACCAATTGCGGATTGGCCTGCCCGTGCGTGGCTTTCATCACCTGCCCCACAAACCAGCCCAGCGTGGCGGTCTTCCCCTTGCGGTATTGTTCCACCTGTTTGGGATTGGAAGCCATGATCTCGCGCGCAATGCCGGCGATTCTCTCCGGGTTGTTGATCTGTTCCACGCCTTTCTCAGCCATGACGTCGCCGGCGCTTTTTTCGGTTCGGACCATCTCGGCCAGAAGGTCCTTCGCTATCTTCCCGGAAATCGTTCCCTCGGCGATCAACGAAATCAACTCAGCGAGATTTTTCGGAGGGACTGGATACTCGATGAACCCCTTCTTATTCTCTTGCAACAGAAAAATGAGGTCGTTCAGAATCCAGTTTGCAGCGAGCTTCGCCTCGCGTGACAGGCGCGCCACCTCCTCGAAATAGTCCGCCATCGCCCGCGACATGGCCAAGAGCTGGGCGTCCTGTTTTGGCAGCCCATACTGGGTCAGGAATCGCCCTTCACGGCTTTCGGGTAACTCCTCCGGCAGCGACTGCCGGACTTCTACCTTCCACTCTTCGGAAATGACCAGGGGCAGCAGGTCGGGCTCGGGGAAATACCGGTAGTCGTGCGCAAACTCCTTCGAGCGCATGCCGTAGGTCCGTTGTTCGCGGCTATCCCACAGGCGGGTTTCCTGCGGAATCGTTCCACCGCTTTCCACAATTTCAATCTGCCGCTCGATCTCGTACTCGAGTGCCTTCTGGAGGAACCGGAACGAGTTCAAGTTTTTGACTTCGGTCTTCGTCCCAAAGGCTGAGGCGCCCACAAGCCGCACACTGACGTTGGCGTCGCAGCGCAAGCTGCCCTCCTCCATATTGCAGTTGGAGACCTCGAGGTAAAGTATCCGGGTTTTGAGGCGCGTCAGGTAGTCGTAGGCTTCCTCGGGCGTGCGCAGGTCCGGCTCGCTGACGATTTCAATCAGCGGAACGCCCGAACGGTTCAGGTCAATGTAGGATTTGCGGTCCGAATCCGGGAAGCCTTCGTGCGAGGACTTGCCGGCATCTTCTTCCAGGTGCACACGCGTGATTCCGACGCGCTTGCGCGCGCCGTTCACTTCAATCTCAATCCAGCCATCCTCCGCCAGAGGCTCGTCGTACTGCGAAATCTGGTAGCCCTTGGGCAAATCGGGGTAGAAGTAATTCTTGCGCGCGAAACGCGAGCGCGGGTTGACGGCGCAGTTGAGCGCCATCGCAGTTTTCATGGCCATCGTCACCGCCTCGCGGTTGAGCACCGGCAGCGCTCCCGGCAGCCCCAGGCAGACGGGGCAGACGTGGGTGTTGGGCGGATCGCCGAAACGCGTCGAGCAGGAGCAGAAAATCTTCGACTGAGTCAGGAGCTGGAGATGAACTTCCAGCCCAATCACCGCCTCGTATTTGGCCCGAACGTCCGTCGTCACGCCCATACCTGGTTTCCCTTCCTCAATGATGTGCCCCGCCAAGCACTTAATTATACAGAATTCCGGCACCACGTCTTGGAGCAGAAGACCCTCAGGGTGCAGCCCAGGTGACGCGTGGGCGGCCGGTGGCGGGATTCTGATCCACCACCACGGGCGTGCGGAAAACCCGGCTCAGCAAGTCGGCCTGGAAGACCTCGCGGGCGCTTCCCTGGCAGAGGCAGCGACCCTTGTCGAGAAGCACCAGATAATCGGCCGACTCAGCGGCCAGATTCAGTTCGTGCGTGACGATGACCGTCACGAAATTTTCCGAGGCGGCGAGTTGGCGGAGGAGGCGGAACGTCTCTACCTGATAGCCGATGTCCAGGTTGGCCAAAGGCTCATCCAGCAACACCAGGCGCGGGCGTTGCGCCAATGTCCGAGCCAGGACTGCGCGCTGGAATTCCCCGCTACTGATTTCAGTCACCCGGCGTCCCGCGAATTCACGCAAGGCGGTTTTCTCCATAGCCCAGTCCACCCAACGCTCGTCTTCCGGGGACTCGAAAAGACTATGGCCCAGGTGGGGATGGCGTCCCTGGCGGACGAACTCGCGCACCTCAAAAGAAAACAGCAGAATCGTCTCCTGACGCGCCAGCCCGACGCGCTGCGACCGCTGTCGAGGCGAGAGGTGATGAAGGTCTTTGCCATCGAGCAGGACGCGCCCCGCCAGAGGCTTCAGGTGCCCGCTCACCATTTCCAGCACGGTGGATTTTCCCGACCCATTCGGGCCTATGATGCCAACCACTTGGCCGGCGCGCGCGCCAAAGCTGATGGGAGCCAGCTCGAAGTGCGGATAGCGAAAAGCCACGCCCTGGACCTCCAGGCCTGCTGCAAGGCCTTCCTCCGCAATGGCCGGTGCCGTGAGAGGTGGAGGTTGACTATCGCTCATGGCGCACTCGCGGGTGACAGTTACCAGTTCCCAGTTGTCAGTTGTCAGCTTTCAGCTATCAGCTTTCAGCCCTGCTGAGCGCCGCATGTTAGCGGGCTGCTGAAAAACACGCGAGATGTCATGCCCATCCCGCTGTGCGGGAGAAGTATCTCAGCCTTTACTGAGAACAAAGAACTCCGATCCTTCTCCCGCTCTGCGGGATCAGAATGACATGCCATAAACCGTTCTTCAGTAACCTGTTAGAGTGACAACCTGCCTTGATCTGCCGTTTCTGTGTTCCCCCTCACCGGTCCCGCCACTACGGTAGGCCACGCTCTCCCCAGGGGAGGGAGGGTAGGGGTGAGCGGCTTCAACATGCAACTTTCGACCCCCCGCCTTCTAACTCCTGACTTCTGTCTTCTGCCTTTTGCCTTTTGCCTTTTGCCTTTTGCCTTCTGCCTTTTGCCTTCTGCCTACTGTCTACCGTCTACTGTCTACCACTGCCCGCCCTACCCCGTCGTTCGCCGCAGCAGATAGATGAACACCGGCGCCCCCGCCACCGCCGTCACGGCGCCGACGGGCAGCTCTCCCGGGGCAACGACGGTCCGCGCCAACGTATCGGAAAGCACCAGGACGATGGCGCCGCCGAGTGCGGCCGTGGGCAGGAGCATTCGGTGGTCGTTTCCCACGAGCATCCTGCCCAGATGGGGGACCAGGAGCCCGAGGTAACCGATCGCTCCGCTGACCGATACTGCCAGCGCCGTCAGCAGCGACGCCAGCAGGTACACGGCGGTTTCCACTCGCGCCACGTTGACTCCGAGATGCGCGGCTTCTTCCTCACCGAGCAGGAGCACGTTCAGATCCTTGGCGAACCAGTACAGGCCTGCAATGGCCAGGATTACGGCGGGCACGAGCAGGCGGAGTTGCGCGTCGGTCACGACGCTCAGATCCCCCATCAACCAAAAAGCGGTTCCACGAACATCCCGGGAAGAGAGCAGCGTCAATACAAAAAGAATCACGGCCGAAAGAAACGATGCGGTCACCACGCCGGCCAACAGGAGCGTGTAGCTGGCCAGGCGCCCCGCGCGCCGCCCCAGAAGATAGACCCACAGCATGGTGAGGACCGCGCCGAGGAACGCGACCAAGGGAGAAGCCGCCGCGACCCGTCCGCCTGCCCAGAAAGCCACGATGGCACCCAAGGCGGCCCCACTCGAAATGCCGAGGACATACGGGTCAGCCAAGGGATTCCGCAAAAGCGCCTGGAGCCCTGTACCGGAGACGGCGAGCGCTGCGCCCACCAGCATAGCCAGGAGAATTCGTGGCAGACGAATCTCGCGGATGATGACGACTGCCTGCGCCTCCGAACGCGCCCCGCACAGCCCTGCCCAAACCTCTGCCAGGGGCAAGCGCACGCTGCCCATCGTCAACGCTCCCAGGCCGACCAGCAACAGCGCCAGGCTCAGGAAGATCAAGACCAGCAGCACATTCCGCCGCGTCGCCCGAATCATCATTGTGTTGGCCTTCGACCAAGGCCCCCCGCCGGGTGAAGGATGCCCGCCAATTCTTCCAAGGCATCCACCAAGCGAGGACTGGGCCGCATAATCGTTTCGGAAAGGAAGTACATCCGGTGGCTCTGGACCGCCCGCAGTTCCTTCCACCCTGGCAGGCGCGCGAATTCTTCCAGCCCCGGCGAAAAAGATTCGGTCTTGGGGAAGAGGATAACGTCCGGCGCGCGACGTAGCACCTCTTCCAGGCTCAGGCGAGGCCACTCGCCCCGCAGATCGTTGCTAATGGAGAGTCCGCCCGCGTGCGCGACGACATCCGCAATAAACGTGTGCGGGCCCGCCGTTATCAGCGGACGATACCAAACCACGAAGAGGACTTTGGGTCGGGGTTGCCCGGCGACTCTCCTCTCGACAGATTCGATTCGCGCTCGAAGTTGCTCTACCAGCCCCTCGGCCTCACGCTCCCGACCGAGGATCCGCCCCAAGTCCTCAATGGAATGGAGTGTTTCATCCACGGTGTGTGCCCTCAGGCCGTAAAGGGGAACCCCCAACCGCTCGAGCTGGTCCGCCGTTTGGCGCCGGTTGGCATCTGCAGTGCCCAGCACCAGGTCGGGTTTCAGCGCCACAATTCTTTCCAGGCTGGGGTTCAGCATCGCTCCGACGTGAGGCTTGTTCCGAGCTTCGGGTGGAAAATCGCAGTAGTCAGTATCACCCACCAATCGATCTCCCAAACCCAGCGCGTAGACGACCTCGGTGATGCTCGGCGCCAGCGAAATCAGCCGCTGAGGTCGGTCGGGAACGTTCACACGCCGGCCAGTCTGGTCTATGATCTGACGCGCAGAAGCCTTTACGGCGACGATGGCGAGCAGGGCGGCCAGCAGGGAGAGAACGGCGAGCTTCTTTTTCCAACAAGCCTGACCTGTCAGGAAAGCCAATCCACCCACCATGTCTTCCCGCCTGGCGCAAGGCATGAAACTCTCGACTACGCTGGCGCAAGAAACAAAAGCCCCGCGCACTCTCAACGAGGGCGGAGCTCTCTCCTCCCACTCTTTCTCGCGAAGAGTGTGCGGCTGAAGACGAAGACCGCCGCAGCGAACTTCGTCCTTGAACGCCCAGGCAGGTCTCCTGACTTACGGCACTTGCCTCAGTCTTGCTTTACCTTCCCATCCCGGAACAATTGCTCCAGGGACAGTGGCTCCGCGAAGCGCCCTCTTAACTTCACGGACCAGCAAGGCCCACCCTACACGCTTCCGTGCGAGGTCCGCCCCGCACCCTTCGGTGCGTGGCTTGCCGTTCACAGTGGCGGGACCGTGGCCGAATCTCACGGCCTTCCCTTTTGTTCCCCCGGCAAGCCGAGGGAAACCTGGGCTGTTTTTTCCCTGCCGTGGCGCTCACATCCCACATTCGAGGTGCCCTCAGATTCGCTCACCCCACCCATCTGCGCCATACGCCCGAACTTGCGCCGTCATCACGCGCGACAGGAAGCTCTTTCGAGCGATAGAAGTCTATGGCGCAAGATTTTGTTTGTCAAATTCACCCCTCTGGTGAAGAATAAACTACGTCATGCGGCTCAAGTGCCTCCTTGCTGTAACAATAATCGTGGGGGGTATCGATCCCGCACTCAAGGTATCCGCGAAAGAAATCAAGGATGAGAAACCCACAGGCTGGGGATACCTTCGGGGTGGCCCGCTGGAACTGCGTTCGAGGCCGACGGCACGAATGCCCGGGTTTCTGCGTTTGGGTCAGGGCACTATCGTCTCCGTAGTGAAATGGGAATCCCACGGAGGCACAACTTGGGCTCTGGTCCGCGCTCTCGACCTCTCGAAACTCACCCCTCAAGTGGGTTGGGCTGAGTCCGATCGGATGGAGCGCTTGCCCCCCGGGCGATTCCCCGCCGATGGCGACATACTCCGGCAACTTGGCAGCGTATATCTCGACGACTTCACGGCATCACACACCGCCATTGCGCGCTGGCTGGTTCGCCGGGGAACCCTCGAGGCCTGCCTCGTATGCTTCATTGCCTCCTCGGTGCTCCCCACGGCGAAGCTCATTGCTTTCCATCACACTCAGGGGGGATTCTTCCCCGGCCCTTCGCTGGAATTCCCTTTGTCGGACACGCCGGCAGGAATCGTCGCCGCAGAAGTTCGCGACCTGCGCGGCGACGGAAACGAGTGTTTAATTACTCACGAACCTTTCCGGACAGGCCCTGAACGTCGGGGCATAAACCTGGTTATTCGCGCCATCGAGGCCAGGACGTTCAAAACCTTGTGGCAGGCCCCGCTCGAATTCCGCAATCTCGAAGCCTACAGTCCCAAGCTACAAGTCCTCCAGCCGCCGGAGATGAACGTTGGCGACCCCGGCACCGTAACCACAGGGGAGGTGAGCTTTCGCCCGCATGGGAACACGTACGAACCCGTTTGGAAAGGAAAAGTGGAATTCTACGTGGTGGGCCGCGAGCAGCCTGTCGAGTCGGTGACGATTGAAAGAGCTTGCCCCTGGGACGGAGAGAAATTTGCCCCCTTGCGTTAACTCGCACCACCGGATTGAACAAGCGTTCGTCCCCATTCTTGCCTGGCGCGGGCAAGTCCGTCATTTATCCTGGCAGAGTTTTGTGATATTTTTCTTGGCTTCCGCCGCTTCACCGGACCGTCGGGAGCCGACACCGCCGCCCTAAAGAGCGCCTCTACGGGCATTTTCCGCGCTCTGTCAGGGCGCAAACTTGTGGCGGGAACAATTCTTGAGTCCCCCCAAGGCGCCGAGCCCGGCAAGCCTGACCAACACTATGGCCCCTTCAACTCTTCGCCCCACTCGCGTCCGCTGGCAGATGGTGGCGCTGGTGACGCTCATCACCGCGCTCACCTATCTCGATCGCCTGAACCTGAGTATCGCCGGAAAATACATTCAGGACGAATTCGGTTTCAGCACCCAGACCATGGGCTGGCTTCTGAGCGCGTTCGTGCTAGGTTATGCCCTTTTCCAGGTTCCCGGGGGGTGGGCGGGAGACCGATACGGTCCTCGCGGGGTGTTAACCTCCGTGATCGTTTGGTGGTCGGTGTTCACTGCGGGGACAGCGCTTGTCCCTCGCCTGCCGTTCCGAGCATGGCTGGGACTCGCCTGGTCGTTTGCTCTCATTCGCTTCTTGGTCGGCGTAGGCGAGGCTGCCGCTTTTCCCAACATCAATAAAACGGTTGCCTGTTGGATGGCGGCAAACCAACGCGGCATCGGCAACAGCGTGTTCGGCGCGGGCGTCGGCGTAGGCGGCACCATTACCCCGGTGTTCATCGCCGCGATGATGCAACGCTGGGGATGGCGTGCGTCCTTCTACGTCTGTGCCGCGCTGGGCCTGGCGGTAGCCATGCTCTGGCGCTTTCATGCAACCAATCGGCCTGAGGAACATCCACGCGTCAACGCGGCCGAACTCGCGCTGATTCGCGCCCAGGATCCGGCAGAAACAGGTGGTTCGCAAGCCGCGACTGCCCCGCGCCAGCGCGCGCCGTGGGGCCGGATGCTCTCCAGCGGCTCCGTTTGGGGCCTGATCCTCAGTTACTTTTGTATCGCTTACCCGGCCTACATCTTCTACACGTGGTTTTTCATCTATCTGGTGCGCGTGCGCGGCCTCTCACTCACGCAAGGCGGGTGGGGAAGTTCAGCCCCTTTCCTCGTCATCACCGTGCTTGCCCCGTTGGGCGGGTGGTTTTCTGACCGCGCGGTGGCGAAGTTCGGTAAGCGGCGAGGGCGGCAAGGCGCCGTATTGCTGGGCGCGCTGGTCTCGGCAATACTGCTCCGGATTGGTAGCCACACCGCTCATAACACCCTCGCTATCCTGCTGCTCGCGGCCGCAGCGGGTTTCAACCTGTTTGCCACCACTTCCTGGTGGGCTACTTGCACCGACCTGACCCCGCGCTTCACCGGGTCACTTTCCGGCCTTATGAACATGTGCGGAAACCTGGGCGGGTGGGTATCGCCCATCCTGACGGCTTACATCGCTACACACTTCGGCTGGAGCCAGGCGCTGGATTTCGCCGCGGTCATGACCCTGCTGGCAGCCGCGTTGTGGCTGGGGGTAAATGCCGGAAGCTCCCTGGAAGGGGAGTTGCCGTAATCGCCTCGCACGCCCTGCGTCTGCTTTCTTGTTTGCCGTCGCGGGGTTGGGGTTCGGAAATTCAACAATTGGTTTATTTCTTCGTTTGCGATTGAGCGATTTAGTGATTTTGTGATTTGATGATTTTCAATCACTCAATCGATAAATCACTAAGTCGCCCGATGGCCCGATGGCTCAATCACCCGATGAGTCAATGGCCGAGATGATTTTCGATTGCCGATTTTCGATTGAGCAATCGGCAATCATCAATCGGCAATCGCCAATCTTGGGGGGAGGGGGTAAGTGGCAGGAGGCCGAAACCGCAAGGAACTGGCCAGAACGGTCCGCAAGCCCTTAACGGGGAATGATTTAGAGCCCGGTGGGACACGGCGGCGGCGCAGGAGTGTGTGAAGGGATAAATGGCAGGAAAGGTCGGTACTCGAAAAAGGCCTTACTGAAAAGAAAGGACTTACGAAAAGGTCGGGCGTAAAAGGTCGGTACAAGGTCGGGACTGTTCCGACCTTGAGCATGACTGATGAGCATGATATTTGCGAGAGTGCTGACAATCATGAAATTTGTGAGAGTGCTGAGAATCATGAAGAAAAGCTATGACGATTCCGCAAGAAAAGCCATGATGGTCCCACAGGAAAAGCGGGGGGCCACCCGCCAGGCGAATGGCCCCGTGAGAGCAGCAAGGTCCTGGAGTGCGTCACACCGCGCCGCCGGAGGGAACGGACGTGCGGTCAAGGATTGGCCGCCTCGTTCCCATTTCGAGAGACGTGCGGTCTTCGATGATGAGATTATCATGTTCACCCAGGAGGGCGAAGTAGTCGCCTTCCTCGCAGTGCTGGAGCCGAAGCAATTTCAGAGTGAGAGCGGCACGCTTCGCCTCGAAGTCAGCGCGCGCAAGGCGGAAGATGTGAGTGGCGGTCGCAAACGCAACGATCTCGGTCTGGCTGATCTCCGACAGGTATGGCACGGGATCGAGAATTGCGAGAGGTGATTCGGGTGGGTTGACCTTCGGCGGTTCAACCCATTTTTTCGGTGTAGAATTGCTCTTAGCCTTCATAGGGACTTTCCTCCTTATGTGGGTTAGGGGCCGTTCGCGGTACTAGCCGCGGGCGGTCCCGACTTGCCTCTATTGCACGATTAAGAAACTGTTCAAAGATTAACTTTTCAGTGTTCTCTTTTCCGAGGGCCTTGAGGATTCCCTTCACAATTTCCGCGTAGCGCTCGACGCGCAGCGCAGAGGGAAGCCAGCGCCCGCGTTTGTACTTGCGAATGGTCCTCTCAGAGATCGAGACTCCATACCTCTCTCGGATGGCCTCATGGATTTCTCCGCTGGGGCACCTTTGCGCGAGCATTCCATCGACTTCCGCCCTCAACCCTGGATGAACTCTATCCCACTTCTCGACGGCCGTCTGGCGGGAAGGCATCAGAATCCTCCTTTAACAGCACCCTGGAATTTCCGCCTTGTTAGGCGAATCGTATTAAACAACCTGTGCATATTGATGTAGCGTTTCCTCGAAATCGGATCACAGACGGTGTTCTCACTCACACCTTTGCGGAGAAGTTCGTCTTTCAGTTCGGGGAGTTCTTCCCGGAGGATGCGCGCGGCCTCTTCGGCAGAAGGCCCTAGGACGCGCAACTCGCGTTGCTGGATTCTGCCACGCCACTTTTCGAGGGAAACGCCGCGCCGGTTCTCGAAAATCTGCATTACGCGTTCGTTGCCCGCAACGAGGATGCCCAGGCCCGGGTGCCCAGGCCGCGCGCGCGCCAAGTCGCCAATCTCCCGCAAAGTCTCAAGGGTTTCGACCCAGCGATAGAGGGCGTCCGCTTCATCCAGCACCAAGGCGACCGAATCGCGGCGGCGGCTGATGGCGTAGAGAACGGACTGTCTGATTCCATCCGTGTACTGCCCGAAGGGTGCGCCGATCTGCGCGGCGATCCGCCGCAAGAGCACGTTTGCCGTCATGCCCGCCGCAGAACAGCGGATATAGACAATTCGAGGTTGCGATCCGCTAGCACCTTCCGCCCAGCGGTACTCCAGGAGGAAGCTTTTCTGCGCGCCAGAGGGGCCATAGAGCACGCCCCAACCGCCCTCCAGGATGAACTGGAGCAAGGCATCCATTTCGCGCGTCGCGTGCGTTTCGTAGAGCTTTCCTGGAAGCCTGGGAGTGGGCAGCGGGTTGTCGTGAAACCACGCCATCAATCCAGCGGCGAACACATGGCCATCCCCGTCGCCAAACCGCGCGCCAGAGGAAAACTGCCGAAGCGAGTGTGGAGAGTAGCCAACCCGTTGCGCGATTTCCGGCAGCGTCAGGCCGCTGCGGGCGGTGTAAACGTGCAACGCGTGGCGAGCTTGCTCGCGTAAGGCGTTCATGGTTCGCTCATGCCCTCTACCATCTCGGTAGCGATTTCCTCGGACGTTTTCTGGCGCCTTTTTTGGAGGCCTAGGCGTCTCCCGATGAACTCGACTGAGGAGACTTCCTGGTCAGGTCGCGGTCGGTCCCCTATCGCCTCAACCGCTGCCGCATACTCCGGCAATTCCAGCCTTTCGGGAGCAGGGTTGAGAGTGGCGGCCGCAAGAGACCGCTGCTTCTCTCGCGCTGCCTGCTCAACCAGCGCGAGATACTCTTCCGGCCCGCGAACCGGAGCCATGCGCGAGGCCAGGAGCGTCGCGCCAAGGATGCGCTTGCGCAAACCATTCTGCCGCTCCATCTCGCGCGCCAGTTCATCCCCTGAGCGTTCGCGCGGTTCGCATGGCTCAAGTACGATAGGCGGGAGTTTGCCTAGGAGGTCGAGCGCCACGGCGCGCTGGGCATTGATGGGATCGACGTGGACTTCAGTTTCGCAATCACCCGCGAGACCCAGGAGCCTCTCACTGCGAAAGACCAGCGTGCGGCCGTGATACTCGACGGAAATCTTATCGCCGCGCGCTCGGACCTTGCGCCGATACCAGAGCAACAAGTCAAGTTCGGCAGCATCGGGAATTCGGCGCACGCCTTTGAAGGCCGCTTGAACCTGCCCTGGCGTGCGCCCGTGAAGGCCAAGGCCGTGCAATCTCGTTAAAGCGCGATACTTCGCGGCAATCCAACGGGTTTCAAACTGTACGAGCTGATCTACCGTCCAGAGCGGCGTCTCAGGCAACTCATTCGCGCAGAAAAGCCGATGCAGTTTCAGTTCATGCTTCCATCGGTCGGGCCTTCCGAAACTCCGCTTGCCATCATTACCCTTCTCACCAGTCCAGCCGGGGAACTGGCGCTCCAGGCGGTCTAGTTGCTGGAAAAACCGTTCCAAGGGCGACTTGCCATCGGGATTTTTGGGAAGGCAATAGTGCGGTTCAATACCGAGTTTGCTAAAGACAGATTTAGAATCGTCGTCAAAGGTGAAACGTTCGGCCCAATGGCGTGTACCGTCGCCTGAGACTTCCTGGCAAGTGAATTCCTTGCCGTTGTCCATCCAAACTTCTTGCGGCACGCCCCAGGTGAGCAACGCGAGCCACAGTGTAGACTTGAAGAGGCGCGCGGATGGGCGGAAGTCGTAGCAGACTGTCACATCCCGCGAAGCGTGATCCATGATTCCGCAGAGATAAATCCGGTAGAGTTTGCCGTCGAGTTCCGTCCAGGTGGAAACGTTTGTGCTGCGGAAATCGCAGTACCAGACGTCGTTGACCTGGGCCTCGGGATGGAGATGCGGGATGTAAGGCTTGTTCCTGAGCCAGCCGCTTTCGAGACCCCCCGAAGCAATCTTGCGCAGGATGGCAGGCAGTTCTTCATGGTAGAACCGGCGCACAAGGTAGTAGGACGGCGCGGGAGTCGGCAAGTCTCCACCGACTTCAATTTCCAGTTTCAACCACTCCCAGCATTCGCGCGCGGACCGTGGCCGCTGCAAAGCGATTCGTGCTTTCTTCACCGTGCGGTCGCCGGAGAGGCATAAACTGACCAGGTGCTCAGCATGCGCGGGGTGAAGATGGATCTGGCCTTTGTCGCACCGGTCTAGGGGCTGAAGGGATTCGATGCCGGGAGCCAGGGGAGAGCGCCCCTTCGTGTACCAGCCGTACCAACGCTGGAGCGTTCTCTTAGAGACCGGCGTGTCGATGTTCTGCCTGATTTCACTCCACCCCGCGAGTGCAGGCTGAGGCGCGGCGGAATCCCTGGCGAGGACTTCGGCGCCATCCTCTCTTGTGCCGAGCAGAACGCCGTGGACTTCGCGGCCCTTGAGCCGTTGCCACGGCGCTTGGCCGCTCCGGTTGGGAATCAGAAACGCAATAGCGCGCTCACGCGCGCGGGCCACACGGAGTTTCTTCTCGGCCATCGCGCAGGATTCCCCGCCCTCGGGGAATTCGGCAGGAAACAAAACAGCGGGCGATAGAGGCGCAATTGCCGTTTGCTCCGGGGAAGACTTTGAGGCAAGGTACTTCTGCTGTGTGGATTCATCGAGCAGGCTCAACCTGAATTGTAGTTTGAGCCCGCCGTTGCTGCGGACAGCGCGCATATAGTCATCGGGATTGCGGCGGCGGTTCGCTTCCCTCTTGTACTTCCTTCGAAGCCAATCCTTCCCTCCGGGCTCAGAGTCCGCAATCTGCTCGGGGAAGACCCAATCATCTGCGCGTTGGATGTCGCTGTTCATTGGTGGTTACGCCTGACCGCTCGCTTCAGAGTCCTGTTTTTCCGTAGGTCTTGCCGGACGTGTTTCCCAATTTCGACAGATATCTTGTCGAGGATCCACCGAGACTCCACCGCCCACTTTCCAACTGCGAGTTGGTCTTTCAGGGGCTCGGGGATGACGGCCAAGGCAAGAGTATCGTCGCCGGTCACTTGGCAAAAGGCCTTGACGAGGGAGGCTGGAAACCGAAGACCTTTCTTGCCAGGGCTTGCCCAATCGTCGAGCATCCTTTTTGTGATGCCGAGGTTGGTCAGTGTGTTAAGCTCTGAGGTGACGCGGTGGCGGTCCTTGACCCTGCGGCACTGGTTGAGCGACTTCGCCACCAGCTCTCGGAAATGCCGTTCGGCGGAGGCTGGCTGCGTAATATTGGCTCCGGTTTCCGAGTCGCATTTTGTAGTTGTGGGGTTATCCATTTTGGCGTACCCTCCATATCAATGCACTAGGAATCTACGCCGAAATGGAGGAACCTGTCAAGCGGAATCTGTGGGGTGCCGGGAGGTCGAGACGGAAAAATGAAAAAGAGTGCCGAAGTTCGAAAACGCATCAGGAAAGTAATGGATGCGCTTCGCATCAAGAATCAGGCTGAATTCGCAAAGGCGCTGGGCTTTCGGCAGACCACTGTGAGCGCGTGGATGACAGGAGACAGTCTTCCTTCACCGGATGCGTATATGCGTTTGGGCAGTCGAGCGTTAGACCCTGCGGATTCCCTCTTCTTCTGGGAGAGGGGTGGCCTGGCACCCGAGGCCATTCTCTCCGCTGCGAATAAGGTCTTCGGGGAGAGAATTCTTCGCCCCGGAGAGGGAGATCTCTCTGTTCCCGCGTTCGAAGGTGACATCGGGACCGGCCAGAAAAAAACCCTGCGCCTGCCAGCAAGAATCCTTCCAAGTCCGGCTTCAACCTGCTTCCTTGAAATTGGGGAAGGGCTCGCTGGGGTTATGCTCAAGATCGGGGATCTCCTCATATTGGAGCGGAACCTGGGCGACCTATCGAAACCTGGGCCATTTTTCGGGGAGAGTGTGCTGCTAGAGCGGCCCCGCGCCTCCAAGCGTTCATTTGATTTCACTCCTACCGGCTTGGTGATCGGGTGGTTGAATCTACAGTCCGTTCTCGACCCACGTTATTACCCGGAAGCGAGAACTGGCTTCTATGGGTGGGCCGCTGGTGTCTACCCGCTGAATCGCTCGGGCTGGAGCCATTTCTATATTGCCGGGTACCCAGGGGACGATGACAACGTGGACGAGGTTCTGGCCCGTGGGACCTCTGACCAGGCTCGGGAGAAGGCAGCCGAGGAAATGAGGATCACAGACGGCACATCTATCCGCGCCCGCGTGGTAGGTTGGTTCCCAGGCGGGAAAAGACTTCTAGAGGAAGAGGGCAGCGTACTTCCCTAACACTAAAGCCTTCCCGTAAGAGGCCACATGACCAAAGGGGAAGCGGCCACGAAAATCCTGGGATGGATCAGTCGCACGCGTCCCGCATATGCGCGAACGCTTGCCTGGGAAATGGCGCGGATGGATGAAGACGGACACCTTGATCGGGTGATGCAGGCGCTAGGAGCCATCTTTCCGCCAGACCTCAATGGGACGCAGAGAACCACGGCGGCAGCGAGGCCCGGATCTCCAGGTGGTGAAGTGACCGCCGCCAAACCCGGCGAGCCGGTAGCGGTGCAACAAGTTGGCCTCTCGGCCCATGACCGGAGCCTCTTCGATGAATTCGAGGCCGCGCTGAAGAGATTCGAGGAAAACACGGCGGACTACAACGCCTTTATGACGAGGGGGACGAAATGAAATCAATTTTGCCAGAGTTAGAGCGGCAAATCCAAGTCACGCGAGACCAGCAGGACGTGCGGCGGATTGGCCTGCAAAAGTTGCTCGGCCTGACTCATGAGCCGAGAGTCGTCAAGGACGCACACGGCTTCGCGCGCGTCACGCAGGGAGAGGTTTTGCCTCTGAAGTTTCCTGCCTTCACTTCATTCGAAGAGGCATGGACGCATTTTACAGGCGAGACGGGGATGCACGACCTCACCCGCATCCAGGCGATCGTCAACGGGGCAAGTTTCTACAATGTTCTTGAAGACGCCTTGAACCGGAAACTCATCCAGGACTATCGGATCGACTACCGCTGGAATGAGATTGCACAAGCGAACTCGGCAGCCAATTTCCACGCCCTGAAGCGCGTCCGCGGCAAATTCGTGGAAGACCTGGCCACTTTCGGGGAAGATGAGCCCTACAGCGAGGCGGTTGTCCACGGGGATGAGGAAGTCAGCTACGGCGGGGTAGTCACCAAGGGGGCCTTGCTCACGATTACAAGGCGGGCGTTCATGAACAACGATATTGCAGGAATCGAGCGGCTTCTTGACCAACTCCGCCGCGCGGCAGAGCGAACGTTGGCCCGACATTGTTGGGCGAAGATCATCAACAACGATAATTACCTTATTGACAATGTTCCGATGTTCGACAACGCGCACGGGAATCTAGGGTCCGCTGTGCTCTCTGTCCCCAGCTTGACGGCAGCACGTCTCGCCATGTTCGCGCAAAGGGAGAGCGGCTCGGATGAACCACTTGGACTCGGCAGCGGCAATCTCTTGCTCGTGGTTCCGCCTGAACTCGAGAGTGCCGCAATCGCCATCAACAATTGCGAGTCTGGCTCATACGAGGGGAATCCGTGGCTCCGCCGCTTCGGTATGTCGAATGAGCGAATATTTACGAATCCCTTCTTTACTGAACATGCTGATTGGGCGCTCTTTGACGTGTCTGGGGCGGCCTCGATTTTAGAGGTGAGTTTCCTAATGGGAAACCAAATCCCGCAACTCAGTGGCGCGACGAACGATGCAGAGGGGGCGGGCCTCGCGCAGGACCGCATCGTGTATCGCCTCCGCCACGAGTATGAAGTCGGGATTTTGGATTTCCGTGGCGCTTACAAGGCAGAGGTCGCCTAGGCGGTTTCTTTCTCGCGGCCGCCAAAGGTGACGGAGGGCCGCACCGGAGAAAACCGGCTTTCAACTCCGTCGCCATCGGGCTCCGTCGCGGGCCGCGCCCGACGGCAATTCCTGCACCGCGGCGGGTCTTTTCTTGTGAGGTTCTATGGGCGCATCGCAGTTCGGCATTTTCGGCGAAGTCAGGATTGATACAGGTCCGGCTGTTGAGGGTGTAAAGGAAATCCGCTCCGCAATCGGAGGCCTCGGAACTGGGGGGATCGCGGGTTTTCAAACGGTGCGGCAGAAAGTCATCGACCTGACGAAATCTGTCGGCGAGTTGCGCAATGCGCTTCTGCAAACCTCGGACCCGGCGAAACAGAAGGAGTTGAATGCGGCGCTGGATCAGACCAAAACCCAACTTACGGCCGCGCGTGCCGAAATGCGCGGGATGACGATGGAGACTCGCCAGACGAATGAGGCGGTTCAACGGCTCGCCGGTTCTATCGGCGTGCAGATCCCCGCGGGGCTGGAGCGCATGCTCGCGCGCATGCCCGCCGTGCAGGCAGCCGTAGAGGGCGCATTTGGCGCGACCGTTGTGCTGGCGTTTGGTGCGGCCATCGTCTCCTCGTTTCCAAAGATCGCTGAGTGGATCGATAAACTTCGCGGCGTCGAAGCCGTCAACAATGAATTTTGGAAGGAGATAATTGAGACCAACCGGGTCCTCAGCGGGTGGGGCAAGCCAGACTCCGTTAAGGCGCTCGCCCGCGAATTTGGTGACGTGGCAAAGGAGATCGCTCGGGTAAAAAAGGAGCTGGCCGAGACGCCGGCGCCGCTGCCTCCGGCACCGTTCGTGGCACCGATGGCCAATGTCTATAAAACCGACAATGCCAAGGCGCTCCGGGAGGAATTAGGCAGGCTCCAAGAGCAGTACACGGAGCTAGAAAAGGCCATCCCTAAAGCCGAAATGGAGGAACACAAGAGGGCTATCGAGAAGCAGACAGAAGCGGCGAAGAAACTCCACGCAGCACAGGAGCGTTGGGTGGAGCAAGAAGAGAAACTGCGCATCTCCCTGGCCGGAAGTGCGGAAGCCAGCCTGAAGGCGGCGGCGGCAGAAGGCGAGCGGGCGGAAGCCCTAAATGCGGCCTTTAACGAAATGCAACGCGCGGTGAACCAAGCTGGGATGGCCGATGTGGGCAAATGGGCAGCGGACCTCAGTAAGCAGAGTGCCGATGCTTGGGGAACTATCAGCCGCCTGGATAAGGAGGCGGCAGACAAACGGACCTCCGGACTTGAGGGGCTGGCCAAAATCGAGGCGGATTATCAGCACGAGCGACTCAGAATCGAGCAGGAGACTAACGAAGCCATCGTGCTCGATGCGCGGACCCTCTACGCTAACCGCGATGAAATTCTGCGCGCCAGCGCGAACGCAGAACAAGCCATCGAGCAGGAGCGGACCACGAAGATTCTGGCCTTCCAGAGAGAGGCCGTCCAGAAAACTGCGAACGAGATTGAAGGTTTCATCGACCGCGTTTTTCTCACAGCGCGTTCCCTGGGGGATGTCTTCCACCAGTTCTTGACGCAACTCCTCAGCTCATTCGTGAAGTGGACCAGCCGGATGATTTCGGAGGCGGTCCACGGGATGCAGTTGAGTAGCGGGCAAGGCGGTGGAGGCGGGGTTCTCAGTTCGATTTTCGGCGGCATTTTCGGCACAGGAGGGGGAACAACGTCCGCCCTGGGCGGCGGTGTGACGGGCGGAATTTCGCTGTCGGCAGGTGAGACGGCTGCGTTGCAAAGTGGGTTGGGTGGCGGTGGGTTCGCTGCCTTGGCCGCACTCCCGGCGGGTGCTGGGATTCCTAGCGTTGCTGGCGGCGCCACCGGCGGGGCGCTGGGGGCGTTGGCCTTCGGAAAAATCAATTTTTTACAAATGGCTGCGCTTGCTGGACCCGTCGCGGCGCTCGGCGGCATCGGCGGTCTGATGCGTGCGACCGGGCCAGCCTCCGGGGCGGTCTACGGAGGCATAGCAGGCGCGGGAATCATGGCCAGCCTGGGAGCGGTAGGCGGCATGGCCAGCGGGATCGGAGCGGCGGCGGGCGTGGCGGCGGCGTTTACCAACCCGATTACTGCCGCCATCGTTGGCGCGGCAATCGGGATTGGCGCGCTCGTCGGCGCCTTGGGCAGAGGCAGAGCGAAAGAGCGGGCTGCGGGGGCGGAACAGGGCTACGAATTCGCTTCCAACGATCTCCTGAAGCAGTTCAAGGGTTTCGAACTGGACTACCAATCGGCGCTCGCGGGGATGGAGAGCCTAATCCAGCAGGGCGTCCAGGCGGAGTACGCTCTCGGCACGAAGTGGGGGAAGAAAGGCGCCGAAAACCTTACCAATGTCATCAACGATAATATCAAGGCACTCGAAGCCCTTCAGAAACAGCGCGAGTTGAATGCAGCGATGATTGGCGGCATGACGATCCCGGAGTTCGCCATCGGCGGCCCGGTGGGTTGGCGAACCGCCAGTGGTGGCGTTTTGGCCATCGTGCATCCGGGCGAATTTATGATGCGGCGTGAGGCGGTGGACGCGCTGGGCACCAATTTCCTTGCGGCGCTCAATCGTGCGCCACGGTTTGCGGAAGGTGGGCCCGTGATGCCGATATCCGGGTCAGGATTGCGGCCGGTGACCGTCAATCTGAACATCTATCAACTCCCGGGCGAAGACCAGCAGAGGTTCGCCAACCGTGTGGTCCGGGCCGTGCGGCGGGCGGCGATGGACGGAGCACTTCGCTAGGCGCGCTAAGACTGGCGCGCAGTAGCATAGTTAACGACCCCAAGGGACCTGCATCGAATCCCGCGTTGATGTGTCTCTTCTCCTTCCTGCCAAATAAACCCTCACTCCTGCCATTTATCTCTTCATTTCCTGCCAAATAAACCCTCAACTCACACCAATGGCCCGATGGCCCGATGGATCGGACCCTTGTGTTATAATCGCGCCGCTTCATACCTACGGAGTCGATTGGCTACGCACGCTCAACTTCCGGCGGCGGATTTGCCGGGCCGCCCTGCGAGGCTTGTCCATGGAGGAAATCCTGCTCCCGCTGATTCCCCTGGAAGTCGTGCTTCTGCCCGAAGAGCCTCTGCCCCTCCATATCTTCGAAGAGCGTTACAAGCAGATGGTGAGCGAGTGTCTGGAAGCCAAAGCCTCCGGTTCTGGTCAGCAGGAATTTGGCGTCGTCCTGGCCCAGGGGGAGGAAATGCGCACGGTGGGGTGCAGCGCGCGCATTGTCAACCTGACGCGCAAGTACGAGGACGGGCGCATGGACATCCTCACGGTGGGCAAGCGGCGCTTTGAGATCCTGTTGACCAACGAGGAGAAGACGTACCTCCGGGGAGCTGTGGAATTCTTCGAGGACGAGGGAGCCGACACGCCCGGCGAGGCCGAGGCTGCCCACGCCATCGAACAGTTCCGGGACGTTATGCGGCGGTTGCGTGAAGCGTCCGAAATGCCCATCCACCTGACCCGGCCCTATCGTTACCTCTCCTATCGCCTGGCCGCGCCGCTTCCCCTGGACCTCGAATTCAAGCAGCAGCTTTTGACCATACGCAACGAACCCGAGCGCCTCCGCCTGGTGCTCCGCGCCATCGAAGCGGTACTCACCCAGTTCGAGACCCTAAAAAAGGCGCGGCGCAAGGCCGGCGGCAACGGCAACCTGCACAAGTAAGGTTTTCGCACACGAAAGCACGCCGGTACAGCCGACGAAAACCGTAGACGGAATCTTGCTTGGAGTTACCCCGCCGACTGCCTTATAATAAAGGCGGGACTCAGGGCAGATGCAAAAACCAAAAGTGTTAGGCGAGCTGAAGAAGTCTCATTATCGAAGTGTGAGCGTCAAGGATGAAATGCGCGCTAACCTTATCCGCAAGCTCGCTGCGGGTGAGACGCTTTTTCCCGGCATCATCGGCTTCGATGACACGGTGATCCCTCAGATCGTCAATGCAATCCTGTCCCGGCACAACTTCGTTCTGCTGGGGCTGCGCGGGCAGGCCAAGAGCCGCATGCTCCGCTCACTCATCTCCCTGCTGGACGAAGCCAAACCGCTCGTCGCCGGGTGCGAGATCAACGATGATCCCCTGAAACCCCTCTGCCGGGCTTGCCACCAGCGTCTCGAGGAGTTGGGCGATGCGACGCCCATTGACTACCTCGAACCGGAGCAACGATACGTGGAAAAGCTGGCCACGCCCGATGTGACCATTGCCGACATTATTGGCGACCTGGACCCCATCAAGGCGGCGCGCGGTGGGCACGCGCTCTCTAGCGAGCTCACCATACATTTTGGACTCCTGCCTCGGGCCAACCGCGGCATCTTCGCCATCAACGAATTGCCGGACCTGGCGGGGAAAATCCAGGTGGGGCTGTTCAACATCATGCAGGAGGGCGACGTCCAAATTAAGGGCTACCCGGTCCGGCTGCCGCTGGATGTGGCGCTGGTTTTCACCGCCAATCCGGAGGACTACACGGCGCGCGGCAAGATTATTACGCCTCTCAAGGACCGGATCGGTTCCGAGATCCGCACGCACTATCCTGCGACGCTCGAGCACGCCATGGCCATTACGGCCCAGGAGGCCTGGATCCTCCGGGACGGCCCGGGAGGCCAAATCATTCCCCAGTTCCTGCGCGAGGTCGTCGAGGCTATCGCCTTTGAAGCCCGCCAGGACAAGAGGGTCGATAAGCGTAGCGGGGTCAGCCAGCGCATGCCCATCACCTGCCTGGAGAATGTGGTGAGCAGCGCGGAGTACCGGGGGCTCAAGAACCGCGAGGAAAAGGTGGTGCCCCGGCCTGCGGACATCTACGCCGCCCTGCCGTCGCTGACGGGAAAGCTGGAACTGGAGTACGAAGGTGAAGTGCGCGGGGCCGATACCGTGGCCCGGGAGGTCATCCGGCAGGCCACGGCCAAGATCTTCAAGAAGTACTTTGACAACACCCCGCTCCAGTCCATCGTGCAATGGTTCGAGCTGGGAGGAACACTCAAGTACGCACCCAGCGCCCCTACGCAGGAACTTTACACGCAGTTCAAGAAAATCCAGGGGCTCTTCGAGAAGACCCAGGCGTTGGGTCTGAAACCCAAGGATGACCCCGCGCTGCTGGTGGCGGGCGCCGAGTTCATCCTCGAGGGCCTGTATGCCCTGAAGCGGATCAGTCGCAACGAGGAACTGGGCTATCACACCGAGCAGCGCCGCCCTGCGGCGTCGAACGAGGAGCCCAGCCCGGTGGTGCCGCGGCGACGGCCGTTGAATTGAAGGGCACAGTCGCTGGAAAACGGAAGTCGGAAGTCAGAACAAAGGGACGTTCCTTGTGAATGCTGACTTCTGACTACTGACTTCTGACTCCTCAATCATGAAGTTCGTCAAGTACTCCAAATTCGTCGCAAACCCATTCGACGGCTTGAGCGCCGAAGATTTGCTTCAGCTCCTTCAGGACTACCTGCTCGACAGCGGCTTCTACAGCCAGTATCACAATGTTTACGAAATGGATGCGGAGCGGACGCTCGAGCAGCTCCATCAAGCCCTGCTCGAAGCGCTGCATAACCAGGGGAAGATACCCGACAAGCTCCTCCGGCAAATGCTGGGGGATTGGGACAACTACCAGCAGTCCGACCTCGCCCAAGCGATCAACCAGTTGCTGGAACGCCTGGCGGAGGAAGGTTACATCACTATCGAACAGCCGCAGCCCGGCCCAGGGCAAGGGACGGAGCCCGAGGGCAAAGCCAAGTTCGAAATCACGGATAAGGCGCTGGACTTCCTCGGCTTCAAAACGTTGCGAGACCTCCTAGGGTCGCTCGGCAAATCGAGCTTGGGCCGACACGATACGCGCGAACTGGCCACCGGCATCGAGTCCGATGGCTCCAGCCGGCGATACGAGTTCGGCGATACGATGAACCTGGACGTCAACGCCACGCTGTTTTCCGCCATCCGCCGCAACGGCCTCCAGATGCCCCTCGACCTGGAATACCAGGACCTCCAGGTGCGGCAGTGCGAGTACCAGAGTTCTTGCGCCACGGTCCTGATGCTCGACTGTAGCCACAGCATGGTTCTCTACGGCGAGGACCGCTTCACGCCCGCCAAGAAGGTGGCGCTCGCTCTCACCCACTTGATCCGCACCCAGTACCCAGGCGACAGTTTGCATCTGGTGCTCTTCCACGACTCTGCCGAAGAGCTCCCACTCTCGCAACTGGCGCGCGTGCGCGTGGGGCCTTACCACACCAACACGCGTGAAGGGCTGCGGCTGGCGCAACGCCTCCTGGCTCGCCAGAAGAAGGACATGCGGCAGATTGTCATGATTACCGACGGCAAGCCCTCCGCGCTCACGCTCGAAGACGGGCAGATTTATAAGAACGCATTCGGCTTGGACCCCCTGGTCGTGTCCGAAACGCTGCGCGAAGTCGCCCGGTGCCGCCGCAACGGCATCCTCATCAATACGTTCATGCTGGCCTCGGACTTTGGCCTCGTGAACTTTGTCCAGAAGGTGACGCAAATCTGCCGCGGCAAAGCCTACTTCACCACGCCTTATACTCTCGGGCAATACCTGCTCATGGATTACATGCAAAAGAAGATCAAGCATATCCACTAATCCATTTTTGATTTGCGATTTGGGAAGGAGATCCATGCCTGTACTAACCGCAGGAAAGACCGCGCCGCCTTTCTCGTTGGCAAGCACGGGCAGCGAGCGATATTCCTTGCAAGAGGGGCTGGCTGGCGGCCCGGTGTTAGCGACCTTTTTCAAGGTGAATTGTCCCACCTGCCAATACACACTCCCCTTCCTGGAGCGTCTCTACCGGCAATTCCGCGACAAAGGCGTCCAGGTCTGGGCCATCGCACAGAATGAAACCCACGATAGCCGGCAGTTCGCCAAAGAATATGGCCTAACGTTCCCCATTCTGATTGACGACTACCCCTATGCAGTCTCGCGCGCCTACCGATTGGAATACGTCCCCACCATTTTCTTCATTACGCCGGACGGCCACATTGCAGTCTCCAGCGAGGGATTCTGCAAGGCCGATCTCCTCGAAATCCAGAAATCGCTGGCCCAATCTCTCTCCGCATCGCCGGGCGCGCTTTTCCTCCCCGCGGAGAAAGTTCCGGAATATAAGCCGGGTTGAGACTCGAAGAGTTAGGCTTGGGTCAAGCCTTTCAAAACAGGTTTCAGGTGCCAGGTGTGGAGTTCCAGGTGTTACGTTTCAGGGGTGACGCACGCGCTCGGGTGCTTAGAATGTCTCCGTCCCTTCCTCCCATTGTTGCTTTTTGTGTTTGGGAGGCTTGCGTTTGCGGCTCGCATGACGTTGAACGGGCGGCGGCGTGCCCACCTGTAGCCGCGCCCGGCGTTTAACTTCCTTCACGGCGCGAAACGCTTTGGGCTTTCGTGAACTCACGTCAGGAGAAGCCGGTATTCCGGTTGGCGAAGCCGAAAGATTGGAAATTGGCGGAAGTGTGTCGGAATCGAACCGACCGGTCCACCAGAGGCAGACCCACAGGATTTGAAGTCCTGGGCGGACACCAGCCCACATGCACTTCCGCATTGATTCTAGGCGAGTTGGACAAGAGTGTCAATTTCGCCCTCCCCCAACTATAGCGGAAACTGCAGCGGGTAGCTGTCGTTCCCGCCCCTCGGACAGCCTCTTTGCGGCTTGCGCATTCATGGCTTCCAGCCGTTCAAGAGCCCACTCCGTTGCTTCCGGCGAGGGGTGTACGTACTTCTGGCTGACTCTCACGCTGGAATGCCCGGCCGCCCGCATAATCTCAAACGCCCCTGCCCCACTCTCGCCCACGCGCGTTCCCGTATGCCGGTGGGAGTGAATAACAAAATCGGCGGGAACGTGCATGGCCTTGCGCGAAGCTGCACGCTGGCCCCGAACTGTGAACCGAGTGACCGGGCTGCAACCGTCCTCGCAAAAAAACACATGGACACTTCTGGCGGAGGACAAGCGGGCTTGCAGCATTACCAGGACTCGCCCGATTAGCGGGACGTTGCGCTTGGCATACTTGGTCCTGCCCCGCCGGACGTGGAGACAGCCGAACCGAGCGCCCTTGACCGGGTCAAGGGGAACGTCGGGCCACTCAAGCGAGCACGCTTCCCCGACGCGCAGGCCCGTATCGAGAATCAGTTCGCCCAGCCGCAGCGCTAGGCCGTAGGCGTAGACTCGGCAGGACCGCGCCGGCTGCGGCGTATCGAAGAAGACCGACAGGTGGCCACCCCTTGCCGCGACGAAGGGAGACGGAAAGAGGCGCTACCTTGTCCAAACCCGTATGAATAGTCGCTTTATCGCCTGTTATCTCTCTTCGCATCAGTTTGTCCACGTTATTGATTCCCCGTGCATATCCAACTGACACTCATCAGGCCGTGCACATTCTCTCCAATGCGACCTCGCACCTTGCCCGCTGCCCGACCTGAATTGTGCAATCAACCTCCTCACGGACTTCTGGATTCGCGAGAGAGCCCGCTCAACCCTGGCCCCTTCGGGCAAAGCGAGTTTTCATGCTGTTGCGCAACGCGGGCACGCCGCTGAGCGACGGCGGGGGACCAACAAGGCCAGCCAGGGACAGGCTCTCGGCCTTCTAGGCGCTTAGCGCGGAACATCGCAAAAAGATTTGCGATTCTGCGTCGCCGAGCCTGCGCCGGAGGCGCCTTGGAGTGCGGTAGCTTGCTACCGCTCTTGCCAGGCCAGCTTGCTGGCCGTTTTGCAAACCGCAGATTTCGGACCAAAACTGCGAGCAAGCTCGCAGCAAGAAAAGCGGCGGCAAGCCGCCGCACTCCAAGGCGCTTCGCGCGAGCAACATTTTCCGAGCAACGTCTCGGAAAAAGCGTAGGTTCTTAATCTGCTTATAGGTGCCAAACAACAGCCGAATAGAGTTAACAGGGTTAGCAACCAAAAGATGTCGCAAAACATGCCATGAGAATAGGTGAACCGCTGCTGTTACTTCGGCAGGAGCGGCAACCAAAGCACGGCGGGACCTCAGGTGACGTCACAGATATTCATGATGACACCGTCTTTCACCAGACAGAGATCACGTCGCATGGTTCTGCCCAGTTGTCGCACCTGAGGAGGCTGCCTCGGTGATCACCTCAAAACCGGCCAACGGAGGCCGTCCGGGACTAGCTTCTCTTACCCTGCGGAGGGCTCTGTCAGCAAGTCCGTTTTAGTTCGCCAGCTTCGGGGACCGCACTTCAGGACGTGCCCGTGGCCCAGGAGGCGGTCGAGCATCGCGCTGACGGCGCCCAGCAATGGCAGAAGGCGCCCTGAACCCTGGGGTCGAACATCTACCAACCCCGCCCCAGCCTCTCGCATCCTACCAGGGGCTGCAAGGGTCCTGGGAACCCATTGCGTCCCATCAACCTCGAGAAAGGTCAGGCCCGCCGGAGATGCCCGTTCTCACTGCACCCGATAAACTCTATGCCCAATCTGTAAATCCCCAATGGGTCCGGCTGCTTGACGTGCTGCAAATGAACGTGCCCTTCGCGCGATGCGAAGGCGTCGAGCTTTGGCGCGCGGATGGGAAAAGAATTCTCGATTTCCTCTCCGGGTACTGCGTGCACAACACCGGGCACAACCACCCGCGCATTATTGCGGCGCTCAAGGAAGAGCTGGACCGAAGCGGCCCCGTCATGCTGCAAAGCCATGTGCCGGAGCTGGCCGGTGAACTTGCCCTGCGCCTCTCGGAAAGCGCCGGGGGACGGCTGAAGAAAGCGCATTTTACGAGCTCCGGCAGCGAGGGCGTGGAAGCAGCCATCAAGTTTGCTCGCGCCCACACCGGACGCGCCGGACTGGTCTTCGCTGAGGGCGCCTTCCACGGGCTCACCTGCGGGGCCCTTTCCTTGATGGGCAACGCCTTCTGGCGCGAAGGGTTCGGGCCGCTCCTCCCCGGAGCCAAGCAGGTCCCGTTCGGAGATTTGAAGAGCCTGGAAGCGGAGCTTTCCACCAAGCGCCACGCGGCGTTTTTCGTCGAACCGATCCAGGGTGAGGGTGGCATCCGGATTCCCGATCCGGAATACCTCCAGAAAGCCCAAGCTCTTTGCCGCCGGTTCGGCAGTCTGTTCGTTCTGGACGAAGTCCAGACAGGGATGTACCGCACGGGCCGTTTCCTCGCCGCCCAGCATTTTGGCCTCGATCCGGACATCGTCATTCTTGCCAAGGCGTTGAGTGGAGGCTTGGTCCCTGTGGGCGCGGTTTTGATCACGGACGATGTTTACAACTCAGTGTATAGTTCGCTCAAGCGCGCCATCATTCACGCCTCGACTTTCTCCGAAAACGGCCTGGCCATGCGCGCCGGGCTCGCGACCCTCGACGTATCGGAGTCGGAGCGGCTCGGGGAGCGTGCCGCGTCCCTGCGCAAGTATTTGCGCCAGCGATTGCAGCAGAGGCTTTCCGGTTATGAGATGGTCGAGGAGGTGCGCGGCCTGGGGCTGTTCTGTGGAATCCAGTTCCGGGCGCCCCGGCAGTTGTCCCTCCGTGCAGCCTTCGAAGCTTTTAAGCGAATCCATCCGGGCATGTTCGGACAGATGCTGGTAATGCAGCTCTTCCGCGAGAAAAGCATCCTCACCCAGATCTGTGGCAACAATTTCCTGGTGCTCAAGGTGGCGCCTCCCCTGCTCGTGGAAAACGAGCAACTTGATGAGTTTGTTGCTAAACTAGATGAGGTCGTGCAATTAGTTCATGCCTCTAGCACCTTCTGGTCGGAGGCGCTGGGGTTGGCGCGTCGCGTCGCAAATATCTGAGGGCGAGTACGGTTCCTAATCAATAGTGAGCTGTTTGAGCCGCGCATGATTCCACCCGCACTGCGAATCTGCGGCCTTCGCACAATATGGGCTCACCCACAATTCCTCTGCTTCTCCTGGCCTTGACTCAGGGAATCTTGAGTCCCATCGGCCGTGCGCTCTCGCCTTCGTCGCCACTCGACTTGGGCTACCGGCAGATGTACAACCTGGAGTTCAAGGCAGCTCACGAGACCTTTAAAAGTCACGAACAGGCCCATCCCGATGACCCCTTCGGCCCCACGTCTGACGGCGCGGCCTATCTGTTCGAGGAATTCAACCGACTGGGGATCCTTCAAACCGAGTTGTTTGTGGACGACGAGAAGTTCAAAGGCCGGGAAAAACCCGCGCCCGACCCGGCAGTTCGGGAGAATTTCAACCGGGCTATCGGGAAGAGCCAGCAGTTGGCGCAATCGATCTTGCAGCATTCTCCCCACGACCGCAACGCGCTGTTCGCCACGGTCCTGAACCTGGGTCTGGAGTCCGATTACCTGGCGTTGGTGGAGAAGCGCGACTTGGCGGCCCTCTCCTACACGAAGCGCGCTGGGCTGATGGCCGAACAATTGTTGGCGGCCGATCCGAGCTGCTACGACGCCTATCTCGCGGTCGGAGTCGAGAACTACATCCTGGGCCTGAAGCCCGCGCCGGTGCGTTGGTTGCTGCGGCTCTACGGCGCGCAGACGGACAAGAAACTGGGCATACAAAAACTGGAGTTGACCGCTGAGAAGGGTCACTACCTGCTGCCCTTCGCGCGCCTTTTGCTTGCCGTCGCGGCGCTACGCGACAAGAATCGTAACCGAGCCAGAGAGCTACTTCAAAACCTGGCGCAGGAATTTCCCAATAATGAACTCTATAGGAGAGAACTCTCGCGACTTCAGTGAGCGCCACTCCCCCACCCGGACCGAGTCGCGGGCGGAGCTGATTCCATGAGAATTTCAAGTGTCGGCAGCGCCCTCCCAAAGCACTATTACCCGCAGGCCTTTCTGAGTGCGGCGTTGAAGAAATACTGGGGTGGGCGACTGAAGAGCCCCGAGGTGGTGGACCGGATGCATGCCCACTCCGCCATCGATGGCCGTTATCTGGCCTTGCCCGTCGACGCCTACTATGAACTGAACACTTGGGGGCAAGCCAACAACGCCTGGATTGAGTGCGCACAGGATCTCGGCAGCCAGGCCTTATGCCGCGCTTTGGCAGGGGTGGGATTGGACCCCCAGGATATCGACGCGCTGTTTGTGGTTTCGGTCACGGGCGTCGCCAGCCCCTCGCTCGATGCCCGGCTGGCCAACCGCATGGGCCTGTCGCCACGCGTCAAGCGTATTCCCATCTTCGGGCTGGGGTGTGTGGCCGGAGCTGCCGGCATCGCGCGCGCCGCGGATTACGTGCGGGCTTTTCCTCGCCACGTGGCCGCGCTTCTCTCTGTGGAGCTCTGTTCTCTCACCCTTCAGAAAGAGGATGTCTCCATGGCTAACCTGATTTCCGCGGCCTTATTTGGAGATGGCGCCGCCGCGGTGATCGTTATGGGATCGGAAAGGAATGCGGGAGGGCCGGAAATCCTGGACACGCGATCCATCTTCTATCCGCACACCGAACACATCATGGGTTGGGACATCTCCGAAAAAGGTTTTCAAATTGTGCTCTCCCCGACCTTGCCGGCTTTGATCGTGGACCACTTTGGTCACGATGTGGACTCGTTCCTGGCGGACCACGGGCTGACCCGCAAGGACATTGGCCGATGGATTCTCCACACGGGAGGACCCAAAATCCTCGAAGCCACCGCCACCGCGCTCGGGTTGCCGCGGGAAGCGCTCGACGCCTCCTGGGAGAGCTTGCGCAAGGTTGGCAACCTTTCGTCAACCTCCGTACTCCTAGTGCTGGAGGACGTCTTCAAAAGGCGGCGTCCAGACCCAGGAACGTACTCCGTCCTCGCCGCCATGGGCCCCGGGTTCTGCTCAGAACTGGTGCTCTTGCGGTGGGATTGATGGGCGCCGAACTCTCGGAGACTGATGTTTTCATAGCCGGTGGAGGACCCGCAGGTCTCGCCGCCGCCATTGCCATCCGGCAGCACGGTTTGCGCGTGATGGTTGCAGATTTCGCTCGCCCCCCCATCGACAAGGCCTGCGGCGAAGGTTTAATGCCCAATACCGTCACGGCCCTGAGGGAGATGGGAGTGACGTTCCCCCCAGGGCAGGCGATCCCCTTTCGCGGAATTCGGTTTATCGAGGAAGGAAAATCTGCAGAGGGGGCCTTCCCAAAGGGATTGGGACATGGAATCCGGCGGACCACCCTGCACAACATCCTCGTCGAGAAGGCTGCCGCCGCAGGGGTCCAGCTTCTTTGGGGAACACACGTCACCGGGCTGGGCCGCGGGGAAGTTTATCTGGGCTCGCGCAGAATTCAGTCCCGCTGGATTGTCGGCGCGGACGGGCAGAATTCCCAGGTCCACAAGTGGGTAGGACTTGACCGAGGGCGCCCGCGGCACATTCGATACGGATTCCGGCAACATTTCCGCGTCACCCCCTGGACTGACTTTGTCGAGGTCCACTGGGGCCGAGACTCCCAAATCGTCATCACCGCAGTGAGCCCCACGGAATTGTGTTTGGTGGTGACCTCCAGGTCGCCGCAGTTCCGGTTAAAGGAGGCTCTCAAGCAATTCCCGGAAATCTCCCGGCGGCTGGACGGATGTCTTGCACTCAGCAAAGACCTGGGCGCCGTCTCATCCCTGCGCATCCTCCGGACCGTCTGTCGCGACCCTTTCATTTTAATTGGCGACGCATCCGGGTCCGTCGATCCCCTTACCGGCGAGGGTCTAGGATTGGCGTTTCAACAAGCACAAGCCTTGGCGAAAGCGCTGGCCAACCAAGACCTGCCTTCCTACCAGGCAGCGCACCGGCGCATCAACCGCGGGCCGGAGGCAATGTCGAAGCTGGTGCTTATGATGGAAGGGCACGCCTGGCTCCGACGCCGAGCGTTGAGTGCTTTGGCCTCTGAACCGCGGTTATTCTCGCGGCTGCTGGGCGCTCATGTCGAAGCCTTTTCGCCAACAGCTTTCGGGATCAGGAACTTCTTGAAACTCGGACGCGGCCTCCTGGCCACTTCAAGCTGAAGATTTCAACTTTCGAACGTACCTTATGATGACCTCACTCCCCTGTCCCCTGCGAAGCCTTCTCTTCGTAACGCTTGTGCTTCTTGCGCTGTCTCCGCTGGCGCCCGCGCTTGCTCAAGAAGAGATGCTGGAACTCGATACCGCGCAAACTCGGGTCGGCTTCACTTTGGGCGATGTACTGCACACCGTGCACGGAACGTTCAAGCTGAAGCGCGGCGTGATCAAGTTCGATCCCGCCACAGGTCACGCGAGCGGCCTGGTGGTGGTCGACGCCACCAGCGGCGATAGTGGCAGCCACGCGCGTGACCACAAGATGCATAAGGAGGTCCTGGAGAGCGCCCAGTATCCGGAAGTCACTTTCGCGCCCGATCAGATCCAAGCCCAGGTCTCAGGGCAAGCAGATTCACAGGTGCACGTTCGAGGTATTTTCAACCTGCATGGCGCGAACCACCCACTTACCCTGGTCGTGCAAGTACACCTCGCAGGCAACCAGTTGACGGCTGACACGCACTTCGCGATCCCCTACGCGAGTTGGGGCCTCAAGAATCCCAGCAAGTTCTTCCTGCGCGTCAACGACACCGTCGATATCAGTGTCCACGCCGTGGGCATGGTTAAGCTCACAGCGACAAATTGAAAGTTCCCACCACCCTGGCGAATAAGAATGCGCCGGCGGTCTCCACCGGCACAACATCGCCGGAATTCGCTTTTTGCCATTCCGACGCCCGAGAGTATACGGGGGATCTGCTGTCTGTATGATCCCGTAGAGTCTGGAGCCAGGCCTCTATTTTGCCATCCGACCTCGCCAACCATTTGCCGTTCCGGCAGCCGGCACCAACTGGTCCCCCATCCTCCGCCTGAGCTTCCTCTGGATTGCGATTTGGTTGGCCGGTTCATGCCTTGGCGCCTACCTCCGGGGAGGCTGGCTTGCCTACGCCCATGGAGCAGCATCGATCGCCGCATTCGTGGTTACCGCTCCCTTCGCGGAAGAAGTTCTCTTCCGCGGCACGCGTTATGAGTTGGCGGAGCGTTCTTTCGCGGAAAGCGAGACCGCTGCTGTCTGGCTATCCTCCGTCTGCTTTAGCCTGCAGCCTTTCCATCTTCACGGCTATCACAGCGATCCCGCCGCCCTCTCCGCAGTCTCACTGGCCAAATTCGCAAGCTCCAAAAGGCGACAGAGGTGTCGCAGAAAGATCCAAGGTCCGAACCCATTAGCGGAGCTGCTATTTCGGAGGTTCTTCTTCGCTCCTACGCTTTACGAGAAGTCACGCGCTGCTTCGACCAGCGCCAACATGTTTTCCGAAGGCGTATCGCGGGGGACCTCGCAGCCGGGACTCAAGATGAAGCCGCCCCCCGTTCCAGCGATAGAGATCAACTTGGCGCTCTCCTGACGAACCAGCTCCGGTGTCCCTTGGAACATAACACGCGTGGGATCCAGGTTCCCTTCCAAACACGTTCGGGCGCCGATTTGTTTCTTGACTTCGGCGAAATCGACCTGGTGATCGAGCTCAAGTGTGTCCGCGCCGGTGTTCGCCATGCAATCAAGGATGTGCGAAGTATTGCCGCAGATGTGCAGGAAAATGGGAATATCCAGAGCTGCCTGCAACCTTTCGATGACGTCTTTCTCGAACGGATAAGCGTATTTTATGAACTCCTTGCGGCTGATCAGGCCAGCCACGGAGTCGCCAAAGGTGAGGGCGTGTGCGCCAGCCTGGCCAACCGCCAAACCCAGCTGAAAGACCAGTTCAGAGCAGATTTCCTGCAGGTCGAGAACGAACTGCGCGTCGTCGTACATATCAGCCATGAGTTGCTCGATGCCACGCACAGAAGTGCAGAGCGAAAACGGTCCCTGGTCGAAATTCGCTTTGATGAAACAAGTGTCGCCTAACAGCCCCCGGGCGTAGCGAGTGGCAGTTGGCAGGAGGTTCATCCGGGCCGCCACCTTGGCCTTTTCGATTGAAGGCAGTATGGAGAGGTCCTTGGTGCCGGCCAGCGGCCGCGCCAGCCCTGTCGGTGGCAGGTCCGCGTAGAACTGAACTTGGACCCCGAGCGCCTGAGGAAGTACCCAATTATCTGTCGTGACGTGGATCCCATCGTATTCATACTTCCGCCAAGCTGCGATCTGGCAGTCGACCAGAACTTTGGGGTCAGTGTTGTATTGGCAGAACGGCACGTTCGCCAGTTTGACGGCATGGCTGATGACGAGGGGCACTACTGGAACGCGATCCACCACCTCATGACAGATTGCTTTCATGCAGCGTTCTACAGAATTCATCAAGTTCCTCTCCATCTACGGGCGGTGTCTATTCCACAATCCTGTAGTATGGGCTCATGGCCGCATCAAGAACCTCGTTCTCGTCGCGTTTTGGGTTCCAAAGCATCTCTCCGAGCAGCGCCGCACCCACCTGGATTTGTTCTTCAAACATCCCATCTTCGATCAGGCCGACCACTGTCATGGGAGCTGGTGTAACATCGCGCATCTCACTAAAGAATCGCAACGCAACAGGGTAGATCGCGACCCACTTCGCGTTGACGTAATCCCAGCGGGGCTGCCGCTCCTTCAGACGATTGCGGATAGGCTCGTGCGCGCGTTCACCGATGATGAACGCTCCGTGATGCTCGGACTCAGTTTCCCAACGCATGTTGATCCAACCTTTGGCACAGATTGCAAATTCGCTGCCCGGGCGAAACGTCGCCAGTTTCTTGGAATAGTCGAGCGTCGCATCCGGAGCGTTTGAGCCGCGGACCGCCTTACCGTCAGGGACCGGAGCTTCGGGATCATAGGAATACGGCATGCTGCCCGCATCTTCCCACACGATCGTCAGTCGGGGGTCCAGGCTTTTCAAGTCTACATAGTTCTCCTTAATGGAGCTGGCATGGAGACCCCATTCAATGCGGAGATCGGGGTGTTTTTCCAGGAGCGCGCGCGCAATGTCGTTAACCCAATCACAAGCCAGGCTGGCAATCGATCTCCCCCCGATCGTAGTGTTGTCTTGCTCGGTGAAGGTCTGAAAGTAGATGCCATCCATACTCAGATTCCGGTAGAGATCCTCGTACCTCCTCAGAACATCGTCTTTCACCCGTAGCAGGTGCTGCGGATTCGTCGGATCGAGCTTGGTCAGGCCCCACCCCCAGGAAAATCCGAGTATCACTTTGATCCCGCGGGAATGCGCGTACTCGATGAATTGCCGGCAGTTGACAGGTGGGATATCATTCCAAACTGTCAACCTGTTCATCTTCAGGCGGGCCATGTTGTCGAAGAATCGCTTGTAATCGTAGAGGACGTAACCCCACGTCCAAATGCCCCGGTTCTCGATGACGGGCGCTTCGGTGAGACTGAATCCCGGTAGTGCATCGAAGGTTTTCCGCAGTCCCTCATCCTGTGAGGATATCGTGGCTAGTTTTTTATTAAACTCCATCACCCCGTACAGCACGCCAGGTGAATCGGTCCCAGCAACCACGATCACCCGCATCTCTGCCTGCCACGGAGATTTCAAGCAGGCGATGGTGTAGCCCTGCGCGTGCGTCGGCAACTTGACCAGACCTTTCCGGCCAAGTTCCGCGATCTTGGGGTTCGCTGCCGGCCTCCCGACAAGAATCAAATTGTGCGTGGCATCCGGAGCCTGGCTCGCGGGAAGCACCTCCAGGACATAGGGAAGATTGCGCTGCACCATGCGTTGTAGTTCATTTACTGCAAACTGTTCGACCCCTTCGTAGGAACCGTACAGCAGACTCCACCTGGGACCCCCATAGCGAACCTCTGTGCCTCCAAGAGCCTGGACCGAAACCCCTGTCCGGGCGGTTTTTTCTGCTCCCTGCTGTTCGCTGGCAAAACCCAGAACAGAGCACATTACAAGAACGAAGGAGCAATAGATATGAAGCTGTGTCACCTTTCTCCTCATCTCACACTCCTCTCGACGGGCTGATTGATACTCCTGCGCTTCCGCGGGCCATCCCATCAACTAAAAGCCTGGCCCAAAGCTTGCCGCTGTCTTGGGTCTATGTCACCGCCAGCGGCACTTATAACTCTTCAGTCAACTCAGGGTGTGCATCTCCAGCACATCTGAGCCGGATCTTCCGTTCTCAACTTCGCTTTTGCCCAAAATCCTATCCCAGCGGCCCTGTCGAGCCAAGCTCAAACCCGCTCAGCGGCCGCAATCGAAAGTCAAGGCTGCGCCTGCAGACAGCGGCCGAACTGTACCACGAAATAGCCACTCCGAGTCTTGACGATGACGGATGACCAGGCTGTAGCGCGGTTGAGGCCCTGGAGCGGCAAGAGCCCTTTGTTAACTCGACCCTGGCGCAGCATGCGCAGGCCTTGCTGGCGCGGCCCTTCCGCTACGGCGACATCAGTTATCGTGGTGCCTTCATCAACTCGGCAACCGGGGTGACATCCGTACTAAGGGTCGACCCGTAGTGCTGGAAACGAACCCAAGGAGTGAACAAGCACAACACGCCGCTACGTCGGCGACAGGAGCATGGTTCCAATGGCAGAGCCAACTAAGAAGTCTCTGAGCGCACGGTCTCACCGCCCATGCCCAAGCGACTCAAACCCCCGTCGCAAACCCGGAAGGTTTCCCTAATACTGTGTGAGAAAAGACCGGGCATTAGCTCAGGTGATTCGGTATATAATCCGCCGCATTCGACACGGCCCCAAGGAGATTTCATGCCCGCACCCTCACGCCCACTAATGTACAGCACACTCATTTGTCTTGCTTGTTTGGTTTTTGCTCTGCCGAGTGTGGCCGCCTCCCAAACCGACGCGCGCTTCTCCATCTCTTTCACGAAAGCTCACGGCGCCCAGCCCATCGACGGCCGCCTGCTTCTGCTTCTCTCCAACGATCCTTCCGCGGAACCCCGCATGCAAATCAGCCCCTCTCCCCGTACCCAGATGGTGTTCGGGATGGATGTCGAAGCGATGCGCCCCGGTCAATCGGTCATCGTTGACGATTCCGCCTTTGGTTATCCGGTTCGCCATTTGCGGGACGTTCCGGCCGGGGAATACTACGTTCAAGCTCTCCTGCACCGCTACGAGACCTTCCATCGTGCCGACGGCCACACGGTCAAGCTTCCTATGGACCGGGGCGAAGGTCAGCACTGGAACCTTGCACCCGGCAATCTCTATTCCTCGCCACGCAAGATTCTGCTGGTGGCCTCTTCCGGGATCATCTCGATCGTTCTCGATCAGGAAATTCCACCCATTCCGCCCCCACAGGACACCAAGTACATCCGACACCTCAAGATTCAAAGCGAGCTCCTCACCAAGTTCTGGGGACGCCCGATGTACCTCCGCGCCAATGTGCTCGTTCCAGAAGGCTTTGATACCCATCCCCATGTTTCTTATCCTTTGATCATCGCCGAGGACCACTTCAACGCGGATTTTCCGGGCTTTCGAACCGAGCCACCCGACCCTAACCTGAAACCCGATTACAGCGAGCGATTCCACGTTCCCGGTTACAACCGCATCCAGCAGGAAGAAGCCTACAAGCTCTATCAGCAATGGAGTGCGCCTGGGTTCCCACGCATCCTCATTGCGGAAATCAACCATGCCAACCCTTACTATGACGATTCGTACGCGGTGAATTCCGAGAACCTCGGCCCCTATGGCGACGCGATCGAGACTGAACTGATCCCGGCGATTGAGAAACAGTTCCGCGGCATCGGGCAGGGCTGGGCGCGGTTTGTCTATGGCGGTTCCACCGGCGGCTGGGAAGCCATGGCCGTCCAGATGTTTTATCCGGACCATTACAACGGCGCGTTCATCGCCTGTCCCGACCCGGTGGACTTTCGCGCTTACACCACGGTCAATTTGTACGAGGACAAGAATGCGTTCTATATGCTAGGACCGCACACGCGGATCGCGCAGCCCGCAATGCGAGATTACCTCGGTCGCACGTTTGCCACCGTCAAGAGCATGAACCAGTACGAGCTTGCCCTTGGCTCGCACGCTCGCTCGGGAGAGCAATTTGATATATGGCAGGCCGTCTTCGGACCGGTCGGCGAAGACGGTTATCCCAAACCGATCTTCAATAAGGAAACCGGCGACATTGATCCCGCTGTGGCCGCGTACTGGAAGGAGCACTACGATCTAAGCGCCATTCTGCAACGCGATTGGGCCACGTTGGGCTCCAAACTCCAGGGCAAACTCCACATTTATGTGGGCAGTGCGGACACTATATTTCTGAATAGCGCCGTGTATTATCTGGAAGATTTTCTCAAGTCCACCACGAACCCGCCCTACGAGGGGGAAGTCAAGTACGGCGATCGTGCGGAACATTGCTGGAACGGCGACCCGAATTTGCCAAACCATCTTTCCCGCCTTCACTACCACACCATGTATCTTCCCAAGATCCTCGAGCGCATGCAAAAAACCGCACCTCCGGGCGCCGACCTAACCTCTTGGCGCTACTGATCGCGATCTGGCCGGGCCATTGCCATCCGTAAGGCTGAGGATTTTCAGCAGGGCGTAGTTCGCCAGAACTTCGTCCGGTCGAAACCCATTGATTATTTAGCGTGTTCCCTCCCCCATCGAGTCCATGATCGAGACCCTGCGATGCCTTGCCATTTTAATAATTGTAGTTTAGATACGCGCTGACGTATAGGAGCCGCTATTACTTCTACCATACGCTGCGGTTCTCTTACGCATACTCAAGCTCGTAGGTTGAACGCCACAGCCAGAAATCATTATTCGCGCCAAGGAAGAGTTGATGGCCCGGATCGCCGAACTTGAGAAGCAAGTGGGAGCAAAGAAGGCCGGCAAGCTGGAATTCAAAGGGAGCGAGAAAGGCGGCGGCATAGCCCTCTTCGATCTTGGCGCGGTTCTCGGTGAGCCACGTGTCTCGTTCGTGCAGCAGTTCCAGCGCCCGAACATTAGGGCCGCCCCGCGAGGTCGTGGGTGTGGTCGGGGATGTGAAGAACCTGGCGGTCGACGAGCGCGAGCCAACCACCATCTACGTGCCGGCCTCACAGCTTTTCAGACCTCCCCACTCCACAGCATGGGTGGTTCGTGCCAGCAGCAACCTTGCTCTCGGCGCAGAGCTCCGCCGGGCCGTGACGGCCGTGAATCCTGACCAGCGCGTGTTGGACCTTCAATCGATGTTCGATGTCGTCGCCCGGGCGGTGGCGCATCCGGCTTTTGACGCGCTGCTCATGGGAATATTCGCCGCCTTGGCGCTGGCGCTGACTTCGGTGGGGATTTATGGCGTGGTCTCGCATTCGGTGAGCCGGCGCACGCACGAAATCGGCATTCGCATGGCACTCGGCGCAAAGCGTGGCGACGTGTTGAAACTGGTGGTCGGGGAAGGGTTCAGGCTGATACTTATGGGTGTGGGAATCGGCGTCATCGGCGCGCTGGCACTGACACGGTTCTTGTCGAGTCTGCTCTATGGTGTCAAGCCCACCGACCCACTGACATTCATCGCCGTTTCGCTGATCCTGGCCTCAGTGGCGCTGGCGGCCAGCTACATTCCCGCGCGTCGTGCGACGAAGGTTGATCCCATGGTGGCGCTGCGGTACGAGTGATTGACGATTTTCGATTGTCGATTGACGATTGAAAAGCGCCACGATTTCAGGCGTGTAATCGGCAATCGTCAATCGACAATCGTCAATTCTCCGCCGCTCCGATTCTGCTTGCGGGCAACAGAGATTCTGTCGTAAGCTAGCCGCATTATGAAGCCCAACGCCCGGTAAGTTTCCAGCCCGCGCTGTCTTCGGTTACTCTTGGCCCGAGATGGGGCCGAACCCGGAAAACCCTGATTTCATCTTGAGTTTGTATGGCCACCGTCGTCACAACTGAACAGTCGTCTACGTTCTGGGCATCGGTGCGGGAAGCGCTGCGCGGCTCGCACCGGGACTACACCACAGGCAGCATCAACCAGGCGATTCTCCTCCTGGCCATCCCCATGGTGCTCGAGATGCTCATGGAATCGCTGTTTGCCGTCGTGGACGTTTTCTGGGTCGCGCGCCTGGGTGAGGAAGCGGTGGCCACAGTCGGCCTCACCGAGTCGGTCTTGGCGCTGGTGTACGCCGTGGCAATGGGCCTGGGGCTATCCGCCACGGCCATGGTGGCGCGACGCGTCGGCGAAAAGAACCCGGAGGGCGCGGCGGTGGCGGGCGTCCAGGCCATCGCGCTGGGCGTTGTGACGGGCTTGGTGATGGGCCTGCCGTGCCTCGTTCTGGCGCCGCGCCTGCTGCGGGTGATGGGGGGCTCTCCCAGGCTTCTGGCCGAGGGAACCGGCTACGCGCGCATCGCGCTCGGCACCTGCGCCGTGCCGGTCTTGCTCATCCTCAACAACGCCGTCTTTCGCGGCGCGGGCGACGCCGCCATCGCCATGCGCGTCCTCTGGTTTTCGAACATCATCAACCTGATTCTCGATCCGTGCCTGATCTTCGGCCTGGGGCCGTTCCCGCGTCTGGGCGTGACAGGCGCCGCCACGGCCACGCTGATTGGACGCAGCATCGGTGTGGTGTATCAGTTCTACCGGCTGTTCAAGGGCGGCGAGCACATCCGCCTCCTGACGCGGCAAGTCTGCCTGCACGCGGAGGTGATGCTGCGCCTGCTCAATGTCTCGGTGACCGGCATCCTACAGTTTGCCATCCCGCAAATTGCCTGGACCGGCCTGGTGCGCATTGTGAGCATCTTTGGCGACGCCGCCCTGGCCGGATATACCATCGGCATCCGCATCATCATCTTCGTGATTCTGCCTTCCTGGGGATTGAGCGGCGCCGCCGCCACGCTCGTCGGCCAGAACCTGGGAGCCAAGCAGCCGGAGCGCGCGGAGAAATCCGTCTGGACCACGGGCTTCTACAACATGCTCTTCATGGGCATCGTGGGCGTGTTTTTCGTCTTATTCGCCGGTCCGGTCGTCCGCCTCTTCACGCACGATCCGGCCGTCGTGCCGCTGGCCGTTTCCTGCCTGCGGATCTTGAGCTACGGCAATGTCGGCTACGCCTACGGCATGGTGATGCTCCAGGCCTTCAATGGGGCGGGCAACACTCGAACGCCCACCTTAGTGAATTTGTTCGGCTATTGGGTGCTCGAGATTCCCCTCGCCTATGCCCTGGCGATTTCGCTCGACTGGCGCTCGAACGGCGTGTACCTGGCCATCCTTCTTTCGGAGTGCGCCATCGCCGCCGTCAGCGTCCTCCTCTTCCGCCGCGGGCGGTGGATGGAAGCGCGGATCTAGTTTTGGGGGCGGTCGCCGCGGCGACCTGTGCGCCCCTGCGGGTTCGTCATCGGCTCGACCGGCCCGCCCGATTCCTTGCGGCCAGAGCCTTGGCAGAGATCAGAGACCCCCGTGCTGCCCAATGAGTCGAGAGTCAAAGGTCGAAAGTCGAAGAGCGCGATACCGCAAAAATGTGTGCGACGACCTGCACAGAGTTTTGCGGTAAGAATCTACGCTTTTTCTGAGACTGCGCTCAGAAGAAGCGGCTGACGCGCAACGCCTTGGAGTGCGGCGGCTTGCCGCCGCTTTTCTTGCTGCGAGCTTGCTCGCAGTTTTGGTGCGAAATCTGCGGCTTGCAAAACGGCCAGCAAGCTGGCCTGGCAAAAGCGGTAGCAAGCTACCGCACTCCAAGGCGCCTCCGGCGCGGGCTCGCCGACGCAGAATCGCAAATCTTTTTGCGATCTTTTGCCGTAAGCGCCTAAGGTGCAGGGTTAAATAGGACCACCGTAAGGTCGTCAATGACCCGCAAACGGGCCTGGGATGCTGATCAGGTCGGTTCGGGTATGTCCCTTTTCCGTAATGCGCGCAAGGGTATAAACCGTTCCGTCATTCCCTACGGCGATGGAATTGACGTACAGCGGCCGGTCTCCATTCTCGTAAAAGACCGCGCCGTGGTCTTTGTACTTGCGCGTCGGGATGTCGTAGGTGATTACATGCAGATCTTCCAGACCTTTTGCCTCGCCTTTCGCCGTGCTGCTCTTGCCCGCTAACCGTTTCCCGCCCACGTAGATGGGTCCGCCAGTGAGGTAGTGTAGGGTGTGCCCGTCCGGCCCCAGGGTAAAGCCCAGGTAGCCGTAACTGAACTGGTCGAACATGCCGCTGCGTTGCGATGGTTCCGAGGTGAGCCGGTCCCATACTTCCACCTGCGGGACGAGCGGGTTAAAGCTGAACAGATAGCCGGAATTGCCGTGCACACCGTAGATCATCCGCTCCGGTGCGTACCAGACCGTTTGTCGCCAGTTGTAGCCCATCTGGCCGGGAGAAGTGAAATCATATTGGCCGAAGTAGTCTTTCTTCATGTCTTCGCCTTCGACCTTCTCGATGGCGTCCTTGTCGTAGCGGTAGCGGAAGATCCAGCCTTCTCCGGTAGTAAAGTAAACCGAACCGTCGTCGGGGTAGACCGCCAACGAGCGGCACAGAGTGCGATAAGTAGGCCCCTTCCCTGCTTCACCCAATTCGGAGACTCGCCCGAAGTCCTTAAGCTGCCCGGTGGCCACGGTGTAGGTGATGAAGTACCCGGTCGGCCAGGTGAGGCCATACAGGCGGCCACGTCGGGTGTCCATACTCATCGAGATAATACCTTCCCCGCGTGGAGCCAGCGCCAGGTCTTCGAACTTCCCGGTGCGCATGTCATAAGCCAGGAAGTGCCCGCCGCGGTACGGCTTGTATCCGGCCGGGGGTGTGCCCGCCTTTTCCATGCCTTCGATGATGCTGTAGTACCCGATGTGCGTGGCGAAGTAAAGCTTGCCGCCGGATTCCACGAAGTTCACGTGGCTCTTGCCCTGCGAAATAACTTTCATGTCTTTTTCGCCGCAGGCTTCCGTGAGGTCGCCCAGGTGCTGGATCTTGTCGGTCACGGGGTCGTAGGCATACATCTGGCCGGCCACATTGTATTCCGCCGAGGAGAGCACGTAGTAAATCTTGCCGTCACTAGCCGCCAGCATGCCGTTGTACGTATCGTGGGCTTGCGCGAATCCGGAATTGAAGGTGTGGGCACGAAGTGTTCCCGGCTTTGAGGCAGCGGCGGGAGATTGCTCAACCTCTTTCCTGGTACACCCCGAGAGCAAAACGAGAGCCAATCCCGCAAGCACGTACCTTGCATATACGCGCTTCATCATGAAAGCTCCTGTTGTAGTCGGTAGACGGTAGGCAGTAGACGGGGAGGCGCAGTCCCCTGTATGCCGTCTACCGTTAGATTCTTACCGCCAAAGTCTGTGCAGCTCGTCGCACACATTTTTGGGGTATCGCCCTTTTCGACTTTCGACTGTCGACTTTCGACTGGCTCAGGAGCGCGGAGAATTTCAAATGCGTTTGGCTAGGCCTTGGCCAAGGCTCCAGCCTGCCTCTGAACCTTCCGCACTGCTTCAACGATCTGCTCCATGTCCGTCCTGCTGCCCAGCATCATGTGTTGGAACATCCACAGAGCTTCTTCGCAGAGCTTGTCATTCGCCGGGCAGTTGTTCCGCTCGTCGTACTCAGCCAATTCCTTGGCCGAATAGATGGCGCGATAGCCTCGCGAGTGGAGCGTGTTCTTCAGGAACGGTTCCTTGTTGAGCGGCGTATAGCCGCCGTCGCAGGGGATGCCCTCGGCTTCGAGCGCCTTCAGGAAGCGCGCCCGCGGCAACCCTTCGAAATATGCCTTATCGTAGCGGCACATGTACAGGTGGTACGCGTTCCGCGTGCATCCCTCGTACATGCGCGCCGGGATGATCCCGGGGATTTCGCGCAGCATACTGGTCAGGTACTGGGCATTTTCCCCACGCGCGCGCGTCTGCTCTTCCAGCCGTTTCAACTGTTCCAGCAGCAGCGCGCCCAGGAAATCCGCCATGCGGAGGTTGGACCCTCTACGGATGGAACCCAGAAAAGTCCGCGAGACGTCGCGACCCTGGTTATGGTAGCTCAGGCAATACTGGTAGAGTTGCGAATCATTCGTGACGATGGCTCCGCCTTCGCCGCAGTTCAGGTTCTTCGTAGCCTGGAAGCTGAAGCATCCCAATTCGCCAAGGGTACTCACCTTGCGCCCGCGCCACTCGGCCAAGTGCGACTGACAAGCATCTTCGAGTACCGGCAGCTTGCGCTTCTTCGCCACCTCCAGGATGACGTCCAGGTTGGCGACGTTTCCACCCAGGTGAACCGGCACGATACATCGCGTGCGTGAAGTGATGGCCGCCTCGACCTTCCGAGCGTCGATCTGGAACGTCTCCGGGTCAGTGTCCACGAAAATCGGCAAGGCGTATTCCAGGAGGACCACGTTGATCGTGGCGATGAACGTGTACGGCGGGACAATCACCTCATCACCCGGCCCTACGCCCAACGCATTGAGCGCTGCGATCAGCGCAGTTGTTCCACTCGCCGTGGCCAGGCAGTACTTGGCTCCCAGCATATGGGCCCAGGCTTCCTCGAACTGCTTGTCGTAGGGGCCGCCCACATTTCGCGACCACAGCTTCTTGCGCAGAACTTCCATCCACCCCTTTTCGTCATTCTCCTTGATCACCGGCCAGGCAGGGAACGGCTCTGTCCTTACCGGCTTACCGCCAAGCAGCGCCAGCTTCTGTTCGGAAGCACCACGCTGGACTTGGACAGCATGCGCCGGCGACGAGCCCAGTTTGACGGCCGTTGCTCCCGCCAGTGTCGCCCCCAGAAAAGTACGTCGGGTTACTACTCCCTTCATAAGGCACTCCTTGACCTGGTTTAGGAAGCTATTGACGACTACAAAATACCATGAAATCCGCTGCTGTAGCGCCGGTGTCCTCACCGGCGTCTTTCGGCTGCGCTCCGCGCGTCCCCTCCTCAGTTGAGGAGGGGACTATGGGGTGGTGCTTTTGCGGCTTGTTTGCTTGGCGGTCCGGTCGCGAAGTTGGTTTACCACATCGTGAACCTTTCCGACAATAGTTTCCTCGACGTTGGGGGCAAAAGGTCCTGGCTGGCCATAATAGATCATGGCCCCACCTCCCTCATAGCCGCCTTCTTCGAGCACACGACGAGAAGGGATATAGGCAAATACATCATTGCAGTAACTCGCGGCCCACACTGAGTCCGGACCTAGCTCCTTCTTGAGCCGCAGTGCGTAGTCCACCACGACTTCCCCCGCAAGCGCAATCAGCGTCATTTCCCGACCGAATTGCCACACCTGGAGCGGATAAGGATAGGACGTGGGCAGGTGGCCGTCGCGGTCCAGGATGTTCAGCATCTCCGCCGCGTGCCGCTGGATGTAGATATCCTTGTCCTGCAATCGGGCCTGCAATTCTTCTCGGGTGGGCGGAGCCGCAAAAGCCACGGGGAACGTTTCGGACGCGGTCTCGAGAGGAGGCTTCAGCACTACCCGAGGTTTCGGCAGCGCGTTGTCCACCGCCTTAGCTAACTCCTCGCCGTACTGCCGGGCCAGATCAATCGCGCCCCGCGGGTTTGGATTAATGTCACCGCCGCAGCCCGACATGAACAAGGCAATAATTCCCGGATGCTGCGTCTCGAGCCAGGCCTCGGCAAAACCCGCATAATCGCCGTTGAACTGCATGAATTCCCGAGCCGTGGTGTTGTGGCACGCGTAGCCGAAAACGACGGCGCGCAGCTTCCCGCCTTTTCCCTCCACAATCAGGACAGGAACGTCAGGGTCCACCGGCCCCGCCTCGTTGACCCCGATCACGATTCCTTTGTCGGTCTTCTCCCGCCGGTTGAATCCGAAATGGGCTTCAGTGTGCGCGAAGCTGAGGGTGGCTGGGTGGAGATCTTTTAGCGCCATTCCAATGGCTGCGAGGATGTTTTCCTCCAGCTCGCGAGTATAGGCGTCCACGGCGGATTGTTGCTCCGGCGTCAAGTTATAGACCAGCCCGAGGCTTCCACCGACGACCGGGCCCCCGTGCGTGTGGCTTGAGCTCAGGAGCAAACGGTCCCGCGGCAGTTGGTATTGCTTCTGCGCCCGCGCAAACACCCGCGCACTGAGTTCGCCGGGAAAACCGAGTAAGTCCGAAGTAACGAGCACAGCTCGCCCGGCCGCCGGGTCCTGCAGCGCTAGCGCCCTTACGTAGAGGTCCTGGTAAACACCTTCGGAAGGTTTCGTCCGCGACGCATACCCCGCCATCCAAAGTGAGCCCTGAGGTGTGATCTTCACTTTGCTCACGCCGGCTCGCCAAGGCAAGCGCGCCGCCGCGGCACTTTGAAAAAGTAAGGTGACCAGGATCAACCTGGCTCCCCAGCGCACGCTAGACATTGTTCTCCTTCGCGGCCAAAGTTCCCCGCCGCATTATACGGCCCGGATCTTTCCTGAGTGCGAAAATGTGCGGGAGTGGAGACTCGAAACTGGAAAATCGAAACTCGGCAATCGAAAATCGCTCGCTGCCGCCCCTACTCCCTATTCGCTATTGGCTACTCCCGCTCTTGCCCTCTCCAATCGTCAATCTCCAATCGGCAATCGGCAATCGGCAATCCCCCAGCCCCTGGTCCCTGCCTTTCCGCTCTTCAATCTCCAATCGGCAATCGACAATCGTCAATCCCCCAGCCCCTGGCCCCTGCCTTTCCGCTCTTCAATCTCCAATCGGCAATCGACAATCGGCAATCCCCCAGCCCCTGGCCCCTGCCTTTCCGCTCTTCAATCTCCAATCGGCAATCCCCCAGCACCTAGCACCTAGCACCTAACACCTGTCTTTTCATACACATGCTGGCTTTGGTCGGGGTTTTCGGTCTCAACCCTTTGTTTTCAACAACATTCTGGCTCCGTTCGCGGGGCCTTCGGTCTCGCCCCTCTGTTTTCAATAACATTCTGGCTTCGTTCGTTAAAAAAAAGAGTTCCTACTGTTTTCGCCTCGGAGCGTCGCAGGGACGGACAATTTGTCGGCTCCACACGCGGCATGTGGAGCGTCGTTGCAGGGTTAAAGCCGGGGCAAATGAAGCGCGCGGTAACATGACTCCGGTTGTAGCCTATCACATGACGCCAGCCTTGTCAAGCGAAAAATCCAGTAGTGACGCATTCTGGCTTTATAGCGCCGGGCTTCAGCCCGGCATGCCCGCCCCGGTTCGCCCCGTACCGGTTCGGTCCGGGGCTCGTGCCGGGAACGGGCCGGGGTGCCGCCCTGAAGGGCGGCGCTACATCAAAATGCGTCACTACCAAAAATCCCGTGATTCTTGACAGACAGCGTGTAGCGCAGTCCGTCAACTGACGGTCTGCGGCTCTTCGGCCCTCGCCACGTCGAATCCGGCTGGCATTACTCTGTTACGTTAGGTGCTTAGGGTGCAACATGACAAATAAATTGTCGATGTTGGACCCGCGCTTTTGGAGTGCGGGAGCTTGCTCCCGCTTTCCTAGGCCGAAAGCCTGCTTTCGGCCAAGGGAGGATCAGCCTCGCGTGCCAGCAAGCGGGCACTCACCCAAAGCGGCGGCAAGCCGCCGCACTCCAAAGACGCTCTGCGCCAGCCACTTTTTCTGAGCGCAGTCTCAGAAAAAGCGTAGATTCTTACCGCGAAAGATGAAAAGACATTTGTCGATGTCGGCAGCGGGGCGGTTCCCTGCCCCGCGCCCAGGACCCAACACCTGGCACCTGACACCTGTCTTTTGACTTTCGACTGTCGACTTTCGACTGGCTCAGGAGCGTGTAGCGCAGTCCGTCAACTGACAGAGGGGTGAAGGGCTCTTTTCCTCAGGGCTCACGCCCGCGCACGGCGGGCTAGAAGAAGCCCCGAGCTAAGGTCTCCCGCCCGCCGCGCTATCGGCTAAAAGAAGAGTTCCGGAGAGACGTGGAAGCGAATACTTAGGCGTTTGATGTGTTCTTTGCTTAACTCCCGCTTGCCGCTCAATACCTCTGACACAACGCTCGCGGTGCCGAATGCGTCCACAAGGTCCTTCTGTCTCAAGCCGTGTTGATCCATTAGGAAATGCAGGACATCCAGCGGCTTCGCGCGCGGCAATTGATACTGCCTTTCTTCGAAATCCTCAATCAGCAGCGTCAGAAGTTCTGCGAGTTCCTTCTCGGCGGGCGTCAGTGTCTTGCTGCGCCGGTCGAGCTCGTAAAGAATCTCGGTGTAAGCCTCGTTTTCCTTCTCGCTGCGAATGACCTTGGGGGGAACCTTCTTGAGCAGCGCACCGTACTCCGGGCTGACGGTTAGAGTGCTCATCCTTTCCATCCTTCTTTGCTGTATTCGGCATGAGTCAGCACGTGGCGGACGAAGATTCTTCCAGTCTGATAGTTGATCTCAGTGATCAGGCGATATGCATTGCCTTTGATGTTGAACACCGTGAACTTTTGGGCCGCGTCAGCCGTGGGAAATGTTCGCCTAACGTCCATCAGGTTCTTCCCTTCGGCCTTTTTTGCGACCCGATACCAAACATCCATGGGTTCACCGAGATCCCTGTGCCGCTCCGCGGCTTCCAACAGCTTCTTGCGACTGATAACGTGCAAGCTCGGCCTCGGCTTCATTAAATTCGCAAATTGCGAAATCGTCAAGAAGAATTTCGCAGATTGCGAACTTCCGTTCTTTGCCGTCAAATCGGAAGCCGAAAGAGTGTGGGGGAAAACTCTATTGGGGCGCGTCTTTCGTAGAGGCCGGCTTCCCCGGCCCGTTCCCGGCACGAGCCCCGGACCGAACCGGTACGGGGCGGGCAGGCCGGCACTTAATCTTGTCCCGACCTGTCGGGACTGCCCCCGTGAACGGGGCCGCTGCCCCAGCTCGGCCGAGTTTTTGCACGCACTCCGGATCCCTCGCATGGGAAGAGACGCTGATTCTCCGGCCTTCAACTGTAAACTGTCGACTGTGGACGGTCTTCTGGTGGAGGCGGGGGGAGTCGAAACATTTATGGATGTTGAAAACACGTTAATCATTGATTTTGCGAGACGCCAGAGACGCAGAAAACTGTGAAATCGCGTCCAACTGGAACGTATCTGGAACGCGGATTTTCCGCCCGCTGGCCAATTTTGTGAGGAGGATCTCACTTCTTCGATAAGCGCGTTACGTCCAAGTGACTTTGGACCGTTGCCGTCCCGACTTCCCAGAACGCCGTTTCGGGGGACCTGAAATTGAGGGCCATTCGTCCGATTTGCCGACAATACAGCCAAGTGACTTTACCGATCGGCGGACTGCCGTAATCACTTTCATGGAGCCTCGTTTTCCAGGCGCTGGGCGGGGAAGCGGGATAGCGCTCGTGAGGGAGTGACGGGCGCTCGCACCTTCCAGGCGAGAAAACCTGAGCTGGAATGACTCGACTGGAGATCAACGAGTGTATAATCCTGGGCGTTGGGAGGCGCAACTGGAGCTTCCGATGCAACTACACAACGTGGTCAGGCGAACGTCCCCCTGGTGCACTGCCCGTGGCTATGGCGATGTGCAGGCAGTACCTCTTCCTGCTTTGCGCGGTGAATTCCTACACTTGGTTTCGTCGAGGAGAACAAGAGAATGGCACTCGCAGAAACAATTCTCACCGTCGTCGCATCAGCGGCAGGGATCGGCTCGGCAGTTAAGGACTTGGCCGACTTTCTGAACGCCAACGTAAAGATCGAAGCCGCGCTGACCGACCTCGTGGAGGAATCGTTTCAGGAACGATTACCTCGCCTCCGCCATCTTTGCATTGGCGAGGGTCCAACCTTTGACCGTGGGAGGTTTTGCGATCTGCTGACCGCGACGAACTTCGAAATCCGGACGGTCGAAGGGCTTCGGAGAGCCCTCCTTCCTATTCTGAATGAGGCTGTTTCGACCCCCGCTGCCATATACAAAGAGGAAGACTTTATCCCCGTCTACGAGTCTATTCTTTCCTCAGCACTTCGCGGGCTCTGGAAGAAAATCGGTAGCTACGAACTGCTTCCTGGGGAAATACTAATGGGCCAGTGTGAGGCTCTTCTTAAACAGCAGGATGCCCAGCGACTCCAGACAACCAGCGGTTTCTCGGTTTTAGAGGGATCAATGCAGGACCTAACGGTCCGGGTTGACTCGCTCCAAACTGAAGTACGAGCGTTAGCGAGTTACGCATCAGGACTGTGGCAGCAGGTGTACGACAAGCTCGCTGATGCCGCCCCTCCTCCGGAACACCGAGTTGGAGAGAACCTATACAGGAATCCCTTCCTCCTCGTCAGAGCGGAAGACTTCAACCACAACTACGCAAAGCTCGCCCGCCTTTTCCAGAACTGCCCTGAATGGGATTCAATTCAAAGCAGAACCGAAAACGTCTTCATCGAAGGAGGACGAGGGACTGGCAAGTCCATGTTTCTCCGGAGGCTTACGGCCCAGGCGTCGCTGGCTGCAGGACGCCTCCAGAAATCGGGCGCGGATTTCGAGGGTGTCGGCGTTGATTATTTCGGAGTGTACGTCAAATTGACCCGCGGTTACTATGAGCAGTTCACTTCCATCGAGACTATCAATAGTAAGGTGGCCTCGATTTTCGCTCAGCACGAGTTAAACATTGAGATCTTCGACGCCTTTGTCGATACGCTTCAATGGCTGATAAATGAAGGTGCCCTCCCCAGCGCTGCTGAGCAAGCAGATTCCTTGACGCAGGAGCTGAAATCTCTCTTGCCTCGGTCGCCAGCGGTGCGCACCTTGGCTGACCTGCAAAATGTAGCGGTGCGTTTTGAGCAGGACCAGATTACCACCTATTACCGGGAGAAGGCGTTTGGGCGCGATGTGGCCTATCAAGGCTCCGGTTGCGAGACTGTAGGATTTCTGCGACAGCTGTCACAGATATTCCGCCGGCGGCTGTTCCCGAGACGCGAGATCAGGCTCTTCATACTCATTGACGAATTCGAATCCCTCCTCGAGATTCAGCAAATTGCCCTGAACACGGTTATGAAAATGCGGCTGCCGGACCTCACAACAAAGGTCGCCGTCCGCAAGACAGGGCGAAAGACGGCTGAGACTTTTACCCCAAGTGATCCAATCCAGCAACCCCGCGACTATACGGAGGTGCGGCTGGATTACGACGTAACGTTGCCGGAATATTCAAAGCTTCTGGAAGGCATCGCTGCCAAGAGGTTGGAAGACGTTCAGTACCCCGACAAAGACATAAAGCACTACCTGCAGGATCAAGATCATAGCCAAGAGGTGTCGGGAGACAAACTGCAAGTCGAATTACGAGAGATCTGGGAAAGCGGCCAGAGGCGAAAGAAGGTGATGGACGCTGAATTCAGGACGATGTACACAGTAGCTGGGGTTTACAGGAGCTTGGCCAAGGTCGGCAAACGTAAGGCTTTTTGCGGTTTTGACCAGTACGTGCTTCTCTCATCCGGAATAACAAGCAACTTTATTGAGCTCTGCAAGTACGCGTTCTACTTCGCGCTATCCGACCAGCTACCCCTCCGTGAGAAGCCAAAAATCCCCCCCTACCTTCAAACCGAGGCTGCTTACAGGGTTTCCCAAAGGCTATTTTCAACGATTGAGGGAAACGTGCCCCGCGTTGGCAGCGCTTTATCTCGGCTTCTGGCTGATCTTGGTCGCATCCTTCGGGGCCGACTCCTCTATCATCCATCAGAGCCTGAGGCTAACAGGCTTGCCGTGTCAGACTTCGGCGATCTCGGGCAAGAGAGGTATTCGTTGCTGGCGGAGGTGCTGGACGGGGCCATCGTCTGGTCCGTACTGCACTTCAAATCATCGGGAGAGGCATTCCGGCCCAAACGCGCGGCACTCCCCCCTAATGCGGAGTTGATCATCAACCGCATTTATTGCCCTGCGTTCGGCATTTCGCCCCGGGCCCGATGGCGGGTAGACATGAAGCTCAGCGATCTCTTGGGCCTGATCGATTCGGAGACTCGGGAAGAGGCCTTCCAGAGACTGGTACGTTCGGTCGGATCAGGCCCACCCCCCGACAGCCCGCAGGCACATCTATTCGAGGAGCAGGAGCCATTGCAATGAACAACCCCGCGCGAATCCTGGCCACGCAGATCGGAACTATTGAACCCGATGCTCCTGACGATGCCCTGATCCTCGCGGCCAGCTGGGAGGAGCGTTGCCTTGGGGTCGCCTCGCGCCTGCGTGGGTACTCCTGCAACACGGTCATCCTCACAGTCTATGATGGTCCCAGCGAGCTTCGTGCGAAACACATCAAACAGTTGACCGAGTTGCTGGCACCGGTAGGCAATATTCAGAGGATAGAGGCGTTGCATGCGAATCCACTAGCAAATGTCCGTCAGACCGTCACCTTATTGGAAACCCTCGCCGCCAAAAAACCGCCTAGAATCACCATGGATATCAGCACGTTCACCAGGAAGCACCTGCTACAACTGCTGCAAGGACTCGACCTCGCAGGTATGCTGCAGCGCTTCCGTATCTATTACACTGAAGCGGCTGACTACCACACGCAAGACGATGAGCCTATATCTCAAGGGATATCATCTGTGAGAGCTATTGAGACTTTCGCGGGCCACAACACCCCATCACGCGACTCCCTTCTCGTGCTTTTCCTGGGCTACGAAGGCAGGCGTGCGCTTGCATTGTGGGAGCACCTGGAGCCTAACGTAACGTTTGCCGTGATTCCCGATCCGCCAATTCGGAACGAATGGAAGGGCCGCACAGAAAACCAGAACAAGTATCTCCTCTCGTGCTTGCCGCCGGAGCACGTATTCAGATCTGATTCGCTCGATCCGCAGGACACGGAGCAGTTGCTTGACAGGTTGATACAGGATCCGGTCTATAGTACCGACAAGTATGACTACACCGTATCGCCCTTGGGAACGAAGCCCCAGACGGTTGGCGTATATAGGTTTTGGCGCAGTCGGCGCGGGCTCTTTACCGTGATGTATGCAAGCCCAGTTCGGTATCGAGAGGAGCGGGCGACCTTCCCGGCAGGGCCGACGTGGCTTATTGACAATGAAGAAGGTTGGCTTGGAGCTGCTTACGGCCCAACCTCCAAGTCGTGAGGACCGCCATGTCAGCGCTACCGACCTATATCGACCGTTACCCCGCCAAGATGGTCGCATCGCTGGCGGAAAAGCTTGTTTCTAGATACACGGCCACATGTACAGAGCTGTTGGACCCATTCTGTGGATCGGCAGCGATTTTGGCCGCTGGTCAACAGCGCGGTATTCCGGTAGCTGGCATAGATATAAATCCGTATGCTGTCTTGCTATCTAAGGTGAAGCTTCAAGGATTTGACTTGGAGCTCGCGAGACATCTGTGTAGCTGCTTGACCCGGCGCGCGAACTTCTTGAGGGAAGCCCCCCCGATTGATTGGAGGGCAAAGGACTATTGGTTTACCGCTGGCACCATCCAAAAGTACGAGAAGCTCAACCTCGCAGCCCGCGAACTGGGTCTTAGTCGTAATCGCGAGGGCAGGGCAGTTCTTCTGGCCTACGCTCTTTCGATAAGGAGGTGCTCAAGAGCCGACCAGCGCAGCCCTAAGCCTTTTATCTCAAAGCAGGCGATAAAATGCCGGAAAGGACTCTATTTCGACCCAACAAGAGAAATCCCCGCACTTTTGGAGAAACTCGGCAAGCTCTACGGTGTACCCAAGAGACTAGGCGCCCGCGTTTTCTGTGCCGACTTACGGTCGCCGAAGATCCCCGTTAAGATGTCCGTCAGTGTCTCTCACATTATGACGTCGCCACCGTACATAAACGCGCAAGACTACTTTCGAAATTTCAAATTGGAGCTGCACCTTCTTGAAGGACTCCTGCCCTTTGAGACCTCTGACCTGAAGTACCGCTTCATCGGAACAGAGAGAGGTGAGCTTCTCCGTGGCATCAAAGATGAAACAGTCCAAAGCCACAGAGCCATGCTGCCCCAGCTTAAGGAGATGGAATCCACGCATCCCTGGCACGCCGCGATTGTTCACCGCTACTTGGCCGATATGTCATGCGCCTTTGACTCGATGAAAGCGCTCCTGAAAAAGAATGGCGTTCTAGTGGTAGTCTGTGGCGACAACTTGGTCGGCGGGTACCGCATAGCCACATGGAAATTGCTGAACGCTTTGCTACAACGCCGGGGATTCGTTCAATTTGACCAATTTGGCGACGAGATCGAGTGTCGTAACGTTCCCCCCCAGCGAAAAGGGCACAAGGGACTGATAAAGCGAGAAGTGGTCTCTGCTTTCTTGAATAGCAAGTAGTCCCGAGTCGGGTCCACGTCCCGCCCGCAATCGTATAATTAACTGATCCAGCCTGCTTGCCGCGAACCGGACGCTACCGGGAGCCTTGGCTGTGCTCAGCACCATTTTAGGTCGGCGTAGTGAGAGCTCGCCCCCCCCCACTCCGCTATGATTGTGGGCGATCAATAGCGCCGCGATCGGATTAGGCCCGACAGGTCCCGATCTGGGAAGTTACCATTGCTCGCGCCTCGTGCCCAGCAGAGCCATGGATTCCGCCGGTGCCGAGTCAGGTATGAAAATGGTGGAGGCGGGGGGGGAGGCGCGGTTTGGGGAGGGCTAAAAGCCTGCTCTTGCGCAAGCCCAAATCCGCCCTCGTCGGCTTGAGGTCGAAGACTTCGCTAGGCGCTTACGGCGAAAAAAGACATTTGTCGATGTTGGCAGCGGGGCGGTTCCCTGCCCCCGCGCCCAGGACCCAACACCTGGCACCTGACACCTGTCTTTTGACTTTCGGCTGTCGACTTTCGACTGGCTCAGGAGCGCGGAGAATTTCAAATACGTTTGGCCAGCCTTTATGGCTTGAACGGATTGATGATTCCCACGCCCAGGCGTTTGAAATCGCGCTCGTTTTGGCTTGCGACCGTGAGCCCGTGCACCCGAGCCGTGGCAGCGATTCTCATGCCCAATGGCCCAGCGGCAACCGCACGTAACCAATTTGGAAAGGGCACGCCGCTACCGTCGGATGGTCCAAAGCAGAGTTATTATGACTCGACCACATCCAATCTTCCGGCCGCTTCACCAGTCCTTTGCGCACGGGACTCAACTATTCCAGCAGGCTATGCCTTCGCCATCAAGGGAAGAACGCACGGTCAGGACTACACTGACCGTGGCTTCGCCGCGCCATCCTCACCGCTTGCTTGCCTTCCTTAATCGTCGCCGCGGCGACCTCGGCGGCCCCACGCTTGTTGTAGAACCGTACCACCGCCCGACTCGCCAGGGTCAGGTTAGTCACGACAAGCCCAACGCGCGGGAACAACTCCCGTGCATGATGCTCCACCTTTGTCACCAGGGAAATGGCATGACAAATCGTCATGCATACGGTACATTTGAGGCATGGAAACCGTACCCGTAGAGTTGCCCTCAGCACTTCTGAAGGCAGCAAATTTGGAGGAGAGGAACCTCTCCCAGGAAGCCGCTCGATTGCTGGCGCTCGAACTTTATCGAGAAGATAAGGTCTCACTTGGACGCGCCGCTGAGCTGTGCCAGGCACCGTTGGCGGCTTTCATGGATTTCGCCGCGAAGCACGGTGTCCCACCGCTGCGATACAGCCCCGAGGATCTGGAAGAGGAACGCCGGTCCACTGGCGCTCTCAAAGCGTGACCGTGGTCGCTGATAGATTCCCACTGGTTTGTCTCAGGTGCATTCCACGCATTAGTTCTCCGCGAAGGGTCGCCAGCTCATGATGCTTGACGTAACGCGTAATTCCCTGTATCTTTAGCTGGTGATCGTCAGCCATCGGGACAGGCGGACCAGAGACTTCGCCGCCGGCAAACGGGTCAAGGCGTTCTCTGGATTTGAATGCTCCGCACGCCTGAAGCTTGACCGTCTGGAGTCGGCAACGTCACTGAAAGACCTTGCTGCATTGCCCGGTAATCGTTTTCAGGCACTGGTTGGCGACCGCAAGGGGCAGTACAGCATCCGTATTAACGATCAATGGCGGATTTGCTTCGAGTGGCCGGACCGGTCGCCGGGGCCAGCAAACGTGGAGATTGTTGATTATCATTAGGAGAATCGCTATGGGGCTTACGCCTATCCATCCGGGTGAACACCTGGCCGAGGAACTGGAAGCACTCGATATGAGCGCGGCAGAACTGGCGCGAAAGATCGCTGTGCCGACCAATCGCATCACCCAAATCTTGAACGGGAGGCGCGCTATTACGGGCGACACCGCTCTGCGCCTCGCTCATTTCTTTGGCACGAGCGCACAGTTTTGGCTCAATCTACAGAGTCTCTATGACGTGCGACTCGCCCAGCAGAAAGCCGGAAAATCCATCAAAGCACTTCCCAGACTGAAACGACACGAGCCTGTCCATGCATAAGGGCTTCACATGACTGAATCCGGGAGACCCGCCCTTCGGTGCGAGGCGTAACGTGCCCCTTCATCCCATTTCCTGATCGACGTACAATGCTCTGCGCTCGTTGCGCGTTTGCTTGTGTTTGGCTTTCGGTGGAAGATGGCTTGATTTTTCTCCGCTGCTGGCTGTTGCGGGTGGCAGGTTGACCGCAGACAGGCCCATGCCTGTCATAGCCAGGTTATTCCCGCAGCGAAAGCGCAGTCAAGGGCAACCAGAGGGAACCATGCCAGCGGCCCTCAGGAACGGGCAAGAACGAACCGCCAGCTAGCCTCTTGCCCGCCGTGGCGGCGATCATGGCGTCCTCGAGGAGTTGGTCAGGCCTGCCACGCATCAGCCGAGCCCACTCGCGGAAGCACCGCGTGTCCATCGGCAAGACTCGGTGCGAGTCTGCCACCATACTGCCGGCATCAAATCTTCAGGATCTCCCCGACTACAAGACGTTCGTGCGCACCATGAGCGCCGAACCAGCCCGGCCGGCTCAGCCCCAGGGCCCCATTACCGTCAAAACCTTCCCCGCTTTCGCGCGCCAAGGCAGCGAAGACGACAAAGCGCGCGTCATCGAAACAAGCCTGCGGCGCTACAGCCGATCGCACGCGGAGGTGGACATAAGCCTCAACAGATTTCTTTCGCCGACTTAAGCCGTCCCGCGCAGGGTGGCCCCATCCGTCGAGCGATGTCGCTGCCCTTGACACCTCTTCAGCAAGTCGCTATCCTTCATTTCAGGAAGTCCGGATTTCCGACTTCCGGACATTGAGCGCCATGAGCACCATCGTTAAAGTACAGCGCAAGGGCCAAGTGACCATTCCCACCCGGCTTCGTGTCCAGGTGGGCTTGGTTGAGGGCGACCTGGTGGAAGCCAAAGCAGAAAGGGGCACGATCGTTCTCACGCCAAAATTGGTTGTTGACCGTGAATACACGCCTGCCCAGCGCCGGGTCATCGATGCCCGCCTCGCTGAGTCCTTGCAACAGACGAAAAGAGGCGACACGTACGGGCCTTTTGAGTCCCACGAAGAGATGACCACGTTTCTCCACGGCGAAGCCAAGAAAGCCCGACCAAAGAAAACTACATCTGTTAAACCCAGTGCCCGATGAAGCGCCAACTGACGGCCGCCGCTGTAAAGGACTACACTGAGGCTCCCCCCGCCGTCCAGAAAGCATTCGACAAACACGTGAAACTGCTGGTGGAGAACTTCCGCCACCCGTCGCTCCGAGCCAAGAAATACGACGAGTCCCGCAACATCTGGCAGGCCCGTGTAACCCGCGACTGGCGCTTCTATTTCGTCATCACCGGTGAGACCTACCTCATTCTGAACATCATCCCTCGTCCCAGATAACACTTAGTAAGATTTGATAACTTCCCCGTTCTCCCCCTCGCTTTTCCCTGCAACCAGTCTCCCCTTCCGCGCGTGCCGAAGGGTTGCTCCACGCGCTAAAGGTTGCTTGGAGAGCTTCCAGCTCTCCGCGTCATAACACTTGATCGCGAAAAGCCAGTGACGGGGCACACGGGAAGAAAAAGCCGCAGAGTCTCTGAAGAGAACGAGACTCTGCGCTGCCCGCTCTCCGGTTTTGGACAATCGTCTGGTGCGCATAACTGTGTATCGCCGTGTCCTTGCGTAGCATTCTGTCAGGCCGATCAGCATGTTGGCGTGGTGGAGGGCGTCGCTGAACGGGCCAGTTTCAATCCGTGCAAAATTGTTGACTTCAATCCCGCCCTCATGTAAACAGCAGACGTTTCAGGGAGGGTCCATATGAAAAGTTTCATTGCTGTGCTGGCGATGTGGCTCTATTGTTTTCCGGCGGGGGCGGCTCAAATTCCTTCTGCGGCGCCCAAGGGCGCTGCCGAGGCCCGGCGTTGGGTTAGCGCCAAGTTTATGGGGCAATCACCAAGCGTCCCCGACCAAGGCCACCTGCTTGTCTACACCAAAGACGGCCAGCTCGAGAGAAATGCCATTGACGGCCACCCGCTGCGAATCGCAACCCGGCAATTCCACCGGGGGTTGCACTTTACCGCCGGGCGGGTTGCGGTGCATCTCCCCTCCGCCGCCCAGAGCCTTTCTGCCGTCATAGGCGCCGACAGCAACCGCGACGACCGCGGGTACCGGGAGCGGGGCAGTTTCGTGCTCTCGGTTGAAGCCAACGGCACTGACCTTTATCATTCGGATATCCTTCGCGAGGGCATGGCAGGTGTGCCGATCAACGTCCATCTGGCCGGCGCGAAGGGTTTCACCCTGGAATTGGAGCCTGCGGGAAAGAAGAACCCATGGGACAGCCCGACGTGGGATCAGGCGGACTGGGCCGAAGCTCAAGTCACGCTGGCGGACGGAAGCACTCTGTGGTTGTCCGATCTGCCCATCGGTCCGCCGCGCGACCCTTACGCCGTCGGACCGCCTTTCGCTTTCCGGTACGGCAACCGTCCGTCGAGCGAGTTGCTGAAGACGTGGGAACTTCAGCGCAGTGAGCGCCGTCTTGATGCAAACCGCACCGAGCAGGTGCTGACGTATCGGGACCCGAAGACAAGGCTGGTGGTGCGATGCGTGGCCGTCGTGTACGACGATTTCCCGACGGTGGAATGGACGGTCTATTTCAAGAACGAAGGGACGGAGGACACTCCCATCCTGGAAAAGATCCAGGCGCTGGACGCGCAGTTCGAGCGCGGCCTGGAGGGCGAATTCCTGCTGCACCACTCGCAGGGCAGCTTCACTACCCCAACCGACTTCCGGCCCCTGGAGACCCGGCTGGAGCCACGCGCGGACGAGAGAATAACCTCCGGGAGCGGCCGTACGACATGCAAAAATCTCACCTATTTCAACGTCGAGTGGCCCGGACAAGGGGTAATTATCGCCCTGGGCTGGCCCGGCGCCTGGGCGACGCAGTTTACCCGGGATGACGGCACAGGATTGCGGGTGCAGGCTGGGCAGGAGCTGACCCACTTCAAGTTGGTGCCGGGTGAAGAGGTACGAACCCCTCTGGTAGCGGTGCAGTTTTGGGAAGGCGATTGGATCAGCGCGCAGAACGTCTGGCGGCGCTGGATGGTTGCGCATAACCTGCCGCGTCCTGCCGGCAAGCTCCTTGCGCCGGAGCTCGCGGCGGAGCCCGGCATCGTTACCAACGTCATGCAGGATGCGGACGAGTCAAATATGGAAGCCCTTCTCGGCCGATATCTCGAGGAGCGCATCCCGCTCGACTACTGGTGGATGGACGCAGGCTGGTACCCCTTCAAGGAAGGATGGTGGAACGTAGGCACCTGGAAGCCTGACCCCAAGCGGTTCCCGCGGGGGCTGCGCGCGATTACCGACTACGCCCACAGCAAGGGTGTGAAGTCCATTGTCTGGTTTGAGCCGGAGCGCGTTACGCCCGGCACGTGGCTCTACGAGAAGCACCCCGAGTGGTTGCTGGGACGAGACGGGGACAGCAACAAGCTGCTTTACCTCGGAAACCCGGAAGCCTTGCAGTGGGTGATCCAGCACATCGGGGATTTGATTGAACAGCAGGGCATCGATTTCTACCGGCAGGATTTCAATTTTGACCCCCTTTTGATCTGGCGAGCGAACGACAAAGAGGATCGGCAAGGAATCACTGAAAATCGGCATGTCACGGGGTACCTGGCATATTGGGATGCCTTGCGACGCCGCTTTCCAAACATGCCCATTGATACGTGCTCGGGTGGCGGAGGCCGTGACGATCTCGAGACCCTGCGCCGAGGAGTCCCGCTGTGGCGCAGTGACTATACCTATGAGACCACAGGGATGCAGAACCTGACTTACGGCATCGCATTATGGATCCCGTACTTCGGGAGCGGTATCAACCCGGTCGACCCCTACTCTTTTCGAAGCGATATGGGCGCGGCAGGCGTGCTGCAAATTGACGTGCGCCGCAAGGATCTGGACTACAACTCGCTGCGCCGCCTTTGCGCGCAGTGGCGGCAGGTCGCCGATAACTACATGGGCGACTATTACCCACTGACCCCATACAGCCTCGACAACGACACCTGGGCCGCCCTGCAATTCGACCGGCCCGAGCAAGGCAGCGGAATGGTGCAGGTCTTCCGCCGCCCCAACAGCCCCTTCGAGACGGCGCGCTTCCAACTCCGAGGCCTGGAGCCGAACGCACGCTACGCTGTGACGGATTTGGACGTGCCGGGGTCCAAAGAAATGACTGGCCGCGAACTCATGGACGAGGGTCTGCCCGTCGCGATAAAGGCCAAACCAGGAGCGGTGATCATTACTTACACACGCGTGAAGACAACCCAGAAGTGAGAGGCAAGGCAACCTCGGGGGTGTGCTGAAAAGGAAATTCTGGGTATGACCAAGTCGCATTCATCAAGATGCCGGATATCCGGGGGATAGATTACTGCCCTGTCACAGAAATCCACTCCTGCAGTCAGCCCGCGTAGCGGGGGGCAAATTGTAGCCCACGCCGCGAGCGTGTAGCGCCGTCCGTCAACTGACGGACTGCGGCTCTTCGGCCTTCGCCACGCCGAATCCGGCTGCCCCAGCTCGGCCGAGTTTTTGCACGCACTCCGAATCCCTCGCATGGGGGGAGACGCTGATTCTCCGGCCTTCAACTGTAAACTGTCGACTGTGGACTGTCTTCTGGTGGAGGCGGGGGGAGTCGCAAGCGCACGCGCTTCTGGCGGGTGCTTGTCCTGAGCCCCTCGGCTTCGCTCGGGGTAAACTCCGTCGCAGGGAACCCCCGTCCGAAGGGTCTCGCCCTCAGAAGCCTGTATGCTTATCCCGTTCGCGTCGAGCTTTCGCCACGCGTTACTCACATCCCTGGCTAGGCCAGCATAAGCCGTTCACCCTTCGGTTCTGGAATCGGATCCCCAAACTCCTTCGCGGTATCAATCCACAACTGAATGGCTTGGTTTGCGTTCGCGAGCGCCAATTCCTGTGTGCTGCCGTGAGCCATGCAACCGGGCAGTTCTGGAACCTCAGCGATGAACACTTGGTCCTCATTGCTCCAATAGATGATGATCTCGTATTTGTGCATAACTATTCCTTCTCGCCTCCTAACCCATATCTGAGGATCACCCGGCGAACTTGGCGCACTTGGTACACCTTAGCTTTGCTTCCCTCGCGCTGAAGGTTGATCAATTCCCTGACAGCCTGTCTTCTGAAAATGTGGTGGCTGCCGCGCGTCCGTTCATCGAACCCCAGCCAATGAAGCAGGTCCATAGGTCGTCGAAGTTAATGTTGGCATCCGACTTACCTTGCAGAATGCGAAGGCGCAGTTCCTCGTATTTGCCCACCGATAGTAATTTACCACATCTTGTGAGTGCCCCGCCCCTCTCAACTGTAAACTGTCGACTGTGGACTGTCTTCTGGTGGAGGCGGGGGAAGGCGCGGTTTGGGTAGGGCTGAAACCCTGCCCTTCGGGAAGCCCCAAATCCGCCCTCGTCGGTTTGAGGTCGAAGACTTCGCCAGCTTCTTACCGCCAAAGTCTGTGCAGCTCGTCGCACACATTCTTGCGGTATCGCCCTTTTCGACTTTCGACTGTCGACTTTCGACCGGCTCAGGAGCGCGGAGAATTTCAAGGAGAGTTTCCGATGTGCTTGGACCTTTCAACCAGTGCGGCGTCCCGGGAACAACAGAGGGCAGCCTGGGGGGCTGCGGCGGGGCGAAACCATACCCGCCGCCCGCTACTTGGCAGGCGGGGGCGCGGCCACCGTCATGCCATGACGCCGGAAGACGTCCATCATCTTCGCGCGGTCGGGCGGGCCGCCGGCGGCGGCACCGATTACTTCGGCAGCTTCGCGGAAGTACGCGGGGCCCATGATCGCAGGGGTTATGACGGCGAGCTGTTTCACATCCTCGCTGCCGAGGTTATCGAAGCGGTGCACCGCGCCTCGGGGGATGCACAGCGCCTGCCCGGGACCAACCTCGATGGGCGTGCCGTCAACCGTCCAGGTAAGGACGCCCTCGATACCGTAAAGGATCTCCTCGTAGGCGTCGTTCTTGTGGGCCGGCGCCGCCAGCTTCTGCCCGACGGGGACGAGAACCTCGAACACTGACACGCTGCCGTTGGAATCATCGCCCGTGAGGAGGAACCGGATCCCTAGCGGACCAATCTTGATGGTCTCTTCCGAAGGATGGTCTCTTCCGAAGGGTCTCTTCCGAAGGATTGACTCTGGTCGTAAGCTGCTGCATAATTGCGTCTCCCTTTGAGTAAAGTTATCCGACATTTCCGATTTGCGCCACCCATAGTGTAAGCAGAATCTCTGTCGTGTTGTAGCTCATGCTTGTGTTTCGAACGTCCCGTTTTTTTCTTGAGATGCCCAACGGATCTGCGCTTAAGCTGCGAGCGTCATGCGCGGCAGCGCAAGGAGGGCGGCGCGCCGGCTGCCTGGATGATTGGGACTACTCATATCAAGGGTTCCTTACTTGTCCGCGCTCGGCAGCTTCAATCGCTTGTTAGGCAGCGGCTAATGTTTGTCCTCGATGCGCTCGGCTATCACGCGCTGGATCTCACCCTTATCAAGGTGAACCTCTACGCGATCGATTCGCACCGTCCGCGCCCGGCCCTTGATCTTGTCATAGAGCCAGTTGGCGACGAGGCTCGCTCCGACGTTCGCGCCGACGCTCACCGCGATGGTTATGATGGTGGGGAGGTCTGCAGCACGCTGCTCCCGCATACTCTTGAGCTCGACAACGCCGACATCGGGGATCGTAGCCGTAGTGCCTGTCCCCAGGCTGCGGGGACGGATCATGAGGTCGAAGGCCAAGAGTGGACCGCTGGTCTCGATTTCGATTGTGAGTTGCATTGGGCTCCGAGCCGCTGCCTAACGTTTGACATGAGCGGCGGACCCCGGCTTGCCGGGGGACGTCCGCTCGATGGAAGGGTTAGGCCGATGGAAAGACTTCACAACGCACAACTCTAGATGCCATGTTTGGACGACACCTCATTGGCAATTAGCTTCGCCAAGTCCTGAAGAGATTGGGCGACCGAGTCCAGGTACTTCTCGGTGTCGGGCACAGCGGAATCACCAGCCTTCAAATCGGGCTTCAGTCCGGCTTCTTCGACCTTTCGCAAGTAGATTGCATTACATCGCCAGTTTGCATGTACGCCAAGATCCCGACGTGCTTTCGCCTCTACAAAGCTTGGCCAGAGCGGCTTGAGTGGATCAGATGGAATGGAAAGGAGGTCACAAATCTCAGACAAGTACTCCATGGGGCGCTTGTACATCAAGCGATTGAGGTGCTCCTCAATCGCGCGATCCACAAGCGAATCTATATCCGGCGCGTCAAGCACATCGGCGAGGCGGAACTGGATTGCCCCAAGTTTCCTAGGGTGCTTTCGGACAACAGCACCAACGACGTCCAGTAGGAAGATCTCAAAGCTCGACACGTAAGCAATGAAGAGACGGGAGCTCACGTAGGTGTACGGGTCCTTGGACGTTGGCTGCACCGCGTCCTCAAAGCGTTTGAGACTAGCCGCTAGATCCTCGTGCCCCTTCCGGGCGGCGAGGGTGGATGCCAAGAGGAAGTTCTGCGCAGCGAGAAAGCGCAGGGTTTCTTGCAGGAAAGCGATGTACGCGTCGCCTGGTGACATGAGAAAGCCTCGAAGGTCGTGAAGACGGGGATGGTCGGCCTAACGGGGCGGCGGATCAGCCGCACGGGCGAGGGCGAGCTCGCTCGCCGACGCCTGTGGGGGCTGCATCCGCGTGATGGGCCGCGCGAGCGGTCCCAGCACGCGGTGTCCCGAGCCGCCGCCCCGATGCGCCGACTGCCTCGCGCCGGCGCGGTCCGCGGCCAACCTCCCGTGAGCCGCCGGGCTGAAGGAACTGGGTGGCCCGGGCTCACCCGAATGGATCGGAGCGACGGCCGCGCGCGTCGGCGCATCGCCCAGGTTCAGGCACGGCGCGCTAGCGGCGTCGACTGGAAGCAGTTGTTCGCCGATCTTCTTCCGCTTGGACCTTCTCCCATGGTATTCCTTTGCCTCGACGCAGACTTTCCCTGGCTTGGGCGATACGTCTAAGGAACCGGGGATCATTTTCCAGTTT
>Ga0315279_10000300_pt1 | contig 103481 bp, 75 predicted proteins | sample YL17G06_20_MG_FD_203694 | JGI IMG/M metagenome (GOLD analysis project Ga0315279, IMG submission 203694) | Sediment microbial communities from Yellowstone Lake, YNP, Wyoming, USA - YL17G06_20 | ecosystem: Environmental > Aquatic > Freshwater > Lake > Sediment | place: USA: Wyoming | collected... | reverse complement strand
CAGCGACACTGAAGGGGCAGCACCGCCGCTGGGGATTAAGGATGATGGCCTTCAAGGGTCAGGTCCGAGAACTGGTGAGAAATCCGGGCTAGATTCGGTCGGTCCTCCGGAGCTGACTTGGCGAACGAATTTCTGTGAGATGACACTGGCGCATCCTCCCCTCCGCGTGGATGTGCCACGCGAGTGGAACTCGGTCAGTGTTGTTCTCCCCTTTTGACCTTCCATCGACGCTCCCGTCCCACGGGGTTTTCTGCACAGTCCAGACAAAGCGCATCGGCTTTGGCTGTGTGCCGAGACAATCTGCCCGCGGGTCGAGTGAGCGGAGGGACTGTTGAGGGAATTCACGCAGCTTGCTGTGAATCTCCACCTGCCACTGACTGTACGCTCGAAAGATACTCCATAAAGCGAATAGAATTAGCAGGTTTTATTGACGGCAACCATCCGGAACTTGGCCGAGATGGCGACATTTTTGCTCTGCGCCAAAAGGTCGGTGGCGAGGGTGGCGTTTTGAGAGAATCCTTCCCGAGAAGGCGGTTGTGCATCGCCCGCCGCTTACGTCTACTCCCCCTAATCTTATTATCGGCAGCCCCTGCCTTGAACATTAATCAAGCTTCCGCAGAGGAAAAGATCGACCACCCTTTCATCGCACAAAGAGACATAAAGTCGCAAACTTGCGTCATCTGTCACCCTGGAACGCAAGAAGGGAAGTTCGTCCACGCTGCGGTCCGCATGGGTTGCGAATCCTGCCATCAGGCGGTCTCCGAAGACGCCCAGACAACGGTCACGCTTGTCGCGACGGGCGGCGAACTCTGCGCCCTGTGCCATCAGGCGAGGAAGGACGCGGTGCTCCATGGCCCTTACAAAGCTGGCCAATGTCTGCTCTGCCATGACCCGCACACCAGCGATTTCCCGCGCCTGTTGCGCGCCGCGCCAAACACGCTTTGCATGAGTTGCCACGGAGTGAATCAACCGGATGTCAAGGCGAACGCGGCAACCCGGTGGGTGGCGCTGCTCGGTAGCCAGAAGCTCAGCCTGGAGGACTACCAGCGGTCTCGGAAGATTGCCACTGACCGATCTGGCACCAGCGGCCACCCTGTTCCAGGGCATCCGCTTATGGGTCCGGACTCGCGAGACAAGAACGCGACGATAAGTTGCCTGAGCTGCCACGCCCCACATGGCTCCATGCTGCCGAACCTCATGCCGCGAGGGGTCAAGAACGGCTCCGAACTTTGTGCTCAGTGCCACAAGGGAGCGTCTTAACCATTTCCCGAAAGACCTCCCAAATTCAAAGGGAAAAGTTGAGGCCGGGGGGGCGGTTCAATTCGACAGCGCGGTGTGGCCTTTTTGCTCAGGGTGTCGCGCGTCCACGCTCATGCGCGAAGCGCCGTGCGCTGGCACACAAGTGGTTAAAGGCGGACTTCTCCTCTACACACGGCGCGGCGTCCTGGGACCGTTCCAGCGGAAGGCCCATAATCCGAGTTCTCCAGGAAGGCTTTATTTTACCTTTCCAAGTTCCTCGATCTGGCGCTCGATGGTCTCACGTTCCTCCCCACCTTCTCGGCCAGCCCCCTGATCGAGGGCCTGGACGATACCGCTCATCCTATGAAATGGGATGGAGACGAGCAACTGGTCTTCGGCAAAGCCAGCCAATCTCCTCGCCCCAAAATCGAGCAGTGACAGTCCTATCTCACCCGTAACCACCGGGTAGGTAACTCCCGTCCTGCATGCAGGGCCAGAAAGCTCGGCTTTTATAGAGCCACCTTCCCAATAGCCCGCAAAGCTTACGAGATGGTGGAGGGAACCGGGTCTCCCAATAAACACCACAATATCAGGTAAGGCCGCCGCTCTGGAGAGCGGCAAGAAGAAGACGTGGCTCGCCATCCCCAGGGGTGCCGGGACAGTCTGTTGGCCGCGATAGATCGCCACCCGAGAGCAGTAGACCTTTTCCTTGTCGACGAGAAAGTGCACCAGCCTTTCTCTCCCTTCTGACGGCATCTGTCCGAGCCCGAGACTGACCAAGCCCCCGGGGCAGCCACAGGTCTCCACGGTGATGGTGATGAGTTCGCCTTCGCCTGCTCTTTTCAAGGCTTGGCACACGGAGACCTTCCCCTGGGGGGGCGGGGTCCCTGGTGCTGGTGCGCCTGCAAAAGTCACGGCGACAGGATCCGCTTCGAGCTTCAATTCTTTCTTCGACCTGTCAGACCATTTCTGCCAATACATATGGTTCGCACCTCCTCTTCTCGACGGTCAGACGATAGCACCGCGGCGAAAGCGCAGCAAGGCCGTACCGGTCGTTCTTCCAGATACCGGGGTGCCTGTGGGTCTTTGCCGCGCGGCGGGATCGGAGCGTGGGATGGCTTGGTTGGAGCTCTTGATTTTTCCTGACCTACCTACCCTGCCTGGAATAGGCAGGGCGGCCAGGCAGGTCAGAAGGGGATTTCCACGGCGCAATTCAAGGCGGACATTTGCCCGGCTTCAGCGTCCCGGACGACCTCGCGCAGCCGGTACGTCCCCGGCGGCACGCTCAGCTTGGTTCCTACAGTGAACCCGGGCTGCAAAAGCCCCCCCAGCGTTTTGTCCTTCAAGTGAAATTGCAGGACTCGCTCGTTCCCCATCACATATTGCCCGTCGCGGTCGAAGAGTGCGGTGGCGAACGTCAGTTCGTTGAGATTTCGACCCTGTTCCCTGCGAAACCGCACCGCGCGCAGATCCAAGTGAACTCGAACAGTAAGCGCTGCCTCATGATCGTTGAGCTTCGTATAGTCCGCGCGCAGTTCGGCCGGAAGCCCGTGCAACTCTTCCTGGGAAAAGATCGCATTTTCGATTTCTGCCTTTGCTTGGCTGGGCCCTTCGCCCGTTTGGCCTGCCGAGGAAGGTCGGCCTGGGGCCAGATAGCCGCGCCGCGCCTGGACCGTCAGGGGCTCGGATGACGCGACGCGCGCTTTGAGCGTGTGGAATGCGCCATCCGCCTTCAGATCTTGGGGTGAGAAAGTCAGGACATAATAAGCTTCGGGAAGCGCGCCGACGGTGCGGAACCCTTCGTCAAGGTCGTTACTGTTGTGAAAGAATGTGCCTCCCGTCCCCGCTGCCAGCGTGGCCAAGACTTCGCGAACCGCCGTGAGGCCTTGGTACTCGATCCTCGACTTCCAGGCCTGCAGATCGGGCCGTCCCGCCGTCAAAAGGGACGGGTTAGGGTTCCCCTCTTGTGGGGCATAGGCATATAAGCCTTGGGCGTCGAGGGCGTTGATGACCACGCTGAAGCGCAAGGCCCGGTCCACGACCTCTTCCACCTCGAGTTCGTGCGTGGCGGAAAGGAACCCCGACGAGACAAGCACAAGATTTCGCTGCCCCGGCATCGCAGCCAGGCGGCGCACCACCCGCGCGAGCTTATCCAAGGCGTAGGTCGATTGGAGGTCGGCAAGCTCCCAAACCCGGCGTGCTTCTGCCTCCGCCACGCGCGCGGCCGGGGAGCTCGAGGCACCCGGAACTTGTCTGCCAACCATAGCTCTGCCGCCCAAACTAGGGTCTCCAGCTTCGTCCGCCGAAGAGCCAGCCCTCGTCTCACAATTCGCGGCTTCCGCCGCGGCAACCTTGGTCGCGTATTCGTCATATAGTTCGGCGATCAGATAAGCCTGGTATTCACTGATTTGTGGGCAAGCGTCGGCTGTGGGCAAGGTCTTTGACCTCGGCTGAATGCGAAAAAGCGCCTTGTGAAGTTTAGCGCGGTCGTCCGTGAACTCCAGCTCGCCGACGCCGGACGAGGTGAAGATGGCCACACGATCCTGCGCCTGTAGCGCGGAGGCGAGGTAGCGGTCGGCCGCCGCGCGGCTTCTCGGCCCACATCGGGAATCGCCATGTGCAGGTCGTCAAAATACAGTGCCACGAAGCGTTGCGGCGCGGTGGGGACCGCGGGTGCTTCCAGCGGACGCGCAGGCTTTGCTTCCTTCCTCGCTGGAGCCTGCAGGGCCACGGGTGGAACGCTCACTTCCTCCACCGAAAACCCGGAAATGACTTGGGGCTTGCCATTGTCGAGCAAGGTGAAATCATCTTTGCGCAGGTTGCCGAGCGCGCGCCCTTTGGAGTCGCGCACCACGACGCGCACGACTACCACATTGCGCTCCACGCGCAGTTGGAACGTTGGTTCGGTTTCGTGGCTGGAGACTTCGGACCGATCGGGCCTTTGCCCGGCGTGGGCAAGAAGGCAGCCAATCAGAAGCAGGGCTGCAAATGCCCCCACGCCCGTCGCCAGGCCGCTAAAATGCCGCGAAATGCGCCCTTCGGCTCGCATCGGCACTGAATGAGATACGGACACCGAAGACTCGGGGACACCGACTCGGGCAGCTTTCCCTCGACGCTCCGTCAGCTTTGACCCTGCTAACATTATACGCCAGGAGAAGGGGAATCGGATACGTGCGCCGCATCCAGGGTAGGGCCCACAGCCCATCGGGCACGCCGCGTCCCTGAAATCTGCGCTCGCTCAACGTCTGGCCACGTGCGCTCTCTCGGTCGGAGGCCGTGTGGTGCGCTTAGACCCGCCGCCGCTACCATCGATGCCGGGAGCGCCGTCAGCAAACCACGATGCCCCCCGCCAGCGCATTTTTCCCGGCTCGCGAGGAAAATAGCGCGGCGCGGCCAGGCTTTCAATCCTTTTTCGTTTGCAGAACGTGCTATTTGTTAGCGGAATCTGCTACGCCGATAGCGCGAAGGGCTAAGGCCGAACCTCTCCCTGAAGGCCCGCGTGAGGTCGGACGTGGTGGCGTAGCCGCGCTTTGAGGCGACCTCTTTTACGCGTAGCCCAGGGTCGGCGAGAAGTCGCCGAGCCTTGACAAGCCGAGTCTCCCGGAGGTGGTGCCTGAAGGTGGTGCCGGTGTGCTGCTTAAACAGGTGCTCAAAGCGGGACCGACTAAGCCCGAGCTGAGCTGCCAAGCCATCTGCGGTCAGCCGCTCCACATGCTGCCGCGCCATCTCCTCGAGCGCGGCCTTGATCCTAGGGTCCGTCGCTTTCACCTTCCACGCCTCCGCCCGCGCAGCAAGGTCCCCGCCCGCTTCGGACGGATGCCCAAAATCAACACTGGCCCAAGAACGAAAGCGATGGCGGAAACGAGGCAGGGGGCCGGAAGTCTCATGGCGAGCCTTCCCGAAAGACAGCGAGGCGACGTGCGGCGACCTCATTCCATTAGCCAGGGCGTATTGTACCGAGCGGAATGTTGGGATGTCAAATAGCTTATTAACCCGAGCACCACAAAGGCGTTCATGCGGCCCCTGCCTGCTCTGCCTCCGGCGGGCCCAGGCCAACGCCGGTGCATCGGGGTGCGCACGCCCGCGGCCCTTCGACAAGCTCAGGAGCGTGAGCGAAGTGGAACCGCGGCGGGCTCCTCCCTTTACCCCGGGCGCCGCTACCGGGCGCGGGTGGGCCTTTCGTCCGGCGCAAAATAACCTTACACTGAGGTGCCCGCCCGTGCCTCCCGCAAGGCGGGAGGTGCCTGCGCCTGCCTGCCGGTAGGCAGGGCAGGCAGGCCCGCGCAGGGCAGAGAAGTCGCCGGCACCTGAGGCTGTGCCCAGTGCAAAGCGCCTCGGACTCGTGGGGGCGCTGCCCGGCGCCGCGTCTGCCTGAGGTTTCTCAAGGATGTTTGCCTCACGCACCGGTTGGTCGCTTACCCCGAACCGACTCTCGGAACTGGTTCGAGAGCGCCGGCAACAAGGCCTCCCGCTCCTCGACCTAACGGAGTCGAATCCTACGCGGTGCGGGTTCGTCTACAACCCAGAGGAAATCCTCGGGGCGCTGGCGGACCGCCGTGCGCTCACCTACGAGCCCGATCCTCGCGGGCTGCTCTCCGCGCGCCAGGCAGTGGTGAGTTACTATGCCGAATGTGGGGTGAAGGTGGACCCGGGGCAGGTTTTTCTGACCACGAGCACCAGCGAAGCTTACTCTTACGTCTTTCGCCTTTTAGCTGACTCGGGGGACGCTATTCTGGTGCCCCAACCGAGCTATCCGCTCCTTGACTTCCTGGGCGGTCTGAATGATGTGGAGCTTGTTCCCTACCCCCTGGTTTATGACCAAGGTTGGGAGGTGGATCTTGCGACGCTTGAGGCTCGCCTGGGGCCGCGTGCCCGCGCCATCCTCGTGGTTCACCCCAACAATCCCACGGGCTCATTTGTCCAGTGTAGCGAACTCGAGTTCTTGGTTCAGAGTTGTCGGCGGCGGGGGCTGGCTCTCATCGCCGACGAGGTTTTTGCCGATTATGTACTTGTACGGGACGACCGGCGCGTCGTGAGCCACGCGGGCGTATCGGAAGCTCTTACCTTTACGTTGAGTGGCCTGTCCAAGATTTCCGCCTTGCCGCAGATGAAACTGGCCTGGTTGGTGGCGAGTGGCCCCAGCGCATGCTTGCAGGAGGCGCTGGCGCGCCTGGAGGTGATTGCGGATACCTACTTGTCCGTGAGTGCACCGCTGGCGTACGCCCTGCCGAAATGGTTGGAGTCTCGGAGAACGCTTCAGCCTCAAATCCTGGCGCGAGTGCGTACCAATCTGCTCCGGCTCGATCAAGTACTTACTCCGAACTTGCCGGTGAGCTGCGGGAGGATCGACGGAGGCTGGTATGCTATCTTGAAGCTGCCTTCCACCCACAGCGACGAAGCGTGGGCAGTTGACCTCCTCAGCCATGAGGGCGTCCTCGTTCATCCCGGCCATTTCTTCGATTTTCGCTCCGACGGCTATCTCGTGGTAAGCCTCCTGCCGCCGCCGGGGATTTTTGAAGAGGGGATCCAGAAAATCCTCGCTCGCGTTGCTCAAAGCGGTTGACGCTCGTGCCGAAAGTCAGCATGGCAAGCCTATTCAGCCATCCGGCAAACGTGCCGGGTGCACCCAAGCTCAAAAAGAGGGACTGGCATCCTCCGCCGAGTCCTGATAAGCTGCGTGCGTGGAGGTGCATATTTTTGGCAGAGCCTAGATCCTCCTCGAACATGAGTACTCTGGGGCTATTGCCAACCATGGACTTTCACTTCTAGATTCTAAGCTCGTTGGTGCTTCGAGGACGGAGCCCCGAGGCCGGTCGTGTAGGGAGGGCGCGAACAGGGCCGCAGGGCTGCCATGAGGGACGAATAGTGCCCTTCTTAATCGAACACGTCACGGAGGTTGTCCTCTCGCTTTTGATAGCCCTCTTGCTGGCCAATGGTTTCGTGGTGGGGCTAACGATCGCGCGTCGCCAATGGCGGGAGAAGTATTTTCGGCGCCTTGACCAGTTCCGCGAGCTGTACACTCCTGTCATCAACGCTCTACTGAGCGGCGGCCTCGATTATGCCCAAGGCTTGCAAGCCCTAAGGGAGATTTCCGGGCTTGATCGCGAGCATTTCTTGGAACGGCTTTGCCTTGAGAAGCACCCCACGCCCGCTCAGGTACCCATCCTGCGACAGCTCTGCGAGGATCTCGGTTTGGTCAAGCTCTGGCAGCGGCACCTCATGGGTCAGTTCGACGTGACCACACTCCGCGCAGCGTTAGCGCGTCCGGAAGGCATCTTCCAGTTGATTAGCCGTCTGCACTTTCTCTTACGCGCCAAGAGCGCGGACAATCTGGGCCTCATTCGCCACCAGCCCAGTTGGCCCTTGCTGTTGAAGGCGCTCGCAGACCCTCATCTGGATGTGCAGACGGCTGCTCTGCGCTCCCTGGCGGCGATTCAGGAACCCCAAAGTTTCTCGAGCCTGGTGGAAAGACTTCACGAGGTCATTCTCAAGCCTTCCACGCGCTTGTCGCTACGCGCGGTCAAATCTGCCCTGGTCAGCTTTCCGCTTAGCCAGGCCACCGAGCTGCTGCCTTCACTCCGTCACTCCCTCCCCCGCATTCGCTTTCTGGCGACGGACATCATCCGGGAGATGGTGGAGCGCGAGGCGGGCTCCGAGGAAGATTTTGTTCTCGACCCCAAGATTTTTCCCGCAGAACTCACCGGGATTTTTCTCACCCGCCTGGGCTTTGATGACAACCCTGATGTCCGCGCCCGAGCGGCGCCCGTGGTCGCCCGCCTGGCGGACCGGCGCTCCGTGCCATTACTGTTGACCTTGCTAAGCGATCCACAGTGGTTCGTCCGGCTCCACACCCTGCGGTCGCTCGCGGAGCCCAGGTATCTGTCGGAGGCGGCCGAAATCGCTCGGCATCTCACCGACGCCAATTGGATGGTGCGCGAAGCCGCGGTCAGGACCCTTCTGCGGTTCGGTCAGGCGGGGATCAACCAGCTCTATGATCATTTCTTAGAGAGCGAGGACCGTTATAGCCAGGAGCAGATTGCCGACGAGGCGCAGCGCGCTGGGCTGATCCCGAATCTGCTTACACAATATGCAGAAGCCTCGGATGGCAAAGAGAGGCAGGTCATTGAGCGGCTGGTGCAAATGCGCAAGACAAGCTACCTCGTGACCTTGCTGATCCGTTCTTCGGATAATAAGCTGCGTAAGAAGTTCCTGGAGCACTTTGGCCACACGCTGGACCCCCAAATCCAAATTTGGATAAGACACCTCACCCGGCGCGAGACCGACCCGGAGCTCCGTGCTCTGGCCTTAGGCTGCGTGACCGCAGCGGCGAGTTGAGGAGAAAACTGGACTGATGGAAGAGTGGCGACAGATCTTTTATCACGGCATGAACATGTTCAACGTGTTGATCATTTCCTACTTTATCGTGGGAAATGGGATCTACACCTTTCTCATGGTCACGTCGCTGGTTTCGGTCTGGCTCCACAACCGCCGGCTGGCTTACCAAGGCTTGCAGGATCTGCGCGAATCCGTCGTGACGCCTCCCGTCACCATCATCATGCCGGCCTGGAATGAGCAGGAGATCATTGTGGACTCCGTCCATTCCGTGCTCAGAGTTGAGTACCCCGCGTTTGAAGTTCTGGTGGTGGACGACGGGTCCACAGACGGGACGCTCCAGCGGCTGATCGCGGCCTTCAACCTGGTCAAAATGGATCTGATTTACCGACCGCGCCTCCCCACGAAAAACACCCGCGGCTTCTACCTCAGCCCCCGGATTCCGAACCTGTTAGTTATCAGCAAAGACAACGGGGGCAAGCCCGACGCGTTGAACGTGGGCATCAACATGTGTCGCACACCCTATTTTTGCACGCTGGATTCCGATTGCCTTCTTGAACGCGACGCCTTGCTGCGCCTCATGCGCCCCGTTGTGGAATCTCCGCTCAACACGGTGGCGAGCGGCGGCATCGTTCGTATCCTCAACGGATGCGTGGTCAAGGACGCGCAAGTTGTCCAGGTGCGATTGCCGCCGACCCGCCTGGAGCGGTTCCAGGTCGTCGAATATCTCCGCAGTTTTCTCTTCGGGCGTACGGGGTGGAATCTACTGGGAGGGACACTGATCGTCTCCGGCGCCTTCGCTATTTTTCACCGGGAGAGTGTGATCGAGTGCGGCGCGTTCGGGCAGGATACGGTGACCGAGGACATGGACCTGATCGTCCAGCTCCACCGCTGGGCGGTGCACCACCACCGCCGCATCAAGATGTCGTTCACCTCCGACCCCATTTGCTGGACCGAGTGCCCGTCTTCCTTCAAGATGCTGGCGCGCCAACGTCGCCGCTGGCAACTGGGACTCTGCCAGACACTCTGGAAGAACTCCGAAATGCTCTTCAACAGGAAATACGGCGTGGTGGGAATGCTCAGCTTTCCTTTCCATCTCTATGTGGAGGCCCTGGGCACGGCGGCGGAACTGCTAGGCTACTTCATGGTCCCCTTAGCGATCCTGTTTGGAATGGTTCCCCCCACCCTGTACATCCTCTTCGTGCTCCTGGCCTTGACGTACGGGGGGTTCCTCTCGGTGGGGGCCGTGCTGCTCGAAGAGCTCACCTACCGGCGCTATCCCGGTTTTCACGACCTCATGGTTCTGCTCCTGTTCGCCTTTGTTGAGAACCTGGGCTTCCGGCAAGTGGTGCTGTTCTATCGTTTTCAAGGGTTGTGGCGATTTCTCGCGGGATTTCGAGCCTGGGAAAAGGTCGCCCATGTAGGAACAGGTTAGTCGCCGAGAGCGTATGCGCTTTCTTAAGAACCGGATTACTATTTCGTTGGTCGTGATTTTTGGGGCGGCCTACGCCTGGGAGTTCTATATCAGGCCCAGTACCGGTGTCTTATATACAGCCGCGGTCTCTGAGTACCAGAACCGGAACTATGATCGGTCCCTGGAACTCCTGCGAAAAGCGTATCGCATCGACCCGAACGACAGCGCGATGCTGAGGCTCTTGGGATGGAATTATCTGAAAAAGGGGGCCTACCCCGAGGCGGTGGCCAATTTTTCCCGTGCCTTGCGGCTGAATCCCAAGCTGGATGATGCCCGGATGGGTTTGGCGTATTGCTGGCTGGAGATGGGGGAGACTCGGAAAGCCCTGGAATACTTCCAGCAGTTGCCGGCGGCTGACCAGCGCTCTCCGGAAATACGCACCGCGATGGCGCGGGCTTACCGCCTGTTGGGGGATAACCAGACGGCTTTGCAGTTGGCGATGGGAGTGCTGAGAGAGAACAAGGAAGATAAGCTGGCGAGGAAAGAGCTCGCCTTCCTGACAGGAAGCGAAGACCCGGAGGCGGTGGAGGCGACCCGCGCGGAATCGCTGCCGCGGCCTTCCAGCCTGATCGTGCCGGCGCGGGCTCGGAACGAGTCCTTCGAGATTCTCCAGGATGGGGGCTGGAAACGAGTTTATCTCGCGGGCGTGAATCTTACCCCAGCGGTGCCTGGTCATTTCCCTAGCGACCCACCCAATGAGGTGACGGTCTACCTGGACTGGTTGAGCCAGATCAGGGCGATGGGGGCCAACTGCGTTCGAGTATATACGCTCCTTCCCCCGGCCTTTTATCGGGCGTTAATGGCCTATAACGCGGAGCACGCGCAAAGCCCGGTGTACCTCTTGCAACAGGTCTGGCTTGACGATGCTCCCGACGGAAATCTTTTCAACCAAGCCTTCACGGCCCATTACGAGAAGGCGATATATAAGGTGGTGGACGCCGTGCACGGTCAGGCGAACCTCCCCTTCGAGAAGGGCCGGGGGGGCGGAATCTACTTTGCCGACGTCTCGCGCTTTGTGGTCGGGTGGCTGGTGGGCCGGGACATCGAACCGCACGTCGTTGTCACGACCAACCTGCGCAATCCCGGCATCCAAAGCTACGCCGGCCGATACCTGACGATCGAAAACGGCAACCCGACTGAGGTGTGGTTGACTCGGCAATGCGATGCCGTGGTGCGGTACGAGGTCGAAAAGTACAACTGGCAACGGCCGGTGGCTTTCGTGGACTGGGCGCCTCTGGACCCGCTTACTCATTCTACGGAGAGTCGAATGGTAGAAGAGATCGTGATGCGCCAGAAGTTGGGTGAGAAGAGCCTACCGCTCTTGTCAGCGCCGGTAGACGACGATGATGCCGCATCGTTGGACCCGACTAAACTGAAGCCGACGGCCGCTTTCTCCGCCGGCCTATTTGCGGCTTATTCTGTGTACCCTTACTACCCCGATTTCATGGACCTCGACCCGCATTACTTGGAAGGACAGGATTCCCAGGGCCCCAGCAGCTTCGTTGCCTACCTGGAAGACCTGCGGCGCTACCACAAGGACATGCCGCTGCTCGTGGCGGAGTTCGGCATCCCTTCCAGTCTCGGCATTTCCCACTTCAATCCTGCGGGCTGGAACGAAGGGGGCCACACCGAGGCCCAGCAGGGAGAGTACCTGGCGCGGATGATCAGGAGCATTTTTGAGACAGGCTGTGCCGGTGGATTGGTCGAGAGCTGGCTCGACGAATGGTACCGGCAAAACTGGCTAGTGCGGGATTTCGAGCTGCCGGGTGGGCGCACACGTCTCTGGCTCAACACGCTGAGCCCCGAAGCCAACCAGGGCCTGGTGGGTTTCAGGCCTTCGCGTGGGGAGACACACCTCTTGAACGGCGATGCCGGCCGCTGGCAGCCTTCCCAATTGTTCTACCAGAAAGCTCCGGGTGCGCCGGTGGTGCGGAGCTTCGGGGACTCCTATGATGCTGCCCGCCATTTGCTCCGGCTCTTTGTCGATTCCGACGAGGCCTACCTCTATCTACGGCTCGACGTGGAGAGGCTTGATAACGACGGCGACGGCACGCCAGACTGGAAAGAAGCGAATTACCTCTTCACCTTCGGAACGACCGTCGAACCCACGGGCAGCGTCCTACTCCCCTTCGTTTCCAACGTTCGGATTCCTTCGGGCGCCGATTATGTCCTGCGGCTCGGCGAGGGCGATCAGAGTAAGATTCTGCTCGCCTCCGTGTACAACCCTTATAAGCTTGTGCCCGTGGCGGGCATTCCCGAGCAAACGCAGCTCCGCTACCGAATTCCCTTCCTGCCGTCGCTGGCCGAAGAGGCGCAATTCGACGAGATGTTGGTGGAACCCAACCGGCGGCGCTATGGGAGGGATGGCCATATGTATCCGCCCGTGCGCTACAGTCGAAGTCCTTTGAAATGGGGCACGCTCGAACCGGGTTCCCCCGATTACAACACGCTGGCGGAATGGTACGCGAGCCCCAAGGCCAACATGATTGAGCTGCGCATTCCCTGGGGCCTGTTGCAGGTCGCGGATCCGTCGTCCTTGCAGGTGCTGGCGGGCATTGACCGCTCGGGGACCTTCTACACCGAGACGACGGAAGGCCTCCAGGTGGCTGTCGTCTCCTATCGTCCGCAGACCCAGGAATTAGCCGATGTTCTGCCCCGGTTTCGGCCGCCTGGGATCATCGCCGCGGAGGACCTGAAACGCTTCAAGTGGGCTCCGTGGGAATCCGTGACCGTTGCCACGTATTTGAAGGATAGTTACTATGTGGTGCAGCGCGCGTTGCAGGAGCTACGCTCACCACGCAAGGCTGAACGCGCGCGCGCCGCGGTCCCGAAAGGACGCAAAAGGCCATGAGGATTCCCGCGTCTCTTCTGGTGATCCCCTTGAGTGCGGGCTTGCTGATTGCCGCCCCGCTCAGGCTGACTGCCCAAGAGACGAAGCGGGCTGGCCAGACCAAGCTCGCCGAAGAAAAGAAAAACGCCGACCACCTCTTCGAGATTGGCAAGGCGGAAGAAGCCAAGGCGATCTACTTGCGCATCGCGTCCTCGTTCGCCAACGATTTCGAATTCAACAAGCGGTTGGCCTATTGTTTCTTTGTCAGCCCCAAGAAGGAGATGGAAGAGGCAGCCCGTTATTACGCACGCGCCTATGCGCTGAATCCGAAAGACCCGGAAGTGGAGATAAATCTCGGCAGGGCTTATAGCTGGTCGAAGCAGTACCCCGCAGCCATCCAGGTCTTCAAGCGCATCGTTGCCCGGAGCCCTTCCAACGGCGATGCTTGGTTGGAGTTGGCGCGCGCCCAAAACTATGGCGGGGAGCCCCAGGCAGCCGGGACGACGTATGAGTCTTACCTCCGGCGGTCGCCGGGCGACCGCGATGCGCGCCTGGAGTTCGCTGCCCTCCTGGGCTGGAACAAACAGTACGACGCGGCACTGGTACAGTACCGCCAAGTCCTGAAGACCGATCCGTACAATGTCAGGGCCCGTGTGGGTGAAGCGCAGGTGCTCTCCTGGGAGGGCAAGCTGCCGGAAAGCCTACAGGCTTACGACGCGGTGCTGCGCCGAGACCCGAAGCAATACGACGCTCTGCGCGGCAGGGCCTTCGATTTGCTCTGGCTGGGGCGCTACGACGAAGCCAGTCAAACCTTTGCCGAAGTGACCAAACAGAAGCCTGCTGACAAGGAAGTCCAGGACGCGCTCCAGCAGCTCGCTCGCCTGAAGGCCGAGGGACCCGCGCGCCGGGCCCAGGCGGAGATCGCTGCCCTGCGCGACCAAGCGCAGGCGGCGGTCGGGCAGAATGATTATGCCCGCGCCGTCTCCCTGTTGAATCAGGCCATCGCCCGCGCTCCGCAGGACGCCTCACTAGGTTTTCAGCTTGGCCAGGTTTTCGCCTGGAGCCGCCAGTGGGACCGCGCCATCGCGATCTTCCAGAGACTTTACGCCGAACAGCCCAACAACTTCGAGGCGCTGCGCGAATTGGGCAACGCGCAGGTGGGCGCCAACAAGCTCGCGGAGGCTGCTGCCAGCTACCGTGCCTATCTCGAACATAAGCCGGCCGACCAGGGGGTGCGCCTGAATCTGGCCCGCGTTTTGAGCTGGTCGAGCAAATTCGACGAGGCCTCCGCCAGCTTTAAGCAGATCCTCCAGAGCGAGCCCAACAATTTCGACGCGATGCTCGGTTTGGCTTACCTGTACTCGTGGGAGGGCCAGACCGAGCAGGCCTTGAAGCTCTTCGACCAGTTCCTCCACGTGCAGCCCGATAACCGCGATGCCCTGCTGGGGAAGGCCAAGATCCTATACTGGTCCGGCAATACGAAGCAGTCGCTGGACGTGCTGGAGAAAATGCAGCAGCACTGGCCTCAGGACCTCGAGATCGATCGAACGCTGAAATCCGTGCGCGAGACCGAGCGCCAGCGGGCCTTGCAGCAAGCCACCGCCGCGCGGCCCGCCAACTTGGAGGAAAGTATCCGGAGCTATCAAGCCGCGCTCGCACAGACTCCCAACGACGTGCGCACTCTGCAGGCCCTGGGCAGCCTTTACGATCAGAAAGGCGACCACCGGGAGGCCACGGCTTATTACGAAAAGGCTCTGGCCCAGCAGCCTGGCGACAAGAACCTGCAACTAACGCTGGCGCGTGTGGCCGGCTGGAACCGCGATTTCCCCCGCTCCGTCAGGCTCTACCAGGGGCTGCTCGCCCAGGACCCGGGCAACCGCGATTACCGCATCGAATTGGCGAGGGTTCTGAGCTGGTCGGGGCGCAACGCCGAGTCTATCCAGCAGTACCGCGAGATGTTGAAGCGGAGTCCCAACGACACTGAAGCGCGACTTGGCCTGGCACGCGTGCTGAGCTGGGACAAGCAACTTGACGCGGCGCTCGAGGAGTATGGCCGGGTATTGCAAGCGGAGCCGCAAAACCATGACGTGCGGCTCGAGCGCGCCCGGATCTATTCTTGGAAAGGTGATCTCACCATCGCGCTGAGTCTCTATAACGAGCTGCTGGCGCGCAATCCGGCGGACAGTGATGCAAGTTTGGGGAAGGCGCAGGCTCTGTTTTGGTCCGGACACCCGCGCGAGGCCAGAGCGATCCTGGAAGACCTGCAGCGGAAAGAGCCGAAGAACCGCGACGCGACCCTTACCATGGCCAGCGTGAATTCTGCGCTCGGGCGCCGCGCTCTCGCGCTCCAACAACTCGATGAGCTCGCCAAGCTGCAACCCGGCAACCCCGACGTGGAGCGGATGCGCCAGTCCATCCGGGAGGGCTTGCGCCCCCAGCTTATCTTGGGATTCACGCCATCGGTGGATTCCTACGACCTGAAGATTTACTATGCCACGGCGGCGCTCTCCTTCAGCCCGACTCCGCAGATCCGTACCTATCTCGCGTCTAACATCATTCCTTCGCGCGACCCACGCGCCGGCACGTCGGCGACTGGCCGGGAGTTTCTATTCGGCTCCTATGGACGGGTGACGGACTGGCTGCTGCTGCGCGGTGAGGGGGGCCTGAACTCGGACGTCTTCGGCCGCAACGCGGGGATCTGGGGTGTGGGTGGAACGGCGTTCGTCCGCGACAACATGCAACTCGACGTGAACGTCTCGCGCCGGTTCATCAATTACATCCCGAAACCCGTCGTGCTTAATATCAACCGCATCCAGTACCGCGGCGCGTGGGACTGGCGTCCTTACCGATGGGCTGGCGTACACCTGGACTACTACCACGAGAACTATTCCGATTCCAATCGGAACAACGGCGGGAACTTTTCCCTGACGGGGAAGCCCGTATCCCGGGACCGCGGAGAAGTAGAGATCGGATACCTCTATGCTGTCTCCGGGTTCACCCGGAATATTAACAGCGGCTTCTTTGCGCCCTCCGAGTTCCAACGGCACGCCGCCTTGCTCAACCTCCGCCAGAAGGTGACCCCGAGGAACAGCCTCTTCTTCTGGGGTTCCCTGGGCCGGGAGGAGGTTTTTCACCAGCATTTCCGCTGGGACGGAACCGCCCGGGCCGCCTGGGAGTGCAAGGTTTCTAACCATACGAAGTTCACGCTTGGCTATGGCTACTTCGCGATTAGCAGTATTCTCCAAGGCGGTGCGTATCGAACGAACACGGGATACGCTACCCTGGAGTTTCTGTTTTGAGGACGCATGGCAGGCCAAGGAACTGAGAACACGTCGGGCATTCCTCCGGTCAAACGCGTTCCCGCCCACCCAAACATCGATTGGATCCGGGTGGCGGAAATCGCGTTCCTGTGCGGGCTTTTCGCGGCAGGCCTGCTCGTGCGTCTCTGGCCCATCTGGAAGGTTCACTTTTGGGACGAGGCGGTGTACCTCCAGAATGCCGAAGTCATTTGCTGCGGCAAAAACAATTACTCTGAACTCTCTTCCCGGCCCCTCTTGCTCTCCCTGCTTTATGCTGGCCTGTTCCGGGTCTGGCACAACGTGTACGCCGCCAGCCTGCTGGTCGCTGCTTTAAACGCCCTGGGGCCGTTGCTCCTGTACCGGGCGGGAAGGACGCTTCACGGGCGCCCGGCAGGAATCATCGCCTCGTTGCTGTTGGCGTTCTCCCCATCATTCGCGCAGTGGGGCAACACGCTCCTTACGGACTGTCCAGCACTGACGCTGACCCTGCTCGCATTCTGCTTGCTGCTGAAAGCTGTGGCCGCCGACAGCATGGTCTGGCTTGCTTTGGCGGGATTTGTCACCGGGCTGTCCGGCCTTATGCGTTTTACGGCTCTGGTTACCCTCTTTGTTTATCCCTTCTACTTCCTCCGGAAGGGCAGACTTCTCCAGCGCGCTATGTGGTTTGGGCTCGGCGTGGGCCTGAGCCTCGGCCCTTACCTCCTGTGGACGCGCCTTGCCTACGGGTCGTTTCTGGGCACGCTCCGGCTGGCCATAGCTAACGTGGCGGGCTCAGTCGAGCCCAGGCTGTACTACCTCCAGAACTTCGGCGAAGTATTTCCCTGGATCACCGTGGCCGGAGGAGTCCTGTGGTTTGTGGCCTGGCTACAGGATTCGCTGGTCACCTGGAAACGGGAGGGAGAAGAAATCGTAATTCGCATCGGCCAACGTGCGCCGAGGCTACGCCTAGCTTCTGACGCGATCCTGTGGGGCTGGGCATTGCTCGTGCTCGTCTATTTTAGCCATCTTCCCCACAAGGAACTGCGTTACATTGCTCCTCTGGCGGTACCCTGGCTCTTGCTGGCGGGGCGCGGTCTGGCCATCCTGACGCAAGGCCGCACGGGGCAAACTCGCGCCCTCGGCATTGGCGTTCTGGTTCTTGTCCTGGGCTACAGCTTCGCACCCATCCGGGAGCGCTTTCGGGTGCCTCTTATCTCGCCGTACATCTCCGAGGAGAAGGAGGTCGCCGACTACTTGAACCAGCAGGCCAAGCGGAAGGGGTTGCTCTATTGCAACTTCAACTGCCCCGTCTTCGGCTACTACACATGGCTCGCGGTCCATGTTCTTCAGAAGCAGGACATGCGTTTTTACAGTGCCTTTCCCGACGACATGCCGGAGGATGGATACTTGATCATCTACAAGCAAGTGCCAAAGGAGCCCACAGTGGCCTGGGTCGAAGGCGACCCTCATTTCCGCCGCATGAAAGAGTTTCCTTCAATGGTGGTATACGAGTATCACCAGGCCAGATTCCCATAAGCGTCCTGGTTCTGGTCGCTTGTCCGCATGAATGTTCTCAGCCGACCTTCACTTCTGAGACGCCTCGCCACACAGTGGAAGAGGGCGGTGGTGCTGTTGCTCCTTGCCTCCGCCGCCGTGTGGGGCTGGCGGTCTCGAATCGCGCCTGAACTCGAAGACCAGCTTTACGCCCGGGCAGTCCAACAATACCGCGCGGACAAGTTCGCACCTGCCATCACTGCACTGAAGCTTGCTAACTTGCTGGCGCCGGACGATCTGCGCGTAATCATCTTGCGAGGTTGGTGCTACTGGCGGCTGGGCGAGATTCAACAGGCCGAGTCCGACTTTGCGCGCGGGACTCGCCTTGACTCCTCTTCCGAGGAGGCCCAGCTCGGCCTTGCCAATGCCAGCCTCGCGCAGGAGAAGTTTGGGGTGGCCCTGCCGCTCCTGCGCGACCTCGCCCGGAAGCACCCGGAAGGCAAGTCCATCCAGATGTCCCTGGCTATGGCCTATATCAAGAGCGGCCAGAACCTTCGGGCAGCGGAGGCCTACCGAACTTTTCTGGGACTCGAGAATGACGATGATGCCCGGCGGGAGGTCCTGGGTTTGTATGGCTATCCGGATTACAGTCCTGATCTCCCTCTGACCTTCGCCCCCAAGCTGCGTCCTGCCGAACCCCAACTCGACTTTCGGACCCGCGGCAATTATTTTCAGGTTCCCACGAAAGGGAAATGGAAGGACTTTTACGTGGTGGGCGTCAACATTGGACCTGCACTCCCCGGGGAGTTCCCGTCCACTGCCTCGCGCGAATTTGAAGTCTACATGAAGTGGCTCCAGCAAATCGGCGAGCTGAATGCCAACGCTGTCCGCGCTTACACCATCCTGCCGCCGGCGTTCTACCAAGCCCTCAAAGCTTACAATCAAACCGCACAGCGGCCCCTCTATCTGATTCAAGAGACCTGGCTCCCCGACGACGCCGAAGACCTTTACAACCCCGCAGTCGAGAAGGAGTTCCAGCAGGAAACCCTCAGGACGGTCGATCTCCTTCACGGCCAGGCCGACGTGCCGTTTCGCCGTGGACATAGCTACGGGATTTATACCGTCGATATTTCGCGCTACGTGCTGGGGGTAGCAGTCGGCCGCGAGATCGATCCCAAGGTCGTACAGATCACCAACGCCCATAATCCGACACGTACCTCGTACCAGGGGCGTTACATCAGCCTTCCGGAGGGCAACCCCACCGAGGCGTGGCTCGCCCGGATGTGCGATCTCGCCGTTCGCTACGAAGTGGAAATCTATAACGCCCAGCGCCCGATTGCGGTCGTGAACTGGCCACCTCTGGATCCGCTCAGGCATCCGACCGAGTCAACTTACAAGGAAGAGATCGAAATCCGGAAGAAGTTGGGTGAGCGAATTTCCGAGGTTGTCCCGCGCTACATGAACGACGCGGACGTGGTCTCCGTAGACATCCGGAAGTTCAAGACGGCGCCGGTGTTTGACGCCGGCCTGTTCGCGCTTTACCACATCTACCAACATTGGCCGGACTTTCTTCTCTACGAGGCGAGCTACGCCGAGGCGCGCGACGCTGAGGGTCCGAACCGCTACTTGGGCTACTTGCAAGCGCTCAAGAGCGTTTACCCCAACTTTCCACTTTTCGTGGGCGAATACGGCCTCTCCACCAGCCTGGGTGCCGCGCACCTCCAACCGCAGGGGTGGAACAACGGCGGGTTGAGCGAGCGCCAGCAGGCTGACCTCCTCGTCCGGTTCACCCGGAACATCCGGGACGCCGGCTACGCTGGAGGACTCGTGTTCGAATGGCAGGACGAATGGTTCAAGCACGTCGCGGACTCCTTCACGGCGCCCCTGGAAAGGCCCTGGGACCGTAATCCTCTCTGGATGAATGCCCTGGATCCGGAGAAGACTTTCGGTATCGTGGGCTATAAACCTGTCTTCCCCGTCCCGCTGCTGCGCGGGGAACCCGCCGACTGGCAGGGCGCCAAGGCCGTTTATCCCCTCGGGTCCGGACGCGCCAACCCCGGCGGGTCCGCCAGCGAACTCCAGGCGGTCTACGCGATGTCCGACTTCGAATTCCTGTACCTGCGCCTGGACGTCCAACCCACCGCGCTCGACTGGAGCAAGTGGAATTACTGCATAGCCCTCAATACGCTTCCGGGCCAGAGCGGGTCAAAAGTTCTCCCCGAGTTCCAAACTCGCATCGAGTCCGGCGCCAACTTCCTGGTTGAGCTTTCAGGTACGTCCTCCAGCCGCATTCTCATCGCAGAGAATTACAATCCGAATGGACGTTTTCCCCTTCCTGGGCGGCCAAGCCAACGCCGCATCTGGCGTAAGCAGGGGATGAGAATCGAACTCGCGGAGTCGTCGCCCTTTGAAGATATCCTGACAGAGGCGAATTCACCCCGCTATGCCCCCGACGGGAGAATCTTCCCCGCACTCAACTACGATCGCAGCCCGCTCCCCTTTGGGACCACTGACCAGGCCAGCCCGGAGTATTCGAGCCTGGCCCTGTGCCACGTGGATTCCGGGAAAGGGATAATCGAGTTACGCATCCCCTGGGGATTGCTCTATTTCATGGACCCTTCGAGCTTGATGGTTTTCGGAGGCACGGACGCCAATTGGGAGCCCATACCACAATCCACTCCGGGCATCAGCATCGCCCTCTTCGCCCTGCGGTTGCCAGGACCCGGGGAGAAAAGGCCCAAGGTTCTGAGCAGTTCCTTGCCGCCCGTTCGCAACAATGTGGTCACGGAATCACCCGCGGTTTACACCTGGCAAGGCTGGAACCAGGTTTGGGTTGAACCTTATTTCAAACGGAGCTATGCGGCATTGCAGAAGGTTTTCGAGGAGATGCTCAAGACCCCTCTCCGCTGAGAGCTCTGCGAGGTTTAAGAGCGAATCTTCGCGGCCTTTCCGAAGCAGCGGAGATCAAAACACACCGCCTCAATTGGGTCCCGCCATAGGAAACTCAATTCGGCCAGCCCCTTGACGAAGTTCCGCTTGCAGCGGTTCAACCCCGATCCCGAAGTTGAATGGCTTTGGCCCTGGCTATCATATTGCTCCGAGGCCGTTAGATTGTGGAAATCGAAATTCCCCGAAGTTCGGGCCGTTCGCTCGCGCGTACGCAGAGGAGGCCGTCTGTCAGCCGACGGACTGGAGGGCGCGCCAGTTGCAAAGACACTGGCCCCGATCTCGAGCTTAAATGACCTGGTAAGACAGTGATGAGCGAAACCTCGGGATCGGGGCTGGTGAGCTGAACTTCGGGATCGGGGTCCAATTGCTCTCCTGCCCTCGGGCATCCCGCCTGTTTCCCCCACGACAGCCTGACTACCTTTCCACGCGCAGAGCAGCGCCGATGCCTCCTACCAGACGTTTCGTCAATCCGCTGTGCTGACTCGGGTGATTAGGAGATCGGCAGGAAAAGGGGCCAACGGTGTTTTGGTTTGTGCTAGGATAAGCGCGGGCCGACTAGCGCTGCAAGACCCCGAAGCTGCGCCCTAAACGGCTCACGCGGAGTCGAATCCGGCGGAAAACCCCATATTCACTGGCTGCGGAGTGCGGAATCCGTGAAGCTCACTGCCCATTCTATTGTCCGTGCGCCTGTAACCGTTGTGCAACGGGTTATCGACCTCGCATTGATAGCGGCGATCCTCGGTTTCCTGATTCTTTTCGGGTTGCAGTTTCCCCACTCTGTGAAGCTGGATATGTTGTGGCTGACGATCCATATCCGCAAATATGGCGATCCGGCGATTCTCGCAGCCGGCTCGCTGTTTAACTTGACTTGGCCCTCTCGTTCCACAAGCTTTCTTCCGGTCGCAGTGGCGCTTGCGACTTGGGTAATCAAGCTGGCCGTAGACGCGCTGTTTCTGCGCGGTAACCGGCTTCTCACGAAGCTTCTTCCTGGCCCTCGACCGGTCGCAGGCGCTGCCAGCGCCTTCGGCTTGCCGGTGTCGGACGATTTCGGAGCGGACGCCGGCACCGCCGACACGGAGCACGCTCGCGAGGAACTCTTAAAGCGTTACCGGGAAATTGAGAGAGCCCTGAAGGCAGCAAGGCGAAAACGCTGCACCTTCCTTTCCATCGACGTGGTGGGATCAACGCAGATGAAAGTGGGCGAGCACGAGACGCAAGTGGCCGCGACTTTCCAGGCCTACGAAGAAATGCTAAGAAAAATCTTTGACCAGTTTGGCGCCTGGAAACAGGCTTGGACTCCCGATGGCGTGATGATCTGTTTCCTCGACCGCGAGCTGGCGGTAGCAGCGGGGCAGCGCGTCCTGCAAAGTCTGAAGAAGTTTAACGAATCCGAAAACAAACTGCGCGCCCCCTTCCGCGTGCGGTGTGGCCTGAACGAGGGCGAAGTCGTTATTTACGAAGACAGTAAGTTGGAAAAAGTGGCAGACCATGTGATTGACGTGGCGGGTCACATGCAGAAGCATGGGAGGGAAAACACCATCTGGGTGCCCACCGAACTTCATAACGGCCTCAGCAACAAAGCGGGCTTCCGACCTCTCGAAGTGGAAGTAGACGGCTACAAGGTGTGCGAATGGGTCCCGGAGCCCAACTAGTCCGTGACCGGCGGACGAAGTTCTGAGTGCATTCCGCCGATCCGTCAGCTGACGGACCTTGGTTGGCTGCGGACGCTTCCGTCAAGCACCTAAGCAAATGGGCACGGGACTAGCCACCCCGCTGGCGACTCGCTCTTGCCAACCTCCCGCTCGAATCGCCGTTGGTCGCCCGCTGCCATCTGTGCTGAGACACCAATCGCTGCGCGGCTCCAACCCTCTCAACGTCTCCGCCAACCGATCCGAAAGAACTCTAGGCTGAGGATATTTACTGCTCGTCAGTAGGGGTGCTGTGGCGCCAGCATGCGGTCTCTACAGAGTGTTTGTGATAACCCGGTTTGCGGCAACCTCAGCGGCTGAAGCCGCGAGAGCGCCTGCTCAGACTCCGGAACGGCCTGGAGCCTGCCAGACACCTTCAGCCCACGTGACTGCTCCCGGGGGACGATACACAGGTCATCTAAGCCGCTTTGGGTATGAGTTCCTCGGGCTACACCTTTAACGTCGGCTCGCACGAGCCCTGAGGGTATTTTTGTCTGGGCGAAAGAGAATTCCCTTTTGTGGACAGTCCGTTGCACACTTACTTGCTGCCGGACCACTCATGGCATGGTTAGTCTCTTTCGAATCAGCACATAATAGGTTTCACCGTTTGGCAAGGGATATGCATCTGTTTTCTGCGGGCTAGTGCTTGAGGTGGGTGTGGAGGAACCACCTTGAAGAAGGTACTTTTACTAACGTTGTTGGCTTTGCTCGTTGCTGCGCGGGGCGCCGTGGCCGATACAATCGGTGGAAGCGGCAACTGGGTGACTTGGGGTCCGGGCAATCTCACCAGCCACACATTGGTGGATGTGGTGACGAAGGGTCTTTCCCCCACTGGCACATATTATTGGGACAATATGTCGTGGGATAACTGGTCCCTCGGTTCGAACATCGGTTACTGTCTGGGAACGACCAATTGTGGGCTCAGTTCCCCTCCAGGCGCCATGCCCTTCTACGGCACAAATACCGGCGGCTCGGTGTCTGACATCACTTTTAGCGCTGGGAATACCAGCCTTTTGACCGTGGAGATGACTGGCGCCGCGTATTGGAGCGACAACATTTTCGGTTGGTATTACGTCGATACTAACGGCATCCACGAGACGCCGTTGTTCACAGGAGCCGGTCCTGGGGCAACAACGCTCTTCGCCCCGCCGACGGGCATATCGTATGGCTTCTACCTCACGAGCCCCGACGCTCCCGATAGCCCGACTTGGTTTTCCGACTCTTTACTCAATCAGAGCTTGCAACTGGACGATTACCTGAATCAGACGTCGCGAGTGTATAGTCAGACCAACGATCAGCACTTTGCGATATTCAGTCCGAACACTTCAAGGTCAAGCCCCAGTTACTGGATCGGTGCCGAAGATCTTCCGTTCAAGCCATATCAGTGGTCGTCGGATAGAGACTATAACGACATCGTGGTTAGAATGGACCCCGTTCCGGAACCCGGCTCTGTCTATCTTTTAGGAACAGGGCTCCTTGGCCTGTTAGGACTCCGCTTCCGGCGGCGAAAGCATTCGTAAGCCACGCTTGCCCGCTTAGGGTTCAAGCCTCTTCTCGACCGCGAATCTCCTTCTGAAAAACGAGAACAATGAGCTTACGGGCTCGTCTCCCACGCTTTCGGGAGACGAACCTCATTGCAATAAGGTGATGCCATGCAGGGTCACGATAATTTCATTCGAGAGCACCCTTATTTCGACGTCGCGAATCTTGCGCGCAGGGTCACAAACCACGTCAACAATATCGGCATGCGGCGGGAACACCTGCTCGGGCGGCTCGGGCGTCCCGTGCTGCCCGAGAATGGTCAGCGGACGAGCCAGCGGCTGATCCTGTGCGAAGGCGTGCACCTCATCCAACGGCGCGCCGTGCAGCACTTCGCTCCCATTGGCGGCATAGTGGTAGGTGCCTCCGAACCCTCCCCAGCCGTTGTCGAAGTTATCAGGATTTACCAGGTCCCGGATGCTATTTCGTCCATCGGCATAGTTGACGACCACACGCACGTTGGCAATCTGACTCTGCATGGGGAAGGTTACGCCGCTGATCAGGAGGTAAACCCTCCGGGCTGAGTCCTCCACCGGAACGCTGACGTGGTCAGGGAACTCCTTCCAGCGTGACAACGCCACGACGTTATCGCCTTCCTGGCGCTGGGCAAACGGAATGCCAACTTGCGTGACGAATGCCCCCTGATCATTGAGCTTGGTGCCCAGGCGTAGATTCCCGACGGACATGGCCCGCGGACCCGCTAAGTGGTCAAGCATATAATCGCGACAGACCCCGTAGGGGTAATCGGTGCTCCAGAACGAGTGAAATAAGATCTTGGACAGCGCGCTGTTGTAATACGGGTCCAAGCGCAACGTCTTCCACGAGGACGTCATCCCCTGGGGCGCGGTCTGCGGCCAATACAGAACGTCAACCGAACCCCTGACAGCAGGCGAAGATCCGGTGAATTCCAAACGGTTTTCCCCGAGCAGGAGAGCCTCGGGGCTTCCTTGAGCCGTAAACTCCCGTTCCGTTCCAGGGGCCAGAGAGATTGCCAGGCTCGACGCCTTGCCAGCCCAGACTACTTGCACCTTGTCTCTGATTTCCTCGGCGGTGTTGTTGTGCAGGACAAACCGGCACGGGCCCAGGCTGAAGTCCGGTTGCGTCTTTATGATTTCCACGGGACGGCGGATTTCAATGTTGATGGGCTCCCACTGAGCGTCTTTGGCCCCTCCGACCAGCACGAAAAGCGTATGGGGGCCAAACGGCCCAACGACGCTACCTCTCACGGAGCCCTGCCCCACCCTGATCTGTTGCAAGACACCTTGCGGGTCCTTCACCTCCTTGATGGGTGCGCCCTCCATACGGATTAGAAAATCCTCTTCTGGGACTACTATGGAGCGGAAGTGCGTCACGACCTTCCGGGCCTCGAAGCGGATGCGCAAGCTACTTTTGTGGCCGGGCGCCCCAGTCGCCTCCACGAAGGGCGCAGAAATTCCGGGCTCCACATGGGCTTCAGCCCGTAATCCGTTGATGAACAGGTCCACCAGGCGTGCATCGGGGATTGGCACTCGAAAGTGTATTCGTGCTGGGCGAACCGTATCAACCTCGACGATGACCTCCGAATCCGTCTTATGATAGCGGTACGCTAAGTCCGGGGTTTCGATCGAGGCGTCCTTCCAATCCCTGGGGAACCCTGGTGAAACATGAATTATCTCCCGCTGCATTTCCGGGAGTATTCCGAAGACTCCTTCCACCACCGTGCGCGCAAACATGCTGATAGCGTCACCAAACTCCTCGTTGGCGCGTTGCTGGCCGTTTGTATACGCGTGACAGGAAAGGCCTCCCGGAATGCCCCCCATGTACATCCCCGCGTAGACGCCTTTCACCAGCTCGTACGCTTTGTCGAACTGGCCCGCGCGGTAGTAAGCGATGGCGAGGTTTAAAACCTCCGCATAGACTAAGTCGTAAGTACTATGCGTGTAGTTTTGATGGTAATTGGGAGCCCAGTTAGAACTCCACACCAGCCGGCCTCCCCGAGGGATATCCGTTTCGTTGCGCAGGGCAGTCTCGGTGAAGCGCAGCATCTGGTAGGCCTGAAACTGGTCAGTGACGTGGAAATCGATCGGATGATAGATCGTGGGGAGTTCCGGTTCGGTGTGCATCCTCCGCAGACCCAGGCGATCAATGAACTCGGCGTAGTGGCCGCTGGGACCGATCCAAAGCTTGTCGTTCATGGCTTTTTGGATGCGTGTCGCTTCCTGAAGAAAATGCGACGGGTCATCCCCGGCTGCCTGCGCGGCCTCGGCGGCAAGGGAATGTGCACGGTACATATACGCCGAAGCTTGCGTACAATCTCCCCCGCTATACCAGTGAGAGTCACTCGTCCAGGTGTTTAGGCAGTTCTCGTAGAGAGCGTTATCGTCGGGATCGAGTCGCCGCTTTTCCCAGGAAAGAACTCCTTGCAGAACAGGAAACAATGAGTTCAACAGGGCGCGGTCGCCCGTCCAACTATAGTAGTAGTACACCTGGTCCAGAAAAACTTCGTCCATGTTGTAGTAAACTCCCGAAGGGTTCTCCAGCATGTGAGGTATAGCACCGCGATTGTCACCTTCTTGGAGCTGGCGAGCCGCGTGCGCAAGGATGCTGGAGCGAACACGGTCATGCCAGCCCAAGGCATCCGATCCATACCAGCCACGCCATCCCAGGTAGTGCTCCATCCAAGACATGGCGCCGTGAAGGAATGCGGGGGGCTTCCACAGCCCGTCATTCGCTACTACCATGGCTTCCGCGGCCAGGTCGAAATACGGATCTGGCGTGGCTAGTTCCACACGCTTGGCGAGGGTTCGGTAGAACTTGACAGAGTCTAAGAACGTCGTCGCGGGCGGGCGGGAAAGGGATTCCAAGGTGGCGGCATTGCCCATGCAAAAGAAGAGCTGCACGGCTTCCTGATTGGGAAGCCAGTCGCCGCTGAACATTGCCACCGGAGTCTTGGACGGACCGGCATGCTCAGCCTCCAACGGGCCACCGGCGACTGCCCCGGCGTCTTTTGACTGCACGCGTCCTGGCAAATCACATGTCCCCCAGAGTTCCCTGCCTTTCATAGTAGGTGCGGTTAGAGAAAAGGTTTCGCCCCATAGATGGATGACATTCCCCTTGGCGTCATCGCTTGAAAGGTGAAGCTTGTCGATCCGGGCGGAGTAGTTGGTGTTGTACCCAGAGGCGCCGCCAAATGCCCACACGAGCCTGACTCTTTCCGGAGAGGGATTGATCCAGCGTAGCCGCAAAACGAAGCCCTCGGCAGAAGACAGCGGAACCGCCGTCACCTCTACGGAGCCACCCGAAAGAATCGGATCCACCACTACGTGGCGGGTTAACCCTGGTTGGTAGACGCTTTCAATTTCCGCGAAGTCATGCAACCATTTCCCGCCGCGGGGAGTGATCAAGCCAACGTATAGCGTCCCGATCTTACCGACATCCGTGGGAGCGAAATAAGCGAAGGCGGGCTTGTCACCGCTCAGAAGCATCGAAGGTTCGTGTGTGCCGAATAAAGGCCGATTGAAAAAGGCCGGGCCATTCCTTATCGCGAACCCTCCGTCCTTGATTGAATACCGGTACTCGGAAGCATGGCAAAGGACAGGCGAGATGAAGGGCCGGAGAAGCAGCATCCCAAGCAGCAATAGGAAGAGCAGCGGGCGCGGTTTTCCTGACAACAATCGAGCCAGCGGAAAAGGGTGGGCATCGGTGGAAGAATGCTCCAACTCACCAAGCACAATCCCGAAAACCACTCGTTCCTGCATATCTTTGACCGCCGAGTGGAAAATGGTCAGATCCAAGTTGTGTGCACGGGTGGCCATCGGCATCCCCCTTTGAGCGCAAAATTTTCCGCTCTCCCTTTCCACGCTGCTCCCGCGTACGCGCCTTCTTTCCCCAAAAGGGTTTTTGGAGGCTGCTGAAAAACCCGTCCTGGGAGGCCTTTCGTAGCGCCTGCCCCGCCCTGCGGGGCCGCCATTTTAGAGTAGCGCCGGCCTTCAGGCCGGCATTTTAGTTTCAGCAACTGCTCCCGCGTACGCGCCTTCATTTCGAGTCGGGTTCGCCACTTGCTGCGGGGCCAAGTTGGGCTGGGCAATTCCGTTCAACCAGAGTCTTGCCCGTTGCTTTCCCCTTGGCGCGGCAAATTCCCGAACCGTCGTCACAGGAGGGGCAAGCATCACCGTCTCGGTTCCTCGGGCTCCCCAGTCTAACTCAGTCGCGTCAGGGGCGAAACCCGTGCATACCCGTGCAAGAGGTCGCCGGTGCACATCGCAGGGTTCTCGATCGGCGTGTCCAGCGATTTCCTTTGACAGGAGTGGAACTCGAAAGAGCCCGCGCGAGTTCGCTCAGGGCCCGGCAGTCTCCGGTTTGTGTGGCGGCTCACAATCTGCAGGAACCTCGACCAGCGTTTGCCTGACGTGGTAACCTTGACGAATTAGGAGTTAGTGCCATGCCGGGGGTGCTTCCAGTACTTCGCTGGCGCAGTGTTCGTGTAACCCTCCATCTTGCCGCCGTCCTGGCGATCACAGCGGGCATCACCTTTGTTTGTTCCCGCCTCATTCGTGTGAACGCCACGACCATCGGCTTTGCGTATCTGGTAGCAATTCTGGTGATTGCCACGGCCTGGGGCCTTCTGGAAGCTATCGTTGCGTCGGTGGCGGCAGTCCTTTGCTTCAATTATTTCTTTCTTCCTCCGGTCGGAACATTCACGATCGCCGATCCCCAGAACTGGGTGGCGCTGCTGGCCTTTCTGGTGACCTCGATTACGGCCAGCCAGCTTTCGGCCCACGCCAAGCAGCGGACCCGCGAGGCACTGGATCGGCAACAGGACACGGAGAGACTCTATGCCTTGAGCCGAGCCATCCTGTTGACCGAAGCCAACCGAACAGCCCCCAAGCAAATCGCCAACCAGATTGCGCAGATATTCGATTTTCCTGCTGTCTCGCTCTACGATCGCGATACGGGCGACATCCACCGTGCAGGGCCCGAGGACCTGCGCGCCATCGACGATGAGCTACACGAGGCGGCGGTACAGGGGACTCTGTTCCACGACGAAGTGGGACAAACCACGGTGACCTCTATCCGTCTGGGCGGCCAGCCGATCGGAAGCCTCGCGATTCGTGGCTCCTCGCTCTCGGATGGCGCGCTCCAGGCCCTGTCGAACCTGGTCGCCATCGCGCTGGAGAAGGTACGCGGGCAAGAAGTTGCCAGTCGCGCGGAAGCTGCGCGGCAAAGCGAGGAACTGAAATCGACCCTGCTGGACGCGATCGCCCACGAATTCAAGACGCCCCTAACCTCGATCAAGGCTGCGGCCAGCGCCTTGTTGTCGGGCACTGTCTCCAAAACGGAAGAACAACGCGAACTGACAACGGTTGTCAATGAGGAGGCAGATCGTTTGGGGCGGCTCGTGACGGAAGCGATCCAGATGGCGCGCCTTGAGGCAGGCAAAATCCAGTTGAACAGGAGTATGCATTCCGTTGAGGAACTAATCTCCGCAGTTCTTCAACAGATGACGGCAGTGACAGAGGGGAGGAGGCTTGAGGTAGGCATTGCCAGCGATTTGCCCATGGTCGAGGTAGATCCCGAACTCTTGCAGTTAGCGATTCGGCATTTGCTCGACAATGCCCTGAAGTACTCCTCACCGGAATCACCGCTCCGCATCAGCGCGGCAACCGGCGAACGGGGCTTGATGATCAAGGTGAGCGACAAGGGTCCTGGCATCCCGGAACGGGACCAGTCGCGGATTTTTGAGAAGTTCTACCGCGGTCCGAATACTCATTCGCGAGTGCCCGGCACGGGTATGGGACTGGCTATCGCCCGCGAGATCGTGCGCGCACATGGCGGGGACATCTGGGTCGAGAGTAGTGCGGGCCAGGGCGCGGAGTTCTGCATCGCTGTGCCTGTTACCGCTCGGGAAGAAACAGCATGAGCGCAGGCCGCATCTTGGTGGTAGATGACGATCCGCAGATCCGCCGCGTGATGCGCACCACCCTTTCGGCAAATGGGTACGAAGTGAGCGATGTGCGGAGCGGTGAAGAGGCCCTGGAGAAACTGCACGCGGCATCCTATGACCTCGTTCTGCTCGATATCAACATGCCCGGCATGGGCGGGATGAAGGCCTGCCAGGCCCTCCGCCAGAGCCGCCACGGCTCGGAGCTGGCCATCATCATGCTCACGGTGCGCAATACGGAGAGGGACAAGGTCGAGGCGCTGGACGCCGGCGCCGACGACTACGTCACCAAACCGTTCAGCACGCCGGAATTACTGGCCCGGATTCGCGCCGCGCTGCGGCGCGCGCCATCGTCTGGCCCGGAACTGCAGCGGATTAACCTCGAGGGTCTCGAGATCGATTTTGAGTCTCGCCGCGTGAGACTCCGGGGTCGCGAGGTCCGCTTAACCCCGAAAGAGTTCGACCTCTTGCGCTACCTCGTAGCCCGCCCGGACAAGGTGATTGCGCACCGAGAACTACTCCAAGCGGTCTGGGGACCGGATTACGGCGACGAACTGGAATACTTACGGGTCTTCATTAACCAGCTCCGCAAGAAAGTCGAACCCGATCCAGCAAAACCCCGATACCTGCTGACTGAACCGTGGGTCGGCTATCGGTTCTGCCCACCCAAACAAACCTAACAGAATCCTTAGCAATCCTTTATGCCTTCTTTATGTGGGCGCGCCTACCTTCAAGGTGTAGGGAAGGTAATGCCTATGGACAGGAGTCGAACCGCTGAAGGCCGGTCGGAGACCCTGATCGCCAGGAAAGCTGAGACTCCCGACCTTCCGCTCCCAGGCGATAACGGCCAGCGACTGCAAGTGAACGTCCTTTACACCACGCATTCCAAGACCCTGGCGGCGCTCAGAATCACGTCCCGACTGGGTGCGGAGTTAGGCGCCTGCCCGAAAGTTCTCTTGCTGTACGCCGTGCCGTACACGCTGCCCCTCGAAAGGCCGGCGGTGCCCGCAGGATTCCTCGAAGAACGGATCCGCGCCCTGGCGCGTGAATCTCCGACGGAGATTACGGCGCGGATCATTCTCTGCCGCGAGCCACAGCGAAGCCTACGTCAGACCCTGCGACCGCATTCGTTGATCGTCATCGGAGGCAGGAAGGGCTGGTGGCCTTCGAAGGAGCAACGGGTGGCCTGGAGGTTGAGCAGAGACGGCCACGAGGTGATCTTCGCAAGTCTCGAATGAGGAGCGATGCTCGACTTGTTCTACATTTTGATTGCCGTGCTGTTCTTTGCGGCTTGCTGGGCCTTTACCAAGACCTGTGACCGCCTCTAGTGCCGTTCCAACTAATTCAGCCCAGACACAAGCGGCCACTTCCAGCGCCTGCCTGCCGCAGGCAGGCCTTACTCAACGTGAGTCATGGCGGGGATTAGGCTGGAATAGTTGGAACGGCACTAGAGGAGATGGCGTGGACTACATCATCGCCGGAATTGCGGCTTTATTTCTGCTTGGCTATCTGATTTACGCCTTGCTGCGCCCAGAAGAGTTCTGAGGAGAAGCCATGACTCCCGTTGGCCTTTTCAATATTCTTGTCTATTTCCTGCTGATCGTGGCCGTCACGAAGCCCCTGGGCTCGTACATGGCGAAACTGTTCCAAGGCGGCCGCACCTTCCTGCACCCGCTGCTTCGCCCCCTGGAACGGTTCATCTACAGAGTCTGTGGCATCCGCGAAGATTTCGAACAGCGCTGGACGCAGTATGCGGCGTCACTGATCGCCTTCAGCCTGGTTGGTTTCTTCTTGGCCTTCCTCATTCAACGCCTGCAAGGAATTCTGCCGCTCAATCCCCTGCACTTCGGGACCGGACGAGCGCCCTCCGCGGCAACGGCAGTAACGCCCGACCTTGCCTTCAACACCGCCGTCAGTTTCGTGACCAATACCAATTGGCAGGCGTACAGTGGCGAGTCAACTCTGAGTTACTTCGTGCAAATGACTGCCCTGACCGTCCAAAACTTTGTCTCTGCGGCGGTCGGTGTCGCCACATCCGTCGCCCTCGTGCGCGGCTTTGCTCGTAAACTGGCCAGCAGCATCGGCAACTTCTGGGTGGATGTGACGCGGGCCACCGTTTACCTTTTCCTGCCCTTGTCCCTTCTGGGCGCCCTTTTCCTGTGTTCGCAGGGCGTCATCCAGAATTTCAGAGGCTACGCCAAAGTGAAGACGGTGGAAGGCACTATGCAGGTGATTCCCCAGGGGCCGGTAGCTTCGCAGGAAGCCATCAAGATGGTGGGCACGAATGGGGGCGGCTTCTTTAATGCCAATTCCTCTCACCCGTTCGAGAATCCCACTCCTTTATCGAACTTCGTGCAAATGCTGATGATCTTCGTAATCCCGGCGGGCCTGACCTACACGTTTGGAACGATGGTCGGGGATAAGCGCCAAGGCTGGGCACTGTTTGCTGCCATGAGCGTATTGTTCCTGGCGGCAGTGCTTGTCACCTGCGCGGCGGAGCAGGCCGGCAATCCCCAACTGGCGAGCCTCGGTTTGCAAACCAAGGCTACGCACACCCAACCGGGCGGCAACATGGAAGGGAAGGAAGTGCGCTTCGGCATTGCTTCGTCAGCTCTCTTCGCCGTCATTACCACGGGCGCGAGTTGCGGGGCGGTGAACAGCATGCACGACAGTTTTACTCCTGTGGGCGGGCTGGTGCCCCTGTTCAATATTCACCTGGGCGAAGTCGTGTTCGGGGGAGTAGGTGCCGGACTCAAGGGGATGCTGCTCTTCGCAATTCTCGCTGTTTTCATAGCCGGCCTGATGGTGGGCCGTACGCCCGAGTACGTCGGCAAAAAGATCGAGCAGAAGGAAGTGAAGATGGCGATGTTGGCGCTCATTCTGATGGCCGCCAGCATCTTGGGTTTCACGGCGATTAGCTCCATGGCACGGTTCACGCAGAACGGGTATTGGAATCCCCCGGGTCCGGCCACCGCCAATGTTAACAACCACGGGCCACACGGCCTGAGCGAGATCCTGTATGCTTACTCCAGCGCCACGGGAAACAATGGCAGTGCCTTTGCCGGCCTCAACGCGAACACCCCTTGGTATAACTTCACCATCGGTCTCGCTACGCTGATTGGGCGGTTCCTGTTTATCATTCCGATGTTGGCCGTCGCGGGCAGCCTCGCCACCAAAAAGAAGGTCCCCGCCACGCGCGGCACCTTGCCCACGCATGGGGCTCTTTTCGTTGGCCTGCTCATCGGCACCGTCATCATTGTCGGTGCCTTGACCTACTTCCCGGCGCTGTCGCTGGGGCCCATCGTCGAGCATTTCCTGATGCACCAAGGCAAGTTGTTCTCTGCCTTGCTATTCCCGGTTTGGAGTTAATTTTCGTGTCAACGACGGCTTTGACCCCACAGAACGCTACGGATATGACCTCGCTCCTTCCCCAAAAACTGGTGCGCGCTCGCCCATTGTTCGATCGCGAAATCGTGCGCAGGGCGGCCAAGGAGTCATTCGCAAAGTTGAATCCGGCGGTGCAGCTTAAGAATCCGGTCATGTTCGTCGTCGAGGTAGGCGCAGCCATCACGACCATCCTCCTCATCCGGGACGTTTTCAAGGGAGCGCCCGGAATCGGCTTCTCGCTGCAAATTGCCATCTGGCTGTGGTTCACGGTGCTGTTCGCCAACTTCGCCGAGGCCATGGCCGAAGCGCGGGGCAAGGCACAGGCCGATACTTTGCGCAAGACGAAAACCGACTCGATCGCCAAGCGCCTGGCGTCGAAGAATAAGATTGAAATTGTCCCCGCCTCTGAACTTCGCGCGGGAGACGTGGTGATCTGCGCAGTGGGCGATATTATCCCCGGCGATGGGGAAGTGACCGAGGGCATCGCCACCGTAGACGAGTCGGTCATCACCGGCGAAAGTGCGCCGGTGATTCGCGAGTCCGGTGGCGATCGCAGCGCCGTGACCGGGGGAACGAAGGTTCTGTCGGATCAGATCAAGATCAAGATTACCTCCAACCCCGGTGAGACGTTTCTGGACCGCATGATTGCTCTGGTCGAAGGAGCGGAGCGACAAAAGACGCCCAACGAGATTGCCCTCAACATCTTGATTGCGGGGCTAACCCTGATCTTCCTGCTGGCCGTGGTCACGCTGCTGCCGTTCGCAGTCTATAGCGTCACTTCCGCAGGGGCAGGCGCTGTCCCATCGGTGGCGGTCCTGGTCTCTCTGCTGGTCTGCTTGATCCCGACCACGATCGGGGGATTGCTCTCGGCCATCGGCATTGCCGGCATGGACCGCGTTATGCAGCACAATGTATTGGCCATGAGTGGCAAGGCGGTAGAAGCCGCCGGAGATGTGAACACCCTTCTGCTGGACAAGACCGGGACAATCACTCTCGGCAACCGACAAGCCGTGGAGTTTATCCCCGTCGCCGGAGCGACCGAGGCTGAACTGGCTGACGCCGCACAACTCGCGAGCCTGGCCGACGAAACCCCGGAGGGTCGGTCCATCGTGGTGCTGGCCAAGGAGAGGTTTCAATTGCGCGGCAGGGCGGTCTCCGAGCGGGAAGCGCAGTTCATTCCCTTTTCGGCCTACACGCGTATGAGTGGTGTCGATCTGAATGGCCGCCGCTTGCGGAAAGGCGCAACCGACGCTGTCGTTGACTTCGTGAAGGCGCAGGGCGGGCAAGTGCCTCCCAACCTGATGGAGATTTCCGACCGCATCTCGCGAAACGGAGGCACACCGCTGGCGGTGGCCGATGGGGGGCGGGTGCTGGGGATTGCGCACCTCAAGGACGTCGTGAAAGGCGGCATGAAGCAGCGCATTGCACAGCTCCGCGTCATGGGCATTCGGTCGGTAATGATCACCGGCGACAACCCACTGACCGCCGCGGCGATTGCTACCGAAGCGGGAGTGGATGATTTCCTGGCCAAAGCGACGCCCAAGGACAAGCTCGAATACATTCGAAAAGAACAGGTTCAAGGACGCCTGGTGGCGATGACTGGGGACGGCACGAACGACGCTCCTGCCTTGGCCCAGGCGGACGTAGGGGTGGCCATGAACACCGGCACCATGGCCGCCAAGGAAGCCGGGAACATGGTGGACCTCGACAGCAATCCCACCAAGCTCATCGAAATTGTGGCGATTGGCAAACAACTCCTTATCACCCGAGGCGCGCTGACGACCTTCTCTATTGCTAATGACATAGCGAAATATTTCGCCATCATTCCGGCGATGTTTATGAGCACTTATCCCGCTTTGGCGCGCTTGAACATCATGCGTCTCCATACGCCCCAAAGTGCCGTGCTGGCAGCGGTCATCTTCAATGCCCTGATCATCATCGCGCTTGTTCCGCTGGCGCTGCGGGGCGTGAGGTACAGGCCGCAGGGTGCGGCAAGCCTGTTGCGGCGGAACCTCCTCATCTACGGTGTGGGCGGCATCATGGCGCCGTTCCCGGGAATTTGGCTGATCGACCAAATACTCGTTGGGCTCAAGCTGGCCTAAGGAGAGCACTGTGGGGAAGCAGATAGCGTCCGCGTTTCGAATCATGGTTCTATTTACGGTCTTGACAGGGTTGATCTACCCGGCAGTCGTAACCGGACTATGCCAACTGCTCTTCCCCAGGAAGGCGAATGGCAGCCAGGTTGAAGTCAACGGCCAAGTGGTCGGCTCCACCCTCCTTGGCCAGAACTTCGCCAAGCCGGAGTATTTTCATCCGCGGCCATCCGCGGCGGGCCAGGATGGATACGACGGGATGGCCTCGGGGGGCTCGAATTACGGCCCCACCAACCGGAAGTTGATCGACCGAGTGGGGAGTTCGGTCACCCAATTCCGCAGGGAAAACCCAGGCTATACGGGGCCAATCCCGGCGGACCTCCTCACCGCCTCCGCCAGCGGCCTCGATCCCGACATCAGCCCAGCCTCCGCCGAAGCCCAGGTGGATCGCGTGGCAAGAGCCCGACGCGTCTCACCGTTGGAAATCCGTCGGTTCGTCGAAGCCCATATCGAAAAACGTGAATTCGGCTTTCTGGGGGAACTCCGCGTGAACGTGTTGGCGCTGAACGTCGCACTCGACGACAAATTCCCAGCGCATCACTAACTGGCAAGAACAAACCCTTGCGCTATCAAGCAGCAGAAGTCCCCGCGCCGACACTCAGGTGCATGACCCTCTGCAAACACAAGTGATGAGGCCAACATGGTGAAACAACCGCTCTTGCTTTGGGTTCTGATTTTCGGCATGTGGCTCGCCGCTGTCCAGGCCGTTGCAGCGCAATCGACAGCAGGATCGTGTCAAAGCACGCTTGCTTCAACAACTGATTGCCGGAATGCGCCGCTAACCCCTCGCGAGGCCGAACTCCTTCAGCGCGTTCAGAAACTGGAGGAAAGGCTCAATCAGCTCGAGACACGGTTGAGCGCAGCCAAGGACCAGGAAGCAAGTTCCATGAGTAGGCAAAAGGAAAATACCGCAGGAGGTCAAGACGGTAGGCTTGAAACGGCGCAGAGCTCGTCGCCTTCGCAAGATTCCAGCATACCCCTTCGCGCCGACTCTCAAGCAAGACCAAGCGACGAGCACCGCGCCTTGCCAGACCTTTTGGAAGGTACGACTTTTAGTGCCGCCTTCGATGGCTACTACGGTTTCAACTTCAACAAGCCCGTGGGTGGAGTAAACCTACTCCGCGCCTACGATGTCACGAGCAATAGTTTTAATCTAAACCAGACGGGCGTCGTTATCGAACGCGCCGCCAACGTGGAGGGAGGGCGCAGGTTCGGCCTGCGACTCGACCTGATGTATGGCCAGGCGACAGAGACTCTTCAAGGAAGTGCCCAAAACGAACCCCGGCCACAAGTCTTTCGGCCCCTCTTTCAGGCTTACGGGACATACATCTTCCCCATTGGAAGTGGCCTGACTGTGGATTTCGGGAAGATGGCGAGTCCCATGGGGTATGAGAATAACTACACCAAGGATCAAATGAACTACTCGCGGTCGCTCTGGTTCGACTTCCTCCCCTTTTACCACTATGGTCTGCGCTCCTCATACCATTTCAACAGCAGGGTCACCCTGAGGTACTGGCTGATCAATGGGATAAATCAAACGGAAGACTTCAATGGCTTCAAATCCCACGCGGTCAACCTTACTGTGAGCCTGACGCCGACGGTCTCCTGGAACCTAAATTACCACGTCGGGCGAGAGCAGCGCGCTCTGGCACCTGACCTGAACCCGGCTATCCCAACCCTGCCCACTCAGCCCGGATTGTCAGTGACCCCAGTTGAACCCATCCCCCGAGGTCGTATGCATATCGTCGACAGCTACGCGAGTTGGACCGCGACCAAGAAACTCCTCTTGGTGGGAGAGGGCGACTATGTGGTGAACCGATTTCAGGAAACATCGGTCCCTAGTGTAGTTTTTGGCGGGGCTGGCTACGTTCGTTATCAATTTACACCGCAGTTTAGCTTGGCCAGTCGCTTGGAGTACCTTGGCGATAAGGGCGGGCTCTTCAGCGGAAAAAGCCAGGCACTCAAAGAAGTTTCCCTTACAGCTACATACCAGTTCGCGGAAGGATTTCAAACTCGTCTGGAGTATCGCCGTGACTTTTCGAACCTTCCCTTCTTCCTGACGAGCGTTCCGGGTTTGCTCAGAAAAGAACAAAGCACCGCCACGCTGGGGCTGATATGGTGGTTTGGAGGGAAGCAGGGCGCATGGTAGTCGCGTATTATCGGGGGAAATGCACGCCATCCAGTCCTTCGCCTCGCCCTTTGTATTGTCGCCGGAGAGCACCAGGAGTAAACTGCAATTAGAATGGCTTCTGATCGGTTACCAGCCGACTTGGACACCCAGCCTAGTCCGGACCAACTCCTGCGGCAATTAGGAACCCAGGAGGTACAGCTACGGCATGAGCGACTGAAGGTGTTCCTGGGTTACGCGTCGGGGGTGGGAAAATCGTTCCGAATGTTGGACGAGGGCCGGCGACGGCACGCGCGGGGCCAGGACGTGGTGATTGGCGCACTCCAGCCAGACTTGCCTCCGGAGTTGGAGCGCTTGGTCGAGACCCTGGAGGTTATCCCGCCCAGAAAGGTCCAGGGCGGCGAGTCCATGAATGTGGAAGCCATTCTGCGCAGGCGTCCTCGGGTCTGCCTTGTCGACGGCCTTGCGTATGACAACCCGCCGGGGAGCAAGAATGCAAAGCGTTGGCAGGATGTCGAGGAACTGATCAACGCGGGCATTGTCGTCATCACCTCGCTCAACCTTCAGCATATTGAGGAGCGGCGCGCGGTGGTTGAGAAGATAACGGGCAAGCGCGTCACGCAGACCGTACCAGAACGGTTCTTATACGCCGCCAGCGAAATTGTCATTGTGGACGTTCCGCCAGAACTGCTCCTCGAGCGCGCCGGCCAGCCTTCCGCCACCGATCCGACTTTGGCTAACACCATGGACCGGCTTTCGGAGCTTCGTGAGATTGCACTGTTGCTCACCGCGGAGGTTGTGGATAAGCAGCTTGAAGATTACCTCCTGGCCCACGGGATTGAGCGACGCTGGGGCGTACAGGAACGGATTCTCGTTTGCTTGGCCCCTGGCTGCGACGCACAACCTATGCTCGCCAGTGGAAAGCGCAATGCTGACCGCTTTCATGGAGAACTCTTCGCGGCTTACGTCAGGCATCCCGGCCTCAGCGAGGAAGAAGAGACAAGGCTGAAGAAGCAATTGGAGGATGCGCGGCAAGTCAACGCCCATGTCGAGGTTCTGGACGGCGACGAGCCGGTGGAGGCCCTGATGGGCCTCGCGCGAGCTCACAGTATCACCCAGATTTTTGTGGGGCGGAGCCGAAGAGAGCACTGGTGGGACCGGTTTTGGGGAGGGCCGATTGACCGGCTAATCCGGGCCGCCGAAGGAATCGATGTGAGGGTGTTTCCGCACTGACATGATGGAATCAGATCACGGCAAACGCGGCCATCTTAAAGTCTACCTGGGTTACGCGGCGGGTGTCGGTAAAACCTACCAGATGCTCACCGACGCGCACGAATTGAAGCGGAAGGGGGTTGATATTGTCATCGGGTACCTCGAGCCGCACGGGCGCAAGGACATCCTGGTCCAGGCTGAAGGGCTGGAACTCATTCCCCGCCGGAAAGTCGCGTACCGCGAGTCCGTATTCGAAGAAATGGACCTGGAAGCGGTTCTTCGCCGTAAGCCCGAGGTCTGCTTGGTGGATGAATTCCCCCACACGGACGTTCCGGGCTCGGGCCACACGAAGCGCTGGGAAGATGTTGTGGATTTGCTGGACGCGGGAATCGACGTCCTGACCACCATGAACATTCAGCATCTGGAGAGTCTGAATGACCAGATCTGGAACATGACGGGCGTCCGGGTCAGAGAGACCATCCCTGACTGGGTAGTCAAGCAGGCGAACGAGGTCGTCATGGTGGATTTGACTCCCCGCGCGCTGCTCAACAGGCTGGAGCGCGGTGTGGTCTATCCACCGGCCATAGCCCGGCGGGCATTGCAAAACTTCTTCAAAGAATCCACCCTCGTTGCCCTGCGGGAACTCGCCTTGCGGCAAACCGCCTACGAAGTAGAAAGCCGGCACGTCACGCCGCTGGACACGACCTGGGGAGAAGCGGCGCCGGCTGAAAGTGAGCCCGGAAATGTTGAAGCCTCCGGCCCGACCAACGAGCGCATACTGGTGCACATGACTGAGCATCCGTCCACGGCCATGCTCATCCGGAGAGGCAAGAGGGTTGCGGACTATCTCCGCGGAGAATGTTTTGCGGTGTACGTACACCGCGAGTCGGACTTCAGCAGCTTGCGAGTGCCTCAGCGGGAGGCCATTGAAAAGCACCTTAACTTCGCCCGCAATCTCCACATTGAAACGCGCGTGTTGGAAGGGACCGATATCGCTGGCACGCTTATCGATTTTGCGCGCCTCTACCACGTCACGCAGATCTTCATCGCCCGCCCGCAGTATTCGCGCTGGCAGGGATTCCCAGGCCGAAACCTTGTTCACAGAATTGTCCGGAAAGCGGGCGACATGCAAGTTACGGTCGTGGCCGAGCGCCGGCGCGAAAAGCCGATGTAGTCCACGCTTCTTCTGGCCACAAGGTTTTCACACAGTCTCTCACGCCGCTTTGCGGCAACCACGAAGCATGAAAACGGCCCCCTCACCCACCGCTGCGCGGTTCCCCCTCTCCCCAGGGGAGAGGGCTGTGACCCAATCTTTGATACTTGCCCTCTCCCTTGGGGAGAGGGTGGCCAACGGCCGGGTGAGGGGGTACCTGAATTTTCAGGGCAGACTCAATAGCCCGCCGGCAGTTAGGGAGTACCTTGACATCACCGTATCAGCGTATCATACTGCGTCCATGAGAACGACGGTCACCCTGGATGAGGATATCTACGAGGCTGCCCTGAACTTGTCGCGTCTTTCGGGGGAGCGGCTCGGGAGGGTCATCTCCAAGCTCGCACGCCGCGGTCTCGTGCAAACGAAACCGCCTGGCCGCAAGGCGTCCCGGCGCTTCCCCACCTTTGAAATCCCTCCGGGGGCCCCGGTCATTTCAGCTTCCCGAATCGAGCGAGTCCTGGATGAAGAGGGTCTCTTCTGAACTACTGCTGCTGGATGTGAACGTGCTGCTCGCCCTCGCCTGGCCGAACCATCAGTTCCATGCGGCCGCAACGCGACGGTTGGAGGCGAGCAAGGAGCGTTGGGCCACCTGCGCCTTAACGCAGTTGGGCTTTATTCGCCTGTCTTCCAATCCGGCAGCGGTGGTTGCGGCAAAGACTCCTGCCGAGGCTGCGACCCTGCTGGCCGCCATGGTGCAGGATTCGCTGCATGTTTACTTGAAGTCACTCCGCGCGCCATCTGGCCAGGAATCCATCCGGGTATTCGAGAAGATCCTCGGGAGCAAGCAAGTGACCGACGCCTATCTTCTGAGCTTGGCACGGCAGCACAAGGCGAAACTCCTGACCTTCGACGCCCGATTGAAGGCCCTCACCAGCAACGAAAAAGAGATTGAGGTTCTAGTTAGTTGAACGCAACGCCGCGTTCGGTTCGCGTGCGCACTCCCTACTTCTTCACAAGCGCGCACTCAATATTCGTGCTGGCAGGGATTCCCAGGCCGAAACCTTGTTCACAAAATTGTCCGGAAAGCGCGCGCCCTGCAGGTTACGGTCGTGGCCGAGCGCCGCCGCGCAGGGTTACGTAGCACGCGCATCCTGCGCGTGATCTGCAGGCGCTTTCGATCCTCGCCCAACCCGGAGACCGGGCGCTACCTAGAGGCCAAGCCCTTCGGCTTTCGCTCAGGGCGGTGAGTGAAAGTCGAACCGCGGCGCCTCGCCCGTACAAGCGGTTCCAATCCTCGCTCTTCAGACCTACGGGATTTCAACATCTCTTCGTGGGCAATCAGCGCGCAGACAAGGTTCGGGTCACGCGTGATGGGCATCCGGTGTGTAGCGCAGGTCTCGGTACACCAGGATAAGCCTGGCTGATCTCGTAAGATGAAAGGAGCTTACCCTGTAATTGCTCATTCAACAGGTAGCCGACCAGACGTGGGAAGGAGTAATCCGACTGGCAAAGCTCTGGGAGGCGAACCCGCGAGCCGTAGCGACAGCGAACCCGATACGGCCCCGTTAGCGCGAAGGGAAAGTGGCCAGTCTTCCGGGACTGATGAAGCCTGACACCCGTGGTGAAGCAATGAGCGTGGGCAGCCACGGGGCTTTCCGGGGTGGAAGGGGACAGCGCGCGGGGACAGATCAGTCGAGGAGCCTGGGAGACCCGGCGGGGCGGAGGGGGAAGCCCTCGACGCTCCAGGGGAAAACATAACCCTGGAAGCGGCCCCGTACGGGAGTCGGACCGGCCCATAGTAGCGAAGAAGCGGGTAACGACCGTGGAGCGAAGGGGCCGGGACGCAGACATGTTGGGGTAAGAGGATGGGCCCTCCGCTTGGACGCAAGTCCCCCTACGGACGAACCAGCCGCGAGGTTGGGGAACAGTGCTCATCGGAGACCCTGGCTTTGCCGCTTGGCTAAGCTGACGACCGGTCAGCGTACTGCCCTGGGCGAGAGTCTGCGTGAGAGCCGGATGCGGGAAATCTGCATGTCCGGTTCGACGAGGGGAGAGGGAGTCGTGCCGCTTTGCGGGATCGCTTCCTCTCCTACTCTACCTGTTCAGACCTGCGGCATTTCAAAGTCCTTTCCTGCGGAGTTAGCCCGCAGACACAGTTCCGGTTTTGCCTGATACGCATCCAGACCAAGAGAATTGGAAAAGCCGCAACTCCACAGGGCGGGAGTTGCGCTACCTTCTCCCCACAGATCGCATGCCACGATTCGTTACTCCGAGATTCTACTTCTCGCAGCTTCTGGGGTCGCATCAAAGGTGATGCCTGCGCGCGGCGCCGCTGGATTATGAATAATTCCGGCGCTGGGACAGCACAGCTACAACCGTGTATAATCCCGACCCCGAAGCCGTCCAATCTCTCTGATCCTCTTGTGAGGGGGGTACCATGAGGGTGTTTCCGGTAATCACGCTGGCAATGTCTGCAATTCTGGCTGCGCCGCTGGCGCGGCCCCTATCGGTAACACCCGCGGAGCTCTCCGAAGCGGGCCGCTGGGTGGCCGCCAAGTTCGAGGGTAAGCCGGAGTCGAGGCCGCCCGAAGGCTATTTGATGGTGTATGTGAAGTCGGGTGCCTTAGGGAGAAACGGAGTGGGAGGCCGCCCGCTGCGTATTGTCGACAAGCAGTTTCGTCGGGGTTTGCACATCCCTTCCGAGGGGAAGGTTGTTGTGTACCTGCCAGAACCCGCCAAAAGTTTTGATGCCGTGGTGGGGTTGGACAGTAATGACCTGGGGTACTACTCGAATGTTGGACGCGGCAGTGTCATTGCCTCGGTGGAGCTGGGTGGGAAGGAAGTCTTCCACTCGGCAGTGCTGCGAGAAGGCATGCCAGGGGTCCCGGTGGAAGTGGATTTGGGAGGCGCAACGGCGTTCGCGTTCGGGGTGAGGGACGCTGGGGGTGGCGTAGTTCTTGGGAACGACTTCAACCAGGCGGACTGGGCAGAAGCGCGGGTGACGCTGGCCGACGGCAGGACGGTTTGGCTGGCTGACCTGCCCGTGGGGCCTCTGCGCGCTGCGTACACGACTGAGCCGCCGTTCTCATTTCGTTACGGCGACCGGCCATCGAGTGAGTTGCTGAAGACGTGGGAGTCGCAACGCAGCGCACGTGAACTCGATAGCCAACGCACGGAGCATACCCTGACCTACACAGACCCGCGAACAGGGCTGGTGGTACGGTGCGTGGCGGTGGCCTACCGGGATTCCCCGACGGTGGAGTGGACGCTCTACTTCAAGAACACGAGCAATAGGCCTACCCCCATTCTGGAGAATATCCAGGCCCTGGACACGCGACTGGAGCGGACCTGGGAGGGCGAGTTCCTGTTGCATCACAGCAAAGGCACCCCGGCGTCGCCCACGGATTATGAGCCGTTTGAAACTCCACTTGAGCCCAAGGCGGAAAAGCGCATTACGGCGGCGGGCGGTCGTCCCACCAACAGCGATCTCTGCTACTTCAACCTCGAATGGCCCGGGGAAGGTGTAATCATTGCTCTGGGCTGGCCGGGGCAATGGGCGGCGCAGTTCACGCGGGACGAAGGGAACGGCCTGCGGGTGCAAGCCGGCCAGGAATTGACGCACTTCAAGCTGCTGCCGGGCGAGGAAGTGCGGAGCCCCCTCATCACCCTGCTGTTCTGGAAGGGAGATTGGATCCGAGCGCAAAATCTCTGGCGGCGGTGGATGATTGCTCACAATTTGCCGCGTCCCGGTGGAAAGCTGCCATCCCCACTGCTCGCTATGGGCAGCAACGGTTATACCATCGAAATGCAAGAGGCCAACGAAGAGAACCAGATACTATTCTTGGATCGCTACCTTGATGCAGGCTTGAAGTTCGACTATTGGTGGATGGATGCGGGATGGTATCCCTTCAAGGAGGCCTGGTGGAATACGGGCACTTGGGAACCGGATCCTAAGCGCTTCCCGCGTGGCTTGCGCGCCATAAGCGACCACGCCCACGCCAAAGGTGTGAAGCTCCTCGTCTGGTTTGAACCGGAGCGTGTTCACCCCGGCACCTGGCTGTACGAGAAGCACCCCGAGTGGCTGTTGGGGCGCGACGGTCAGAATAAGCTCCTGAATCTGGGGAACCCGGAAGCCCGGCAATGGCTGACGGAGCACGTCGACAGCCTGATTACTGAGCAAGGGATTGACCTGTACCGGCAGGATTTCAATTTTGATCCTCTCTCGTTCTGGCGGGCCAATGATGCCGAGGACCGCCAGGGTATTACCGAAATTGGTCATGTGACAGGGTATCTGGCGTATTGGGACGAATTGCGGCGTCGTCACCCCAACGTACTCATCGATACCTGCGCTTCCGGCGGACGGCGCAACGACTTGGAGACCCTGCGGCGTGCAGTGCCTTTGACGAGGAGCGATTACGCCTTCGACGATCCCACAGGAATGCAAGACCTCACGTACGGAGCCGCGCTGTGGATGCCCTTCTTCGGAACGGGCCTTCGGTCGACGGAGCCTTACTCCTTCCGCAGCACGATGGAGCCTTCGCTGGGGGTCGGCCCGGATCCGCGTCAACGAGGCTTGGCTTTCAACCTGTTGCGTCGCCTGCTGGCCCAATGGCGCCAAGTGGCCGACAATTACTACGGCGACTATTACCCGCTCACGTCTTACAGTACCGCAAATGATGCCTGGATGGCCTGGCAGTTCGACCGACCCGAGTCAGGCGAGGGCATGGTGCAAGCTTTCCGCCGCCCGAACAGTTCCATTGAATCGGAGCGCTTCAAGCTTCGGGGATTGGACCCAGCGGCGCGCTACGTGGTGACCAATCTGGATGTGTCTGGCCAGACGGAGCTGACAGGGCGCGAGTTGATGGAAAACGGCCTTCTCATCTCGTTAAAAGCTCAGCCGGACGCCGCCCTGATTGTGTACAAGGGGGTGAAGTGAGCCCTGGCTTGTTAGCGGCGCCTCGGCGTGTTGTTATGATGTGTACGTCAGAGTAGGATGGAGCCGCGTACTGAGGTCTGAATGAGATGGTGACGCACGAACCCCCTCACCCGTCCGTCAGTTGACGGACACCCTCTCCCCCAAGGGGGAGAGGGCTGTACATTTTGGTTGAGACTCTCTTTTTCCTCGTACTCTCCCCTCCGTCCGTCAGTTGACGGACAGACGGGCTGAGGGTAAGGGGGGCATGTCGCTCGACTTCGCAGAACTCAATAGCTGGAGGATGAATGGAGCTTCGTAGAGACCCCATCACGCAAAGCTGGGTGAATGTGGAAGATGTGGAACTCGCCCCGCTCCCGGGCGGCGCCTGTCCGCTTTGTCCGGGCCAAGAATCTCAATGCCCGCAAACTCTTTATCGGTACCCCTATGGCGGACCCGGCTGGCAAGTGCGGGTGACCCCACACCTTTGGCCGCTTTACCGTATCGAGGGCAATCTCCAACGCGTCGCCGAGGGCGTCTATGACAGGATGCGCAGCCTTGGGGCACATGAGATCGTGGTGGAGCATCCCGATCACCATTTGCGGCTCTCGCAGCAGACCGAGGAAAACGTTGCGCAAGTCTTGAGAGCTTATAGGGCCAGGGTGGAAGACCTCAAGAAGGACCGGCGCTTCAGGTATGTAACTGTTCTCCGCAATCAGGGAGAGCTGGCGGGGCAGGACCTGGAACATCCGCATTCGCAAATAACCGCCACGCCCTTCATCCCTCGCCGTGTAGGCTACGAGCTGCGCTCTTCCCTGCGGTACTATGCGCTTAAGGAACGGTGCCTCATCTGCGATATGGCCAGGCAAGAACTGGCGGAGGAAGCGCGGATCGTGGAGTGGCGTGACCCCTTCGTCGCCTTTTGCCCGTTTGCCTCCCGCGTTCCCTACGAGACTTGGGCGCTGTCCCTCAGGCATCATTGCGCCTTCGAACAGGACCTTGCGTCGTGGGACGACCAGCTCCGCTTCGCCGGCTTGTTGAGGTCGATTCTGCGGCGTCTGGAAGCGGTGGCTCCAGCCTACCACCTGGCGCTGCATACTTCACCGAACGAAAGGAGCGGCGATTGGCAATCGTTAGCGGAAGATTACCACTGGCATTTTGAGGTCCTGCCGATCATACCGTCCAAAGCCAGGTCCTACAGTCTGAAAGAGGTCTATTACAACTCTTTGCGCCCCGAGGTGGCTGCCGAGGGCTTGCGCAAGGCGCGGGTGTAAAGAGGTCGACGGGAGAAGGTCAGCACCTCTCTGCTTGCACGAAGAGGGCGACTGCATTCGCCCTGTGACATTCTCTTTTTCTTCCTACTGGCCTTCTTCGGTTAACTCTCGAATCCAAATATTCCGGAAACGGACTGGCTGACCGTGGTCTTGAAGCATAAGCGGCAGCTTGTCCGGGTGCACGTGGTATGGCTCCAGCTTGTCGGTGGGGCCCGTTAGAGCGACGTGGTCCTGAACAAGGACGCCGTTGTGTAGGATGGTGACGTACGCAGGGCGGAGAAGCTTGCCGTCCTTGTCGAAGCGCGGCCTGCGGAAGACGATGTCGTAGGTCTGCCACTGCCCTGGGGGCCGCATGGCGTTGACCAGCGGGAGGTATTCCCCGTAAACGGCCGCGGCCTGCCCATCCGGGTAGGTCTCATTCTGGTACGAGTCGAGTACCTGAATCTCGTAAAGGGTCATCAGATAGACGCCGCTGTTACCGCGTCCCTGGCTTTCGCCATGGGGAGGGGCCGGCGGGGCCCACTCCACGTGCAGTTGACAGTCCCCGAAGCCCTGCTTGGTCTGAATGTTTCCAGTTCTGGGGACGACTTCGAAGTAGCCGTCTTGCACTCTCCATTTCGCCGCCCCGCCGTCAAGGCTTTGCCAAGCGGAGATGTCCTTGCCGCCGAACAGGACAATGGCGTCTGAGGGAGGCTGTCCTGCCCTGTCCTGCGTACTGGCCTCGCCGGGCGTAATGATCCGCGGCTGCGGTCGGTTCATGTCGTGGGCCTTCCACTGTTGCTGAGCCCTGGCGCCCGCAGAGGGATTTGCGACCGCTTGGCCCGCAGCAAAAAGAACCCCTGCGGCTGCCACGACCCACGCGAGGAGCACGAAGGTCAGCGTTCCGGACCAATGTGGTCTTCGGGATGGACGCTCAAGTCCGATGACGAGTGTTTGGGATCTCATGAAAGCCTCCGTTGAGTTGGGTTGGGGTTTCCCAACCCTTTGGAAATTTTATATTTCACCTTTCCTTCCAGGCCAAGAGCGTATAGCTACCACGCGGTTGAAGCAACCCCCCTGTTGCATCGGCCTCGGACGGGATGCCACACGATGTATCTTGAGCACGACGACTCGTGAGCTACCTCTGACGCCCTGGGATGCGGTTCTACGCGCGCGCTCGGTCGCTCTCTAAGCAGGCGACAGACTTGTCTCGGACGTTCAGCATGGCAGAAGCGCGTTCTTAACCTTATGTTGGGCTAATAGCAACCTGCAACCGAAAACTTCCGGTGCGCGTAACTATCGAGCAGCAGGCGCGTGAACAGGTGCTTCCCTCGGCCCGCCGCTGGGGTTTTGCATGTCTGCCTTGAGCCGTACGGTCCGGGGCTCTGTGGCGGTTTGTGGTGGCCCAAACAAAGAGCCGCGGACATAGAGAACATGTCCGCGCTACATGCTGCGCCATGCCCACTCTGCCGCCCCTTGACGTATACTTCCTGCGCCCGAAAGGAGGATAGCCACATGGATAAGCGAACTAATGCGCATTCGATAAGCCGGAGGAGGTTTCTGGCCACGTCGGGCGGTGTGCTCGCGGCTGCGCCGGCTATGGCCCGAGGCGAACCCTCACCTACGGCGCGGCCCATTGTTCCGCCCCGCGCGCAACCGTCGCGAAGCATTCCTATCGGCGTCTTTGATCCAGTGTACGCCGACCTCGCCCTTGACGAAATGCTCGATAAGATCACCGCCCTGGGGCTCGAAGCGGTGGAGGTTGGCACCGGAGGCTATCCGGGCACCCCGCACTGTCCGGTCGCGGACTTGCTGGCGGATCCCGCCAGGGCCAAAGCGTGGAAGAAGAAATTCAGGGATCGCAACCTCCAGGTGGCGGCTTTCAGTTGCCACGGAAACCCTGTTCATCCGGACTCCCGGATCGCGCAACGCGACGACGAAACTTTCCGGCAGACCGTGCTTCTCGCTGAGCGCCTGGAAGTCCCCGTTATTGTTTGCTTCTCCGGCTGTCCGGGCGGTTCACCCGCCGACACCATGCCGAACTGGGCGACTTACCGCTGGCCGCCGGAATATGATCAAGTTCTCAAATGGCAATGGAACGAGAAGGTGATTCCGTACTGGAAGACGGCAGTCAAGTTTGCGCGCGAGCACGGCGTCCGCAAAATTGCGCTGGAAATGCATCCCGGCTTTGTGGTTTACAATCCCAAGACGTTGATGAAGCTGCGTGAAGCTGTCGGCGAAGAGATCGGCGCGAACTGCGACCTCAGCCATCTGTTCTGGCAGGGCTGTGATCCGGTCGAGGTCATCCAATTTTTGGGCAAGCAGGGCGCGATCTATCACGCCCATATGAAGGACACGGTGATTGTGAAGGACGTGGCGGCCCGGTACGGCGTGCTCAATTTTCCGGAGGACCCGGCGAAAGCTACTGAGGGATCGGTCTTCTTCCGTGCCGTGGGCTACGGCCACGGCGCGCAGCTTTGGAAGGATGTCGTCAAGGCCTATATGGACGTCGGCTTCCAGGGCATCTTGAGCATCGAAAACGAAGATCCGATACTGCCGGGCGAGGTCGGTGTGGAGCGCGCCACATACGTGCTGAAAAACATTCGCGCCGAACTGCTCAAAGAACAGTGACGAGTGACCCGCCGCGGCGGGACGCGTGACGAGCCAGGAAAGCCGTCAGCTATCAGCTTTCAGCCTTCAGCCGAGTCGGTTCCTGCTGAGAGCTGAGAGCTGACTGCTGACAGCTCTTCTCGCTTTTCACTCTTCACTCGTCACTGATTTTGGGGCCAGGAATCTCCTGCGCTCGTAGCGCACGAAAAAGAATTGGGTGACGAGCAGAAGAGCCCCAGAGGCTGCAACGAGCCCCATGCCTGTGCGCAGGCTGTGGTGCTTGGCGATGTAGCCAATGGCGGGAGGCGAAACCACGCCGCTGAGGAGCGCCAGGGTCATCAGAATTCCGAATACGGTCCCGAATAGCTTGGAGAAGTAGGTGCTGGCGGTGCCAGCGGTGGTAGGGAAGACCGGCGCATAGCTCAAGCCGCAGACAACGATGCCGGCAGTGGCGACCACCGCGTTGGGCGCCAGCGCCAACAACAACAGGCCAGCCACAGCTCCCACCGACGCCCCGAGCACCACGTGCGACCCCCGGACTTTTCTGACGACTTGGCTGGCCGCCAGCCGTCCCACCATCAGCGCAATCCAAAAAACTGTCAGCAGGGTCTTAGAAGCTTGCGGCGGGAGGTGAAAATCCTGTTCGAGATAGGTGCGAACCCAGCCTGCTGTCGAGATTTCCACGGCGGAGTAGAAGAACAGCACCCAGGCGAGAAGGATAACGGCAGGGTCAAGGGCCGCCCGGCGCACCGCCTGCCAATCGAAGCCGCCTGTCCCGCGCGGCGGGAGGGGAAACCTTTGCGCGAGCGCGACGACGGCGACTCCTGCCACCAGGAGCGTCATCAGCCACAAGGTTGGTTGGAGCCCCAACCGCGCCGTCAGCAGGGCCACTAGCCCGGGAAAGAAGATCGCCCCCAGGCCGAAGAAAATGTTGCCCAGGTTCAGGGCGGACGAGGGGTTCTCCGGGTAAAGGTCCGGGATGAGCGTGTTGGACGCGCTCATGGCGGAACAGCCTCCGAGACCCAGCACCGCGAGCAGTCCCGCCAGCGCGGCATAGCTCGGAGCGTACGCCATGCCCAGCAGAGCGGCAGCGCAGAACGAAAACCCTACGACCAGCACCGGCTTCTTGCCGAAGCGGTCGATGAGTGGTCCCGCTAGAAAAACCATGGGGATCTGCGGAAGATAGAGGAAACTGAAGAGAGTTCCACCGCGCGCGAGGTCGAAGCTCAAGCGCGTGCTCAGTTCGGGAAGGGTAGCGCCGAGGAAGGAGGTCATGACCCCGAAGGTGAACAGCCCTGCGCACGCCGTTGCCATCAGGTACTTCACTGCGGTGCGGCTCGAAGAATTCATGGGGGGTATCAAGCACCGGGGCCGCTGCGTAAGCAGTCGCCTCGGATAGCGGGATTATAAATCAGCTTCGCAGGCCCGAGGGGAAAAGAAATCCCTCGCTCCCTGTGGTGGGCCATCACGAGGACGACCGCGGCGTAGGCATTTCACTGCGCCCGCTGGCGAGCAGGCGAGCCCGCCGCGGCGGGCCGCTCCCGCAAATCGAGGAAACGGAGGGCTACCTGCTTGGAGCGCGGTCAACTCCCGCATGGGAAACAAAATCTTAGGCTCAAGCTGCCTGCAAAGGCCCGCCAGGAGCGCGTTCAAGTCGTGCCCCGGACACTCTGGCAGTTGACAGACCTTCGGATTGGGCTTTCAATGGAGGCGAAGTAGCGCGGCATCTACAGGAAAGGAAAGCCTATGCACCCTATTGATCGTATTCTCAAGCCCCAATCCATTGCCGTGGTCGGCGCGTCGCGCAAGGCCGGCTCGATTGGCCGCGAAATCCTGCACCAATTGATCGAGTACGATTTCCGGGGCAAGCTCTTTCCCGTGAACCCCAAGGCGGACTTCATCCACTCCATCAAGGCTTTTCCCACGGTTTCTTCCATCCCCGATCCCGTGGACTTGGCGATTATCGTCGTGCCGCGCGACGACGTGCTGGCCGTAGTGGACGATTGCGGAAAGAAGGGTGTGAAAGGGCTGGTCGTCATCACGGCGGGCTTTTCGGAGACAGGCGAAGAGGGAAGACGGGTGGAAGCGGAGCTCGGCGAGCGCGTGCGCCGCTATGGCATGTGCATGATCGGGCCGAACTGCATGGGGGTGATTAATACGGACCCGGCGGTGCGCATGGATGCCACCTTTGCCCCCACGCTCCCCCTGGCCGGGCGCATTGGGTTCATGTCGCAGAGCGGCGCGCTGGGGGTGGCCATCCTCAACCTCGCGCGCCAGCTCGATATCGGCTTCTCCTACTTCGTAGGCTTGGGCAACAAGACCGACGTCTCCGGCAACGACATGCTGCTCTACTGGGAAGACGACCCGCAGACGGATTTGATTCTGATGTATCTGGAGTCGTTCGGCCACCCGAAGCACTTCATGCAGATTGCGCGCCGCATCTCCAAGCGCAAGCCCGTCGTGGCCGTGAAGTCGGGGCGGACAGAAGCGGGCGCGCGCGCGGCAACGTCGCACACGGGAGCACTGGCCGCGAGTCAGGGATTGGACATCGCCATCGACGCTTTGCTCGAGCAGTCCGGGGTGATCCGGGTGGACACGGTGGAGGAATTGTTCGATCTGGCGCTGGTCTTCTCGAAGAACCCCTTGCCGCGGGGTAACCGCCTGGGCATCCTTACCAACGCGGGCGGCCCGGCCATCATGGCTACCGACGCTGCGATCAGCCTCGGCCTCTCGCTGGCGAAGCTGTCGGAGCGGACCTGTCGTGAGCTTCAGCGATTGCTACCGCCGGAAGCGAGCCTCCAGAACCCCGTGGACATGACCCCCAAATCCGACCGGAGCAAGTATGACGCCTGCGCGCGCGTGATGGTCGAAGACGACGGGATCGACATGCTCCTGGTGGTGTTCGTCCCGCCCATGATGATCAGCGCCATGGACATCGTCTCGGGGCTGGAAGAATTGCGCCGGAAGTTCCTGAAGCCCGTAGTGGGCGTGATGATGGCTCCGGAAGAATTCTTCCAGGAGCTGAATGAGAAGCACCCGGGCCACATGGCCCTCTATGTTTTTCCGGAATCTGCGGTGCGGGCGCTGGCAGCACTCGAGCGTTATCGGCTATGGCGGGAACGGCCTCTCGGAGAAGTCCGGCAATTCGACGTGCGGCGCGGCGCGGCGGAGGAGGTCCTCGACGAAGTGCGCCGTCAGGGACGCTGCCAGTTGACCGCCGAGGAGGCGTTGCGGCTCCTCGAGTGTTACGGCATCCCCACGGCCCGGTCCGTAGCTGTCGCGAGCCAGGATGAGCTGGCCGAGCAGGCAAGCCGCTTCCGGTATCCGGTGGTTCTGAAAGCACTCGCCGCGACGCTCGTGCACAAGACGGAGGTGGGCGGTGTCGCCCTCGACATCCGGACACCGCAGGAGCTGCTGGCCGCAGCACAGCGGATGACCCAAGCGCTGGCGGTCCATCCCACGGCCGCAGCGGGCGCCGGGAATTTAGGTTTCCTGGTGCAGGAATACGTGCGGGGCGGCCGGGAAGTAATTGTGGGGATGACGCACGACCCTAAGTTTGGGCCGCTGGTGATGTTCGGCCTGGGAGGCATCTATGTGGAGACGGTCAAGGACGTCGTTTTCCGTGTCCCCCCTCTCACGGACCTCGATGCCCAGGAGATGATCCGCCAGATTCGCGGCTACCGGCTTCTGGAAGGTGTGCGCGGCGAGCCTGCTGTGGACATGGCCGGACTGGCGGAGATGCTGGAACGATTCTCCCAGATGGTGGAGGAACTGCCTCAACTCGCGGAAGTCGAGATCAATCCCTTCCTGGTGTTCCCGGAGGCCGGGGACTTCCGCGCCGTGGACGCGCGCGTCCGCCTGGGCGAAGCCTCCTGAACCTGGGAAGCTGTGAAGCGCGTAGCGCAGACCCGTTTTTTGGGTCTGCGGTTCTTGTCTGGAGTGAAAAGCCACGGACCTCGAAAGCAGGTCTGCGCTACCCACTGCATGAGCCCATGCCGAGACCCAGGCCGGTGAGCTGGGACGCCCCGCTGCCCAATCCCAGCTCAACCGCTCTATGCTGGCGGTGAAATCTTTTTGGTTCCTCCGCAAAAAGCAGCCCTTCGCCCTCATACCTCTCGCAGGATTTCCAACAAGCGCACCATCGCCAGCGTGTCCTGCTTACAGTACGCCAGCAGGGCTTCACGTAATCTCTTCTTTTCTGCCTCATCAACTTGGCCGCGAATCATCCTGTCCCAAGCCAGACCTGCCTCGCTGCCCTCGGCAACTTCCATCCCCTCGTAAGACATGTCACGCACCAAAGCAGGCAAAACGCTCTTGAGAGAGAAAGAGCCCATGAAGGCTGGATGATAGACGTGGGCATGCATCACCGCGAGCAAGTCCCACAGTCTGCCTTGAATCCCGCTGATCGCATTCTCATGCTTCGGCAGCCACCTTGCCAGATCGCTCAGCCGCTGCGACTCAAAGGGCTTGCTGTACACAACGATGCTGCCCTTCCTCTCAAGAGTTTCGCAAAGAGTCCTGACGAATGCCGGTCGTGGGTCGTCGCCATTTTCGGCCAGGAAAGCGGAGTGCTCCAGTTCGGCACCGGGATTTGCCTGGATGTGCACTGACCATTGGAAAGGGATCTGGTCGTAAGGGCGCATGCCGACAAATCTCGGGAGCGCAGGGGCAAGGGTTTCGAAGTCCATGAAGTACAGGGGGTAGCCAAGGCCGGCGACCGCGTTTTTCAGTCCCTTCCCAAACCATGGCTTCCGAGTCTTTACACATTCCCAGGCCCGCTTCTGCCGCTCGGTGAGCGAGAAGTCTCGCGGGATTTGGCCGATCAACTCAATGCCCAGGCCTTTCAGCTTGTTCAATTTCGTAGGTGAGAGGGCAGGGAGATTTGTGATGTGGTCGTAGGGGAGAGATTGGTTGCAGATATCATAAAATTCGCACGGCACGGGGTTCGTGCATTGTCGCCCCGGCTCGATATCCGGCGGCGCGGCCTGCGCCAGCATCCTCCGCTGCTCGCGGATAAGTTCCCCCACATCCTTTTTCAGCGCCGAGGTTTCGTCGGTCAGGTCCTGAATACGGAATAACTTCTCCAGTTCATACTGCTGCCCATCGTAAACGTACTCGCGGTTAAGGTGCATCACGCAGGGAACCACGTTGAGGCCGCAACCCTCAAGAACGAGTCGCTGGATAGCCACGTCGTAGACATCGCGATCCTTGAGGTTAGCGGCTGACTTTACTTCGAACAACTGCCACTTACCCTTGGAGCTACGCTTCAGGATGTCAGTTCTAACCAGGACGTTGCCGTGCTGAAACGTAGCCTCGAACACTGCGGGAATCTGGTGATTCGCTACTGCCTGTTCGGTTTGCACGAGCGCTTTATTCAATCCCTCGTGCCCGGCCTCGATGAGAACTCCGCCGGGGAACATCTTCCGGGCCCACAAGCCTACCTCTTGGCCCTGGTCAAAAGCGGCCTGAGATTTCTCATCGAGTTCGCTTGCCAAGTCTGGCTCGTGGACCTGAAGGTACAGGCGCTTCGGGCAGTGAAGACCGGCCATGAACCTGGACTTGGAGAGATGCATACTGTCGCGCTAGACGCTCGTCATGTTAACTCTCTTTGACGATGTGCGCGAGCAGGTAGCACAGTCCGTCAATTGACGGACCGCGGCTTTTCCAAGAAGAGCCGCAGAGTGACCCGCCACGGTGGACGACTTTGATTTCAATTTCGAGGGGTCCAAGCAAACCGCGTTAAGGATGATCTGGGGTGAGCCGCGGGAGGTAAGGATTCGTTTTTCGCCTCGGCGAGCGAAGTGCCTCCAGGAACGTATCTGGTGCCCAAGCCAGGAAACTGGAACCGACCGCAACGGGAGTATAATCCCGACGCTCCATGTCGCCGACGTCGGGGAAGCCGGCGGCGCCCTTTGGGGTGGCACGTTGGGGTGATTCGTACTCCAAAGGCTTGCATCTCGATTCTCGCCGCCGTTATAATCCGTCCAATTACCGAGTTCTGCATAATTCGGTGGGCGATGAAACGTCTCACCTCGCCCTCTGTCCGTCAACTGACGGACAGAGGGTGGCCTCCCGCAGTGGCGGGACGGGCCAGGGGGGACGCAGGAACGGCGGACCACGGCGAGTTGTCGCCCCACTATGCAGCGCTCATTAGGACGTAGGTCGGTAGTGCACTCTCCGCCTGGACGTTAACACTCGGGGAGGAGCGTCGCGCCATGTCAGGCACACAAGCGGCCAAGCTATTGAGTGATCGCCTGCAAAACGCCCAGCCGGGCGAGGGGGTAGAGTTGTGGATCTACTCGGCGATTGCAAAAGACCCATGGGTGGCTCACAAGGTGAGCGATGCGACTCACGCCGAGCATCCGGGTACGGCCATTCAGATGGGGGAGGAACTCTACGAAGTGATGGTGGCGGAAGAAACTGCCGAGCCGGGTTACGTCGTCCGCTACGGTATGAAGAGATGGGATCCGCATCACGCGGTGCGGCAACTGGTCCGCTACACCCCCACGGCCCAGGCCCAGGCAGCCGCCAACTATCTTCATGAAGTCCGCACGCAGGCACTTCGCACACGCATCCTCTGGCTGTTTCCTCTGGCCGGCCTGGCGCCAGACCCTGTGCAACGCGATTGGGGGCAGAGGACGGCGCTCAACATGACCTGGATTTCGGCGGGTTCCGCCCTGATGGGCCTGGCGGTGGCCTTCACCCTTCGCCAGATCTTGGGCAGTTCTCCTGAGCAGCAGGCGGCTTTATATGTGATGTACTACATTGCTGTAGAATCTTTCCTGCGGCTCCTCTGGACTGTTACCACGCTGAAGCCGCATGGGTCACCGCTCTTGACGATTCCCTATCTCTTGTGGGAAGCCGTCGTGCGGCCTGAGAAGCGCGCGCAGAAGAAAGAAGCTTGGGTGAATTTCTCGTACGAGGGTGATGAGGTCATTCGTCGGCCCGGCACCGGCTGCCTGGTCATTCGTTCCATGTTGTTTGACGACCTGCTGGCCGGACCTCACGCGGTGCACTTTGAGGGCGCCGTTTACAGGCCGCTCCACTGGCATCAGGAAGGGAAGGGCGTGGTGCGGCGCTGGGTTTTTGAGCTGGAAAAAATCGAGGCTGACCCCGCCTCCGGCGGGGTGAAATACCGCGAGTACACCCAGCCACGCACGCCGGAACGGCAAAAGGCAGTTGAGGCCTTCACGCACAAGCTTGACGTCGCGCAGAGTTTTGCGCTTTTCTGGGGCATGTATCCGCGGCGAGACCAGGTTCGACTACAAATCTTGTACCAGTTTGCCGCAGCGAAGTTTACTGCCCGCACGAGCGGCATTTTCCTGGCCGTTGCGCTGCTGCAAATTTGGATGTCGACGCTGTTGCACACCACCATCTTTGCCCTGGCGGCTCCTGTCTATCTGATCCTTGAATCGCTTTACCGCCTCTATCAGTCCCAAGTCCACGGCGAGCCTGCGGGCTCTATCATCGGCTATGTCCTGCGGCTCCTGGTCCGCCCGCCGCGGTAGAGTTCATCCTGCCGTTGTTGAGGGTGGTGTGTAGCGACGGGCGCTAGGCACAAATCGCCTCTGTGCTACATGGACAGTGACCTAGATTCTTACCGCGAAAATGTGTGCAGCACGTCGCACACACTTTTTGCGTACCGGGTCTTTCAACTTTCGACTGTCGACTTTCGACTGGCTCAGGAGCGCGCAGAATTTCAAATACGTTTGGCTAGGCTTTACCGCGGGACTCGATTTGGCGGATTTTCAGATAGAGGCCGCTGATGGCGAGCACGATGGTGATAAGGGCGACGCCTAGGCCCTTGCGGCGGTAGTCGCGCTCGCGGAGCGCTGCGACACCGGCTTCATAAGCCTTCTTGGCGATTTCCACGCCTTGGTTGGTGAGTTTTCGGACCTCGCCGTCGCGGAAGGTGTGGACGTTAACGCGCGCTTTGATCAGGGCCTCGTTCGCGCTGGCCAGTTCCAACTTGGGGCTCGAGATTTCCATGCCCGAACGTTCCGCGGTATTCAGGATTTCCTCGGCGCGCGCGCGGAAGGTGTTGAGTTTAGCCAAATCTCCGGCTATCGCCTGCGCATTGGCGTAACCCTCATCCCCCGGCGCATGGCAGGTGACGCAGACCGACTTGGGGCCGACGCCCACCCATTCGTCAGTCGGCCTCACGACCTCATGGTTCGAATGGCACTCGACGCAGCCGGGTAGTCCGAGCTTGGCGAACGCCGCCTGGTGGGGGCTCTTGTCAAAGAGTTGCGCAAAGAAGACGTGGCACGTGCCGCAAACGTTCGCTACGGAGCTCACCCCAGGCGGAGTAGCGCCGTGGTTTCCATGGCAGGTGGTGCAGGTGGGCGCGGAGGTATCACCCTGGGTCAACATCTGGGCGTGGACACTTTTCTGATAGCGCGCCACCTGATCCGTAGGAATCTTGTAGCCCTTCATATAGGCGGAGTCAGCGTGGCAGCGCGCGCAGGTGGCGGCGACATTGGTGGAAAACACCGGCGCGCGCGTGTCCGAGGCGGCGAGGATGTCATGAACGCCGTGACAATCGACGCACGCAGCCACCTTGGTATCTCCCTGCTTCAGCCGCTTCCCGTGCACGCTGGTGAGGTATTGGCTCAACTGGTCGGCGCGCATCTTGGGATTGAAGTTGTGCATGTAAGCGATGTTGGAGTGACAGCGGGCGCAGAATTCGGGGACCTGGGTTTTCTTCGGGGCGCCGCGGAAGCCCTTGGCGGGGCTCATGGCACGCATCGATGCGTCATTGGGGTCGCCCCCGTGGCAGTCGGCACAACGCAAGCCTGCCTGGTGATGCACGTCGCCAGCGAACAGCTTGGCGGGTTCGCTTTGCTTGCCTTCCAGCGCCGCATGGCAATCGACGCAAGAATCCTTGGGGGGAACGGCGGCCCACGCGGAGGCCACCGCGCAGACCAGCACAAGCAAGGATGGAATCGGTTTTCGCATCGTCCGTCGGTGCAACCCTTGCGGCCCGCCGCCCGTAGGCCCCCCGGTGCGCCGCCATACATGCCAGGCTCTGGGCCGCAGGGCGGTCGCCTTGGGCCAACTCGTAGAGACGGCCCGGCGGGCCATCTCTACAGAAATCATCGCAATGCCAGGGCGGACAAAGCCACGATGTACCCGAGCGCAAAAACTCCAAGTCCTGTGAAGAAGCGTGTCGTGCGCCCGAAACCTACGTGACGGTCCAGGAAGGGCACAGCCACCCACACTGTTGCCGCCGCGCCGAATGCCAGCAGGCCGGCGAGCTCACCTTCCAGGAACACAACCTTAGCCGGCAGGTACTTCAGCGTTTGAAACATGAAGAGGAAGTACCATTCCGGGCGAATTCCGGCCGGCGCGGGGGCAAAGGGGTCGGCCTTGGTCGCCAACTCCCAGGGGAAGATGGCGGCGAGCGCGCCCAGCGCGCCCAGCGCGGCGTACCAACCGATGATATCGCGTAGCAAGAAATTGGGGAAGAAAGGCATGGCCCGCGCCGGCTCACGCCCTTCGGCAATGGCCCGTTCGACACCAGGAGGAACGCTCATCCCCAGCCGCTGCACCAATAACAAGTGCATGGCCAGCAGCAGCGTGGCCAAGCCCGGCAATACCGCCACATGGAAGCCGAAGAATCGGGTCAGCGTGGCTCCGGTTACCTCCTCGCCTCCCCGGAGGAAAATGAGGAGCCATTTCCCAAGACCCGGAATCGAGCCTGCCATCTCGGTGCCGACTTTGGTAGCAAAAAACGCCAGGGTGTTCCAGGGCAAAAGGTAGCCGCTGAAGCCGAAGCCCAGCAGGATAAAAAACAACAGCATGCCGCTGATCCAGGTGAGTTCGCGCGGCTTGCGGTAAGCCTTGAAGAAATAGACGCTGAACATGTGCACGAAGGCCGTAAAGATCATCAGGTTCGCCGACCAACTGTGGACGGACCGGATCAGCCAGCCGAAACGCACCTGCGCCATGATGTATTGCACGCTCTCGAAGGCGTCGTTGGGGGTGGGCCGGTAATAAAGCAGCAGGAGAATACCCGTCAGGACCTGGATGACGAACAGGAAAAGGGTCATGCCCCCGAAGTAGTACCAGAGGGTGTGGCGGTGCAAGGGGACGGTCTTGTGGCGGAGGAATTCCTCAACGGCGCCGGTGCCAAAGCGTTCATCGAGCCAGCTCAGGATGCGGCGATAAAGGTCGGCCATGGTCAAGCCTTGCGCGACACAACGATGTCTTCGCCCTGAACGTGGACCTCGTACATCTCCAGCGGGCGGGGTGGCGGCCCGCTGACGTTGCGTCCCTCGAGGTCGTAGAGGCCGTTGTGGCACGCACACCAGATCTCGTGCAGGTCTTCGCGATATTGCACCGTACAGTTCAGGTGGGTGCACACGGCGGAAAAGGCTCGGTATTCACCCTCCACGGTCCGTACCAGCAGGGCTGGCCTGGAACCGAACTTGAAAATCTTGCCGTTGTTGTTCTTGAGTTCGCCGACCTTGGCGGCGCTCACCGAGCGGCTGGTCGATTCGGCTACCGGCGGGGGCAGCATGTAGTCGATGGCCGGATAGAGGAAGGAAACGATCGACGCCACCACGCCGCTCCCGAGAAGCAGATTGATCCACCGACGGGCGGGCTGGGCAGGATCGCGTGGGTTCCGGTCGGAAGTTCCCATCCGAGTGTCTTCCTCGACAGCAGGTGCGTTCTTCCGTAGCGGCGGGTCTTTCCCGCCAGGAGGCAAAGCCGCGTCTGGGCCGCCAGTTGTGGCGGGACAAACGCGCCTCTCTCGCTTCGGCGGTCCTACGCCGCCGTTACAGCGCAATGCGGTTCTGACAGGCCTCCGAAACGGCCAGAAGATGAGTTGAGTGTCCGGCCAGTTACGCCTTCTTGCCTTTGGCAGGCGCCTTGTAGCCTTCGAGCGAGTGGTCGTGCGCCTTGTAATACTTGCCGGCGTCGTTCAGCTCCTTGGAGCCCATCTTTACGTGGCAGAAGGTGCAGGGCTTGCCTTCTTTCTTTTGGTACTCAGGCTTGGCGCTGGCTATCGTGAGCATGCAGCCACTAAAGACGGCGAGGACAATAATTGCCTTGAGATTCTTCATGGGGATCCTTCCTCCGTAGATCAAGTGGTGGAAACATCATTCGGCGCTTTCTGTAAAAACCCGTTTGTCGCGCCCTCCGGTCAAGTCAGCAACGGAATCTTAGTTCGTTTCCCCGAGTTCTTGCAAGATTTTTGGATGGGCTTCGTCCATTGCCAGGAGGCTGTGGCAGGCGTTGCAGTCCTGGGTGATCTCGCGGCTGTCCTTGGATTTGTGATTGCCGTCGTGGCAGCGGAAACAGCCGGGGAAATCGTAGTGGCCCAGATTGTTCGGATAAGTGCCCCAAGTGACATTCATCTCGGGAAAGATGTTCCCGTTATAAATTTCCAGCAGCGCCGCCGCTGCCTGCTCGATCTGGGTGCGCTGGCTATTGTAAATGGAAAAGTAATTCGAGCGGTAGTGCTCCCGCAGGGCCTCCTTTAACTGGGTTTGCGCGGCCAATTTGCTCGGATAATTGCGCTTCAACAAGTCGATCGCCACCTTGTGGACAAAGGGCAAGGAGGGGCTGATGCGACCCGCCGCCATGGCCCGGTTCACCACTTCCTCCGGCATGTCGTAGCGATGCGTGGGGCGGTTGTGGCAATCCATGCAATCCATCACGTGCCTCTCGCCGCGGGCGAGTTGAGCAGGTGTCGGCGGGCTGTCGGCCGAAACGAACTCGGTCACGGAGCCTTCCGGGTTCTCGTACCTCACCCAAGGGATGACCTGGCGCTTCTCGTCCGTAGCCAAATAAATTACCTTGCCCAAGTGCCGACCGTGAATGCCCACCAGTTTGCGGTTGCCGCTAACCCCGCCAATGTGCATTAACAGCACAGTTTTGGTAGAAGTGTTTTTTTCGTCGTCTGCGAACTTGGTCTTGATCACCAGTTTGTCGCCCGAAAACTTCTCGGGCCAGTGGCACTCCTCGCAGGTCTCGCGCGCCGGGCGAAGGTTGCGGACCGGCGTGGGGATCGGCCGCGGGTAGAGGTTGAATGTTACGGCCAGAACCTGGTAGCTGCCGGAAAGTTTCGAACGCACAAACCACGGCGCACCAGGCCCAATATGGCAGTTGACGCACGCCACGCGCGCATGGGGGGAACGCTGGTAGGCCGAGTACTCGGGCGCCATCACCTGGTGGCACGTTTGCCCGCAGAATTGCACCGTTTCCATGTAGACGGTCCCGCGGTAGCTGGCGAGGGCAAAGATCGGCACGTTAACCGCCGTCATCACCGCCACGAACAAAGTGGTCTGCCGCAGGCGCCGGTCTCGAAAGTCAACGGTCGGGTAGGTGGCAGGCAACAGCCCGAGGCGGCGTTGCCGGCGAAAATCGCGGTATACCCCCACGGGAATCAGGATCAGCCCCGTGACAAATATCCCTGGCAGAATGAGAAAAATCAGAATCCCGACATAAGGGTTAGGTCTATAGCCGAAGAGCTGAAAAGCGTACGTCGACAGAAGCGTGGCGGCGGAGGCGGTGGTTAGCACCACACCTGTACGGCTCGTGATGTTGTGACTAAGGTAGACGATGGGGCGAACGAATTGCCCCAGAGCTTCCAATAGCCTGCGAGCAGATTCTCGCAGGTTACCTGCGACGTAGGTTTGGTCTTCTTTAGCTGCCATGGCTTGTTCCTAATACACGTTCCGCATCGAACCTGCTTGGGATCGGGGCGCGCTCAGCCCTCCGAGGCCGGAACGCGGGCTTCGGCGTCCGGCCAAGGCGGCAGAATCGCAATAAGGATGCCAAGCACAAGGAACGGCAGCAACAGCAGCGCTCCCGAGGTGATCAGGCCTTCGAGACCCAGTAATTCCATCTTGTACACCGTGAGCCCGCGGAGGCTCTTGGAGAAGAGCTGTCCGCCGATCACTACGTTCCAGCGCGTGCTGAAGATGCCGATCTGGATCAGTATTCCCGCGCCAAAGTAAACCAGCCGGCGGAGTTCGTCGGGCACCTGCGCGATGCCGCGGCTCCGGAAGGCGGGACTGAGAAGGCCCAGCGCCACCAGGGGGAGCAAGGTGCCGATCAGCACTTGCAGAATCACCAGGCTCAGAAAAAGCCGGCTGGAAATCATCAGCGAAAGAATTTTGACGGATTCTTCCGCCTCGTACAGACGGTGAATAAAGTCGAGCATTTCCAGGGAAAAGTCCACGATGAGCGCGTAGAGAAGGAACGAAGCGAGCTTGTCCAGGCAAACCATATCGATGGCTTTCCAACGCAGCCAGCTCGTGAGCATATAGAGGAGCAGCACCATGCCAATGCCGGAAACAATGGCGGAAAAGAGAAACACAATCGGAATCAGCACGCTGCTCCACCAGGGATTGGCCTTGACCGAGCCAAAGATGAATCCCACATAGCCGTGCAGCAGGAATGCCGACGGGATGCCGATAATGGTGATGAGCCTTCCCGCCCCCTGGTCGAAGCGGAGCGCGCGCTCAGAGAGGTCCAGGGCGCCAAGTGTCAGGACGCGATGAACCAGACGACGAAGGCCTTTCTCACCGCGCGACCAGATGATCAGGTCTTTGCGATAGTCAAACCAGATCTCGAGCACCAGGACGACCATCAGGTACCAGGCGTAGACGAAACCGAACATCGCCATCGCCGAGTGCAGGTTCGGAGTGAGAAAGATTTCGAAGGCACGCTCCGGGTGGCCCAGATGCGCCAGAAGCGGCAGAGGGGCCACGATCAGGAACGCCAGAGCCGTCAACAGCGAGAGCCGGTAGGTGGGTTGCACCTCCTTGACGTTAAAGACCCGCTCCAGCGAGGCGAGGATGAACGCACCAGCCACGAGGCCCGTGACGTAGGGGTAAACGACGATTAGCAACCCCCATTGCAACTCGACCTCGTTCGGATAGATGTAGCCCGAGACCTGTTGAAGAACGGTCTGCAATTGTCGGGCAAGCGGTTCCACGGCTATCTCACCTCGCCGTCCAGATTGGCGTAGTAAACCTTCGGTTCGGTGTTGAGATGAGGTTTCAAGACTTGGATCTCATTGAAGCGCCGGAACCGAGCCAGGGGGCTGGTACGGAGATGGACTTCTCCAAAGATCCGCGCACCGGTGGGGCAAACCTCGACGCACGCGGGCCGCAGGCCCTTCGTCACGCGGTGGTAGCAGAAGGTGCACTTCGCCGCGGTGCGTGTCCTGGGGTCAAGGAATCGTGCGCCGTAGGGGCAAGCCTGGATGCAGTAACGGCAGCCGATACAGTAGTCCTTATCCACTAGGACCACGCCATCCGGCGTGGTGAACGTCGCCCCCACGGGACACACCTGCACACAGGGTGGGTTGGCGCAGTGATTGCAAAGCTTGGGCACAAAGAAAGTTCGCAGGATTCCCTGTTCGGTAATGGTAGCAGGGAAGCCATCAATTCCCCCGTTAGGGCTTTCCACAGCCGTTTCTCCGTTCGTTTTGATGATGTAGCGCTCGACCCAGGTGTAGAAATAGAAGGGCTCGCGTGGCACGTCGTTTTCCGTCTTGCAGGCCTCGGCGCAACGCCCGCAGCCGATACACTTGGCCACGTCGATCGCCATCCCATAGTAATGCTCGCCAGGCTGGTATGGGGGCGGCGCAGTCTCCCCGGCAGGGGTCGGCGCAACCTTGGCCACGAGAAGCAGGAACGGTGCCAGCCCGCCCTTTTTCAAGAAGGCCCGTCGATCGAGGGGCAACTTCGGCGGCTGCGACGGTGTGGGCTTCCGGGATTTGTCCGGCTGGCTCATCGCAGCTCCGGGTCGTGCGGATAGTGGCATTGCCAGCACATGTAACGCTCGCCATGCGACGCCAGGTCGATGCGCGGGATCTCTTTCGGACTCTTCGCGTCTTTGCCATGACATTCACCGCAAAAAGCGCGATCACGCGGCTTGGTGGGACGGCTGAGGCGCGGCGTGACCTTGTGCTCTTGGCTGGTTTCATGACAACGCGTGCAGGGCAGCAGCGCGTGGTGAGAGATAGCCTTAGTCCGAGCAATCTGACCGTGGCAGGCGCTGCACTCTCCGGGGACGACGGGTGGCTCCGGCGCGTGAGGGTTGTGGCAGGAGATGCAGGGCCTGACCGGATTGTGGGCGACGGGATCGACCTGCGGAAAACCCGTCGGCCGGGAAGGATCGTAACCGTGGCAGAGCGGGCAGTAGGCGCGCTTCCGAGGCGCGGGCGGTCTGTTCTCCATCGGCGCCTCCATATGCGCTGCCCCCGGGCCGTGGCAGGCTTCGCAAGCCACGGTTTGATGTCGCGCAACGCTGTGCATCTTCGCGATGTCCTCATGACAAGTGGCGCACGTCGTCCGGCCCACGTACTTGACGTTTCGAGATACAATCGAATCAATGGCAGCGGCGCGGTAGTGTCCGAGCCGACCGAACGTCTTGGGCACCAGGTAGTGCCGAGCGATCACGAGACCCAGCGTGAACAAAACGAAGAGAACTAAGAGTCGACTGATTTGCTGGGGCATGGAACTTACTCTGCCGGCGGGACGTGCGCCTCGGGCTTCACGTCACGGTGCTGGAATTGACCGAGGTTGCGTTCCCGCCTCGGGCTCTGGTGGAGGAGGCTGAAGCGGATAACATGCCCGGGCGACCCGCTCTTTGGGAACACCGCCGCTCCTCGGCACTTCAGGGCACCTCCCAACAGAGCAGTTCGCTTCGAGGGTGTGCGCCTGAGAGCGGCTCTGGCCCGGCGCCGCACCCTCGTCTCTCGTCGGCCACCTCCCATCGACAGGCCAATTCCCGAGGCGGAAAGGCAAGACAGCCTGCACAAGAAACTTAGAGCGCCCTCCCCTCCACGGTCGCTGGCCTCGGACAATTACTTCTTCTCTTCCTTCGCGGGAGCCTTGTAGCCTTCGAGCGAGTGGTTGTGCTCCTTGTAATATTTGCCTGCATCGATCAGTTCCTTGAACTTTCCGGGGGGATGGCAGAAGGTGCAAGCCTTACCTTCCTTCTTTGCATATTCTGCTTTGCCTATCCCCAGCGAAGCGGCAATGAAGAGAGCGAGTGATATTAGCAAAAATGACCGAATGAGCTTCATAAACTCAGGCCTCCTCGGGAATTGCGACCTCTCAATACGTGACTTCTTGTCCTGGGGGCCGCACGTCCCTTATTGTTGTAGCATTCCACGTTCCAGCGCCATTGGGCTGTCAAAATTTCGCACAGCCAGAGCATAGAGAAAGTTAGCAGTTCTTCACAATCCTGTAGTTGATTGGAAGCAAACCGCTTGCGCGAAATCCCTAACACTTTTGTGGGAAAAGACTCAATATGACTTGACCTGGCGCTGCGGGCGACTTCTTGTCCTTGCTACTCAGCTTCCCTACATCTTCTTGAGGACAAAGCAAGAGGTCATTCAACTCATTGGGTACTTCTTACACATCCGAGGTCAACTGCGATCACACAGCACTTTTCGCCACAAGGTCTGAGAGGAATATGCTGGGTAGGAAGGTATATTTTGTCAGCCGTGGAGGAGCCCCTGCGATGAAGAGTTCAGCTCGTGGATGTGCTTTTGATTGGGATTAGTCATAGGGGTGGTAGCGTCACCCAAGATCGTTCGCCAGCGCCGCCTCCAGGGCCTGTGCAAAATGGCGGGGTCGAGCAATTCCTCGATCTGTAGCGGCACTCGGCGCCTGCCCCGACTTGTCGGGGAGCGCCGGCTCTTGGCAGCGCGTCGGACCGGCGGCCATAGACCGCCGCTACAGCGAGTTGCTGGTTCACCGTGTGGTCGTCTGGTCTGGCAAGTCAGCGCGTGCTGGGCTGTCGCCGCTTTATTCGGAGAGGGCGATGACCTGTCGGAGATCACCTCTTGGCCGGCAGAAGGGCACTCAACCATTCAGGCTCCAGCTCCGTAGGTAGCTTTCCGTAGATTCCCCGGAAGGTTTGCTTGTTTTTCCGAATGACTGCCGCGTTGCTACTGTTTTCTAGAGATTTGTACGCCCCGCGGAACTTTTCCAGGCCATACTTCTCAATCAGGTATTTCACGACGGAGGCCGCCTCGGGATAGCTGATCTCGGGACGGCTTTCTTCCGGCCCGATGTCAGTGAGGGTAAATAATTCCTCCAGGGGTATAAATTTCCCCGCCTGGCGGTGCGCGACCACCGCTTGATCTATCCTCATTCCTGGCGCCCCGAGGAATTTCAGCGCGTCGGCTCCCATCAACTCCGAGACATAAACCGCAAAGCCCTCATTGAACATCGCGGGAGGGTCGCCAAGCTGTCCCGCCAGGATATGGGTCAATTCGTGGTAGGGGTCCAGCTTGGTCTGCTCGTTATAAATCTCGACAATATTCTGGCCGAAGGCCCAGCCGTCACCCATGTGGCCTGTCTCGCTCGTTTTGGTTTTGGCGTCCGGGAAAAGGACGAGGCGGACCGTCGGCGCGTTGCTGAGGCCGAGCATTGCGGAGATTTTGCGGAAGGCTGCTTCCCTCTGCTCCGCGATCGTGTCGATCTCTCGGGCGGCGAGCGAGGCAGGGAAGTAGTAGATGCCGAAGTGTCCGGCGTCACGTTTCGTGAAGCGCTGTGCGAGGTCGTAGTCGACCGCCATGTTTCTCCAGCCCAGAAAGTATTTCTTCTCGAAGAAGAAACTCGGGAAGTCGGTGATGCCGCCTTCCTTGACCTGGGGGAAGCCCCAGCGCACGCGCAGCCAGGCTTCCGGCGACAAGTGCAAGAATTCGTACTCCGCCTGGATTTCCTTTTCTTGCTGCGGCCACAGAAGAAACACGAACCTATCCTGCCACTTTCGCAGCCACAAGCCGGGGTCGGCTCGCAAATCCAGCCAGACCGTCACCGGTCGGTCGCTTTTGTTCTTCATGACTGCGGTGAAGCGATTCTTGCCCGGACGCGCCTCCCCCAGGTCGAGCTTCTGGATGGTGACGGTCTCTGTTTGAATCAGTTCTCTTTGCGCCGCGGCAAGCTCCGAAAGGTAGTCGCCGGAGGGAGTCTGGCTAAACCCGAGGGGAGGGCACGCGGAACACAGCAAGACCAACAACGGGGTCATTCGTAGGCTTAACGACATGAAGATTCCCTTTCGGGCTTTGGGTTTATACCCCTTGACGCGCCAACTTGGGAATGGTGAGCAGGCTATTGTGACCCGGCAAGTCAGCAGAGCTCGTGAGGTTACCTCCCTGCATTGACCTTTACTATTCCTTTTCTTTCTCGAGCTCTTCGGCGAAAAGGTGGTAGCCGGTGTTAGGAGGGAACAACTCCGCCAGCAACATCATGCGCTGGCGCAGTTGCGGGAGGGGGAGATGCTGAGGGCCCACGCGAATTTGCACGTCGTGCCAGAGGCCGTGGATGTACTCAGCCAGCGTACTCACGAAGGAGATGTCGCGATAGCGCTCGAAGCGGGCGCGAATCCGCCGCCCCGTGCGGCTCTCCAGGAGGGATTGCTTGGCCGCCAGAGCGTCCTCGTCGATCTCGCCGGGCACAGTCTGGCGAAGTTCTTCTTCCAGCAACTGCGTGTAGCGCTCCAGTTCCGACCCGGTGAGCCGCGTCCGAAGCAGTTCCGCCACACTGGCCAGAAACTCGAAGCCGGTATCGTGGGCGTCCAGCTCTCGGCAGGGGAGCACCAGGTTGATCTGTTCGGTCGTCTCCACCCAGGCTGCCGTGTGGGTCTCACCTTTAGGTTTGACACGGCAGATAACATCACCGGAATCTAAACACGCGATGTAGGGGACCACCAACACCCGGAGCTTTCCAATCCGCTCGGCGATGACGGCCGGAACGGCCTGGGAGGGCTCGCGCACCATGGTGCGCTCTTCCGCCGGCGTCAAGGTAACCGAGGAATGGAATTCCCAGCCGTGGGCAAGGTGGGAGACTGGGACGAAAGTGCCCCGGCTATACTCGGCAAGGGGAATGCCTTCTGGCGCTGGGATTTGCGGCGTGCTCAAAGTGCACCGTCCATCGACCGGCCGCCCGGGAAGGTTGCAGGGGGGCGCCACTGCGGCGCATCGGGACCTGTTCAAAAATCCCCCCGACCTTAACCCTCCACAGTCACATCATTCACCTCAAAGGGCTGTGACTTGCCATGTATTCTGAGGAATTTTAATCCGTCTGTCCAGCCCGGAATGGCGCAGGCGGGGGACAACTTGAATGTTGCCACGCGACGGCGAGATAAGAGCAGGTCCTAGGACTACTGACGGGATCAAGGTTTCGCAGGTGGTGACTGGGTTGCGTTCGCCTGGGTAGGAAGCGTCGCGCTGGCTGCTTCCATCCGCTTCATCGCTTCTCTCACCATGGTGGCCAGCGGGCCATCGGGTGCAGCGCGCAGGTAAGCCTGCAATTCCGCATAAGCCTTATCGTCGGCAGCTTCCTTGTGGTAGACGGTCGCGAGTTTGACATGCAGACTCGGAGGAGGTGCCGGGTTCAGAGAGCGCACCTTGAGAAATTCCTCCTCGGCCTTGGTGTATTGCCCCAGGCCGAAGTGGGCTTCCGCGAGGTGGTAGTAAAACTGCCACGCGCTGGGCGCCCGCCGCACTCCCTCCTTAAGAACCGTCTCGCTATCGGCGAATCTCTTTTCAGCGTTGTAGAGTCGTCCGAGCAGGGCGTAGGAGAGGAGGAAGTCATGGTCGCAGGAGATAGCCTTTCGGAGTGCGGCTTCTGCGGGAAGCTGCTGGTTTTGCGCCGCGAGCGCGGAACCCAGTTGTGCCTGAGCGCGCGCGTAGCAGGGATACATTTCGACCGCTTTCGCGAGATGGCGTTGCGCCTCGCGCAATTCGCCACTCTGGAGGCTGCGGACGCCCTTTTCATATTCCTTCCGAACTTTCCGCGAGGCCCCTCGGTCCGAGAGCGCCGGTAATTTTTCGCTGACTAGGTTTTTCCCTTCCGTGGCCTCGAGACGAACGTCGACGTGCGCCGTACCGGTACGATAGTTCACAGCCACGACTCCCTGGAAGGTCTGGAATCCGCGCGCGCTAACCGTGAGGCGGTAGGAGTCCCTTGGCAGGCCCGTAAAGCGGAACGAACCGGTGGAAGTGGCAGATTGTTCATCCACTCTCGCGCCGTCGAGTGACTCGAGTCGTAAAATGACGTCCGAGGAGATAACGAATCCCGCGTCCGTCGCGACCGAACCTTCCAGGGTGGCTGCGCCTCGCCTCAGCGCTATCGCCTCTTCTCTCGATCGTGTTGGAGACACTCCAGGCTCGCCGTCAAGTGAAGGCAGTCCGGGCTCGCGGGCAGGGAAGACTGCGTCCTGGCCCCACCCTGGCACCCCAGCAAGTGCACACAATGCCGCGGTAAGGAGGACCCTGAGGTACCTGGAAACCGAACGGCGTGAAGAATGCTGCTTCATCACCGCCTCAAACCTCCCGCAAATTGTCTGCTTCGTCCTATCTCAACCGATGGCCGAATCGTACGCCCCCCCTGGAACAAAATGTCAAGCTGTCCCTTAGCGTACTCCCCTCACGCCTTTCGTCAAACCCTGAAGACGTACGTTAAGGGTTCGCCGCGCGAGGAGCGGCATGAGCGTGCTCGGCAGATGTGCTGACCCGGACAGATCAACGGCTCACGCAAAGAGCCTCTTAGGGTTCCGGGTAACCGTAGAGCAAGGCATTCTGGACCCGCCCGACCCAAACGTTAAGAAGGCGGTTGGCAGGGAGTTCGGAGCCGAGCAAGGCGACTTTCAAGTAGTTGGTGGTCAGCGCGATACGGGCCCCGTCGGCGGTCTCATCGAGAGTGAGCGCGGAGACGCTTTGGCCGATTTGCGCGTTGAGAAATGCCCGGCGTTTTTCCGCAATGAGCGCGCGGATTTCCCGACTGCGTTCCCGGGCCACGCGTCCGTTCACTTGGTGGGGAGAATCCGCCGCGGGTGTTCCGGGTCGAGCTGAGTAGGGGAAAATGTGGAGATAGGTGAAAGGCCGGGAGTCGATGAAGCGTAGGCTCGCGGCATGTTCCTGGTCAGTCTCGCCGGGGAAGCCCACCATGACATCGGCACCGATGCCAGCATTAGGAACTTGCGCGTGAATCGCCAGGAGGCGATCGGCATACTGGGCGGCCCAGTAGCGTCGGTTCATCAAACGAAGCATACGGTCGCAGCCGCTTTGGAGTGGGACGTGGAAGTGCCGTGCCAGGCGCGGTTCTTGGGCGACGAGACGAATAAGGGCACCACCCACATCCATGGGTTCAATGGAGCTGATGCGAATGCGGCGGATGCTGGTCTCTTGGAGGATTCCCTCCAGCAGTCCTAGAAAGGTGATGCGCCGGCCGAGGTCGCGCCCGTAGCTCCCCAGGTTGATCCCAGAAAGAACGATTTCCTGGTAGCCGTCTTGCTCCAGGGCGCGGATCTGCTCAAGAGCTTTTTCGGGGGCCAGACTCCGACTGCGGCCCCGGACGTGGGGAATGACGCAGAAAGAGCAGCGAGCGTTGCAGCCGTCCTGGATCTTGAGCGTCGGCCGCGTCCGGTCGTCTGGAAAGACGGGAGCGAAATGGAATTCGTCAGAGATTTCACCGACCAGGACCGTCGGGGAGTCCGGAGTCCTGAGTGCGGTGTCGGAAGATGCCGAGTCATGCGTTGGTGAACTTACCGCGGGGCTGTCAGAGGCAACTCCCCGCATCTGTATCAGCGTAGGACGGTCGCCCGTACTTGATTCCGGACTCCGGACGCAGGACGCCAGACCGCCCTTGAGCAGTTCCGCGATGGTGTGCTTGTGTGAGTTGCCGACGACCCAGGCCACGCCTTCCAGTTGGACGATCTCCTCGGGAGCCCGCTGCGCATAGCATCCGGTAACCAGGATTCGGCACCTGGGGTTAAGGCGATGGATGCGGCGCACCAGTTGGCGTATCTCGGCGTCGGCTGTCGCGGTGACGGTGCAAGTATTCAGGAGCGCAACCTGGCTTTGCCGCAGGTCTGCAACCTCCTGGAGGCCCGCCTGGAGCAATTGCTTCTTGAGCGCCGCGCCATCCGCCTGGCTGGCCCGGCAACCGAAATTCAGAAGGTGGAACGTCGCCATGGAACACTAGAATTCTAGCTGAGCTGGACGGGAGTTCGCCAGCCCCGATCCGTCGGCACGAGACCGCCTCTGGGCCTGCGGGGCTCAGTCTCTTACCGACGGATCGGGGCCAGCCTGTCCGGTCTGTGGCGTCACGCCTGGGCGGACACTTCACCCGCGGGTTAACAAGCGGGGAGTGTGAGGATGGGGATCAGACCGGGAAAGATGCGGCCCGGCGTTGCTGAAAACACTCTCGACAGTACACCGGCCGTCCCTGAGTCGGCTTAAAGGGTACTGTCGTCTCCTTGCCGCACTGCGAACACACAGTGGTCGTCTGGGCTCGCGGATGGCCCTGGCCGCTCAGCATATGGCTGCGTTTCGCCTTGCAAGGTTTACACCGCTTCGGCTCGTTTTTGAACCCCTTATCAGCGAAAAAGAGTTGCTCACCGGAGGTGAAAACAAACTCCGCTCCGCAATCCATGCACTTGAGGACCCTATCCCGGTATTCCATGCGGTGCTCCCTCGGTTGAACAGGTCCTCGCCCGCTGGCCCGCTCGCTCCGGTGAGAAGCGGCGCGGCGTGACGCCGCCCCCCACCGTCAAGCTGTTTCCGCAAGGTTCAGTCGTGTTCGTGTCTGGCCTTCTTGCGAGCTCGTTTGCGAGCCAATGCTGCTTTGACCCTTTTCTTCTCCCCGGGTTTCAAGTAGAAGGAGTGTTTCTTGATCTCCTTGATGATGTCTTCTTGTTGAACCTTCCGCTTGAAGCGGCGCAGCGCGTTTTCTAAAGATTCTCCGTCCTGAAGCCTTACTTCAGCCAACCGATCAACACCCCCGTTTCAGTCTGAGATAGTGAACCCACAGCCTCTGCAGCGAGTGGTCGCATTCTCGCGCATCCTCCTGAAGTAAGTCAAGTCTAATTTCGAGCGGCTCTCTATGCGCCGCGAACACAAGATTCGGTGGCGGTGGGGTTGGGGGCGCACGGCAAGCGGCCTTGCGGTGGCGGACCGCACGGTCACCTCGGCATCGCCCCCTGGAAGGCGAGCAGCGGACGCATTGGGTCTCACTCACGCTTGTGGCTTGTTAACGAGGCACAAGCGGGGATTCTTGACCGCCTGGGCCCGTGGGGAGACAATGGCCGCACGCTCCTGCACAATTCATGTTGAGGGTTATGAGGCCTATCGGCTCGGGGCGGGTCAGGACAAGCACCAAGTGTTGAACTCGCTCAGGGTTGTGGTCCGAAGGTCGGACAGATTCAGCAACAGCTTCAGTAATAGCCTCGACAAACAACCCGGCAAGCCCTATGCTGCGCGTCGGCCGACTCCGAAGCTGAAGGCCTCATGCCAGGGACCAGGCCAGTGAAGGAGTGAAGTACCGGGTACGTCTGCAGCCCTCAGGCAGGGAACTCCCTGCACCGAGACTCCATGAATCTCAATCGTTCCGTTGATGAAGAAACTCTCGAGCGTTTCGGCTATCGGCAGGAATTAAAGCGGACGCTGGGGTACTTTTCGAGCTTCGCCCTGAGCTTTTCGGTCATATCCGTCACGACGGGTCTGTTCGCCAATTACGGGCACGGGCTGAGAACCGCCGGTCCGGCCTTCATCTGGACCTGGCTGATTGTGGGCGCCGGACAGTTTCTGGTGGCTCTGGTCTTCGCACGCCTGGCCGAAGCCATCCCGCTTTCGGGTTACGCCTACCAATGGACCCGCCAACTGGCTGGCCCCCGCCTTGCCTGGTGGGCTGGCTGGATGATGACCATCCAGTACCTGGCCGGCATGCCGGGCGTGTGCTACGCTCTCGCCACTTATCTGGTGCCATATCTTGGCATCGAGCCCTTGAACCGCAACGTGGTCCTGGTGACCGTAAGTGTGGTCGTGGCCATTGCGCTCATCAACCAGTATGGCGTGCGCTTGGCGAGCCTGGTGAACAACGTTTCTGTGGGAGCGGAGATCTTGGGAACAGTCCTGATCGGCTTTCTTCTGCTGGCCGTGGCGCTCTGGCGACGTACGAATTCCTTCGGTTTCCTTTTCACCCACCCCCATCAAACGTCCGGGCTCGGGTACCTCAGCGTGTTCGCCTTCTCTGCGCTGATGAGTGCCTGGACTCTTAACGGGTTTGAGAGCGCCGCCAATCTGGCCGAAGAGACCCGAAATCCTACGCGGCATGTGCCACGCGCTATCGTGTCGTCGGAAGTGTTGTCGGTCGTCGTAGGATTTCTTGTGCTTGCAGGTTTCACGCTCGCCATTTCGGACCTGCAAGCGGTGGCAAGCAACAACACGCCGTTGCTGGTTATTATCGGCGGGCATTTTCCACGCGTGGTGATGAATGCGACAATGGTCTTGGTCTTCGTGTCGATTTTCGCGTGCGCCCTCGCGAACATGACGGCGCTCACGCGCATGGTCTGGGCTATGGCGCGCGACGGGCAACTCCCGGCGTCCGCGTGGCTGTCCCAACTGAGTGCGCACCGCGTGCCTGCCAATGCCATCTGGACGGTCGCATTGATCTCGAGCCTCTTTGTTCTATGGGCCAAAATCGAGGTCGTGATCATCGGTATATCAGCGCTTGCAGGTTACCTTACGTATGCCCTCGTACTGGGGGCAACAATTTGGAACTCGAGAAGGCCATGGTCAGGGGAGCGAAGCGCGGCCTCGACTGCGCTGACGGCCCCCGACCCGAGTGCGCCGGGACAAGGCAACCCCGCTGCCCTACCCGGGGCAGGTCTCCCCCTGCGCTTACCCAAAGCCCTGAGTTTGTCTGCGCTGTTATGGGTTCTGATTCTGCTCGCTATGCTGAGCCTTCCGCGCTCGGCATGGACGAACTCCGTAGCGACGCTGGTAGCTGTGGGAGCAGGAGCCCTGGCGCACTGGTTTGCGCGGCATGGCCGCCAGCGCGCGTAGAGATTAGAAGTGTAATTCTGCAACGGCTGACTCGACGAATTGCGGTCCGATCTCGCGCTCGTCAATCACCGACCACCAGCGCTGGTCCTCGCGTGTACGAGCGCGGAGGGTCAGGAGCGCTCCGGCCACGTCTTCGCTGGTGAGCTTGAGGTCGCGTGGATGGTAGGGCAGGCCCAGGCGGTCCATCAGGTTGGTGATCCAGGGGGCGCGGTTTTGCTGCAGGCGGCTCATGAGGAAAATCCCCAGGCCCACAATCCACCCGTGGATGAACCCGCGGCCTGTGCGGTGCTCTACGTTGTAAAAAAAGAAGTGCTCCGAACCTTCCTCAGAGCGGAAATGCCCCGGCCCGCCTGGGCCGACGCAAATGTCTACGATCTCCAGTTCGCATTCCACCAGCGTGCGGATGCCTTCGTTCGTGACGTCGCGGATAGCCTCGACGTTAGCGGCAATCTTCTCCACCAGCGCGAGCGAGCGCTTTTCAATCGTGTCGTTGTATCCCAGCGGCTCCTTGCCGTGCTCCCAGGCCAGCTTCCAGTCGAAGCATGCGGTGTGGCAGGAAAGGATGTCGCCGACACCCGAAACGTTCAAACTCTTGGGTGCTGTCTTGATCAGCCTGTAATCAATCACCAGGCGATCGACTCGCGCCTCGCCTAGGTATTCAACCTTGCCCTTTTTGCGCAGGCCCGCATTGGGCGTTGCGAAGGCGTTGGTGGAAATGATGGTGGGAATCAACACCAATTTCGTCCCGCGCTTCCAAGCTACGTACTTGGCCACATCCACGGCCTGACCGCCGCCAATCCCGAACACCGCTTCCACGGGCGGCGCTGAATTCGCGAGCTGATCCACAACGTCGAAGTCCACCGACTCCACCAGGTGCACCTGCTGGGGCGGCTTGCCCAGCACCTCGCGCGTGATCGCCCAGGGCACGTCCATGCTCACGGCCAGATAGGAGTCGTAGTCGCGCGCCACGTTTTCGGCCGCGCCCTCTGCGTATTCAATGCGCGCATTGTCCAATGGCAGCATCCTAGCCTCCATTTAAGTTACTACGAGATTGCTTACCTTAGCGGTCAGTCTTCCTGGTTCGTGCGACTCTAACACATTTGGGGGCAGTTTAGTTACGAGCGAATTGTTCGGTAGTGACTCATTTTGATGTAGCGCCGCCCTTCCCCGGCCCGTTCCCGGCACGAGCCGGAGCGGGCAGGGCGGCACATGCCGGGCTAAAGCCCGGCGCTACAAAACCAAAATCCGTCACTACCAATTGTTCCAGGAAAACGGGTAACGCTTTCTTGTTTTGAGTGATGGTGATCGCTCCGTTTCTCTGTAACCAAGTGTCCACAGCGAGACGCCGTACCGTGTCCGCTTGGCGTGGGGTGTGAACCGCCCCGACCGAGCCCCGGACCGCTGTCTATGGAACCGGCCTGGAATCCACGCGGCATAATCGACCTGCACCAGGCGCCAGCCAGTCCACCCCCCGCACCTGCTCCTTGCCGCTGTAAGGAGAGATGCATCGCAACTCGCCGCCGCCTGCCAGTGCCACATCGAACCGAAACGATTCGGTCAGGCTCTTGTTTACCGCCATCAGATACGGCCGGTTCTGCTCGTCTCGAAACTCGCCCACCAGAAAATGTGCCGTCGCCGGATGCTCCACAATCTCCTGCTGCTCGGTATGCACCGCCTTCACCAGTCCGCTCTTCGACAACGGCTGCCCGTACTCCGGCGCGTCCGGCGCGTGGTAAACGCCCGTGCTCCGCAGTTTCGCCAGCGTCGGCGCCAGCACGTTCAGTTCGTAGTTGATGCGCTGCGTCATGCCCCACGTCGGCGTCTTGTTGCCGAACTGATCGATCGGCGCAAGCCGGAAGTTCGCGTCCGGGTACGCCAAATAAGTGAACAACTGAATCCCGCGGCCGCCGTAGGCGAGCGTGCTGTAGACCTGCAGGTGCAGGGTGGCGTCGGTCGGGTCCATGTAGTTGAAATGCGCGTTGGCGAGCACGCAGTTCCAGAAAGGGGTCCCGGTGTCGAGCGAAATACGGCGAATGATCTCCAGATTGTTATAGAACTGCGGCCGCATCCGGCCTTCCACCAGCGAATAATTGTCGTAGCTGAGAAACGGCTCATGCAGCACATCCACCACCATTCGCACATACGCCTCGTAGGAGGGCGCGCCGTGCTCCTCGGGCTTCACAATGTAGGGCAGGACGCTGACGTAGCCGATCTTCCCCGGCATCACCTCGTGCAGAATCTGCTTTACGTGCGCAATGCCCGGTATCTGTGAAGCGTTGGGCTCGTCGCATAGCAGGAAACCCAGAACCGCCGGGTCGGAGCCGCCTTCCTGAGCCAGGCTCGTCAGGTTCTTCCGGATCACCTCGTCCGGCGGCAGGTGGTTCCAGTCATATCCCTCGGCCCTTCGGTCGGTCACGAAACAGCGCAGGCCCGCCGCCTTCACATGCGGCACGTCGGCCAGTGGAGCGAATCCGGCGATGTTGAATCCCGCCTCGCGCATGGTGTCCAGCAGTCTCGCGTCGGTGGGTGCACCGCCCCACCCGATGATCGGGAATACGTCCGGTGAAACAATCGCCGGACGGTCCGGCCGGCCGTACCAGATCTCCGGATGCGCCGGCTGCGCTCGCACGTCGCACACCGTCAGCAAAGCCAGCAGACACTTCAGCATTCTCATCCTGACCTCTCTCCCTGAGTCATTCGGACTCCAGCGTCTCTGGCAGATCCGGCCCGGGCGTCCGACCCAGCCAGGTTTTCGGCCGCGCCCTCTCCGTACTCAATGCGCACATTGTTCGCTGGCGGCATGCCGGCCTCCCTGCAAGTTACTACGAGATTGCTTACCTTAGCGGTTAGTCTTCCTGGTTCGTGCCACTCTAACACATGCGGGGGCAGTTTAATTACGAGCGAGTTGTTCCAGGAAAACGGGTAACACTTTCTTGTCTTGAGTGGTGGTGATCACTCCGTAGCAGGGGCGTGCCGGCGCGAAGACCACTCGTGGTGGAAATGCATGCGCATTGTCGGCCCGTGCATTTCAGTTGTCAATTGGCGACAAGCCGCAGACCTAGAACAGGTCCGCGCTACTTCCTGACGGACGGCCTCTTCTGGAAACGCGCGAGGCCCGTACCGTCCCGCCATTGCGGGACGGGCCGGCCAATCCCGCAGGCGCGGGACGAACTTCGGTGAATTTCGATCTCCAGAATCTAACCCCCTGCTTGGCAACACGCGGGCCACGATGAAAGCCATTTAACTTCGGGATCGAGGTATAATGGCCGCGGGTTTCGCCGGAACTTGCCGAGGCTGCGCTTCGTCCTTCCCGGTATGTATCTGATTTACAGTTTGTTGGTGACTCTGGGCGTGATCCTGACTGCCCCTTACTGTTGGTGGCGATGGCGGGGGGAGAGAGGCGTCGCACGCTGGCGCGAGAGGTTCGGATTCCTGCCCGAATCATTCCAGCAGAGCGAGCGAGGAGCGGTCTGGGTTCACGCTGTCTCCCTGGGTGAGACGCTGGCGGTGGTCGGGCTGGTACGAGCGCTGCAAGAGTCCTTTCCGGAGCGGAAGATTTTCTTGAGTCACGTGACCCCAGCGGGCCGCAAGGCGGGGGAAGCCCGATTGCCCACGGTGGCAGGCCGGTTCTACTTGCCGCTGGATTGGCGTTGGGCGGTACGCGCTGCCTTCCAGCGAATTCAGCCGGCCCTGCTAATGATTGTGGAAACCGAGTTGTGGCCCCACCTGCTCCGCGCCGCCCAAGAATCGGGAGCGCGAGTCTTCGTGGTGAATGCGCGGCTTTCGAATCGTTCATTTCGACGTTATCGCCTCGCTCGCTCCTTCATGCGTCAAGTGCTCGCAAATGTGGACAAAATCTATGCTCAGACTGAAACCGACGCCGAACGCTTTCGGCAGCTTGGTGCGAGGCCTGAACGCCTGATGATGGCCGGAAACTTGAAATTTGACGCGCAGCCGCCTCAGTTGGGCGAACTGCCGCAGCGCCTCGAAAGGGGACTGCGCCGCGCAGAACGTGGCCCCGTCATGGTGGCTGCCAGCACGATGCCGGGAGAAGAATCCCTGGTGCTCGAAGCCTGGACCCAAGTCCGGGCCCGCCATCCCCGGGCGTTGCTGATTCTTGCTCCGCGTCACCCCCAGCGGTTCGAGGAGGTCGCGCAGATCCTGACCGCCGCGCGTCGCAGCTTTATTCGTCGCACAGCGCTCACAACTCATGACGACGCGGTTGCCCAGCAGCTTGCTGCGCCCGAGATTCTCTTACTCGATACCCTCGGCGAGCTAGCAGGAATTCTTGAGCTGGCGGAGGTGGTTTTCATGGGCGGTAGCTTGGTGCCCACGGGGGGCCACAACCTGCTCGAACCGGCATACTGGTCGAAACCCATCGTCTTCGGGCCTCATATGGAAAATTTTCAGGACATTGCTCAGCTCTTCTTGCAGGCGAAGGCGGCCGTTCAGGTCCAGGACACCAGCGAATTGGGCGACGTCACGCTCCAACTCTTCCGAGACAACTCGGCCCGCTCCCAACTGGGCGCGAGGGCCAAACAAGTCCTGGAGCGGGAATCCGGGGCGACGGGGCGCGCTCTGGATCAAATCCGGCAGTTGCTGATCGCCGGAGTTGCCCGCCGCGGCGGGTCGCCGCGGCGACAGAGGTGAGACGCGAGGCATGGCGAATCGCATCCTTCAGCCCTTGTCCGCAGGTTTTCGACTGGGAGTGGCGCTCCGCTCTGCGGCCTACCAGCGAGGTTGGTTCAAGACTCAACGCCTGGGACGTCCCGTGGTAAGCGTGGGAAACTTGACCTTAGGAGGATCGGGAAAGACTCCCCTGGTTGCCTTCATCGCTAAAACTCTATTGAAACGCGGGTGGAGGCCTGGCATTCTCACGCGAGGTTACGGTCGTCGCTGCGGGAGCGAGCTTGTCGCCCTCGAGCCTCGCCCTTGCCGGGTTGCGGATGCTCACCAAGTGGGCGATGAGCCGGCGCTCCTCGCCAAGTTACTGCCCGAGGTCCCTATCGTGGTTTGTGCTGACCGTTACCGCGCGGGGCGGCTGGCGGAGGAAACCTTCCACGTGGACGCGCACATCCTAGATGATGGGTTCCAGCACCTTGCCCTGGCGCGAGACCTGGATATCGTTGCGCTCGACGTCACCCAGGAGTTCTCGGATCGCGCGCTGCTGCCTGCGGGACGCTTGCGCGAGCCCTGTGCGGCCCTGGCAAGGGCTCACTTGGTGGTGCTGACGCGCGTTGACCTGCGTGGTCCGGAACCGCTGAAGCATCAGGTGGAGCGGCTTAACCCGCGCGCCAGGATCTTCCGCAGTGGGACGAAGCTTTGCGGGCTCGTAGATGTTGAAACCGGCCGGGTCTTGACTCCGGAGGTATTGCGTGGCGGGCCGGTGTTCGCCTTTTGTGGCCTTGGGAATCCTGGAGCATTCTTTGCGGACTTGCGCAGGTGGGGATTCACTGTCGTCGCTGAAAACGCATTTCCGGATCACTACGCATATACTGAGGCAGACCTTGAGCGCCTCAGCCGGCGGGCGCGCCAGGCAGGGGCAACCGCGCTGCTTACTACCGAGAAGGATGCCGTGAATTTTCCGTCGCTTTGGGAATCGGAGCCGCCCATCCTGGCCTGTGTCATCCAAGCGGAGATTGCCGAGGCCGAAGAATTCGAGCAAGCGTTGCAGGAGGGCCTGGAAGCTGCTCAGAAGGTGGGTTGATGGGTTTGTGTGAAAACTCGACTGGCCTGACGTAGCGGCCCCGTTCACGGGGGCACAGACCGACGTGGCGCCCGCCTTTAGGCGGGCACACACGGTTCAAAATCAAGCGCCGGCCCCGTCCCGCCTCCGCAGCGCGGGGCAGGAGGGCCGCCTCTACGAAAGGCGTGCCGCAGCACAGTTTTCGCACAGACTCTGATGGTGGGAGGACAACACTTGACGGACCCTCAAAAGATCATGGTCCGAGCCACCAACTGGATCGGAGACGCGGTGCTGTCCCTGCCGGCGCTCGCGGCGCTGCGCGCCTCCTTCCCGAAAGCGGAAATCGTCCTGGTCGCCAAACCTTGGGTGGGCGAACTGTACTGGTACCATCCCGCGGTGAGCCGGCAGATTGTTTACGATCCGGAGGGGCAACACCGGGGCGCGCGAGGCTTTTGGAGATTGGTTCAAAGTCTTCGTGCCGAGCGCTTCGATCTTGCCATCCTTCTGCAAAACGCCTTTCACGCGGCCTGGATGGCGTGGTGCGCGCGGATTCCCGTGCGCGTCGGCTACGCGCGTGATGGCCGCAGTGCGTTGGTCAGCGAGGCCATCGATGTTCCATCTCCCGCCGCCTATGGACACCAGGCCTACTATTATCTGCAACTCTTGTTTCGCGCCGGCTTGATTGAGAAGCCTGAGGCCGTCCGAGAAATCCGGCTGCATGTGGCGGCATCTGAAAGACAGTGGGCTACAAGAAAGTTGGCAGCACTGGGCCTGGGCGGGCCGCGGTTTCTGGTAGGGCTGAACCCTGGTGCGTCGTTCGGGCCGGCGAAGTGCTGGTTGCCGGAGCGTTACGCCGCTCTGGCCGACCGCCTGATTGGTGCGCTCGATGCCGATGTGCTAATCTTCGGCTCCCGCGCCGAGAGGCCGCTGGCGGAGACCATCGCCCGCTCGATGAAGCACACGCCAATCGTCGTCGCGGGGGAAACTACGCTCCGCCAACTGATGGCTTTGCTGGTGGAGTGCCGCCTGGTCGTGACCAACGATTCCGGCCCCATGCACTTGGCTGCGGCGCTCGGCCTGCCGCTGGTGGCCATCTTCGGTTCCACGAATGAGCGTGCCACCGGACCAGTGGGTTCTCGCGTGCGGATCATCAAACGCCCCGCGGCGTGCAGCCCGTGCGGGCTGCGGGAGTGCCCAATTGACTTTCGCTGCATGGAGAGTGTTTCGGTGGACGATGTGTATAGGTCCACCTTGGAGCTAATACACGGAACCAAATAGGCGATTGCGCATGTCGTCGAATTGATTGTGGATTTTAGATTTTGGATTTTGGATTAAGGGCCGTGCCGGGCCGCTGCTTCTCTTCAATCCAAAATCGGAAATCCAAAATCCGAAATGTATGAAAATCACCGCCCAAGACCGCGTTGCACTCCTCTCCATCATTGAGCGGTTTCCCCGCCAGCACGTTGTGTTGCTGGGAGACTTGGTGGCGGATGAGTACATCTACGGCGAAATCGCCCGAGTTTCTCGTGAGGCGCCTGTCCTGATCCTTAAACAGCGCGAAAAGCACGTTGTCCCCGGGGGCGGAGCGAATGCCGGCAACAACCTGATGGACCTGGGAGCGCGGGTGACGCTGGTCGGTGTGGTGGGCGACGACGAGTCGGGCGAAGCCCTCCTCCGTTATTTTCGCGAGAAGGGAATTTCCCTGCGCCGGGTGGTACGCCTGCGCGACCACCTGACTCCGACGAAATCGCGCATTCTCGGAGGTCTGACCCACTGGCAGCGCCAGCAGATTGTGCGCGTCGATCGAGAACCTGCCCAATCGCTGGCTCAGGAAGTTCGCAGGAAATTAACCTTGAGCGTGGTGCCCTTGTTGCGCGCTGCCTCCGCGCTGCTGGTGTCGGACTACGGATACGGCTCCACCAATGCTCGTGAGGCGGAAGTGCTGCGCCGGCGGATCGGCCGCCGGCCGCTCCCGATGACTTTAGATTCGCGGTACGACTTGCTCAGTTACCAGCATTTCACCGCCGCAACGCCGAATGAACCTGAGGTCGAGGCTGTGTTCAGGGAATCCATCGGCAACAATCTGGAACGGCTCCACCTGCTGGGCAGGAAGCTGCTGCGTCGCCAGGGGCTTCAGGCCTTACTGATTACCCGGGGGCGCGACGGGATGGTGCTGTTCGAGCCGCGCCGTGAGCCCTGCCACCTGCCGATTTTCGGTTCGGATCAAGCCGTGGACGTGACCGGCGCTGGGGACACGGTGATTGCGGCATTCACCCTGGCCTTGGGGGCAGGAGCAAGTCCCCTGCACGCCGCCATGCTGGCGAACTGCGCCAGCGGGCTAGTGGTCATGAAACGCGGCACCGCCACCGCCCCGCTGCGGGAAATCCGAGAGGCCATACGGAACGCATGAACGCCAAGATGGTCGCCCGTAAAGACGTCGCTGCGCTCGGCGACCGCTTACGCCGAGAAGGCCGGCGCATCGCCTTTGCCAACGGCTGCTTTGACTTGTTGCATGTGGGCCACGTCCGGTACCTCGAGGGTGCCCGGGGGCAAGGGGACGTTCTGGTGGTGGGCGTCAACAGCGATCGCGCCGTGGCGGCGCTCAAGGGCCTGAACAGGCCCGTGCTCTGTGCGGAGGGCCGCGCGGAACTCGTGGCGGCGCTCGAGTCGGTTGATTACGTGGTCATCTTCGATGACCTGACGGCGGAGGCGATCCTGCGCGATCTCCGCCCCGATGTGCATTGCAAGGGAACCGATTATTCGGAGGCAACGGTTCCGGAGCGAGCCGTGATGGAAAGTCTGGCCGGCGCGGTTCGCATCGTTGGGGATGCCAAGAGCCATTCGACGCGCGCGTTGCTGACGGAAATCGTCAGACGGTTTCGACGGGGTTGAGGTTCGACCGCCGACCGGTCACGCGGCGATGCGCTGTGGCGGGTGTCCGGGATGTCAGATCCTCGGCAGCGATTTCTGGTGATTCGCCTCAGTTCTATCGGCGACATCGTGCACGCGCTGCCCGCTGTGGCAGCCCTGGGCCGCACTTACCCGCAGGCAGAGATCCACTGGGCGGTGGAGAGGCGATACGCCGGATTGCTGGCGGGAAACCCTTATGTCCACCGCGCCCTGAAGCTGGATACGCTCGGCTGGCGCGGGAAGATGGCTCACGCTGCGACCCTGGAGGAAGCGGTGCGAGGGATCCTGGCGCTGCGTGCGGTCAGCTACGATGCCGCTATCGACTTTCAGGGTCTATGGAAATCTGCTGCCCTCGGCTGGCTCAGCCGTTCCCGGGAACGGTTGGGCTTTGCAGAGTACTGGCTGCGCGAACCAGGCGCCGCGGTGTTTTATACGGACCGCGTTTCCGCGGGCGAGCGGAAGCACATGATCGAGATGAATCTCGCCTTGGTGGAACGCCTGGGAGCCCGCGCGGAACGCTGGGAATTCCCGTTGCCCCGCACTCCGGAAGACGACCGCGACGTGGAGTGCCGGCTGGCTGGCCTGGAGGCGCGGGATTTTGTCATCGTCAATCCGGGCGGAGGATGGAAGGCGAAGTGTTGGGCGCCAGAGAATTATGCGGAACTCCTGCAGCGTCTGGCGCGCAAGCTTTCCTGGAAAATTCTGTTGACGGGGTCGCCGGAAGAAGCGAAGGTGATTGCGGAAATTCTCAATCGCGCAGGAGTCCTGCAGGCCTCTTACTTTCCCTCCACGCTCGTGCAATTCATTGCGCTGGCGCGGCGGGCGAAGCTTTGCGTGGGAGGCGACACGGGCCCGGTGCATCTGGCCGCAGCCGTGGGCACGCCCATTGTGGCCATCCACGGGCCGACGGACCCGGCGCGCAATGGACCTTTCTCCGCAGCGGACATCGCGCTTTCCAACCGCGGCCCCATCAACTATACGCGACGAGCGGCGAGCCCTGCCTATCTCCCGGGCGTCTCCGTCGAGGCGGTGGACGCGGCCATTGGCCAACGCTTGGCGAGGGCCGTCCCAACTGGCGCGCCGCACGGTCCAAGCCAGGTGCCCGGAAATAGTTGGAATGGCCCGAGGGCGCATGGATAAACCCCGATCCCGGAGCGGGAACCTCAGTAGGGGCCTCAGACCTGGCGTCTCTACAGAGATCCCAGCATGTCACGCAGAGCAAGTTCAACGTCGGGATCGGGGTAAAGAGTATGGGGCGTGGGCTGCGCGGTGGCGCGTGCCGCTCGGGTTCGTTCTGGGCGGCGCATACCTGGTCTTCTGCCAGCCAAGCTTTTCGCTGCTGGTGGCGGGAGGCGCGCTGGCCCTGGCGGGACTGTTGCTGCGAGCCTGGTCGGCGGGCTACCTCGTGAAGAACCAAACGCTCGCCACGCGCGGCCCGTACGCCTTAACGCGCAACCCTCTTTACCTGGGAAGCGCGCTGATGGGCTGGGGATTTGCTCTGGCCGGCGGCTCCTGGGGCCTGGGAGCCGCCTTTCTGGCCTACTTCCTCGCGGTGTACTGGCCGGTGATGCGCCGCGAAGCGCAGTTCCTGAGAGGCCAATTCGGCGAAGCCTACGACCGCTATGCGGAAGCTGTTCCCCTATTCTTCCCCAAGGTCCGGAGGGCTGCGGCTGGCAGTGAGCGCTTCCGGTGGGAACGTTATCGAAAGAACCGCGAGTACGAGGCGGCCCTTGGCTGCCTGGTGGGCATGGTTTTTCTGACATTGAAAATCTGGTTGCGGTAGTATCCTGTCCCACTCAATTGTTCACAATGACGAATGCCGACCGGACCCCCTCACCGGTCCGTCAGTTGACGGACAGAGGGGCGGGGGGTGAGGGAGTCGGATCAACATCTTCGCTGTCACACATTACGTGGGACAGGAAACTAGACGGCAAGCGGGTTGCCTTTCGAGACCGCTTCGCGTCTAATAGGTTTGTATGAAGGTTCCAGCCTCCCGGGCCGTCGCCAGCCCGCTCGTCGCCCTTGCCCTGGCCAGTTTGGGCGTTGGGCATGCGCAAGAAACCGCCCAACGCTTCGAGCCGGGAGAGGCTCTGACGTACGACGTCACGTGGTCGATCTTTCCTGCCGGAGAGGTCACCGCTACGCTCCGGAGCGTCGCGGGTGGCGCGAAGGACGCTTACGAGGTCTCGACTACAGCTCGCTCGCAGGGTTTCGTTTCGCTCCTCTTCGATGTTCGGAACGAGTTTCACTCGCTGTTTGATCCTCAAACTCTGTGCTCCCAGAAGATAGTAAAGAAGATCAACGAGGGGCGACGACACAAAGACACGTCGATTGTTTTTGATGGCGCGCGTAAACTGGCCATCCTCGACGAACGCGACCTCAGCCACGCCAACGCTCCGCCCAAGCACGCCGAGAACGAAATCCCGAGCTGCGTACAGGACGTTGTGACAGCCTTCTATTTTCTACGCCGGCAGAACTTCCAGGTCGGGCAGGCAATCCGCTTGCCCATTAACGACGGCTCCAAGACGTACGACGTCAGCGTAGAAGTGCAGGCGCGCGAGCGGATTCAGACGCCGCTTGGGACTCGCGACGCGTTTCGAGTGGAGCCGAAAGTTTTCAGTGGCTTGTTCAAGAGGAAAGGTCGGATATTGATCTGGTTCAGCGATGACGAGCAGCACCTTCCGCTGCGCATCAAAGCCATGGTTTGGGCCGGGTCTATCACCGGCACCTTGAAATCGGTCAGCCGCACACCAGCCGCTTCTCCCGCCGAGGAACGCTAAGCCCCGATCACAAAACGGGTAGCGCAGAGTTCGGCTTTTTCGAACTCTGCGGTTCTTTCGATGTCTACGTCACCCCGCTCCGGCGCCGATGTACTACGGAATACAATTTGTAGTACAATGCTGAGCATGAAAGCGAGTGTGCAAGCTCGACTGGACCGCCGGTCCCAAGTCGCTCTGGAGCGGCTGGTGCACCGTCTGGGCTGGAGTCCGTCGCGCGTGGTGCGCGAGGGCGTCCATTTGCTCGCCGCGTGTTATGGCGTTCCTTCGGGGAAACGAGTCATCGGCGTGGGGCGATTTGCCTCGGGCGTTTCCGACCTGGGTTCTAACAAGAAGCACTTACGAGGGTTCGGCCGGTGAAGCCCGTGCTCATGGACACCGGGGTGATTGTGGCGCTTCTGGACCGAAGCGAGACGCGGCACGCCCGCTGCGTAAGCGTGATGGAAGGCCTGGAACGGCCGCTGGTCACCTGCGAGGCGGTGATTGCCGAAAGCTGCTACCTGTTGCGCGGGCTTCCTGGAGCGGCCGAGACGATCCTTGAGAACGTCGAGGGCGGAGTCTTTCAGATCCCGTTTCAGCTTTCCCGGTCCGCGGCGCCCGTGCGAAGCATCATGCGCAAGTATCGCGATCTGCGCACGGACTTTGCCGATGCGTGCCTGATTCACCTTGCGGACGAGCTGAATACGGGAGACATTCTTACACTGGATAGAGACTTTGAATCGTATCGCTGGCGCAGGAATCGCTGTTTCAATTTCCTCGTGGCACTGGACTGAAGGAGCTGGGAGCGCGGAGTTTGTGCGTTTCAAACTCTGCCGTTCTTTTTGACGAAAGAACAGGCCGCAGGGTTTCTGGACAGCGAAACTGTGCGCTACCCGCGGCTCGCCATCCTGCCAAGCGGGACCGTCCCCGCTTCAGCGCCAACCCGATCCTAGAACCCCGGACCTATCCAATGGAAGGAATCATCATCAAATGGTAAACAGTGTCTAGACTGGTTGTCGCACCTCAGGGGCTCACCCCAGTCGAAGGGCGTCGACTTCGGGATCGGGGTCAAGGTAGCTCCGCAGCGCCCCGCGCTTCAAACCATCTTGTATTTTTCGGCCAAGATGCGTTGGAACCTCGGTTGGTAGATCAAGTCGTAGGTATTCCCCTTGTCGGGGAAAAGGTTTAGAGCGAAGCGGCGGGTTTGGGCGACGAGTTCCGCAGCCTCCTCGACGGGAATGTCGGACTGGCGGAGGACGTTCATTACCAGGTCGACGACCAACTGGAGACGCCGGACCTTGCGGCTCTCTTCAAGGACTTCCGCCTCGGTGGCCATCGCTCCACCCTCCGAACCCCGAGATGGATACAATTCACCCCGCCAGATAAAATCTAGTATAAGGTATAAACGACGCTGGCAGTGGCCAATTCAACAGTTCGACTTTGCGCTTGCCAGCTTTGCGCGGTAGGGGAGGGTTCCGCCCTCCCGCGGGCGGGCGGAGCCCGCCCCTACCAAACACACCGCAAGGACCATGCCAACTGAGGTCACAGACGCTCATCGCGGGGCAGGCGCCGGGCGCTGGTGGCGGGCCCGAGAGGTGATTCACGAGTCCCTCGTGAGTTTCTTCCGGGAGAACTCGCTGATGGTTTCTGCCTCCATCGCCTACCACGGGCTGCTGGCCGTTTTCCCCTTTATGCTGCTCCTCCTGGGATTGAGCGGGATTTACATCCGCCGCTTCGAACTTGCAGGCCGCCTGGCTTTATTGATGGAGCGCTATGTGCCCGTCAAGGCGGGTTTCCTTATGCAGAACCTGGTGGGCATTTCGCGGGCTTACGGCAGGATTGGCCTCGTTTCCTTCGTGCTCCTGCTCTGGAGCTCTTCCGGGGTGTTTCTTCCTCTTGAAATGGCCCTGAACCGCGCCTGGGAGGTGGAGCAGGAGCGAAGCTGGTGGCGGCGCCGGCTCCTGGCATTGGAAATGGCCGTGATCGTGGGTTTTCTCGTCGTGTTCTCTACGATCCTGGTGGGCGTGAATGTGTATATCCACGAGAGGTTGAGGCATTGGGTGCCGCGCCCTGCCTTTCCCCTGGCCGAATTGGGCTATGACCTCCTGATGATCGCGACGACCTTCGGGGTGACGTTAGGCATGTTTGTCGTCCTGTTTGAGCGTCTTCCCAATCGTTCCATGCGCTTGCGTCACGTCTTCCCCAGCGCGCTGCTCACGGCGCTTTTCTGGGAGGCGGCGCGCTCGATGTTTACCCTCTTGCTCCGCTTTTTCAACTATCGCCAGGTCTACGGGTCGATTGGCGTCATCGTGGCGTTGATGACCTGGGTGTATATCTCCTCCGCCGTGACGCTTTTCGGCGCCCAAGTGTCGCGCGCGCTCTATCGGACGTTCAGAGTCACGGCGCCGCCGGGTGCTGCGCGGGCCACCCCCGTGGTCGGATCCGCCGCCAACGCACCGTAGCAGCGGACAGCCAGTGCCGTTCCAACTCATTGGGGCTATCAATTGGTTGGTTCTGCCGCCGCCGCGCGACCGGCTGGCCCAAAGTAAGTGGTCACGAATAGTTGGAACGGCACCAGCGATCTACCCGTCACTTCCACTTTCACCGCGCCGTTGAGGTCTGTCCGGAAGACCTGCGCTCCGGCGGCGCGGAGGTTCTCGAGGACCTCCGGGTTGGGGAGATTCCCAAGGCCACCGTACTCCGCGCTAACCAAGGCCACGCGGGGCCTGACCCGGGCAAGGAATTCCGCGCTGGAAGATGCCTTCGAGCCGTGGTGGGCGACTTTCAAAACTTGACCTTCCAAAGGCACGCTTGAGGCCATCAATGCTTGTTCCACCTGCCGGCTGATGTCTCCGGGCAGCAGAACACTCGCCGGCCCGTAGCTGATCCGCACAACCAACGAGTCATCATTCGAGGGAACGGACGACGGTTGATGGCCAAGCGGAGGCCAGAGAATCCGGATGGCTGCTCCCCCCCGAGCTATCAGGTCACCTGCTGCCAACTTCCGCATGGGGATTCCCCGCCGCCTCACCTGATCCAGCAGCGCCAGGTATTCGGGAGTAGCAGCATCCTCCCCATGCCAGAACTCTCCAATCCGGAAGTTCCTGACCACTGCGGGGAGGCCGCCGAGATGATCTTCGTGGGCGTGGGAGAGCACGACAATGTCAATCTTCTGGAGGCCGCGCGACCACAAGTACGGGGAGACGATATCCTCGCCGGGGTCCCACCGGCGCCCCTGAAAAGCGCCTTCGCGAGTTGAGCGGAGGTGGCTGCCTCCCGCGTCCACTAACATTGTTGTCCGGTCGGGAAGCACCAGAAAGAGCGCGTCTCCCCGGCCACAATCGAGAGCAGTCACTTCCAGCTTACGCTCGGGCAGCCGAGGCGCAAACGGGTGAAATGAAATCAGGGTAATGAAAATGCCGGCCCCCGCCATAGCAGCCCAGAAAGTCCGGCGTAGTCGGCCCAGCGCGCAGGCTGCGAGAACCACCGAGACGGCAAAGCCCCAGGCGACGCAAAGCGGAGGTTCGGGCACACGATACGAAAGCCACGCGGGCAAGCCCGGCAGGTCGGTCAAGCGGAAGAGCCCGGCCATGACCAGCGCCAGGACTTTGGCGAGCCAGGCGGCGACCCCGGGCCAGACCGCGCCTAGAACCACCGTGGGAATTGCCAGCGCCAAAAGCAAGGTCATTACTGGGATGGCCAGCGCATTCAGGGCAATGCCCGCAAACGTGACGCGATGGAAAGTTTCGGCCATCGGCAGCAGCAAGCCGAGTTGAAGGATGGCTGAGAACACCAACATATTCGCTGCCCATAAAACGACGCTTAAGGGCCCCGTGCACAGGGCGGGGGCCCAGGAGGGATGCCGTTCAAGAAAGCGGAGTCGCGCCCTGAGCCAGGCGATCAAGGCCCGCAGGTCCAGGCGGAATTGCGCCTGCCCGGGAGTGAGATAGTCGTCGAGATTGGTGTTCCCCAAGTCTCCTAAGGCGCGGCGGTAAGGTTCGGTGCTGCGTTTGAGAATGGGCGCCACCAGCCCGGCAATCAGCAGCGCCGCCGAAAAGGAGAGTTGGAAGCCCGACTCAAACAGCCATGCCGGCCGATGCAGCAACAGGATGAGCGCCGCAAACCCGATGGAATTCAGCGCGGAGCGATCGCGATAGAGGAGACGCGCCAGCAGGTAAACCGAAATCATGATGGTCGCTCTCAGCGTGGGCGCGCGCTGCTCCACCAGCGAGGCGTAGACCAGCAGGAATATCAGCACGAGAGCGGACCTTAGAGATTCGCTCAGAGGAATGAAACGAAGAAAGAACGTCGCCACCAGGGCCAGGAGCCCCACGTGCAGCCCCGCAATAACCAGGAGATGATAGAGCCCGGTCTTACGAAAACTCTCGATCGTCTCGGCATCCAGGGACGAGCGGTCACCCCACAGCACGGCCTTGAGAACGGCGCCATAACGCCCCTGCGCCGACCAAGGAGGATACAGGCCGTCGATACTTTCCAGCAGCCGGCGACGTGTTCGTTCGAGGATCACGGCGAGCCTCGCAGAGCTTGAACCCGGCAGCTTCTCGATGAGCGAGGGGTCCTTGATGGTCCCCACCCAATAGAGGTCTTCGATGGATTCCATCCAATGACGAAAGTCGAAGCTGCCGGGGTTCTGGTAACTCCGCGGCTTGCGCAAGCGAACCACGGCGCGAAAGGCATCGCCATACTGGAGATGCAATGCATCGGCGGCGGCGGAGGCCTCGAGGTCCTCCGAAGCCTGTACGCGCAGGCGAGCCTTTCCGGTTACGTTGTGATCTTGGCCGCGGATTTCGGCGCGATGTATGTCCGCATCAAATTGCAGGCCGTAGGGAGTGCGCAAGGGGATGGAGACTATACTTCCTTCCAGGCGGAAAGGATCATTCAGCTCTACCCCTAAAGCTTCCAAGCGGCTGACGTGGTTCAGGGGAAAGCGGAATTCGTAAAGACGGCTCGCCGTTGCCCCCGCAGCGACGAAGCCGGCCAACGCGAATAGGAAGGAAGTCCGCCGCCATCCGACGCGCAGGAGGAGCAAACCCGCCAGCAGGCACAAGCCTGCCGAGGCAAGCAGGAGGGGGATGCCGATCCCTCGGGCGTGTTCAGGGCGGGCGAGAAAAATCCCCAGCGCAAAACTGGCCGCCAGGGCGGCTAGCGGACTCTTCATCGGCGCACGAGGTCGCTTCGGGCGAGCCTCGCGAGGGACTCGATGTGGTAAGTCTGGGGGAAAAAGTCGAAGAGTTCAATGGAATTCGACTGCTCGCCTTAGTGTGTGGATAATAATCCGTGCCTGTATCTTGACGCCTATCTTCTCGCCGGAGGACAAAATCATGTGGTCGCTATTCTTACTTCTCAAACCAATTCGCAGATTCAGCGTGACCCTTATCCTAGTCGTCGTGTGTGTTGGTGCCGTGTCCTGTGCACCAAAGAGAGCGGAGAAGGCTCCGGGCTCTCCCAGGGTTGAGGAATACGCAACCATGGAGAGCATCACGAACGGCGTGCCGGTTTGGTCCTTCAGCAATCTGGCTTACCTCTACGGCGTGAGTCCCGATTTCATGCCCGGGGTGGTGATGCAGGAAGGCAACCGGCATCCGCGGGTGAAGATCCGGCCCAAGAAGTCGTGGGAGATCAAGTCCAACTATGCCGGGGCCGAGAGCGAAATGACGCGCCGGAACGCCTACAACGACAGCCAGCCGATGCTACCCATTCACCTGATTGACGGCGACCCGAACACCGCTTGGGCAAACTTCGAGATGACGGCGGCCAAGGCCCGTGCGGAATGGATTCGCATTGACCTGCCGATGGAGGCCGAGATCGCTTCTGTGGCGTTGGTTACCGCTGACTATCACAACCCCCATTATGGGAATTACGGGAAGGCGTTGCCGAGGGAGTTGGAGGTGAAGACGAGCCGCGACGCGTTGAACTGGGAGACGGTGTACAGCAACAAGCAGGTGGCGCAGGATCAACGCCTGGTCGAGATCAAATTCAAGCCGCGGCCTGCCAAGCAGGTCTGGATCATAGGGAACGATTTCCCGAAGCTGACCGCACGGGGCGGTTTTGGCATTCGATATCTGTTCTCGATTGGGGAAGTGGAGGTGCGGGACCCGGCAGGCGCAAACTTGGCGCTGGTCTCGCGGGGCGGCAGCGTAACGGTTTCCTCGACCTCGTACGTGCAACTCAACGACCGCTTCACACAGGATGCATTGTGGAATTCGCTCAATTACGACCTGGGAAACAAATGGGTCCGAATCGGTGGGGACAACGGGTCGTTCATGTGGCACTACGTCGAGCATGAGAAAGGGAAACTGGAAATCGACCCGGTGGGCGACCAGTCGGTCACGGAATTGGTGCAGCACGGGATCAACGTCATCTTAACCTTGGATTTCAAGGGGAACTGGATTTACGAGCAGCCGCCCCGGAAGACCAACTGGCTCGAGGCACGTTTCCGGGAGATCAACGACGCATACACTGATCCTGTGCTCGCAGCCGACGCGAACTCGGAGATGTACCAGGCATATCTCCGGTACATTGAATATATGGTTGGTCACTTCAAGGATCGAATCGCTTATTTTGAGCTGGGGAATGAATGGAACGGCTGGTTTGGGGCGGAGCACTATGTGCCAGGGTTCTTTGAACCCACCTACAAGATCGTCAAACAGGTTTGGCCTGACGCCAAGGTGATGCTGGGAAGCCCGGGCGAGTTCGATCGGAACGGCATCCTGGATTGTCTTGGGCGCCAGAGGGAATACGGGATCAGAGGTGGCAAGCTGCTGCTGAACACTGGTGACGCAGTGCGGCCAGGAGTCGTGATGCGTGGGGATATCGAAGTCAAAGACGTAAGGGTGAGCGTCGAGGCGCAAAACAAGGGGCGATCGGGGATTCTCCTCCGCTATAAGGATCCGTACAACTATCTCGTGGCCTTGTATGCGGCCCCCGACCACTCAATTATGTTCTACGAGGTTGCCGGTGAGGACAAGCTCTGGGGTCCGCACTGGGGTAAACCCCTGGCGGCGAAGAAGGTCCAGAGTTTTGGGACCAACATAAAACTCGAGGCGAAAGTCCAAACCTCCTCCGCGACCTTGACGATCTCCGGCGGCGGGCAGAGTGCCTCCACCACTTACACCCTTCAGCACGTCAATGATTCTGGGGCGGTGGGCCTTGTGCAACGCACTGGGGACGAGCCGCAGCTTTTTGGCAATTTCTTGGCGCTGGACGCACAGGGTAAGACCCTAGCCAAAGACGAATTTGCTGGCACAGACGGAGCGATCCCAGCCGGCTGGAAATATATCACCGGGGGACCCAATCCGATCAAACCGGGGCTAGGCCCGCGAATCGACGCTATCGCGTGGCATCCGGGTGATGAGCCCGATGCGACGTACTTCTCCGCGGTCCGAGAGTTTCAGAAGCAATGCCAGTCGCTCGGCTTCAAGGGACGGTTTTTTGCCACTGAAGTCTATGCGGGTTCCATGTACCCGCCAGGGCCTCAACCCGGGAACCGGATGATGGCGTCGGAGACTCAAATGGCGAAATATTTTGTCAAGAGTCTGGTTGGCCACAGCGGTCTCGGCATGGAGGCGGGGCCCTGTCACCCGCACTTCACCGCCTTTGCGCATCCGCAGGCACTGTGCCAGACGACCTGGGGCATGCAGACGCTGCATCCCTGCCGGCCGACCATGACCTACTACATGTGGCGAACCATTGCCACGGTGATGGACGATTTTCAACCGGCAGATTTCCCGGTGAGATTCAGCGATGAGAAGGGGCTCGTGTATTTCACTTTCCAGCGCGGCGACAACGAACGGATGGTGGGAGTCTGGGTCGATGGTCCGGAAAAGGACGGGATCACGCAGGCCAAGACCGACCTGACGTTCCCGGGCGTGCGCGCCAAACAAGCTACCGTCGTGGACATCATGAACGGAACGGAGCAGGGGCTAGATTTTGCCGCGATGGACGCAGGCACCGTTCTGAAGGGAGTGCTGATCAAAGACTATCCAGTCCTCATCGAGATCGGTCAATGAAACGACCGAGCCCTTGGCTGGGGTGACCCTATCTGGGGAATGGACAGGCCGTATTCACTGTTTGGTTCTGAAGTTGCCCGTCGACGTAGCGCAGCTTGTATACACGTCATCTTTCGCTCGGGCGTAATGGCCTGTGCACCGGAGAGATCGCAAGAGCCTCAGGGCTCGTCCCGGATCGAAGAATACGCAACCATGGAGAGCATCACGAGACGTCTGAAGCTGCTTGTCTTGTGTATCTCAACGGGACTCAGAAATCTCCAAGGCCGACCATGCAGCCTCGGGCTTACTGGCTCGTGAGCTTGGCGAGGGACTCGATGTGGTAAGTCTGGGGGAAAAAGTCGAAGAGTTCAAGGGAACTCAGTCGGTATCCATGGGCCGTAATAAACGCCAGGTCGCGCGCCAAGGTGGGTGGACTACAGGAGACGTAGTGAAGCCGCTTGGGGCGCAAGGCGAGCAAGTATTTCAGGGTATTGAGGCCCACGCCCGCCCGCGGAGGATCCAGGACCACCAAGTCCGGCTCTGACTGGGCGCAGCGGCGCAGAAAATCAAAGGCCGTCTGGGTCAGTGGACGGATGTTGCGCAGGGCTTGGGCACGCGCGTTGGCCGCCAGGTCGGAGGAGGACGGAGGGTGGACTTCCACGCTGATCACCTGGTTGAAGTGCCTGGCCAGCGGAAGCGTAAACAGGCCGACCCCCGCGAACAGATCGAGCGCCACCGAACCGGACTCACTCTCCGTCACTGCTGCCACCAGCTCCGGCAGCAGAAAGCGGGAGCTTTGGAAGAATGACCCAGGGCTGATCTGGTATTGAAACTCGTCCACGGCGTAAGACAACGCGGGTGCGCCGAAGACCTGCGCAGAGACTTCCCGCCCGCCCCGTTCCAACCCGTCGGCTGACGGGCGGTCCAGACTGACTGGGCGGCGCAACGGTTTGGAACGGGGCCCGCAGGCCACACTCACCACGCCGGGCAATCGCGCGAGGCAATCCCGTGCGAACTCCTCGTTTTCGCTCGCGCTCAGGCTTCCACGCAGGATGAGCATCACCTTCTCGTCTCGGTCGTCGGCCAGAAGTTCGATCTCCTGACAGGCGCCGAGGCGCGGAGACCAGTTTGCGCTGCGCAACTCGCTGAGGATGGCATTGAGACGTGGCGAAAGGATCAGGCAAATATCCACGGGAAAAAGCCGCGTAGACTTTGCCTCGAAAAAGCCCAGCGCCGCCTTCCCGTCGGGCTGGCGAGCAACCTTGAATTGGGCCTGATTCCGATAGTTCCACGCCGGGCCGGTGTGCAAACGAATCTCAGCCTCCCAGGTGATTCTCCCAATCCGGCGTAAGGTTTCGCGCAGGATCTCTTGTTTGGCGCCCGCCTGATACTCAGGATTGAGGTGTTGATACTGGCAACCGCCGCAGCGGCCGAAGTAGGGGCAAGGAGGATCAATGCGTCTGGGGGCAGGCTCCAGGATGCGGAGTGGCCGGGCGTGCACGACGCCTTTGGCGGTGCGAATGGCCTCCGCCTCCACGCGCTCGCCGGGAAGGACCCGCGACACCAGCACCGTCCGCCCCGCATGATGGCCCAGGGCGTCGCCTCCATAGACCAGTTTAAGGGGAGAGAATTCAAAGGTCACAGGCACGTCCGCGGTCCGTTGTCTCCTGTCAGTCGTCCCTTGTCGCTGGTTCGTTGTCCCCGGCCTTTGAGTTGGCTCACCTACGCACAACTCACAACGGGCAACGAACAGTACACGGGAGGTTTCTACAGATAGAACAGGCTCAAACGTGGAATCTGGTAATGCTCCAGCAAGCGCTTTTTCAGGAACTGGCGCTGTAAGGACTCGATCTGGGTGGCGGACATCTTCCGGCGGTAAGGAACAAGCCCGCGCTCGACTTCGCGGCGAAGCTGCGTGAGAAGTTCTATGGAGGAGGCTCGGGTCAGCGAGGCTGACAGCTTTTCCTCGACCGCTGTCAAACGGGTTTCAAGGTCCTCCAGATTCCCCGTCGGTTGGCGGGACTCCTGCCCGGAGATTTCCCGGACTGCTGCCGCTGCCGACGCCAGGTCGTCGGCCAGAACGTGCTCGCCAGCTTCGCCGGCTCTCTGGCCAGCCTTTTCGGTGGCCTCGGCATTGCGGCGGAGGAAGTCCACTATTTCCTGAGGAGAAAAGGGAGCGGCGGCGGGGGAATCTGCGGGCTTACGAGTCCCGCCCTGCGCCTCCGCGGCCCGTGCCTCCTCAGCCGCGCGGTAGACTTCCTGGGAGCAATACGCGAGGTTGTTCACCAGCCGGTACTTCCGTGTCCGGCGTCGGAATTTTTCGAAAGAGCGTTCGATGCCCACCAAAACGGCGGCGAGCGGAAGGCCGGCTTCCTTCCAGGATTCAATGAGGGCCCAGTCCAGCGGAGAAAGCAGCGTCTGTGTGCCGCGGCATTGCTGAAAGCGCTCTTCGATTTCCGTGTAATAGTTAAAGTAATTCTCCACTGCCACACACCTATGAGAGTGCCCGTTCAGGCGCCGTTGCGAAAGCTGTAGCGGCGATCTCTGAGCGTCGTTGCTGACAGGGAAGGGCGGACGGTTACACGGCCAGGATGGCCGTGCACCGTCAAATGTTGGCCCTCCCGCCCTGCCGCTGAGCCAGGGCGGCCTGCGACACCCCGTTGCCAGAACTCTGGGGCGTCGGCGACCCAGAGGCTCCTGCCGCCGGGGGGGCGGAGGGTTGCACGGCCAGGATGGCCGTGCCACGTCAAATGTTGGCCTTCCCGCCCCCACCCCGCAATACAGGCGGCGACATGCGAGCGCCGAGTTACGACAGCGGTGGGAGCACCGCCGCAGGGGTTATCTGTGCCGGGGCGCCGGCTGGGTGCGCTCGTAGACAATCCGCAAACCCTCGAGGGTAAGGGATGAGTCCACCGGAGGCTTGTACTTGGAAGCTGCGGCGACCAGCGTCGCCTGCCCGCCCGTGGCAATCACCTTGGTGTTCTCTCCCAGCGTGGCGCAAAGGCGATCGAGGATCCCATCCACCAGCCCCACCGCACCGTAGAAAAGGCCAGACTGCATGCTGGCTACGGTGTTGGTGCCGATCAGGCGCTGGGGTTCGCGGACCTCCACGCGCGGCAGGCGCGCGGCGCGCGCGCAGAGCGCTTCGGCGGAGATCCCGACGCCCGGCGCAATCACGCCGCCGAGGTATTCGCCCTTCTCCGAGATGGCGTCGAAGGTGATGGCGGTGCCGAAATCCACGACCACACACGGGCCTCCGTATTTCTCGAAGGCCGCCACGGCGTTGGCGATGCGGTCGGCGCCCACTTCCTGCGGGTTATCGTAGTGGATGGCCATGCCGGTTCGGGTACCCGGCCCGAGGAAAACCGCCTGCAGATGAAAATACTTCTCCGCCATCTCCTCGAGCGCAGAGTTGAGCGGCGGCACGACACTGCCGACGATAATTCCGGTAATCTGGCTGGGCTGAATCACGGCCAGGCTGAAAAGGTTGCGGATCAGGATGCCGTACTCATCGGCGGTCTGAGCGCGACTGGTGGTCAATCGCCACTGCGCCCGCAGTTCCTTCCCCTCGAACACTCCCAGCACCGTGTTGGTGTTGCCGACATCAACGACCAGCAGCATGTCTTGACGCTCAGCGGCCAGCGATCAGGCATATCTTGCTGAGGGCTGAAGGCTGATAGCTGACAGCTCCTCTTTCATTTTACTTCGACTATCTCCCCGGCGACCAAAGACTCTTCCTGCCCGTCATCGTGGCGAACGCGGAGTGCGCCGGTCGGCTCAAGGCCCGTGGTCGTCGCCTGGAACTCGCCACCCGGGGTGACGACGCGCACGCGCTTACCACGGGCGAAGGTGGAAACCTCAGCCCAGCGTTCGGTGATGGCGGCACCGCCCTCCTTCAGCAGCACACGGTAATGCTTCTCCAGCTCTTTGAGCAACGCGATGCACAGGTGCACGCGCGACCACGTCCGGCGGCTTTCGATGCGCAAGGACGTGGCGGTTCCCTTCAGCTCCGCAGGCATCGCAGCGTGGTTCACATTGAGGCCGATTCCCAGCACGACGGCGTGCAGGCGGTCGACTTCGGCGTGCATCTCCGTCAAGATGCCGCAGGCCTTCTTCCCGTTTATCAGCAGGTCGTTGGGCCAGCGGATGTCCACGGCGAGCCCCGTGGTGGCAGTGACGGCGTGATAAGCGGCCACGCCGGCCATGAGCGTAAGCACCGGCGCAACCACAGGCGACAACGGAGGTCGCAGAAGCACGGAAGCATATATCCCGCTCGACTTCTCCGAATACCAGGTTCGTCCCAAGCGGCCCCGTCCGCCGGTTTGCTCTTCGGCCACCACCACCGTGCCGTGGGGCGCGCCCCGCACCGCGAGCTTCAAGCAGGCGTTATTGGTGGAGTCTGTCCGGAAATAGTGAGTGATCTGGTGTCCGATCTCATTCTCGCCTAATTCGGGCTGAATCAGACTGGGCACCAGGATGTCGGGCATGCGGACGAGTTGATAGCCGCTGGCGTGGTGTCCTTTAATTTCGACGCCCAGCGACCGGAGCCTCCTGATCCACTTCCACACGATGAAGCGCGTGACGCCGATCTCCGACGCGATTTTGGGCCCCGGCACCACAACGGTGGCGTTGGTCGCCAGCAAGTGGATCAACTTGTCAATTCTGCGGTCAGTACTGGCTGTGGCCATGGGTTGGCGGTTTGTCCTTGCCGCTGTAGGGGTGGTCTATCCGTCAGTTGACGGACTCCGGCGTGCACGACCCCCGGGCGAATCGGCGCTCCCCGTCCCGGCGGGGCAGGCGCAGAGCGCCGCTACAGTGGCTCGATACGGAAGTTGATATCCACCGCGGGCGCGGAGTGCGTGAGCGCCCCCACGGAAATGTAATCCACGCCGGTCTCGGCGTAGGCGCGAATGTTGTCAGCGTTAATGCCGCCGGAAACCTCCACCCGGACGTGCCCTCCCGCCCGCGCTACACAGCGCCCGACCTCGGCGGGTGTCAGGTTATCCAGCAGGACAGCGTCTGCTCCGGCGCGGATCGCGTCCTCCAGTTCTGCGAGGCTCGTAATTTCCACTTCGATCGGTAAGCCCGAAGGGCGATGACGACGGGCATTCTCGATTGCCGCCCGAATTCCACCTGCCAGGCGGAGGTGATTATTCTTGATGAGGATCCCGTCGTCCAGGCGCAGGCGGTGGTTGCGGCCTCCGCCGACGCGGACCGCGTACTTTTCCAGGTCCCTCAAGCCCGGCGTCGTCTTGCGCGTGTCGAGCAGTTCCGTCCGGAGTCCCGCCAACTGGCGCTTCAACCGGCGCGCCAGGGTGGCGATTCCGCTCAAGTGCTGGAGAAAATTCAATGCCACGCGCTCACCCGCGAGCAACGTAGAAGCCGTCCCGCTCACAGCCGCCAGAGGTGCCCCCGCGCCTACCTCCGTGCCGTCTTCGACTGCGGCGCGCCACTCCCTGGGAGGTTCAAGGACTTCAAACACCTTCGCCGCCACCGGCAGCCCAGCCACCACCAGGGCTTGCTTAGCCAGAAAAGTGCCGCGGACCCTCAGCCCCGCCGGGACCGTCAGGCGGGTAGTAACGTCTCCCTGGCCCAGGTCCTCCGCGAGAGCATTCTCTACGAGCGCGCGCAACTTTTCCGCAGGAAGGGCCAGGGGTTCCCATGCCGCGTTGGTGGTTGGAGGACGAACGGTTCCTCCCACGCTTCAGCCCAGCCTTTCGAGAGACTCGAGCACTTTGCGGTAGTGGTCGGTCAGTTCCGAGTGCCGATGCTCGACGCTGCGCACGACCTCTTGGGGCGCCCGGCTCCGGAATTCCCGACTAGCCAGTTGAGCCTTGACTTCGGCGAGTGCGCGCTCCAACTTCGTCTTTTCCCTCTCCAGGCGCGCGCGCTCGGCTTGGTGATCGACGCGCTCCTCATGGAAGAGGCGGAGGTCAAAGTCGGCCGTGCTGCGGAGTCCGACCGTCTCTCGCGCCAGCCGCTCGCGGGTGAAGTTCAATGCCTGGACTCCCGCCAGACGCAGGATGGCTTCCTGATGCGCGCGGAACAGCTCGAGCAGTCTCAAATCGTCGCACGCCACTTGCGCGCTGGGCTTCTGATTCTGGAGGCCCATCTCCGCCTTGGCATTCCGCGCCGTCACCACCAAACTCTTGATGATTTCAAACTGCCTTTCCGAGATCGGGTCGGCCACGCGTTCGCTGACCAGGTTGAAGTCCGCGAGCGAAATAGAGAGCGACGAGTCCCGGCGGGGAAGCTGGTGCCAGAGTTCTTCCGTGATGAAAGGCACAAAAGGGTGGAGCAGGCGGAGTGCCGCCTCAAACACGCGAGCCAGGTTGATCCAACTCGGCGGGAGCTTGCCACCCTGCGGAGTTCGAGTGATTTCCGGTTTGACCCATTCCAGATACCAGTCACAGAATTCGTGCCAGAACAAGTGGTAATTCGTGTACGCCGCCTCATGAAAGCGGTAGCTGGCAAGCGCCGCATCGATTTCGCGCGTCACCGTCGCCAAGCGGGAGAAAATCCAGCGGTCCGCTAACGCCCAAGGTTCCGGAGCCGTCGCCGGCTCAAACCCCAGGCCAGGGATCGGTTGCAAGGCATTGGCAAGCTGGTCCTTCATCGGCTCCGGCAACTTTCGCAGGTTCATCAGGATGAACCGGCCGGCGTTCCAAATCTTATTGGCGAAGGCGCGGTAGGATTCCACCTTCCCATGGCTGAAGGCGATGTCGGTGCCCGGCGCCGCGCTGATAGCCAGAGCGAAGCGGACCGCGTCTGTACCGTATTTCTCCGTCACTTCGAGCGGGTCAATGACGTTGCCCTTGGTTTTCGACATCTTCTGCCTTTCCGCGTCGCGCACCAGGGCGTGGATGTACAGCTCGCGGAAGGGCACGTCCTTCATGAACTTCAGGCCCATCATGATCATGCGCGCACCCCAGAAAAACAGGATGTCGAAGCCCATGATCATGAGATCGTTGGGGTAGAAGCGGCGCAGGTCCTCCGTCGCTTCGGGCCACCCCAGCGTGGCAAAGGGCCAGAGTGCCGAACTGAACCAGGTGTCGAGGACGTCAGCATCCGGGCGCAGCGACGCTGCCTGGCACTTTGGACAACCGGCGGGCGCTTCCCGCGCGACGACCGCCTCGCCGCATGCGTCGCAATACCACACCGGGATACGGTGCCCCCACCAGAGTTGCCGGGAGACGCACCAGTCGTGAATGTTTGTCATCCAGTCGAGATAGATCTTCTTGTAGTTTTCCGGGAGGATGCGGATGCGCCCTTCTTCCACCGCGCGGATGGCGGGTTCGGCCAGCGGCTTCATTTTCATGAACCACTGGGTAGAGAGGAGCGGCTCGATGACGGTCTTGCAGCGCTGGCAGGTACCCACGCTGAGCGCGTAGTCTTCAATTTTTTCCAGCAGCCCCTGCTCGCGCAGGTCCTGGACCACCGCTTCCCGGGCTTCGTACCGGTCGAGGCCCTGGTACGGCCCCGCCTCCGCCGTCATGCGCGCGGCCTCATCGATGACTACCACGCGGGGCAGGCGATGGCGGAGCGCGATTTCGAAGTCGTTCGCGTCATGGGCGGGCGTCACTTTGACAGCGCCAGTCCCAAATTCCGGAGCCACAAACTCGTCCGCGACCACCGGAATGACGCGCTTCAGGAGAGGCAACACGAGTTTGCGCCCTACTACGGATCGGTAGCGGTCGTCGGAGGGATTCACCGCCACCGCCGTATCGCCCAGCATGCTTTCGGGCCGGGTTGTAGCAACGGTCAGGTAGCCTGCTCCGTCTTCGTAAGGATAACGGATGTACCAGAGGTGGCCTGGGCGCGCGTCGTGCACCACTTCCAGGTCCGAAACCGCCGTGCCGCAACGAGGACACCAGTTGACGATGTACTTCCCGCGATAGATCAGACCCTCTTCGTAGAGGCGGACGAAGACTTCCATCACGGCGCGAGAGTACGCCGGGTCCATCGTAAAGCGGTCGCGCGTCCAATCACACGACGTTCCCAACCACTCCATCTGCTGGCGGATGGTTCCGCCACTCTCCTCCTTCCACTTCCAGCAGCGTTCCAGAAACTTTTCCCGCCCCATCTGGAGTCGCAACCGCTGGCCTTCGCGCCGCCAGGCACTTGTCGCCACAGGGCCGGGGTGCACGTCGGGCAGCGCCGCGCGGCCTAATTCGAATTCCACAATCATCTGCGTGGCGATGGAGGCATGATCGGTGCCGGGGAGCCATAATACGTTCTCGCCCCGCATGCGATGCCAGCGCATGAGGATGTCGATCTCCGTGTGCTCCAGCATGTGGCCCATATGGAGCGAGCCGGTAATGTTGGGAGGAGGCAGCGCCAGACAGAAGGTGGGACGCGCCGGATCGTCAGAAGCGCGGTAGAGCTTTTGCGCTACCCATTCTTGCGCCCAGTTGCGTTCGATGGTCTCCGGGGAGTAAACCTTGGGGATTTCTGTTTCCAACGCCACGCTCTCCTCTACGAGTCCGCACGTGTATTGAAATCAAATTACTATAACGAGGGAATGTCAGCCAGTCAAACATCCCCCGGCCCTGAACTCGCCGAACAGAACGTCATCGTGATCGTCGGCCCTGCACGTTGCGAAGCCGCTGGCACGTGGGCCTACGGCGCTGGGTTGGCAAAACCGGAAAACCTACTGCGGCGGGCGCGATTCCGAGCCGAGTTCAGCGGCGATTTCGTCGGCGAGTTTCCGGGCCAACTCCTCCACTATCTCTGGGGACAACACGGGGGGCGACATCTTCACGACCACCGCGTGGACGATGGCGTGAACCTGTGCCAAATCGACCGGTACCGGCATGGGAGGAGCGGCCTCGACGGCGGAAGGAACGGGCTCGGAGGGCACGAGTTCGACCGGCGGGCCAACTTCGGGTTCAGGGGTGGCAATACGTACTTGGCCCGTGGCAGCTTCGCTCAGGGAGAAGCTCTCAAGGCTCGCGGCGGCCATAGGGGCGGCCTCCGGTTCGACCGGGAAAGGCGGGGGTTCGGGCGCGACGGCCGCAGGCACGGTCTCATCACTCAATACCGGCTCGGCGATGTGCGCCGGCGTGCGGAACATCATCGTCGGCTCGGTTTCGGGCGCCGGTGGCGGCTCGGGCGGCAGCGCCGTGGGCTCCTCGACCAGCACTGGCTCAGCCGGAAGCAGAGTCTCTTCGACGGCAGGTGCGGCGACCTCTGGAGCAAACTCGGCGGGGACCTCCAGAGCAGCCTCAGCGGCCACTTCCGTCTCCACCACAGGTTCAGGCGGGAGCGGGGCCTCTTCCCAGGCAGGTGCGGCGACCTCTGGAGCAAACTCGGCGGGGACCTCCAGAGCAGCCTCAGCGGTCACTTCCGTCTCCACCACAGGTTCAGGCGGGAGCGGGGCCTCTTCCCAGGCAGGTGCGGCAACCTCTGGAGCAAACTCGGCGGGAACCTCCAGAGCAGCCTCAGCGGCCACCTCCGTCTCCACCACAGGTTCAGGCGGGAGCGGGGCCTCTTCCCAGGCAGGTGCGGCAACCTCTGGAGCAAACTCGGCGGGAACCTCCAGAGCAGCCTCAGCGGCCACCTCCGTCTCCACCACAGGTTCAGGCGGGAGCGGGGCCTCTTCCCAGGCAGGCGCGGCAACCTCTGGAGCGACCTCGGCGGGGACCTCCAGATCAGCCTCGGCACCCACTGCGGTCTCCATGACAGGTTCAGCCGGGGGTGGGATGGGAGCCGGCTCGGGCGGCACGGCAGGGACTTCTTCCATCGTCGGCGCGGCAAAAGCAACGCCTTCCGAGAAGAAGGGTACCGCCGGCGCCTCCTGTCTTACTGCCGCCGCGGGCTCTTCATCTATCGGAGCCACCTCGAAAACCGGTTCGGGGGGTGGCGGGGGAATAACCGCTTTGACGGGCTCGGGCTTGGGCGCGGCGGCTTCGGCTAGGGCCGCAAACTTCGTTACCGTAGAAATCAACTCTTGAGGGTCAAACGGTTTCGTGATTCTTCCGTCGGCGCGCACACGTGCGCCACGCTGTTCATCGTAGGGTTCCATGTCACTGGCGATAAGCAGCACGGGGACGTGGTGAAATTCCGCAGAATTCTTGATAAAATCGCAGACCTCGTACCCGTCTCTGCCGGGCATGGAGACGTCAGCAAGTACGACGAGCGGCTGGATTTTCGAAAGCTTTTTGATCGCGGCGACACCATTCGACACGGTTTCGACTTCGAACCCCCCACGCTGCAAAATCCCTTGAGCCCTCTTCTGAATGGTGGGGCTGTCATCTGCAACCAGAACTTTCCGCGCCACTTGTCCCCCTTTATGCGAAAGGACTTCCGCTGACGTGACGAATACCACTTTGATGCCTTGAAGTCAAGACACAAGCGGTTGAAAACGTTTAGGTTGTGTGTTCTAGCGGAATAAGTAGCCGACGATGCAGCCCGCTCGCCGGCGAGAGCCTCGCGGCGGAATTTGTCAGCGGGTAGCGCAGACCTCGCGTTTGAGGTCTGCGGCTCTTTGCAGACTACCCGCTGCTCTGAAACCCCCTCATATGCCTTTGCCGACTCATGACGCAAGCGCTCCCTCGGTCCTCTTCTATCCACGGATCCTTGAAAGCGTTACCCCGGGCACTGGGTTTCTTAAGATTTCCGGGCAAGCCTTGCCGAGAAGAGCGGTTCAGGGTTGCCGCCGGACGACGCTAGAGAATTCGCGTTAAGGTGTTGTGCCCCAGTGATAGTGTCCCCTTTGCTGCTCATTAGAAATGTCCCCTAAAC
>Ga0315279_10000299_pt1 | contig 103866 bp, 90 predicted proteins | sample YL17G06_20_MG_FD_203694 | JGI IMG/M metagenome (GOLD analysis project Ga0315279, IMG submission 203694) | Sediment microbial communities from Yellowstone Lake, YNP, Wyoming, USA - YL17G06_20 | ecosystem: Environmental > Aquatic > Freshwater > Lake > Sediment | place: USA: Wyoming | collected... | reverse complement strand
CAAGCCGCAACCGTCGTAACCCTCGGGGAGTCAAGCGCAAGATGAGCAACTTCCCACTGCGCCGGCGTGGCTCAAAACCTTTGCCAAAAATCGACATCCAAAATGTTATCAGAATCATTAAGTGAACGGTATTACCATTAGTCCCCCTGAAGCTGTGAAAAAATTGCTTCAAGTTGAGAGGGCGGGTAGGGATATCGGAAAAGTTTTACAGCGGTACATTTTCGCGTTAACTCCCCCCGATGAAAAACTTCAATAATCGTTGTTACTTGCAGGGCCTTATTACCTCTCCCTTCAAAACGACCGCAATTGTAAAACTTTGAAGATATTCCCACCCGACCGGCAGTCCCAATTTTTTCACAGCTTCCCTTTTTCCAAGGGGGATAATATTCCTCCCTTTGGCCCCCGGCCCGAGAGGGCCTGTGGCCCGGAGGGCAAAGGGAGGTTGAAAGGGATTCAAGAAAGTTATTTTTTAAGTAGCATAGTTGGAAGTTTGGAGGTGCAAGTTCGGAGTTTGAACCAATTGGCTAAGAAGTTCGAATCAATGGCTTTGAGCCATAAATTCTTTAAAATTCATTGAGATGATTTAATAAACTACAATTTTACTTCGCTTTACCTACGTAACATTCTGATATTTAACAACAATTATTTTGTAAAAATTTTAATTTTTTTCTTGACATTCTATATTTTGTGTTCTAAGATATATTCCATCCAACATATAGAATCTAAACTTCTCGACCTGGAAGGGAGATATTAACATGAGTTATCTTACCTGTGATAAAAGGAAAGGGAGTCCGAAAGTTCATATTGAGGTATGCCGAAGAAAGTGTAAACTGCTTGAGGAATGTAAGACTTACAAGGAGTTTGTCAACAATTTGGAAAAAAAGGCAGCTTAGACACCCCTCTTCATACCCCTCCTTTCTTGTCTGGGGGCCATTCCAAAGGGGAATTGGCCCCTTTTTTTATCCCATATCGCCCCATTCATATTGAAGGATGCTGACGAGACAGAGGCTTGCCGTTTCAGACCTCAATATCCTCCTGCCCAAAGTGACCGGGGTAAATCCATTTCTTGTGGCTTGGTCAACCTCCTCTTCGCTCAGTCCTCCTTCCGGTCCGATGATGAAGAAGATTTTCGTCTTCTCCTTTGATCTCTCCAAAGCCTCTTTCAACCTCACTCCTTCCTTCTCCCAAAGGATGAGACGAAGGGAGTCAGGGGAAGCAGTTCTGAGAATTTCAGAATAATCTTGGAGGGGTTCGATTTTTAGAACCACTCCCCTTCCACATTGTTTCGAGGCCTCGACGGCAATTCTTTCCCATCGGTAATAGCGTTTTAGTCTCCTCGATTTTTCTAGTAATGGAACAGAGCGAGAAGAAAAAAAGGGGATAATTTCTTTGACCCCCAACTCAGTAGCCTTCTGAATCAGATAATCCATTTTATCCCCTTTGAGTAGGCTTTGGGCCAAGGTGATCTCTAACTGAGATTCTGTTTTGGAAGAAAAAATATTCTGAATCATGATGACGACGGAGGAGGGCCCCTCTTCAACAATCGTGCCCCCATACTCCTTCCCGGAACCATTGAAGACCACGATCTCATCCCCTCTCTTCAGGCGAAGAACCTTCCGAATATGTCGCACCTCATCCCCTTCGATCTTCAACATCCCCTTTTCGATCCGTGGTTGTGGGAGATAAAACCTTGGCATCACGTCACCTCCGAAAGACGCTAAGCGCTTAGCGCTATGCGCATGGCGATAACCAGCACCTCAATGTTCAACGAAAGACGGAAGACCTGATCTGAATTCAATTTCCATCTCAACGCTACCCTTTCTTGAGGATGAGGCAGGCCCATCCCTCCTCCTGAGTTGTCTTGGCCGATTGAAAATCTCCTGTCTCAAGGTAGTGTTGATGGAGCTTCTCCCTTTCTCCTTCCAGTATTCCTGAAAGGATGAGAATTCCTTGGCTCTTGAGATGGCGAAGCAGAGGACTCCTCATCCTCTTCAAACTCCTGAGGTCGATATTGGCCACCACCACGTCGAACGTTTTCCGAACATCCCCAATCCTTCCTTTTCTAATCTTGACAATACATCCAACATTATTCTGTTCCACGTTCTCTCTGGCATTCTCGACCGCCGCACCGTCGATGTCCAGGCCTAAGACCTCTCCGGCCCCGAGTTTGGCAGCGGCGATTGAAAGAATCCCTGAGCCTGTTCCCACATCAAGAACTGAAAGCCCCTTTCTTTTGAGGCTTCCCTCTAAAGCTCGGATGCTCAGTTTTGTCGTTCCATGTGTTCCCGTGCCAAAGGCCATCCCGGGAGTGATATGGATGGCCATCTGGCCCTTCTGCAGTCGGGTCCGGGACCAGGGTGGTTTCACCACAAACCTCGATGTCACCCGTAGAGGTTTAAAGAATCTCTTCCAGTTCTCGCCCCAGTCTTGTTCGAAAATGGTGGTGGTCTTAATTTTGGTATCGGATATTTCAGGATTAAGACTCCGGAGGGATTTCAGGTACCGATGGAGAGCGCGAAGAACTCTTTTCTCCTTTCCATCTTGTGGGATATAGGCCTTCAATCTTTTCCCTTTTGAATCTTCCTCGAGCTCCTCCACCCCTCTTGCCCCTTGCTCTATTAGGAAGTTTGATATTCCCTCTTCGAATTCTCTCGGAGCGAGAAGGGAGACTGCCAACCAACGTCTCATGGGACGATCCCTGCCATTGTTTTCTTCCATTGTCAACTCGCCCATTCAGCGGTTTCCCTTTCCTGCTTGAAATCGATCCACGGAGAGAGGTAAAGTAAAGATATTGGAAAATGAGAGCGAGGGCAATTGTGATCTTTTCCCTTTACCGTCTTCTAAAAAATAGCAACTTCATCTTTCTCATCGCATTTCTTCTGGGGCTCTTTTTCGGGGACTACGCCTCACTGCTGAAAGAATACCTTTTGCCGGCCCTTGTCTTGATCATGTCCCTCTCCACCACTCAAATCACTCTTACTGAATTAACCCATGCCAAAAATTATCTTTGGGACATCCTCTTGGTTTTAGTGATCAACTACCTCTTCCTGAGCGGTCTGATCCTCTTGGCCAATTACCTCCTCATTAAAGACCATGACCTTTATGTGGGCTTCGTTGTCATGGCAGCGATTCCTTCGGCCGTGGCGGTATTGCCCTTCACCTACCTGTTAAGGGGAGAAATGATGGTCTCCCTGATGGGCTCTGCAAGTCTCTACCTCTTGGCTCTGGTGGTCGCTCCCCTTATTTCACTGCCACTCTTGGATGTGACGAGAATAGAGCCTGTCAAACTGGTCACCGTCTTGATTCAGATGATCCTTGTCCCATTCTTAATATCCAGACTGCTCCTCAAATGGAAGGGCTTTCGTCACGTCAGAAAGAATACGAATCTCCTGGTCAACTTGGCCTTCTTTCTCATTATCTATGCCGTCATCGGCATGAACCGTTCCGTCTTCCTAAAACATTTCGATATCCTGATCATCGTCTCCTTGATCGCTTTTCTCAGGACCTTTGTGAGTGGCCACATCGTTGACCTTTTTTCCAGACTGGCCGGAACGAGTCGGGAGCGGAGGATGAGTTATGTGCTCTTTGGGTCATTCAAAAACCTTGGTTTGGCTGCTGCGATCGCAATCGTCCTCTTTAACGAGAGGGCGGCCATTCCAGCGGCGGTCGCCATTCCTTTCGAACTTCTCTTCTTCATCTGGTTCAACTATTTCCAAAAAAGGTGGGGGTAGCAATAAATTCTCCGACCTTCTCATTGAAAGCCTCAGGCGACTCAATCATCACCATATGGCCGGCATTGGGGAAGATCTCCAGTTTCGAACCCTTGATCCGCTGCTGAAGGAACTGCGAGTATTTTACAGGTGTCAGTTCATCTTCGTTCCCGCAAAGGACGAGGGTGGGGAGATCAATTTTCTCCACCTCATTCATAAGATCAAATCGGTCACAGGCCAGAAAGTCACCATAGAGAACTTCCGGCCGACATCGCATCATGTCGGAAACGCCCCTCTCAATCAGATCCGATGAAACCTTTCGGGAGTAGGCAAACCGGGTAATGTTCTGAACCGTCTCCCTGAAATTGTTTTTGATCCCGTTCAGAATCATAGGCAGAACCTTCAACTTCACCCCGGTCCCCACCAACACGATCCCCTTGATCACTTCTGGGTGGGTCAAGGCCAACGTCTGGACAATGGCTCCACCCATGGAATGGCCGACGAGAAAGACCTTTTGGAGACCCATGGTCCCCAAGAAAGCATGGACGTGCTCGGCATACCTTCCGATCTCTTCCTCTCCCTCTCCTCCTGATTCTCCATGGCCGGGAAGTTCGATGATGATGGGATTGAATCGTTTTTCAAAAAAACCCTTCTGATAACTCCATGTATACTGTCCTCCCCCTGCCCCATGGATGAAGAGGACAACTTCCCTTCCTTCGAGGAGACCATTTCTTCCTATCCAGTAGCTAATCTGTTTTCCCTCGATACGAGCGATTGGCATTGGTTTCTCCCCTCAATGAAATCGAAATAAGATTTGATAGCATCGAACAACGCTTCTTTTTCCTTCAGGCTTGATAACGTTGAACGAAAGGAGGCACTAAAAGGAAGCCCCTTCGTATACCAGGCTAAATGCCTCCGAATCTTTTTCATCGCTCCTTCATCCCCATAATGGTTTCTAAGGAGCGAGAAGTGATGCCCGATTGCCTTCTGCCTTTCTCCAAGAGAAGGACCGATGGCTGGCCCTTCCTCCAAAAAGTCTATATGCTTGGGACTGAAGATCCAGGGGTTCCCCAGAGCACCTCTGCCGATCATGACCCCATCACACCCCGTCTCTTCCAACATCCTCTTTGCTAAAAAAGGCGTGGTCACATCTCCATTTCCAACGATAGGGATGTGGACCGCCCTCTTCACCTCTCCGATCAGGTTCCAATCTGCCCGACCACAAAATCCCTGAACTCTTGTTCGTGGGTGAAGAGTGATCGCATCCACACCGCAGTCCTCAGCGATTTTAGAAATCTCAACGGCATTGATGTGCTCATTATCCCATCCGGAACGAATTTTGATCGTAAGAGGGATTTTCACCCCTTTTCTCACCTTTGTGAGTATCCCCTTCATCTTTTCCGGAAACCGCATCAGGTCAGCACCCGCTCCGGTCTCAACGACCTGCTCGGCCGGACAACCCATATTGATGTCAATGACATCGGCCTCCATTGCCTCGGCCATTTTAGCAGCCTCGGCCAAGACCTCTGGCTTCGAGCCAAAGAGTTGAACAGAAATCAGATGCTCATCCTCCTCAATTCTTAGAAACGACGCCCCTTTACGTAACAGTCCTTCTGCACTGACCATCTCCGTGAAAACCAGACCGCATCCATTCTCCTTTGCTAAGCGTCGAAAAGGATAATCTGTATTCCCTGACATCGGTGCCAGCACGAGCGAACTATTTAATTGAAGTTTCCCCAGTCTCATAACAAATTTCGGAATTCGGAATTCAGATTTCGGAATTCTATTCCGCATTCCGCAATCTGCGATCCGTAATTAAATTTACTTCTTGGTCTCTTCCCAGTGTCTTTTAATGGATTGAATCGCCTCATCGATACGGAGGGGGTCTCCAAAATCGAGTCCCTCCTTTTTTAATCCCTTGAAGAGCTTCGTCAAAGTGGGTTCTTCTAAATTGAAACTTTCTAAATCCTTAAATCTTCCAAAAATTTCATCCGGCCTTCCCCGTTCGCTGAGATCCCCATGTCCATGCATGAGGTAAAGAATATCGGTCATTTCTGGCACCAGATCGACTTCGTGGAGTGTTATGATGAAGGTGACCCCTTTTTCTTTGTTCAACTCATTCAGAATCTGGATCAAATCTCTCCTGGACACAGAATCCAATCCTGTGAAAGGCTCATCCAGGATCAGCAGGTCCGGTTCCATAACTAACGCCCCTGCTAAAGCAACCTTTTTCTTTTCACCGCCTGATAAATAATTGACGATCTTTCCCTTAATGGACTCAATATTTAACCTCTCGATCACATCCTTGGCCAGCGCCTCTGCCTTGGCCTGCTCCATGCCATAATTCAGCGGAGCAAAAAGAATATCATCGTAAACCGTTGGGCCGAGGATCTGCTCGTCCACATCCTGCATGACAACCCCGATCCTCTCTCTGATTTTTGAGAATTCCTTCCCGGGGTCCACTCCAAAAACCCTCACGCTCCCGTCCTTTGGGATAAGCACTCCCAGGAGATGTTTGAGCAGAGTGGTCTTTCCACAGCCGTTCGAGCCCAGGATAGAAACTCTCTCCCCTCGATTCACAATAAAGTCCAGACCACAAATCTGTACCTTGGTCATATCCGGATAGACATGGGTAATACAATCCACTTCGACAATCTTCTCCCGATCCCTCATGGCCCTATTCTCCCCTGTAATGAATTTTGTTTTTAAAACCCCTGAGCACCATCGATTCGTACATTCTTTCGCTGGCATCTATCCCTTTAATGATCAAATGGCCGAACGCATTTGAAATATTGTTCAGACTCCTCCAGGGATGTCTCCACTGAAACCCTCCCCGAAGGTAGAGGGCATGCTGTGTCTCTTCAAGGACGTTGAGGAGGATGAAGATCGATCGGTAAGTCAAAAAAAGAGCGGTCACAAAAAGAGAAGGGAGGACTCTTCCCAAGACACGAAAAATGGAGGGATAAGGAGTTGTGGCCAAAAGCAGAACAACCCCAGTAGACCCGCAGAGGACCTTCAGGAAGATGAGAAGAATAAAAAGGATTTGAAACCCTGAAATAAAAATGAAAAGGATGGCAAAGATGAGAGGGTAGAGGGTGAGAGAAAATATTCTCAGCGGAATTCGTGAAATGAAAAAAAAGGTGAGGAGGATCCCATAAAGGAGAATCAGTCCAGAAAGGTTCCTCAGCGTGACGATGCCTAATAAAACGAGGGCCATCCCGATGATTTTTAGCTTGGGCGAGAGATGATGAAGCCAGCTCTTTCCCTCAGCAGCCAAATAATCCAAATACGAAAGTTGAATCATAAAAAAGCTTAAACCTCTTTAAGGTTGAGGCTGAGGTTAAGGTTAAGAAAAGATTTATAACGAATCCCTAAACCTTGACCTAAACCTTAACCTTCCAATCTTAATAAATCCGGTCGCAATCGGTGGATGTACCGAGCGATCAATGTGGTGATCACCCCTTCCATCATCCATCCAATGAAACCCAATGGAAGGACGATGGCTATAAATCGTTTCAAATTAACCTTATTCTCAGCTACCCCCTCTTGATGTTGATCCTCATTCTCCTTTGAAAGATGAAATTCGATGATCCCTTTCCTTTCCTGGTGGATCAGCTCTTCATAATGGGACGCCCCTAAACTGACCACCCCGATCATCGAAAGAGTTGAGCAGAAAAGGGCCAGAAAGGTGGCCAGAAAGATTGCAGGGGTTAATCTTCTCAACAGACTCCAGAAGAGGCGAAAAAGAAAATATCCCAGTATCCCTTCGATCGATAGAACAAGCGTGTTGAGTCCGATGACCGTAATCCCACCATGCCCGAATAACCCCAGAATCACATTAACCACAAAGGTAGCCAGAAAGATGAGAGAAGGTCCCAATAAAATCCCGGAGATGACCGTCAGGTTGACATGATAAGCGATGGGAACGATCTCGACGGAAGCGCCAAGGACCATTGCGGCGGCCATCATTCCAAGTAAGGGAAGGCGTCTGGCTAAGTCCTCTTTCTTAATAAACCGAAAAAGAATGGCTCCGACCAGAATGGCAATGATGAATCCCGAAACCCAGAGCCAAACGGGTAGAACCCCATCCGGGAGATGAATATGAGACATAGACTTCTCCTCTTAATCTTCTAATGCATGCGTAATAAATAAAATTACGATGACCAAATTCCAATCACCGAATGAAAACCAACATCAAACAAGAAGATAGGCGGGACATTCCTGTCCCGCTATTCTAAAAGATTTGATCACTTCTTAGAGAATTACCGTCTTAGAACTCTTTCTGGCACTCTTTACAATACCCATAAAAACTCAATTGATGATCGGTGACCTGATAACCTGTGGACTCCATCACCTTCTTGGACCATTTAGAGATATCACAAAAGTCCAATTCGACCACATGACCGCATGTTTTACAGACGATATGGTGATGGTGATTCTCCAACTCACAGAGTTTGTATTCCATATTTGACCCATTAATGATTTTGAAGACCATTCCCAGAGATTCGAAAAGATCAAGAGAACGATAGATGGAAGTGAGCCCAATCCTTTTCTGTTTTTTACGAAGGCCTTGGTAAAGTTCTTGCGGGCTCAATGGCCTGACAGCATTGAAAAGTTCTTGATAGACAAGAAGCCTCGGATGGCTCATACGGAGCTTCTTCTCTCTAAAGAAGTTTTTAAAAAGTCCTTTATTCATAGAAAGTTAAGAAGAGAATGAAAATATTTTCATTAAGAATAAATGGTTCCTTTCCTTCTTGTCAAGACACCCTTTTGCCCTTAAAGGTTTTTGATTAATAAATTTACAAACAATACTCATTTTGATATAAATTTTCTATCATTCATTACAATAATTCAAAATATCATGCAGAAGCATCGGGGCTGGCCCTTGACATTTGACAAACCAAGAATTCATTCGGTCTGACAACTTGCTTAAGGTGACCGTTTACAGCTTCGCTGTTGGCCGTAGCTTAGCTCAGCGTTAGCTCTTTTGTAATTATGAGATCGCTTGTAATAGGTATTTATTTTTGAACTATATTTTTATTCATTAATACTTTTTAGGGGGTGCGATGGAATCAAATAAAACAATTCGTATTTTTGATGGTGCCACTGCAATTGTCACCGGTGGAGCATCAGGAATTGGTCGAGCCCTTGCCGAGGAATTAGCAAAGCGTGGCTCCGAGGTGGTATTGGCTGATCTTCAGATCGAATTAGCAGAAGAAGTCGCCTCAAAAATCCATGTTTCCGGTGGCAAAGCAAAGGCAGTGAAAATAGATGTGACCAATTTTCCTGCGATGGAACAGCTTGTCCAAGAAACCGTTAAGCGCACGGGTCGGTTAGACTATATGTTCAACAATGCGGGAATTGCAATTGGTGGTGACGTCAATAACTTCGGTATTGAAGATTGGAATCAAATTATAGATGTCAATCTCCGTGGGGTGATAAATGGAATTCAAGCAGCTTACAAGATTATGATGGAGCAGGGATTCGGACACATTGTCAACACTGCCTCAATGGCTGGGCTTATGTCCTCTCCAGGAGCGGTAGCCTATGCGACAACCAAGCACGCAGTGGTAGGTCTTTCAAAATCGATGCGGGCCGAGGCCGCACAGATGGGAGTCCGCATTAGTGTCCTATGCCCTGGGGTTGTTCGTACACCTATTTTAGAAGGAGGAGGAAAATATGGCAAAATGCTTATAGACATTCCTCCTGAACAAGTACGTCGCATGTGGGAAAGATTAAGGCCCATGTCCCCAAATATATTTGCAGAAAAGGTGCTAAATTCAGTTGCCAAAAATAAGGCAATCATTATTGTGCCATCATGGTGGAAGTTGTTCTGGTGGATAAACCGTCTATCTCCTTCACTTGGAATATTCCTTGCGGAAAAGCGTTTTCAAAAAGTTCGCAAGGAGCTTGGTATAATACAAAAGAGCCAGCAATTCAATTAAGACTTCGGGGCAATCATAATAATGTATTGACTTGAGCAGTATTTTCGCAAATTTTGGGTTTGCCCTTGACATTTGACAAATTTACTATTGATTCGGCTAACCATTCACTGAGGTTGATAGGTTAACAATTTTGGTATTAGCCCGCAGAAATTGGGGTAATCCCCTAAATCAATTCAAGGAGGTTATTAATGGTAAAGATTGGCATTATTGGCGGTTCAGGACTGGATGATCCAAACTTATTGAGAGATGCGGAGGAACTTCATATGACCACTCCCTTTGGAGAGCCGAGTTCTCCATTAACGTCTGGCTCGATAGAGGGAAGAAAGGTTGTAATATTGGCACGACATGGAAGGCAACATACCATCCCACCCACTCAGGTCAATTACAGAGCTAATATTCATGCGCTGAAAAGTCAGAACTGCACATATATTTTGGCAACAGCGGCCTGCGGTTCTCTGAAAGAAGAGATTAAACGGGGAGATTTTTTGATTCTCGATCAATTTATCGATTTCACGCGATTCAGACCGATTACCTTCTTTGAAACCTTTCCTCCAGGAGCGGAAAATGCGAAACACACTCCAATGGCCGATCCATTTTCCGAACTGTTGCGACAGAAACTCATTGCAACAGCAAAGCAATTGGGGCTGAGTTTTCATGAAAGAGGGACGGCGATTACCATTGAGGGGCCTCGGTTTTCGACACGGGCTGAATCACATATGTTTCGAATATGGGGGGCAGATGTCGTCAATATGTCCCTGGCTCCTGAAGTCATCCTCGCAAATGAGGCGGGGATCCCTTATGCCGCAGTCGCTATATCAACCGATTATGATTGCTGGAAGACTGACGAAGCCCCAGTCGAATGGTCGGAGGTGTTAAGAATTTTTGAGATCAATGTCAGAAGCGTCAAAAAACTCCTTTGGGGGACAATCCAAGCACTCTAAGTGGACGAGGCTATCGAAAAACAAAAGAAACGGAGACAGCACAAGAAATAGTAAGTAAATATAACCTAATTTGAGCGATTCTTTTGACCAAAATGAAGAAAAACATTGAGCTAAAATCCTTTTAAATCACATCAGGTATCCACCTAATGAGTGAGATAGAACCATGTCATTCCTGTGAAAACAAGAATCCAGGTTCTTGGCTTTATTTCTGGATTCCCGCTTCTGCAGGAATGACAATCTTCAATGCTTCAAACGTAGAATCGCTCAATTTAGGTTTAGACGGACAGAAGTAAACCATGAAATGGTGTGTTGTTATCTTAACGTTCCTTTTCGTTGCACCGACAGTATTGGCGGGTGATTATCGACTGACTGTGGCGTAATCTGATCCCAATCTATTCCAATATCTTCTTTAACTCTTTCTCATCCCTAACTGGAGGCAGGCAGGTGAAATTTTTACAGACAAAGGTCGTTGGAACTTCTGTGACTCCTTTCTCCATTAGAAATGGAAACCAATTCCCTTCGATCGGTTCTTGAGGATCCTTTAGGCTCAGAATTTTGTTGGGGAGGTAGGCGAAGTAAATCTCTCGGAGCATGGATTTTGTCCTGAAATCGTTCTTTGAACCAATGATCCCGATTTCCTCCGGGCTCAAGAAGAAGGAGAAGCCGGATAGCATATGGCTGAATCCAGAAGGATGTTCTGAAAGAAAGTTATAAAAAAGGTGAAGTATCTGCTCGGCCTTTTGCTTTAGAGATTCCTGTCCAGTCAGATAGCCGAGCCTGATCAGATTGAATACCGCTACCGAATTGGATGAAGGAGTAGCATTATCGTAAGGGTTTTTTGATCGAGCAATCAAAGTCTCGTTCGCCTTTCCCGTGAAGAAAAAACCTCCCTCTCTCTCATCCCAGAATTGGTCAATCATCCTCTGGTTAAGTTCATCTGCTTCCTTGAGCCATCGGATCTCAAAGGTGGCTTCATGAAGATCGATGAGGGCTTGGATGAAAAAGGCATAGTCTTCTGAATACCCCTTCACCTGGCATTTCCCTTTATTGAATACCCTCATCAAATGATCATCTTCCCTCATCTCCTGAAGGATGAAACGCGCTGCCTCTTCGGCCCCTTTAAGATACTGCTCATTCCTAGTGACTTTAAATCCGTCAACAAAACTGGAGATCATCAAACCATTCCATGAGGTCAAGATCTTTTCATCCCGGCGCGGTTTGACCCTCTTCTCCCTTTCGGCAAAAAGTCTCTTTCGCCCTTCCTCCAACAGTTTTTCTAAGTCTTTCACGGGAATCCCGTATAATTCAGAAACCTTTTCTAAGGGGGAAACAATGTTGAGAACGCTCGATCCTCCCTCAAAATTTCCATTGGGGGTTACTCCGTAATAGGCACAGAAAGGAGTCCCTTTCTCCTTTCCCAATACCTCCTTAATCTGATCTCTCGACCAGACATAAAATTTTCCTTCCTCGCCTTCGCTATCTGCATCCTGAGTGGAGCAGAAACCTCCGTCCGGGCTTCTCATGTCTCGAAGAACATAGTTAAGGATGTCCTCGCCAACACGACGATACCTCTCATTTCGGGTCGCCTGATAAGCCTCAAAGTAGGTTCGAGAAAGAAGGGCATTGTCATAGAGCATCTTCTCAAAATGGGGAATGAGCCATCGTTCATCCACGGAATAGCGATGGAAACCTCCACCTAAATGGTCGTAGATTCCGCCATTGGACATCTTCTCCAATGTTACTTCAACTATCTTCAATGCTTCTTTTGCACCGGTCCTTTTCCAATACCTTAGAAGGAAAGAGAGGGCCATGCTGCTTGGAAATTTAGGGGCTCCCCCAAATCCTCCATACGTTGAATCAAACTGTGTCTCAAAGTAATTAATAGCCTTTGACAGGGTTTGCTCATCCATGGTCTCTTGCGAGGCAGTAATCGATACAATCTGATGGAGGGCATCTCTCACCTGTGCTTCCATCTTCCTCACTTCCTCTCGCCGGGACCGGTAGTAGTCAGAAACGACAACCAATATTTTGGGAAACCCCGGCATCCCTCCCCTGTCCTCAGGAGGGAAATAGGTTCCCGCATGAAATGGAATGAGGTCAGGAGTTAAAAAGACGGTCATCGGCCATCCACCCGACCCTGTCATTACCTGAACGGCATTCATATAAATTTCATCAAGATCCGGTCGCTCTTCCCGATCGACCTTAATATTGACGAAGCGTTCGTTCATGATCTGGGCGATCGCCTCGTTCTCGAAGGACTCTTTTTCCATTACATGGCACCAGTGGCAGGACGAGTAGCCAATGCTGAGGAGCATGGGTTTGTCTTCTTTTTTGGACGTACTCAGCGCCTCTTCCCCCCACGGATACCAATCCACCGGATTATGCGCATGCTGCAAAAGGTAAGGACTGGTCTCATGAATCAACCGATTCGTATATTTGGGCTCCATCTTCTCACCTTTTGATTCCTTTATAGTATTTATAACCATTGGGATGACGAATAACAAGGAATTAGTTATATCACTGGGGACCTTATCACAAGACCCTTTCCCTTGCCTTTAAGAAAAACAAATTGTCTTTAATAGGGAAGAGATTTGGGAAAAACGGGGCAAGCAATTTCTCAAAAAATTGGCCTACAAAATTCCTCTCATGGGAATATGCAGGCCAGATGATCATTTAAATTTTTCGACCTATCAAGTACACCGTACTAGGAAGATAGGCTTTGGTGAATGGCGGAGCAGCTTCTCTGCCACGCTCCCAAGGAGAAAGCGTTTGACTCCGCTACGACCGTGCGTTGACATGGCAATTAAGCTGATATCTTTCTGAGCAGCGTGATCTAAGATCTCCTCTGCGTCATCCCCATATCGGACATGGCTATCCACTTTAAATCCCTTGGCTTTAAGCCGTTCCTCTAACCCACGAAGGTACTCTTCTGCTTCCCGGACGACCTTCACCTCAGCCTCAGTCGGATCCACACCCGGGAAAGTGTGCGCATACACAACGCGCAAAAGGGAAATACTAGCCTTGAAGTCAGTGGCAAGCTTCTCAACAGCAGGAAGGATGTTTTCTGCACACTCTGACCCGTCTAAAGGTACAAGAATCTTTTCGTATTTTTCCATGGGCCATTCTCTCCTCTTAAAAAAATTCTTTCAATAAATTATATTTCATATGTTCAGTCTCCATCAACAAAACATTGGATAACCGAATCCCAAAAAAAGAGTTTGAAGGTGTTGGGTCACTTATTCAGCCTGGTTGATGGCTGACAATCGCCAGGGGTTGTTCCCCACCGGCCGTGTAACTGTCCAGTACTCCTCGAATTTTACGGGTTCTGTCTTACTGCCTGATACCACCTGCCCTGTTTTCTCATCGACCGTGTAATCCAGGAGGTTTGCATAAAATCTGACGGTGATGTAATCTCTTCCCCCCTCCTGCCACGCTTCCGCGATATCGACTGACCTTACAGCAATATTCTCAAGCTTGTTGATCTTTTTCTCCAACTTCAACTTCTCTATGTCGTCCCGGATTATCCTGAACATCTCTTCTGTCAATAGATTTTTGACTCCAGAGATATCATTGTTTGCCCAGGCTCCTTGGATCTTAAAAAAATGGTCCATGCATAAGTCCTGAAATTTTTTCTCATCAAAAGATGAATCCATCTGACGGATGTAACTTATACCTTTCTCCATGTCCCCTTCTTCTTCTCGTTGTTGGTCATAAGCCGGTGGATATGAAGTCTGATAGCGGGGCTCTATAGTCTCAGCTGAACTTTGATAATAACGGTCTGCAACGGCTGCCTGGCGCCTCTTCTTGAAGAACCAGTAGGCACCATAAAGGAGGGCGCAAATCACCAGGATCTCAAACAATCCTATGCCACCGCCTTCACCGCCTAAACCACCCCCAAATCCCAGGCCTCTAAATAGCATCCCCCCCAATATGCCACCCATGATGCCACCAGCAAGTCCTCTCCAGAAGCTACTCTGTGGTTGTTGAAAAGATTGAGGAGAAACTTGTGATGGAGGCATGGATTCCCCTGGTTTCTGGGACGGCTGTGAAGGTATCGGAGCTGAATAAGATCTTGGAGGAGTAGATGACCTGGAACCACGGCTACCCGATGATCTTCCACCGCCCACCCTCGCAAAAGCTTCCATTGGGAGCACGTGGAAGAATAAAAAGTAGAGGATAAAAACAATGATACATCCTTTCGCCCATCGGTTTTTAAACATAACCTTCCTCCTAATGAATAAAGACTCGGTTAAAAAATTGACGATTTTTTTTATAACACATTCCAATGTGGATTGGTATCTACTTGTTGACCCTTTCTTTATCTGAATTCTCGTTGACCCTTCTCATGAAATTTGATAAGTTCTGATCAAAATCGGTGCCCTCTCTAAACAATCCTTAACCCAAAAGGGGATGTAGGGTCTCCAGAGACTGACGAAAGCACATATTATTCAACAAGAATGGTTCTTTTTGATAATTCTTATTCCACGTGTCAAACCATAGCAAGCTAAACTGCACATTGAATTCAAAAAATAAAAGCCCTGATCAATGATCGGGGCTTTTGAATTAGAAATTGGTGGAGGCGGCGGGAATCGAACCCGCGCCTTCATTTCCAACCTTACGATATTGCAAAAGAAATTTCAAGGGTATTCTTTAAGGATAGTATTTGGATAGTACCTCTATAGAAAGCTTTCCTTTCTCTTGTAATAGAATAAAATCATCCTCGTAGGTATATAAATGTTAAATAACATTTTGAATTAATTACACAATTTGCACTAATGTGAATCTTGAAAATTTCTCTTGACAACGCATCTAAAAAGTATCATAATGATACCTCTCTTAAAGAATTACCGAAACAATCTAAGCAATCAGAACACGCTCATTCAATTATGTTACAAAATATGCTAAAGTCCCATTTATGGAAAAGCTCAAACCGCATTATGAGCTTAAGAAAATTAAGTCTTTCCTCTGTGACGAAAAATCAAGAGAAATAACTCGAATAAGTCGTGAGGGAGCTGTTGCTCTCGGCTACATGGATGTCGAGGATATGCTCGCCATAATTGAAACACTTACTCAGAGGAACTTTTATAAATCAATGACAACAAAACGCGACACAACTGTGTGGCAGGACGTCTATAAGATATCAGATGAGTCAGAGAACAAATTATATATAAAACTGCAGCTATCATTCAACAAGAAAAAAGCAATAGTCATTCAGTTTAAAAGAGATAGCGGGGAGGATTAGAGCATGAAACAGAATACTTGTCCTGTTTGTGGCAAAGGAACACTTAATAAAGAATTGGTTGAAGAACGATTTGAATATAAAGGGCAAAGTATTTCTATCCCAAATTATTTGGTATACAAATGCGATGCCTGCAATGAAACGATCGTGGATAAAGGGACGTTAAAGAGTTCAGGAAAACTATTGAAAAATTTCAAATGCAAAGTAGACGGCTTGCTTACGGGAGATGAAATCAAAGAAATCAGGAAAAGATTGAATCTTACACAGGAACAGATCTCAGAGATATTAGGGGGAGGGCTTAAAAGTTTCGCACGATATGAATCTGGGCACATTTGCCAGAGTAGGGCTATGGATAATCTGTTGCGGATTTTAAATAAATATCCTGATGTCATTCACATAATTTTAAAAAGGTCGTCAGAAGGGTATATGCGCCAAAAAGATGAAAACATTGCAAACAGAGCAAAAGTAACATATCTAAGCGAATATTCCAAAAGAAAATATGTTTATCGAAAAAGAGATTTTGACACTCAAATAGAAGGTGTAGCTTATGGAACTTAAATTCTCTTTTGATGATTTGAGACTTCTTGAATCGCATTTCAAGTTAAATACTGATTTTGAGCCAAAGAAAAATGAACCGATAGAGATTTCATACGATATACGCATATCCTATGAAAAGGATAATAAAATAGTCAAAGTCATTGTTTCTGCTAATTCACTTGGTGAGAAACAACCTTTTGTTTTTGACACAAAGATAGCTGGAACATTTGTTTTTTCAAAAATTCCTAACAAAGAACAATTAGATAGGGTGGTTAATATAAATTGTGCTGCGATTATGTTTCCGTATGTAAGAGAAACTATTGCTGATCTTACCAGAAGGGCGAGCCTACCCCCTTTTCACCTGGGTCCTTTAAACTTCGTTGCTCTCTACGAGAAGAAAAGAGAATCGCTGGCTCAGAAAGAAGAAGTCCAAATTAAAGAGAATACTCCAAAGGAGGGAGAAAGAAGTGAGTGAGCCTTCATCCCAAGGCCATGAGATGTGACCTCATGGCTGGAAGGAATGGGATGATGCCCACTCGTCGGTAAATCTACCATTAAACCTTTGTTTGTTCAACTAAGGAAGGAGGTTGAACCATGAAAAAGAAAGAAACAGAATTTCTCAGCGAAGAAGAAGCCCAAGCAATGCTCAGGGTCCCAGACCGAAGAACCGTTCAAGGAAAACGAGATTACGCCATTCTTCTGACTCTCCTCACCACAGGGTTAAGAAAAGCCGAAATCTGCAACTTGAAAGTTGGGGATCTCAAGACCTATCGAAACCAACCAGTCATTGATGTCATCGGAAAGGGAAAGAGATTTAGACGAATCCCATTGAAAACCGAAACCCTCCTCGCCATCCAGGATTACTTGAAGGCCAATGGAAATGGCAGTGATCCTGCTCATCCCATATTTAACACCCTGGGAAAACATGGTCCTTATGAATCAACCAGCCTTACTCCCAAGGCTGTCGATTGCCTTGTCAAATCCATGGCGAAAAAGGCTCTGATTCGGAAAAGGATTCATCCTCATGTGATCCGTCATACATTCGCTACTACCCTTCTGGGCAAGGGGGTTGATCTCAAGACGGTCCAAGCCCTGATGGGCCATTCTCATATTCGGACTACGGAAAGGTATATCCACAGCACCGATGACCGGAAGGTGGAGGCGGTCCAGACCCTCCAATTCGGAAGCCGATTATACGGTCTCTTTTATCGTAATGTCTAATTGACAACTGCCACGACATCGTTTACTCAGAAAACTGTCACGACATCGTAGACTCGCAGCTTTGAAACTGTATAATCTCTCGATGCCGTGACCAATATTTCATCGATCATCGCAGTCGATATTTGTATTGTTCAACCTGGACCTTATCCATGAAGAGCTTCAGCTTTTGTTCTTTGACATCGATAGTAGCCACAACGTATTCGTACTGAGTTTCTGGTGGAGCGGGGAACATTTCGTCGAAGATGTTCAACTGGCGATTACTTCGGATGAAACGCACGAGATGATAGCATCCTTCTTCCGGTTTCTCCAAGGGATGCCGTGGAGCCTTATCTCGATTTGGAAAGACCAGTTTCCGTCCAATACGAGCCAATGCCGCAAGCGGCGTTTGTCCTTTGAGCTTACTGTAGCGATAGGTGCTATTGTGCTTATGCTCGTATGCCAGAGATGCTTGCCGCAGTTTAGGCTTTGATGTCATCGTGACCTTGGCAAGGAACTTCTGGCGATAATGGTCATTAAACTTTTCGACCACCCCGTTGCGCCACGGTTCTGCGACCGGGATGAACCAGAGATTGACCCCGTAGAGCAGGCAGAGGCGGATAAGCGGCCCCATCCCTCGCGGGTGGATCGGACTGCCGAAGAAGGCCAGTTCGTTATCCACCTGGAGGTTGTCAGGGATGCCCATGCGCTTCCAGACTGCATAGACAGCGTCTAAAACGCTCTGCGCTGCCTTTGATGGCATCGGTTCTATGCCGCAGCGGTTAATCGCGGTATCGACGGAATTCAGGCTGTAGAACCGGATCGACCCGGTCAGATAACAGGGCCCGACCAAATCAACCTGATGGGTCTGGTTGGGAAGGAGCATCGGAAGCCCGGGATATGCTTTGCCCTTTGGTTCATACCACCCCGTACGACGATGCGTCAAGTCTCGGCGTCGTAAAATGCGGCTGATGGTGCGGAGCGAGGGAATTGGTTGCATTTCCATGTCCTCCAATTCCCATTGGATGGCCTGGTCACCACAGAAGAGGCCCTTGTTGTACAGGCTCAATCGTACCATCTCGACGATCTCTTCGATCTCCGCAGGAGTCCGGTGGGAGCTGGTATGGGGTCGCCGCGACTGGTCTTCACACCAGGCTAGATCATCGGGGGTATGCCGTGCTACCCATTTGTACAGCCACGGTTTTGTCTTCCCCAGTGAGTCACAGATGCTCTGGGGCTTTTCGCCAGTTAAATACCGTTGTACCGCTGATGCCCGTTCTTTCTGAATCTTCTTTTTCATGAACACCTCCCATTAGGTAATTGGTGTTCATGATAAAACAGGCTGTGGCTATTTGATTGTCAAAGAGCGATAGTAAACGATGTCCTGACAGTAAAATCAGTAAACGATGTCGTGGCAGTTGTCATCTAATTCCTATGTAGAATAATTTACAAATCTGGCAAAAGGGTGTACATTAAATGGAAAGATTGAATCAATTTGGATGCGATTAGGTCCAATATGCCAAGAGATGATTTCTCCCCGGATATAAAAAGACGACTTGCACAGAGAGCAGGATATCTTTGCTCTATTTGTAGCCAGATTACGGTTGGCCCTTCTGACGAAACCCCTGAATCAGTTAATCTTACTGGTGTAGCCGCACATATTTCAGGAGCTTCGCCTGGACCAGGTAGCAGAAGGTATACCGCAGGTCTAACGCCGGGATATCGTGCATCCATCGAAAATGGAATTTGGCTGTGTAACACTCATGCGGATCTAATTGATGGAGATGAAGAAACCTATACAATCGAGTATTTGAAGCTGATAAAGAAAAATCATGAGGAAAGGATTAAGTATAAGCAATCAGGAATAAACGTAGAAAAAGGATTAATCACCAAGGTTGAATTATGCAATTTAAGTAAAATCACGAAGCACACAGAACTTGATTTTGCGGAAAGAAATATTCTCTACGGGGGAACCGGTGTCGGGAAAACATTAATATGCGAATTTATTGCTGCTTTAAGAAACAAAAAATATTTGGACAGGTGGACAAGTGGAACAAGGAAAGTGAATGGTTACTTTATAATTCACTATTTTAAGAATCAACCTAACAAGTTTTCTATTTCAATAAATGACAAAAATGAAGTGTTTTATGAATTTAATGGAGCGCAAATACCATTAATGATTTCGCCTTTAAACATCTTCTATCTGAGAGATAGTTTTTGGGATTTTGTAAAGGACAGCGAAGTGAAACATGAAAACTTTCTAAATTATTTTGCTGACTACTTTTCCTTAACTTTAAATGAATTCATTAACGTAATTACGGTCTTGGGTAAAACAAAAAAACACTATCTAAATGACATACGTATAAATACAGAAAAAGATGACTTATTAGTAAAAGTTTATTCGGGAGACGAAAGTCCTATTCCTCGCTTTGGTATGTTGTCTGGTGGAGAACAGCAAAGAGTTATTGTTGAGATTGCCTTAAAAATTGCCGAGTATCATTCCAAGTTCGGTTCAACAATCTTGATCCTTGAGCAGTCAGCAATTCCAACCATAGATGACACTGGAGTTAATCACCTTCTTGAAACCATAAGGAAAGGTACATTCGATTTTCAATTTTTTATGACATTGCATCAAATGAAAGGGGTTGACGTAAAAGGGTTTAAAACGTATCATTTAAAGAGAATTGATAATGAAGTGATAGTAACTGAATGGAAAACCGCCGGGGAAGACGCTGTTTCCTCGTGAGGGTAAAAGTGAGCTGAAGAATTTCCTTCCATGCTATGCTTTCGTACCGAAGTTTCCTCAAATAATCTGAAGATAAAATTCACCCTTTCAATATAACTCCTAAATCGTGTGCCGGCCTGATTTGGGTCATATTTGTGGATCTTTTATGACCCAAATGAAAACAGCCAACTTCAAAACAAAGGACTTTTCGATGTTCGATCCCAATAGCGTTTGGGTAACAAAAGATCATTTTCAGTGATCTTAAGAAGAAGGTCAGTATGTGGTGGGAATTTGCGGGGCTGTGTGAAAGACCGGGAGGGGGGACGTCCTCTCCTATGAAGCAATAATTATGAATAAAGTGGGGTCGGCAACGGGGGAGGCTCTGGCTGGTAATCAATCCAGATGGGAAGCGAGCGGTTGCCCACGACCCCGAATGTAGTCCAGAATTGACAGACTTTGCTGAAAAGTGTAAGAGTAGTTTGATTGTAAAATCGCACAGCTCTGAATGGAAACAAAAATCACGTCAGAAGTCACACTTGGTTCCCTCACGAGATGGTTCGGAGTTTGCCACCACTGTCGGCAAGCGCTGCCGGAGCGATTATTGTTCCGGCAAGAAACGTGCCTGCGGAAATCCAGGCGCCCCTTTTTTGGATATTATCTTTCATGCTCCTCATGCCGCTCTCTCCTTTTTTCATTCTAGTCAAGACGCTCGATCTCGCCTGGACGCCAGGACTTGTCAAACCACGGCTCAAGCGCGCCATAGAGCCGCAAGAGCAGGAACCAGCCCTTTCCCGGGACGGTCTGGATCCAGTTGCCTTCTTTTCCCTTTGGCGCCTCGGGCCCGAAGTAAATGTCCGTTGAGCCGTCGGCATTCTGTTTCACTCCCCGCGTGCTATTAAGGCTCGGGAAAGGATTATCGGTCTGCAGCATGGAACGTGTCTGCGTGTCATAGACAACAACCGACCAGAAATCTTTTACCGGCACGTTCGCAGGCAGCCTCAACTTGTAATTCTTTGAGCCGTCCAGATATTCGCCCCGCGCATCCTGCGCGCAAGAGGCGTACTGGGAACCGACGCCCACCATCTCTATCGCCATGGCAGGCGTAATGCCGGTTGCTCCGTAAAAGAAAGATATCCGGTCGTCAAGTATACGCGCCCCGTTATCCAGAAATTCATAACTGCCTCCGGGAAACGGCATCAACCAGTAAGAACCCGAATAATATAAACACCTCTCGTTGCGCGAGGTAAACAAAAGCACCTTGGCCGTGGCACTGCCTATAGCAGCTGCCTCTTCGAGGATCTTGCGCAGGCGCGCGTCGGGCTGGAACGGCTTGCCTTTCTGGATACCGATCGCCGCAAGCTGGCCGGTCAATTCCGGATCAAGCGCATCAGCCGGCTCTTCCTGTATGACCGCATTGACTTCGTCGTAAAACTCAGCGGTATTGGCATGGATCGTGTTCACTGCCTTTCCGGAGATATTGATGAACTTCGTCTGCGAGGGGGTAGCCGCCTTAGCCAGCGGATAAATGCGCAAATTTTTCTTGATATCTTCAACGGATGGCTTCGGATCCCCGTTTACCAGATAACCACGCAGCAGCAACCAATTTCCGTACGTCCGGGATCTCGCGACATAATATCCGTCCGGGACTTTGCCGTCATAACCCGGAGGCAGAAACAGGTATTTACCTCCCTTTCCCTTGTCAGGGCCGGCGTTTCCGATATCGGTGACGTAATGAAACCAGAAATCATCGACCAGCCCCAGCACGCCGGCAGGGACTTCCAGCACCAGCGGGCCACCTTTAAGATCAAGCCAAGTAGTCACGTAGATAGATTCTGTATTGGCTGTCAGAAACAAAGCTCTTGAATCCATCAGGGTCTCGGTAATCAATAGCGTATCGTTCGCGGCCCTAAGGCTACGTAGGCCTTCGCGCATAGCATATAGGGATGCGCCGGGCATGGCGTTTAAGAAAACGTCTACGGCGCGGATCAAGTCGAGATTATCGTAGAGTTTTGATATGGTCGCCTTGCTGGGCATGCCGTCGAAGAACTCCAGAGTCCCCAGCGAGGTTTTGATTTTATTTGGCGTGATGATATTTGCCGGGATATTTGTTGTCATCTTTATCTTGGTCGTTTTGGGAAATACCTCGCCGCAGAGAACCAGGCCGGCTAAAAACAGTGAGCCAATAAAAAGCCTTGCTATTCGTCTTGACTTCATCGGTTCATCCTCCTTTTTCGCGCCAGAAGGCCTACCCGGGGGAACCGGGGCGGGCCTTCTGAAATGTTCCAAATTTTCCGCGCCTTAGTTGCCGCTAAAAACTGATCTTTCCTTTAATCGAATACTTCTTGAGGACTTCAAGATAACGCTGTATCTCCGTGCCGAAAATCACGCTAATCGGGATGTGCCGGATGCCGACACTTTCATCTTCTTGCGGATTGGTGTAAAGATTATTCAGGATCACTCCTCCTGTCTGCGTGATGATTGCGCCGCTTAAACCCGCAGGATACCTCTGGGGCAAATCGCATCCTCTAACTCCATTGTTGCACGTGGGTCCATTATCAATTTGCAGTTATACTGCACACCTTTTTCAACAATTACTGAAGGGAAAGTTCCAGGAAGCAGTCCTCAAGTAAAGGGGAAAATGAATAACACCTACTTATCTACAACAGAGGTATGCTTCAGGAGTCAAAGATTTGCGATAGAAACCATCGAAACCAACTTGGTCGCTTGGGTTTTGGTCAATGCCTCTTTTGTGGCTATAACACCAATTGTCGTATGATTACCACTGATTCTATCCTCAGAATAGGATTGGATCATTTATTCTTGCTGAACTTGATCACCCGGTCGTAAAGAAGCTCATACCAATATGGGCCCACCTTCGTTTCGGGTTCAACGTAGGCGCGAAACGCCACAAAGAGGTCTTTATTCAAATCCACGAGGTTACAGGGCTGTACCCTTTGTACCCTTTCTGGGAGTTTAATTTGGAGGCACTTTGGATCATTTTGACTGCAAGCTCTCGCAACCTTCCATGCATACAGATAGGAAGCATTGGGGTCATAGTAGGGATCATTCGGGTCTTTGGGAATATAGTCATAGGCACTATCTGCCAGATCCCGGCTGTGCTTTCCGACGATCCCCAGTTTCTTTTCATAGTGGTAAACGCTGAAGTTTGAGTATGTCGCCTTTCCCCGCAACTCGTGGTTGATGCCATAGATGATCAGGAACTCATCGCTTGAGTCCTGAAGTGTGAAATTCTCGCTACAAAGATAGCTGGTGTCGCGGTTTTCCCCGATTAGATGTTCTTTTCTCTGGATACCATCTAACCACTCATTGAGCCAGATTCTGGTTGTCAACTCCGTTGCCGTATACCCAGGATAACTGTTCAGGATGGCCTGCCGAAGGTTCTCAAGAGAAGGCATCAAATCGACCTCCGTTGATCCAGTCCCACGCTTCAGAACCTGTGGCATCGGGAACGGATCGAGTTTTACCGTTTGAGGATCTTGTGTAAGGTGGAGAACCCGAGCGCCAGGATTCTCTAAATACTGTTCATATTCAGACTCAAGTCCCTCGTTAAGGAATATACGATGTATAAAAAGAAAGGCGTCAAAGTCCTTAGGGGGGCCACTAAAGGGCATTGGCTCCTTATCGATGCCCATCCTCACCACCGATGAAGGGATGATGTCCGTGTTGATAATTGCCGACGGAATCCCGGCTGATCTTGCCGCGGCTCTCACTCGCGCGTCCGTCCCCCTATCTGCGGTGATCACAATGAGAACATCGCGTTTGAATGGATCCTGCCCCATCGTCTTGATCGTCCGGTTGCTCAGCGTATCACCAAGGCTTGTGAAAACCCTTGTCGCTTCCTTTTCTCCCAGCGCATTCTCATAAATGTGATCGACCACATAGCTCCGATAGCTGAAATAAGCTACAGGAGGAGGGGTTTGGCCGATGAGCACAATAGCTTCATCCGGGCGAAGCTGGAATAGTCGAGGAATCTTGATCTTGCCTATCGGCTGGGGTGCTTCCAACTCCTGTCTAAACACCATATAAGGCGCATCGGCGTTGTTCCCATAACCTATCGCCATCAATCCCTTGCAGACCAGATCGGCAATATCCACATTCCCGATCGCCTCCTCCCACTCCTCTACTTCAAACCCTTTCTTAGCCAAAGCAGCCTTGAAGCGCTCAATCTTTGAAGGGGAGATTGTCGTCATACCTTCCGTTTTGATAAGCTTATCCTCTCCAGACCCTGTGTGAGGAAACACAAAGATGAAACACACAAAACCTACCATCCCAAACATTCCCAGTACCATCTTTCTCATCATGGTGACCCTCCTCTCGTTTGAACGAGTCTGATAGAAACTCAGAAAACCACGGTCTCCCTTTGTTCGAAAGAACCTTCTTTTCGACATAAGTTACTGTTTCACGTCCTATCTATACCAAGGAATCCGGAATTGGTCAACGAATAATGTGATGGGATTGAGATTTGAACGGAAGGTAATCCAAATCATCGATTATGGGTTGAAATGTTGCACGGAAGGGTAAAAAACAAAAAACAAGATTCCAGGAAGAAGTCCTCGTTCTCTCCAAATCCCGCCGGTCGAAAGTCCAGTTTGAAACTTTCACCTACTAATGTTCAGATATTCCAAGGCTCAACCATTAACGATTACTGAGTGAAACCATGCATAATGTTCTTGGAATAACCAAATATCTGCAGGGAGTCCGGATCTATATCATCTTTCGCATTTTTCGTCTGGCCAACCCATACAGAAGGAGAGGTAGTTTAAGAAATGCATTCGTCAAGTCGCGGTCACGTACAAGCTCAATTTGCCTGGCTTTTCTGATAATATGGATGACCTGCGGTATATCATAGAACTCCGAACGGATCTGGTTCCGGATTTGCTTCAGTTCCTTACGCCCGTAACGATCCGAATACACGGAACCACCGATACGGTTGTAGTAGTAGCCCGGCGTTTCTTCAACCACTTCCTTTAGGGGCGAGAACCTCTCGACGCGGAGTTTCTGGAAACTGATGGAATCCAGCTTGATCTCCTTCGCGAACTTCGGAATGTAGAGCATCTCTTCTTTCGTCTCACCGATGTTGCCATAGATGAAGTAACCATGCAGATAGAAGTCGTACTGCGTCAGGACCGCAAACGCATCCCGGACCTGCTGTTGGGTGATCCCCTTCTGAAGCTGCTCTAAGATCCGGTCGTGTGGTGACTCGATCCCAATCAGGAAGACCTTGAAACCCGCTTTCTCTGCCTTGTCGAGGACCTTGGGGTGCCTCGCGATGTCAATCCGGGCCTGGACAACAAAGACCTTCTTGGTCTTGTTCTCGATAATCAGATCGCAAAGCTGATCGCTCCTCTTCGGGTTCGTGAAGAAGTTGTCATCGCTGAAGAGAACGACATCGGCCGTAACCGTCTTCAATTCTTCGATGACCGATTCAACCGGTCGTTCCGTATAGCTCCTCTTCTGCCCGAGCGGATTGAGACTGAATGTGCAAAACTTACATTTGAAGGGACATCCCCTCGTTGTCAGTACCGTGTCGAATGTGTGGCTGCCGAGTCGAACACCGTGTTTAACCAGGAAATAATCATACTTTCTCAGGGACCGGTCAGGAAATGGAATATGCGTGATGTCAGGCAGAGGATGGATCTGGTTGTGGACGACTCCCCCGTTCTCCCGATAGGAAAGCCCACGAATATCCTTGTACGGGATCCCTGTGACGATCTGTTTAATGATCTCTTCGCCCTCACCTCGTACGATCATATCGATATTTGGACAACGGTCAAACAAATACTCAACTTCCTCCGTTGCTTTATAGCCTCCGACGACTGTGCAGACCTCAGGAGGCAGCTGAGACACGAAATCACAAACTTCCTGGAATCGAGATTCCCATCGGATACTTACGCATAGAAGATCGATCTCGTTCCGGATGAATTTGCTGAGTGCCTTCGGATCCTGATAGACCCTCTCAAAACGAAGATCAAGAAGCGTCACCTTACCAACTAGGTCTTTCATGCTCGCGGCGATGTACTCAAGGCCGGTCGGAGGGAAAACCCCCATGAGTGCAGTAGAATCCCCAAAATAAGGGTTCAGGGCGAGAGCGTGCTTATACTTGATCATGTTGAGATTTTTAGCGGGCAATGATAATAACTCTTTTTGGCTTTGATAAAATATACGGGAAGCGGACTTGAATGTCAAACAGAAAAGACCACAGGGTATAAAGGTAGGTTTTAGCCAGTATTGCAGATAAGGATTACTAAATGAAATCTTGCCTCATTGTCGAAATCTTTCAGCCAATGACTTCAGGAAGGAACATTGCATCTCTGCCCTTTGTTTGGCTAAGAAATAGGCAGGCAAACCCGCCACGGATGAACGGAGAATACCCCAAAAAGCGAAGATTTCTTTTGAAAAGATGTAAGGTGATCGCCCTTTTCTTCCTTACAGACGCCTCTCCCCAGAAGATGCCCTCTGAAGACTTCACCCCTTAATCAGCAGAAGCTCCTCCAAAATGAGGGGATCTCAATTTTTGGGAATATGCCCATTGGGTTATTCAAAAGGCGAAATGATGATTTGGGAAACTTATGCGTAAGCTCCTGCTTCAAAAGGAGAAATGGAAGGAGAGTTATTTGGGATCATCGGAGAGGTGAACACAAAAGCCCTCCTTATCCGTTGAACATTGCACCTACTAACCCTCAGAGGGAATCATGTCAAAGAATTGAAGATTACGAGATGAAAGTAAGTATAACACTGGGCGGCAGATGCAGGCAACGTATAAGACTCAGCAACTACGTTAGCCGATTTGGAATTACATGAGTTAAATAATCTGGACCCCATTTAACAAAGAGTTAAAAAAAAGGAGGCAGCTCTCATAGCTCTGCCTCCCTCATAATTTATCTATGGTCTACCGATTACTTTCCTGGGTTGATCACCTTGATGGTGTCGCTCCCAGTAAACTCTGTCCCATTGTTGAGTGTGCCAGTCACTGTCATGCTAATGTTACCCGTCCTGCCTCCGAGAGCAGCGATGACCGCCTGGCGGTTAAACTTCACCATCCGATCAGCAACCCCGTCTTGGTCATAGTCGCCCACGGAAGTGGGGGTAAGCTGAGCAGGAATCTTATTATTACTATCGACATACAGCTCAACGGTTTTTACGTCGATCTGGTTCACATCGTATCCCTTAGGCAGCTCTATGTAGGCAGTCATGGAGTTCTCGCCGCCCTTGCTCTTCAGGTTCAAGGTGTCGGGGGTTATTTCAACCGTTGCCAGAAGCTCACTTACACCAACGTAGTAGCTTGGATCGGAAGATCTTAATTCGACGCCGTTGGATGCCGTTGCAACCACGTAACCAACGTTATGATACTGGCCGACCGTGGCGACGCCTGAGGCCATGCAGGTCATGTTCTTACTCGGTTCAAGCTCGGTAGCGGGACATACTATGCTGAGGGCGGAATCGCTGTCGGTGACAGTGATGTTAGTCAGTACTGCCGAATTATGAGTGTTGGTTACCACGTAGGTCCATGTTACTGAGGACCCAGCCAGGAGAATCGGACCTGGCGAGGTATCAGCGTCTTGACCGTCTATCAGTTTTTCGATGGTGACAAATGGCGTAATGCAATATCCAGGATTTGTAGGATCTGGGATGGTGGCATCTACACACTTACAGTTCAGACAAAATTTTGGTGTTGAGATCTCGCACTCCTCGCCCTCTTCAAGGATATTGTTCCCGCACACCGCTACCGCCTTGCAGAATCCAGAGTTTTGAGAGTCTGGGATGGCAGGTGGCACGCACTTGCAGTCCGTCCCGCAGTTTCGCGTGCCGTCGCATTCCTCCGTCGGCGGTTCATATATGTAATTGCCGCACACAGGGATCGGTTTGCAGCCGTTAACGCCATCAGGCTCGTAGCCGTCAGGGCAGGTGCAGTTTGATGTACAAAACCGACCGCCGTCACACTGCTCAGGTACGTCGACTCTCTTGTTGCCGCAGGTACAGGGACGTTCCTTGGGAAAGCAAATATATTGATCATCGCACCAATGACAGGAAGACGACGAGTTACACTCGTTCATTGCAAATTGGTCGCAGGTGGGGCAATCAGACGCAAGCGGAATGCATGTCATAGAAGTCGCGCACCAGTGACACCCCGGGTCTGGTGTGCAATCCGTCTCATTATAATAGAGAAAACATAGCCCCTGTTGCGCCTGCGCAGTCGCGTTAAATAAGAACACACAGAAGAATAACAAAATTGCCATTCTCGAAATTAAGAGTTCCTTTTTCATCTTTTCCCCCTTTCAGTTTGAAATTAAAAGTTAATTCGGACAGCGCAACGATAAACCTACCAAAACAAAAAAGCCGAGTCTACCAAGGTTTGATCCTTCAGCAGCTCGGCCATGCTGAAACCTGTTCAGCACCCGCCGCTTTCCGTCCCCCCCCTTACGGAAGGTTTGGCCTTATCGGGAGAATCTCATTTGTTCAAAAAATATAGCATGATCTTATCAAAGGGGCGGATTTTGTCAAGGGGAAAACATCTTTTTGTGAATATATTTTTTCTCTGTCAACCGGAGTCAAATGGTGTCAATTTAAAGGGTAAGATTTATTGCTTTCCATTAGAAATGTTGGATTGAAGGGTAAAAATTGAAAAACAAGATTACAGGAAGGAACATTGCATGGGCATCCCCTCGGTGCCTAAAGATTAGGCAGTCCAACCGGGTCAGTGATATTGGAACATACCCCAAAGGCTAATGATTTCTATTGATAATTCATGAGATTATATTGCTTATCTTCCATGGAGAACATCCATCCAACGGATGGCCTCCGACTCCGTCACCCTCCCTAAATATGCCTGGGTGGTCTTTAGATCCTGGTGCCGAAGAATCACCTTGGAAACAATCTCCAACGGCACCCCGTTCCGACTCGCATAGGTGGCCGAATACCTCCGGAGGTCATGGGGAGTGAGAACAACATTTAATCTCCCTCCCAACTGTCTAATCATTGCCCTTGCCGTGGAATAACAAATCGGAAAAATACGGTCCCCAGGTGTAAGATTCTCCTGTTGGATGTAGTCATGGAGTCGTTTAGCAATCTGTTCCGGCATGAAAGCCACTTCCGATTCCTTTCCTGACTTGGGTTCTTTCAGGACCAGCCTCCGGTCCACAGCATCCGAAACCTTGATCTTCAACGTTTCTCCGATTCTTAGTCCGCAGCGGGCCTGAAGCTCTAAAATCAGCCTGTCACGGAGTGTCTGCGTATTATAGATCAATTCTTCCACAATCTCCCTGTCCAGAATTCTTCGGGCTACCTGCTTAGGGGTCTTAAAGGTTTTGGACAGAAGGGGAGTATCGCAGGGGTTTTTCATATTCAAATTGCATTTGTTGATGAGGAAGTTGAAAAAGGCCTTCAACTGGGCATATCGGAGACGCCTTGTGGATCTGGAATGATCTCCTGTCACCGTCTCCAAGAACTGAAAAATCTCATCTGATCCAATAGAATCGAAGGACCGTTCCCCAAACTGGACTTCAAATCTTTGGAGTAGGGGTTGGTAGCTTCGAACAGTTCTTGCCCTCAGGTTGGATCGCTGATGATAACGGAATAACTTGATGGCTTCTTTTAAGGTCATGGTAGTGCCTCCTTTCGTGTCTTGGGGTATGTCCAGTCCCATTTTAGATGATTTCAAGTCCTAATGAACGATGGGACCAGAAAATAGGAGGAATCTTATAATGGAGAATTTGACCCGTAGAAATGCCAGAGGACAGAAATCGGGAGTAATAGAGCCTACACAGAACTGCCTGTTTTATAGAGGGATTAAAGAGGACGGATAAAGGGAACCACCATGAAGGTCCCACGCAAAAAACCTGCAATCCCTCGGTAATTGCACCTACAAACCTGCAGTTTCGTCAAGACTAAGCGATTAAGGATTACTGATTGAAAGTAAGTATAACGAAAAAGCTCAGCTGCGCGTGAAGCGTCGGCTGGAGCGACGGGTTAGAAAAAACATTCCTTCATGAATGAAATCATCACTTCTTGTAGCGGGCCCCCCAAAGCTGAATCTGTTCCTCCCCGCCGACCGTTACGACCTGCACCGCGCCGCCCCTGTTCTTGCCCAGTCCGCGGATCCTGGCCACGGTGTCGCTGATTGGCTCCAAGACCAGCAAGGCGGACTTGCCCTGAATAGTAACGCCCAGCACGAGCACTCCGTCCTTCACGGCGAGTTCGACAGAGTGGCTCACGGGCTGCACCTCTTCCGGGAGATACCTCGAGCAATCGTCAGGATAGAGATTCGATATCTCGTATTTCCCAGCCCGGCCCAGCCAGACTGCGGACACGGGCACCGGTTCGAATTTCTCACCCCAGAGGGATCTTCCGACCAGCCCGAGCAGGACATCACCATGAAAAATCATTACATCCCGCCCTGAGATCGTGCTGAATTCGACCTGTAACTCCTGGGAATCCGTGGGAGCAAACCAGCCGTTCTCCAACGGAGCCAGGTGCTGCGTTTTTTTCTCGTAGCTTGACCACCATTCCAGACCTCCTGGCACGACCTTGATGGTGTCGTAGCCTCCCTCCGTGGCGTACGTGCCGGCCAGAGCCTCAAGCTTTTCCATGGGCCATGTGGTATAGGGCGAGTACTCCGTCCAGCGCGGCTCTTCGAGATCGACGCCGGCCTTGTCTTTTACAGCCAGCTTCAGCGCCATCCTGGCGGCCTCCAGGGCGATCGCCGCTTTCTCCGTATTGGTCAGTACCACCACGCCGAGCTGATAATCAGGAAGGATTTCAATATGGCTGAAAAAGCCATTGGTGGATCCGGTGTGGTTGCAGATGCGGCCGGCATCGCCAAGCGTTCGGTCCGTAAGGACCCAGGCCAGCCCCTGCCGGAGATCCAGGTCAAGAGGCACGTTTCCGTTCTGGACCGTGAGCATTTCATCCAGCGTTTCCGGCTTCAGGATGCGCGCGCCTCCGACCCGGCCCCGGCCAAGGACCATCCTGACGAACCTGGCCATGTCCGTGACGTTTGACCGGACACTGCCCGCCGCCCACATGTTACCGTAGAACCGTTCGAGCAGCATTCTTCGGAGATACCCGCAAGCCAGGTTTTTTTTCAAAGCGGGCTTGTCCAGAAAATACGAGGAATGATGCATCCCCATCTTCTTGAAAAGCCTGTCGGTGTACTTTTCGAAACTTTGACCCGAAGCCCTTGAAACGACCTCGCCCAGCAGGGAGTACGCGGTGTTGGAGTAGGCCCAGATGAAACCGGGAGGATAGCAGGCGCAGGTGCCTTTCAGATAGTCCAGAACCCAGGCGTTGTAATCGGTCCTTGGCTTGAGGGTGAATGCCCCGTTTTGCAGGTCGCCGGGCAGGCCGGAATGGTGGGTGAGCATCGTACGGATCGTGATCGGATTGTCCGGGTCCGGAGGGAAGCCCGGCGGCGGCAGGATCGAAAACTCGGGGATGTAGTCGGCCAGGGGCCGGTCGATATCGAGAAGGCCCTGTTCCTGCAGCCGCATGACCGCCGTAGCTGTGATCGTCTTGGAAATGGACCCGATCTCGTAAATGGTCTTCGGGGAGGCGGGTATGCCTTTTCCCTGGTCGGCAAAACCGAACCCCTGTGCCCAGACCGTTTTTTGCCCGTCGACCAGGGCGATCGAGAGACCGACTACATGGTCTTCCTGCATCTTCTTCTCGATGAATGCAGCTGTCTGCCCGATGGTTTTCGAGTAGTCCGTTTGCTTCTCCCAGCCGCCGATTGTTCCCAAGGCTGTGCAGATAACCAGTAGAGACAACAAAAATGGTCCGAAATACTTCATGATTGATTCCCTTTCAATTGGTCATCTAACATTATTTTTTATGCTGCTTCCACGTTTTCGTAAGTCTTGAACCTATAAAGGCTCTCTTCTACTAAAAAAGGGTCGAATCTCATACCATTTTTCCAATTCATAGGGGTCGAAGCATATCCGCTTTGTTGATTTACGGTTGTAACATACACCTTTTTCAAAAATAAGGGAAGTGAATGTTTCAGGAAGAACTCTTCGGAGGAGACATTGTCCTCGGAACAAGGATTCTGCCCCCCCTCCATCCTGCTTCACACCCCAAACTGAAGGCTCTGGATCGCCTCCACCTTCCGGTCATCGGTGCTGTGGAGATACGTCTCCGTGGTGCGAATGTGAGAATGACCCATCAGCGCCTGAACGGTTCTAAGGTCATTCCCGTTATCCAGGAGGGTCGTAGCGAAAGTAGAAATAAGGATAATGGCGGATGGTATCCATTTCGATTGGATTGTATTCCTTTTTGAACAGGGTGTCAATGAGAATTGAGTGGAGGGGAGGACAGGTAAAGGGGAAGGAAGAGAGAAAAAGAAAAGGCAGGAATTGATGAAGGGGAGGTAAATAATCATAAGTAATCAAAAGAGGTTCAACGTTGCCTAAACTGACCTGAACGGTACTTAGTCTAACAGCCGATGTTAAATCACCTCTTGTTTAACGCTTTCACAAATGTTCACTTTTGAAAAACTTTGGAAGGTAGTGATTAAGGGTAGAAATGAAGTATAGAGATTTGGGAGTTTGACAAGGTCATAGGCCTTTGGTTGATTAACTTAGAATAGTTCCTGCAAGGGCTTGCGGGTAAACTATTTTCCCCCTTCTAAAGAGGTTAGGGCCTCCTTGGCTTGTTTAAGGTAAATTTCCGCCTCGGTTTGTTCAAAAATCTGGATAGCCTCGGAGAGGCATTTCCTGGCCTGCTCGGTCTTCCCCTTCATCCTGTACAGCAAACCCAAATCGAGATAGGCCATCCCCATGGTGCCCTTCGCGCCGATCTCTTTCGCAACCTCCACTGCTCGATTGAAATGGTCTTCGGCTTTCTTGCTGGCGAACGGGATGTTTTTAATGAGAAAGCCTATATTCTTGGCCATTGTTGATAGACTGATCGGCCCTGATCGCTCCACGATCTGAGAATAGACCTTCGCCAGGGCATAGTCGGAGAGGGCATATAGGGCTCGCCTCTGGTTTTCCAGACACTCTCGCTGCCCCTCTTCCAATAGTTTCAACCCTTGGTTCATATGGCCTTTGGCAATCAACAACACCCCCATAAGAATAGACGCCATTGTTCCGATTATTCCAGCACCAAACTTCTCACTATAGGTCATAACTTCCTCGAGAGCGGTTTCAGCCTTATCGAGCTGGTTGGCGAGCAAATAGCTCAAACCAAGCAGCAGCCTTAAGGTCTGGGAATAGAAAGGGTCTGCAGAAAACCGGGTTCCGCTCTCAAGGCATTCAACGGCCGAATGGTAATCACCACCCATCGTATAGCCCTCTCCCATAATCCAGTGACCCATCACCACGCTTCGAATATTTGAGTGTCTCTCACCATAGTCCCTAATGGCCTTTCCGGCCTCAAGGGTTTTCTTAGTCTCTCCGCTGTGCCAGTATGCGCACGCCAGTCCGCCAAGGGACTTGAAATACAAGTACTGATCTGACTCGAAAGATTTGGAGATATCCTGGGCCCTCTGGCCAAAAGCAATGGCTTCTTCCAAAAGGCCCAATTCTGCACAGGTCCAGGCAAGCCAGGCGCAGGCGTAACCGATGACCCTCCGATCCTCAATTTCTTCCCCAATCTTGAGCGCGTTGCACAAGTATTCATAAGAGGTTTTCGCCTTGCCGCTGCAATACAGTGCAAGGCCGAGCCACCCATAGAACATCCCAAGTTCGGCCTTGCCCACAGACTCAGCCAGTCCTTCGTAATTGCTGAGCAAAGTGACGAGGCCCCTGAAATCGCCACGGTAGTAAAAGACATAGGCCCACTTGTTGAGCAGATCGATCAGGAGCCTCTTTTCCTCATCTGTCATGCTGGTTCTATTCGTAAGGAGATCGAAAGCATCTTGATAGTACTGATGGGATTCTTCGATGGCATACCTTTTGAGGCTCTTCTCGCCCGACTTCATAAGATAATCGACGGCCTTATGTAGAGATTGACCCCGCTTGAAATGAAAGGCCAGGGTCTCATAGAACTCTGAAAGCCTCTCGTGGAACAACTGCTCCATCACGAGGGCGATTCGCTCATGGACGGCCTGGCGCTCCTTTTTAAGAAGGCCGCTGTAAACCACCTCCTGGGTCAAGGCATGCTTGAAAACATATTCCAGTTCCGGCTGAAAAGACCTTATCCGGATCAGGTCGAACTGCTCCAACCTGTGGAGATGATGGTCGAGCCGGTCTTTGAGCTCCGTGATCTTGTTGAGGATCTCATAGAGAAAGGCCCTCCCGATGACCGAGGCTTCTTGAAGGATGCGCTTCATCTCCTTCTCCAGCCGGTCAAGCCTTGCGGAGATGACGCCTTGTACCGTTGGGGAAATGTCGGACTCACCGATTGGCCGACTCAGCCTCCAGTTGCCGTTGTCGCGGATTAGGGTGCCCGATTCGATCAGGGAGTTGATCACCTCTTCCAGATAAAAGGGATTCCCCTCCACCTTTTCCTGAATGAACTTCCTCAACTCATGGGGGATGGTCTTGGACTTCAGCAGAGATTCCATCATGTCCTGCGTGTCCGAGGTTGAGAGATCCTGGAGCTTGATCTCCTGGTAAGATTTGCCAATGGCGCCCAACTGATGGCTGGTGAAGAGGCTAAAAGGAAGCCTGTACGCACAGATAAACAGGACGGGATGGCTGAACTCCGATAGAATAGAACGAAGAAGATCAAGGGACGATGGATCCGCCCAATGGATGTCCTCCAGACAAATAACCGTTGGACCACTCTGTGTCAAAGCGGAGAGAATTGCCTGGACTGCTTTTAAAAGACCCGATCTCCAGAATTCAGGGCTAACTCCTTCTATCTCGGGGTAACTCAGGGAATAAAGACTCCCTACATACGGGGCAACATCTCCCTTCTTTCCGATCAGACGCTCGATACGAAATTCCACTTTCTCCCTCACCACTTCCGGTGGATCACCCTCTTCAATTTGCCAAGTCCGATTCAGGAGATCGATCAGTGGAAAATACGGGATGTTTTGGGAATAGGCGTAAGCGTGCCCCTCCAGCCATTGGATTTCATTGAGATCCAAAGTGGCTTTGAACTCCTCAAGAAGTCGGGTCTTTCCGGTGCCCGCATCGCCACAAATGGAGAAGATCGTCCCTTTGCCCTGACGCAGTCTTTGAACTGCCTCCTGGAGTTGGGCCAATTCCGCCTTCCTGCCGATGAGATCGGCTTTCAACCCAAAGGTACGATGTAAAGTAAGCGGCTTCTCCTTTGTAGATAGCAGCCTGTAAACTTGGACTGCCTCTGCCTTCCCTTTGACCTGGGCAGGCTCTAACCTTTCAAAAATAAAATGCCCTTCTGTAAGCTGGTAGGTCACTGAGCCCACCAGGATCTCACCCGCCTTGGCCAGACCGCTCAGCCGAGAGGCCAAATTGATGGTGTCTCCCAACACGCCGAGAGTGCCCCCATCCTGATCCACCTGACCTGTCACTACGAGGCCGGTATTGATGCCGCTGTGCATGGATAAACGCGTTCCCACCCTATCCTCAAATTGCGTACTTATGGCCTCAACTATTTCGTGTATTTCCTTTGCCGTCCGGATGGCTCGTACAGCGTCGTCTTCGTGGACCTTCGGTACGCCGAAAATAGCCATGACCGCATCACCGATAAACTTCTCTATGACCCCTTCGTATTTGGTCACTACTTGAGCTATCTCCCCAAAGATCCGACCCATGATCTCTTTGACTTCTTCAGGATCAAGTTTTTCTGTCATAGCAGTATATCCAGACAAGTCAGAGAAAAGGACCGTAACCTGTTTTCGCTCACCCTCAATTGGCTGGACTACCTTTTCTATGACTGCTTCTCCCAGTCTTTGACCACATTCGCCACAGAATTTATCTGCAGGAAGGTTTTCAAAGCCACACTGGGGACACACCAATAAGACCTTTGCACCACACTCACGGCAAAACTTTCTTGTTTCTGGATTTTCAGTTTGACATTTTGGGCATTTCATTTTGAATGGCCTTTATTAAAGAAATGGGAATTGGATCTTCCGGTTTCTGCCCGTTTCCCCATGAGAGGATTTGTGATGACGCCTTAATTTAGGGCACAATATGTTGTATTTGTCAAGTGATAAATTCAGTCAGGCTAAGGCACGAAATCCGACCAAAAAAGTTTAACGAATACAGGTTGAAGTCTGCACTCTTACGACAAAATAACTTGCCGACGATTACAGGAAGAAGTCTTCGGAGGAGACATTGTCCTCGGAACAAGGATTCCGCCCCCCTCCATCCTGCTTTACACGCCAAACTGCAGACTCCTTATCGCCTCCACCTTCCGATCGTCCGTACTGTGGAGATACCTTTCCGTTGTACGGATATGGGAATGGCCCATCAGAGCCTGAACGGTTCTAAGATCGTTCCCATTATCCAAAAGCGTCGTGGCAAAGGTATGCCTCATCACGTGGGGATGGATTCGCTTCTGGATTAAGGCTCTCCTTGCCACTGATTTGATGAGGCAGTCAACAGCCTTGGGAGTTAGGCTCCTTTCCTGGTAGGGACCATGTTTCCCTAACGTCTGGAAGAGGGGATGAACCGGGTCTGTTCCGTTTTCGGTAGCCTTCTGGTAATCCTTGATGGCAAGGAGGGTCTCAACCTTCAAAGGGATGCGCCTGAACTTCTTCCCCTTGCCAATAATATCGATAACCGCTTGGTTCCGGTAGGTCTTGAGATCCCCGACCTTCAGGCTGCATATTTCCGCCTTTCTTAACCCTGTTGTGAGTAGGGTAAGGAGAATGGCGTAATCGCGTTTACCTTGGAGAGTTCTTCGATCCGGGACCCTGAGCATGGCTTGGGCTTCTTCCTCGGTCAAAAATTCTGTTTCTTTCTTTTTCATGGTTCAACCTCCTTCCTGGTTGAATGGGTTGAGATTTAATGGTAGATTTACTTCGAGTGGGCATCATCCCATTTCCTTCCAGCCATGAGGTGGCACTCATGGCCTTTGGGATGAAGGCTCACTCACTTCTTTTTCTTCCCTGCTTTCTTTAGCAGCTTTTCAAGCTTTTCGCGGGCAAGCCGACTCGGAGAAAAAATCCCTTGCTCCCATTTGGAAACAGTGGATAAGGCCAACCCCAACTTCCTTGCCAGGTCCTCTTGTGTGAATCCCAATTCCAGCCTGATTGCTTTGATGTCAATGGGTTCCCTTCTCATAGTAATACTACTATCATAATTTTGGAACCGTGTCAAGTGATATTTTGGCGCTGGAAAGCGTTTGGAAAGCGTAATTTTGCGAGGACGAAAAAGAAAAAGCCCTGAAATTAGAGGGCTTTTTCTTTCATAATTGGTGGAGGCGGCGGGAATCGAACCCGCGTCCGGAAACCTTCCGACAGAGCATCTACATACATAGCCTGTGTTTTAAATTCGCCTTGCGGGCCTCCTACAGGCAGGATTCCCGAAAGACTATCCTATGAGGTTTCGCCCCTTTCCTATAGGCATCAGAGAGGAGCTATCCTGTTTTTCTGACATCCTGATCCTGCCCTACAAGCAAGGACAGGGAGGACGCCTAGCTGCGGTTAGGCAGCCAGGGCATAATCGTAGTTGTTTGCGATTATGTTTATTCCCATTTGTTTAACGAGCCAATGGGACCTCGGTATGCAGCCCTGACGTCAACGATCCCCGTCGAACCCTTTTCGCCCCCTTTCCATCTCTCTTTCCATCGTCTTTCGTTTAAGAGTCTCCCGTTTATCGAAGAGCTTCTTTCCCTTTGCCAAACCGAGCTCCACCTTCACCTTTCCATTGGAAAAGTAGAGACGAAGCGGGATGAGGGTAAATCCTCTCTCTTGCACCTTTCCGATGAGCCGCTGAATCTCCCTTTTGTGGAGGAGAAGCTTCCGTGTCCTTAATGGATCATGATTCAACCGGTTTGCCTGGGGATAAGGACTGATATGAGCATCGACGAGAAAAATTTCTCCTCTCTTGATGTCTCCATAACTATCTCCCAGGTTGACCTTTCCTTCCCGTAAGGACTTGACCTCTGAGCCCAAAAGGGAAATCCCGGCTTGATATTTATCCTCAATAAAATAATTATGCCAGGCCTTCTTATTCTGGCAGATCAATTTCTCTCCCATCTCACTTCTATTTTAGCGGATTAGATCTTTCAAATCAATGAGGAATATGTTGGGTTCATGAAATTGTATTTCGCAGGCTGAAGCCTGCGGCTACCTATATTTGATTTTTTGAATTCCGCAATCCGCATTCGGCAATGGCGTTATACACGGACGGGTAGTTCGATGAGAAAGGTTGTCCCTTTTGGCTCATTGTCCCGGACCCGGATATATCCGTTGTGATCGGCGATGACGGCGTTGACGATGGTTAGTCCCAAACCCGTTCCACTCTTCTTGGTGGAGTAATAAGGTTCGAAAAGCTTCCCCTTTTCTTCATCGGGAATCCCGCAGCCGTCATCGCTCACCTCAAGGCGAACCATCTGCAGTTTCGGATCGTAACTCGTCTCGATCCTGATCTTCCCTTCCCTTTCAATGGCGGTAAGACTATTCTTAATCAGATTGATCATCACCCGTTTCATTTGATCCCTGTCGATGTTGAAGACAGGGAGGTCATGGGGAATAAATTCGATGCGGACTTCCTTAGGGGCTTCTTGAAAGAGGACCATGGTTTCTTTAACGATCTCATTCAAATGATTGGGGGTAGGCTGGCAAGCCGGCATTCGAGCAAAGTTCGAAAACTCATTCACCATCCCCTTCAGTTCCTCAACCTGTTTTACGATCGTTCGGGTGCACTCATCGAAGACAGCGCCATCCGGCCGAAGTTTCTCCAAATATTTTTTCCTCAACCGTTGGGCAGAGAGCTGAATGGGAGTCAAAGGATTCTTGATCTCATGGGCGATCCTCCGAGCCACTTCTCTCCAGGCAGCCATTCTTTGGGCCTTGATCAGTTGAGTAAGATCATCGAAGACTGCCACCACACCAAGGGGTCTTCCCTCCTCATCTTTCAGGGTCGTCAAATTGATCAAAAGGGAAAGGGATCTTCCCTTCAGGTTCACAGTGAGCTGTTTTTCAATGGAATCCTTCTGAGAAGATTTGAATTCGCTCAATAATCCCTCAATCTGTTCCACATATTCTTTTGCCAATACCTCGGAGAACTTCTTCTCTAGGACTGTTTCCCCTTTGATTTTCAGCATCTGCTCCGCAGAGGTGTTGATCGTGGTGATCATCCCTTTTTCATCGATGGAGATTACTCCAGCCGCTACATTTTTCAGGACAATCTCCATATACTTCTTTCGCTGTTCCAATTCGGATCGGCTCACCTGGAGATCTTCGGTCATCTGATTGAAAGATTGGACGAGCATCCCGATCTCGTCCGCGGCTTTCATCTTAATCCGGAAGCTGAGATCTCCTGTAGCAATCTGATGGGTCGCCTCTGCCAATTCTTTGATGGGGACGGTGATATCTTTGGCTAATCGGAAACCAAACCAGGTGGCTGAGAAGAGGATGAGTAGAGTGACCATCAAAAGAGCCATCATGTAACTGAACTTGATCGGCCTTTTTAGGATCTTTAATTGTTTGTATTCCACAAAGGCCTGCGAGATCTCACGCATCTTGACCGTGAGACTCTTTGGAATGAAATGGGAGGCGGCCACCACTCCAACCACCTCTCCTCCTTCCGAAGGATTGAAAATGGGGGCGATGCCGGTAATCACCTCTCCTTCTCCAACCGACAAGATTCTGGAAACTTCTTTTCCAGAAAATCCTGCCTCCAACAGGTCTTTCGGTGGAGGAAGGAAAACCGTTTTGAGTGTGGGATCCTCGACTCTGATAGGATTTCCCTCTCCTTTCATAAATACCCCGAGGGTACTGAGGTGGTATTCCTTTCGTTTTGCTTCGAGTTGTTCTCTCAGGGGGCTTACTCCTTTTGCCCCTTTGAAGGCTCCCTGCTTTGAAAGATGTCGGCTGATCTGTTGAGCGGAAGATACCGTGTTGTTGGCGAAATCTCGATAATAGGCCTGGGCCACCTCTAAGGCCCCTTGAAGAGACTGCTCGACTTGGGCTTTAAACCAATGTTCAACACTGCTCGTGATAAACCCCACCGCAACAAAAAAGAGGAGGATCGTGGGGATCAGGGAAAGGCTGATGAAGGCCACTACCAATTTCGTCCTCAGCTTTGCTCCCAAGACCTTCCGCTTTCGTTCAAAGATCAGTTTGACTAAGTTTCGGATCACCAAAAAGATCAGGAGGAGGATCAGGATGATGTTGATGTTGATCAGGCTGAAGATGATGATGTTGTTGGCGATGGGGATCTTTCCTCCCACTTGGGGAAATTTCATCTCGATGGTGGTGAGGATGAAGATCAGAATAGAGATGATCCCAATGATCAGAAGTTCATTGCGTCGTCTTCTCGATTCCGGAGAAAGTTCTTTTTTCATCATGATCTAATTTCTCTCATTGGCCTATTTACCCCCCCCAACCGTACGGCGCCATAGTCCGTCGATGGACGGCGGCGCCCCCCTTTAATAAAGGGGGGCGAAGGGAGATTTTTTATGGTGGGAGGGGTTCGATATGCCAATCGGTCTCGAAATCCCACAAAGAAACGAAAAAGAAGAGATACTCTAAATGTAAAGGGAGCCTGACCGGATCCAGTCCAGCCTTGATACGAAGGTGGGTAGGAAGCCCAGGTTTGAGTTGAGATAAAGGCCGGATCTCCACTGCCTCGACTTTTGCCATCAGCCTTTTCGCTTCCTCGATATCTGAAGTCACGATAGAGGAACCGTTTTCCTCCAATGCCACATTATACTCTTTACGAATGGGATCGTATCGGATGCTGTGATGAAATTCCATGGATGCCACTTTTCGATCCCTCCACCAAGTTCTCTGCTGATAAAGATGGAGGTAAAAGGTGAAAATCGTCTGTATCCCTGTCTGGATAGCCTCCTCCATCTTTTCCGTAAAACAGTTCTCCACATTGAAACCGACTTTCCAGACCCCGTTTGTCCTCTTCACACTGACCTCTTTAATAGAGGCCTTTTGACAGAAGGCTGAAAGAGGAAAAATCAAGATCAAAAGGAAGGTCAGTCCTCCTACCACCCAACGATCTTTAATGCTATTCCTCATCAAGGTCATTTAAAAACTATAAATCGGAAACCCCTATCGACAGGGAAGGTTTGTAGAGGAGGGAAGGGAAAAGGAAAAGAATTTAAAAAAAGGGAAGCCTCCGAAGGGGACCATAAGCCGAGTTCTGTATCCCCCCTCTCCCGCCGGTGGGCGGGACTGGTTGGGATGATGGTCATTTATCTAGGGTCCTGATTACTCAAGGCCTCAAGCGACCTGACCCGTTCCGCCTTTGGTCCGTAAAACGGAACAAATTTGAATGGGCTTTTCTTACCCCTGCTCGGGAGAGCGGAACCTATTTGGTCTTGCTCCGGGTGGGGTTTACCTAGCTACCCTAATCGCTCAGGGTACTGGTGAGCTCTTACCTCACCCTTTCACCCTTACCCCATGGAATAGGCGTAGCCGCCATTCCACGAGGCGGTATCCTTTCTGTGGCACTTTCCTTACCCTGTGGAATAGGTGCAAAGAAACTTAATCTTGTGGGATCATTAAGTTAACAAGGTCCCACAAAGAATTAGCGATGCCCTTATCCCACGGGGCAGTCCGCATTACGGACCACCCTGCCCTGTGGAGCTCGGACTTTCCTCCCCTCCCACCTCCCTGTCGCTGGGATGTGTGGAGGAGCGACCATCTGTTCCCCTTCGTTTCTTCCCTTTTCCTTTTTCTCTTACAATCCTCCTCTGAATCGCCTGATTGGCCAAACGGTCAGCCTCTCGGTTCTGTTCCCTCGGGATCGATTCGATCTCAAAGGATGTAAATTTTTTTAGATTCTGGATCACCCTTTTGTGGAGAGCCTGTAAATTCAAATTCTTCACTCGGTAGAGACCCTTCACTTGCTTCTCAATCAGTTCCGAATCCGTGAAGATATAAACGGACCCTCCGCCCAATCTCTCCGCCTCCCTCAATCCCAAAAGAAGAGCCCAATATTCTGCTTCATTATTGGTCTTGTGGCCGAGATATCGGCTCACTTCTACCATTATCCTTCCCTCTCCATTCGTTATCCAAACCCCGGCGCCGGCCCTTCCTGGGTTTCCTCTGGAGGCTCCATCGATATAGACAACCAACCGAAGACCTCCTTGAATCGGATGGTCTCTCCCCAGGTCTGTCATTCCGCCTTTCCATCCCCTTCCCAATACAGAATTCGATTACAGTTCGGGCATCGAATCAGGGAATTGTTTTTTTGAACCTCGATGAACATTTGGGGAGGAACATTAACAAAACACCCCTGGCAGGTCTCCTGTTTGGCGCTGACCACGCCAATCCCCTGTCTCTTTTCCTTCAGCGTGTTATAAAGTTTGAATAGTTTGGATTCAATTTGTTTAGAAAGGACCTCTCTTCGTTCCAGCTGTTTCTTCCACACCGCATCTCCCTGAGCCATCCCTTCCTGAATTTTTCTTTTCTCAGCTTCGATTTTTTCCATGGTGATCGCCATTTCTTTTTCCCGTCTGGAGAGATCCTTTTTGAGTTCGTCAATTTCGTCCATGACCTGGAGAATCTCCTCTTCCTCTCGGCTATCCGCCTCCTTAATTGCTTCAATCTCGCTGAGAAGAGCCTGATACTCTTTGTTGGTCTTGACTTCGAACATCCTTCCTTCGGCCCGCTTAATTTTTTCCTGTTCCAGATTGAGATTTCCTTCTTTCCGCCTCCGCTCCTTTTCTAACGATTCGATCTTTTCCCTCTCCTTCTGAATTCTCTCCTTCTCGATAACCTGATTTTCATCCAATTTTTTCATCTCTTTGGGATACCGATCTCGCTCCTCCTTAATAGTCTTAAGTAAAAGATCGATTTTTTGAAGTTCCCAAAGTAGTTCCAGCTGGTCCCTCAATGGTCGCCTCCTGTCTCTGAAGAAATATGCAGAGTGTTAAACGCATAGCGTCTTTTTAATAATTTAGTAGCCATCATACCTCTTTTGACTCTACACCAAACAAAAAAGAGTGCACCCCTTTGGTGCACTCTTTTTTTCCGTCCACCGAACGTCGTCCCTTTATTCCAACGGAGCTCATTGAAATTCTCTTTCCTTCTTCAGGTGGGCCCACCTGGGTTCGAACCAGGGACCTACCGGTTATGAGCCGGTGGCTCTTCCAGCTGAGCTATGGGCCCCTTTGTTATTATATTCCATCCCCCTGGGCTGTCAACCCCCTCCCGATTGCGGAATGCTGATTGCGGATTACGGAATATAAATTCAATTTTTTACTCCGCATTCCGAAATCCGAATTCGAAATATTAGGTCTCAAGAAAACTCTTCAACTTCTTTGCCCGGCTGGGATGTCGCAATTTCCTTAATGCCTTCGCTTCAATTTGTCGGATTCTTTCCCGGGTGACGTCAAAATTCTGTCCCACCTCTTCCAAGGTGTGGTCATATTTTTCCCCAATGCCAAACCGCATCCTCAAAACCCTCTCCTCTCTGGGGGTAAGACTGGCGAGAACTTTCCGGGTTTGTTCTGATAAATTTGCACTGATCACCGCATCCTGAGGTGAGATGACGGCTTTGTCTTCGATGAAATCTCCCAAATGACTATCCTCCTCTTCACCGATGGGGGTCTCCAGGGAGATGGGTTCTTTGGCAATCTTCAACACCTTCCTCACTTTGTCCAAGGGCATCTCCATTTTCTCAGCGATCTCTTCAGGAGTGGGCTCTCTACCAATCTCCTGAACGAGGTATCTCGAAGTTCGGATCAGTTTATTGATGGTTTCGATCATGTGAACGGGGATCCGGATGGTGCGGGCCTGATCTGCGATCGCTCGGGTGATGGCTTGACGGATCCACCAAGTCGCATAGGTACTGAATTTATAGCCCCGCTGGTATTCAAATTTATCGACGGCTTTCATCAAGCCAATGTTGCCTTCCTGAATGAGATCCAAGAACTGAAGCCCTCGATTGGTGTACTTCTTTGCAATGGAGACGACGAGCCTCAGGTTCGCCTTCACCAGTTCACTCTTGGCATCCTTCGCTTTGGTCTCCCCTTCTATAATCGCCTTCACCGCTCCCTTCAGCTTTTCGGTAGAAAGACCACACTCCGCCTCCACCCGACTGATCTTCCTCTGGGCATTCTTCGCAGATCGTTCGATCTCGTGAAGAGTGGCTTTACTTAACTTTCGATTTCGGATGAGTGTTTTCTCATTCAGCTTCTTTTTTTTGACCTTCCTTAGAAAGACCCGCGCATCTCGAACAGAAATGCCCGCTTTCTCCTCGATCCTTTTAATCTCGCCTTCCGCCTTCTCCACCCGGGTCAACATCTGCTTCATTTTTTGGACGATTTTATTAATTTGGGTGTCTCTCAAATTCATCTGCTTAAAATACTCTAAAATCTCCGCCTGCTTCTTTTTGAACTGCTCCTGAACCTTCTTTCTCGAGATCTCCCTATTTTTTAGTAGCCGCCGAAGCCCTTCGTCGTTCCGCCGAATCCGCTCGATCAGATCTAAAAGCTTCTTCTGCTGGACCTGTTCTTCCTCAATACTAGTTTCCTCCTCGTCGATCTCGTTGGTCACCTCCCGAATCTCTACCTTGCCGGCCTTAATCGCATTGCCCAGATTGACAATCTCTTTAACGGCCATCGGACAGCTCAAGACGACGCTCAGCACCTCTCTTTTACCACTCTCAATTCTTTTGGCGATCTCCACCTCTCCTTCTCGGGTGAGAAGAGAAACCGACCCCATCTCTCTGAGATACATCCGAACGGGATCGGTCGCCTTGCCAAAGCCCTCCATCTCTAACTCATCGCCTTCCTCCTCTTCTTTCTCGAGGGCCTTCTCCTCCTCCACCTTCAATCCTTGGAGGTCATCCACCACATCGATGTCCATCTCGTCAAACATCATGAGGACATCGTCAATTTGATCGGAGGAGACGATATCGTTGGGAGGAATCTCACTCACCTCATCGAACGTCAGAAACACCTTCTCTCCTCCCATGGAGATCAATTGCTCGACCTCTTTGACCTTCCCTTCTTTCCCCATCGGCCTCCCCCTCATCCCTTTTGTAGGCCATTTTTCCAAAGGCCTCTCTCCCTTCTCGCCAGTTCCTGGCATTCCATTAAAAGGGCCTCCAATCCTTTCTCCCCTTTCTGTTTCTCGGCCTCTTTAATCCTTTTAAGCAGCTCACTCCCGTCCTTTTTCAACCTCTTCTTCCGAATTTTCTGGATGCAGTCCCTCAATATTTTTTCTCGGTGCTCTCCCTCCAAGCCGCTCTCCTGAAAGGCAAACTCGCATAACCTCCCTTTGAGGTCCTCCTCAAAACATCCCAACGCCTCGGTCAGATCAAGTCTCCCTTTCTTGTGGTAAAGACCTTCCAGCTTCTCGGCTATCTTCCGCAGGATCGGGCTTTCAAACTCTCTCAAAATCCCCTCCTCTGAAATGACGGGGATCAGTTCGGGTTGGTGGATCATGAGGCGAACCACCATCTCCTCTGACTTCGGAAAACTCTCCTCAACGAATCGTTTCTTCAAATCTTCTTCCGCTTTGAGTCGATTCTTTGGAGAGGATTGGAGCATCTCATACAAAATGGACTCCTGGAGATCCAACCTCTCTGCCAGCACCTTCATATAAAAATCCCTTCGAATCCTATCTGGGATTTTACCGATGAGGGCCACCCCCTCTTCCACCACCTTCACCTTACCATTGATGGATTTTACATCATAAGTCTTCATCAACCATTCAAAAAAGAAATCGATGAGGGGAACTGCCCCGGCTACCCTCCTCTCAAAATCTTCCAAATTCCCCTTTCTTAGAAACCCATCGGGATCTTCCCCCTTTGGGAGAAGGATCATCTTTCCTACCACCCCCTCTTCTAAAAAGAGAGGAAGGGATCGAAGGGTGGCTTGGACACCTGCCTGGTCGGCGTCAAATACAGTGATCAAATTTTCTGTATATCTCTTTAGGGTTCGAATATGTTTTGTCGTCAGCGCCGTTCCTAATGTGGCCACACTATGCTTCAAACCATATTGGTGGAGGGTCAACAGGTCGAAATAACCTTCGCCAATTATAACACAATCCTTTTCCGGAATGTACCGTTTGGCCACATGGAGGCCGTAGAGAACCTCCCCCTTATGATAGATACTCGATTCTGAAGAATTAATGTATTTGGGTTGCCCCTCCTTGATTACCCTTCCCCCAAATCCGACGACCCGATGATGAAGGTCGAAGATGGGAAAGAGAACTCTCCCTCGAAAAACGTCATACCAACCCTCTTTTTTCTTAGGAAGGATCAAACCCAGTTCCCATGCCATTTCCAGAGGAACTTTCCTTTCCCGAAGATATTGGACCAGTCCGTCCCACCGATCGAGGGAATAGCCCAATCGGTGTTCCTCAATCATCTCCTGTCTCATCCCCCTCTGGGATAGATACCTCCTCCCTTCCTCGCCTTCTCTCTCTCGGGCGAGGAGACTGTGAAAATATTCCGAAACCGTCTGGTTGATCTGGAAGAGAACCTCCTTCTTGGCAATTTCCTTCTCCTGGACGGGAGAGAGCTCTCTGCGAGGGAGGCTCACACCGTAACGTTTCGCCAGTTCCTCCACAGCTTGGGGAAATGAAAAATTCCCTACTTTCATCAAAAACGTGAATACATCTCCCCCCGCCCCACAACCGAAACAGTGAAAGATTTGCTTCTCTTCATTGACCATGAAGGAAGGGGTCTTTTCGGAGTGGAACGGACATAACCCCCTATAATTTTTCCCGGCCTTCTTCAGGGTGACATGATCTGAGACGACTTCCAAAATACTGGACCGATCCCGAATTTCTGAAACCTTCTCCTCTGAAAAAAATCCATTTGCCAATTCTTCTACCTCAGCTCCACGACAGTGATCCCCCTGCCACCTCTCATCACATCTCCGGGTGCAAAGCCCTTTACCCCTTGGTGCGCCTCCAAATATTTGCCAATGGCGCTTCGCAACCTTCCAGAGCCAACCCCATGGATGATATGGATTCTGTCCAGTCCGTGCAGGAGGGCTTGATCGATGAATTTGTCGACCTTTGGAATGGCATCCTCAACGGTCAGGCCGATGACATTTAATTGTGACGGAGGCTCTTGAATATCCGCTTGTGACAGGCGCCGGCCTTTTGGAATCTCAATTTCCTTTTCTTCCTCTCCATCCATCACCTCAACGATATCGGAAAGAGAGGTCCTCACTTTTACCTTTTCTGTCATGACCTCTACCTGTTTCAATGGCTCCTCCACACTCATCACAATCCCTTGGCTCCGCAGGCTTACAATTCTAACACGGTCTCCAACCTTTAAGCCAACCGGCATCGCGGAACCCCTCTTCCTTCTCGTCGAGGGGATAAATTTCTCCTTCATCTCCTCGATTTCTTTACGATGGATCTTCAAATGGGCCCTCTCTTCTTTCTGCCGGCGAACCCATTCCTTTAACTCTTCTTCAAACTTCTGTACCGCTCTGTTCGCTTTTTCCTCAGCCCGTAAAAAAATCTCCTGTCTCCTCCTCTTCATCTCCTCGAGAAGTGTTTCCAGCCTCTGCCGCCGGAGTCCAACCTCCTCTTTTATTTTAAGGAGTTGAAACCGTTCCTTTTCCGTTTCGCTCTTCAACCTTTCCAAGGTCTCCAGGGCTCTGCCGATTTCTTGTCCACCTCCATCCTGATGATGCCGGGCCATTTCAAGGACATTTTCTGAAATCCCCAATTTCTCAGCAACCAAAAAGGCATTGCTCAATCCTGCCGCTCCATAGCAGAGTGCATATTTCGGCTCCAGGGTTTCCTCATCAAACTCAACCGCCACATTCTCCACATCCGGATGGAGGTATCCGTAGACCTTGAGACGATCGAAGTGAGTGGTGACGACGACAGTGGCTCCACTCTCTCTGAATCGATCCAAAAAACCCATTGCTAAAGCACATCCCTCTGACGCATGGGTACCTACTCCCAGTTCATCCAAGAGGATGAGGGAGTGGGGTCCTGCTTTTTCCAAGATCTGATTGACATGGAGGAGATGGCTGGAGAAGGTGCTCAGATTCTCCACAATATTTTGCTCATCGCCGATCACCGCGAAGACATCTTGGAAGATCCCTGTTTGGCTTCCTTCCGCCACGGGGATCGGGAGGCCGCACTGGACCATCAAGGTCAGGAGTCCGAGCGTCTTTAAAGCGACCGTCTTCCCACCTGCATTCGCTCCACTGAAGATGAGGACTTTGATCCCATCACCCATCCGGAGGTGGATGGGAACAACCTGTTCTTTTTTTTGAAGGGTGAGGAGGGGATTTCGTGCATCCTTCAAATCGATCTGACCCTCTTCGTTCAAAAGGGGCCCGATCCCCTTCAAAAGGATGGAGAGTTTTGCCATGGCGCAAAGGAGGTCCAATTCGCCTAAAATCTCAAAGTCCCTCCAAAGGCTTTCCCCCTCATCCCTCACCTTTTTTGAAAGGTCTGCCAGGATCCGATATTCCTCCTCTTTCTCCTCCCCCATGAGAATATTGATCTCATTATTGAGGGCGACGACCTGAAGCGGTTCGAAGAAAAAAGTCATGCGGCTTTGGGATTGATCATGGATGATCCCCTGCAGCCGATGTTTATAATCGGATTTAATCAGAAGGACATATCTCCCATTTCTTAAAGTGATCAGTGGTTCCTGAAAGATCGGCTGAAGATCCTCCTGATGAAGAAGACGCTCAAGTACTCCCTTCGTTTTTTCTCTGACAGTCCCCATTCGATGCCTGATATCCGAAAGAGCTGGGCTGGCTCGGTCCAGAATTTCTCCCTTTGTATTAATGGCTTGAAGAATCTCTTTCTCCAGAACTTTTAACGATGAAAGGTTAGAAACCCTTTCCTGAAGATGCGGAGCATGGAGGGTGATCAACTTCTTAAAAAATCTTTTGAGCCCCTTGCATAATTCAATTTGATTATAAATATCGATAATTTCCTGAACATTCAGGACGCATCCATCAACTTCTAATCTCTTTAAAATCCCCTCAATGTCTTTCAACCCTCTGATCGGGATGTCTCCCAGGGTTTCCAAAATTTCTTTAAGTTCTAGAACCTTTGATAATCTTGATTGGATAAGGGGAAGGTGATGGGTGGGTCTCAATGCCTCACAACCCTTTCGACCTAAAGGGGAGACGGAAAATTCTTTCAATATCTCTAATAAACGATAGAAATCTAAAACCTTGAGGGAGCGATCATCCATAGAGTGTTAAAAAGGGAGACCGATCTAATAAAAGAGGAGGAAATTACGGGGAAAGCTTTTCTTTAACCAGTTGATTGATCAATTTGCCGTCGGCTTTCCCCTCCAGTCTTGGCATAACAGATTTCATGACTTTCCCCAAGTCCTTTAACGATGAGGCTTGGGTCTCTTCAATACTCTGATCGATAATCCTTAATATTTCTTCCCGACTTAGGGGCTGGGGTAAGAAGGATTTCATTGTCTCTATCTCTTTCTGCTCCTTCTCCACCAAATCCATCCTTCCGCCAGCCTTAAATTGCTCAATTGACTCCTCGCTCTTTCTCACCATTCCTTGGATCACTCTAAAAATATCTTCGTCATCCAACTTCTTTCTCTGTTCAATCTCCTTGTTTTTTATCGCCGAACGAATCATCCGAATGGTGGAAAGCCGCAACTTATCGTTGGATTTCATCGCCTGCTTCATTTCATCGATCAATTTCTCTTCCAAACTCATCCTCAACCTCTCTCCGCTATTTTTCTCATCCTTTTCATTGCCCTTTTCTTCGCAGCCAATGCCTTCTTTTTTCTTTTTATGCTGGGCTTTTCATAATGTTCCCTTTTCCGAATCTCTGACAATATCCCTGTCTTTTCGACCTGCTTCTTGAATCGTCTGAGTGCATTTTCAAAGGATTCGTTCTCCTTGATTTTAATGCCCGGCATCCATCTTCCCCCTCCTTCCATAAATTATTTTGGAAACCAAATTATATAATTTTATATAATAAAGTCAAATATTTTTTGCAACCCTTTTGCAACCCGTCCCATGATTTTTTTTGTAGTCACTTTCCCCTTGACAAAGGCCCTCTCCTCTTTTATTTTTTGGTGAGAACCATTCGCCCAATTCTTCCTTAAGAGATCCCGATGAAGGAAATTGAAAAAGAGAGACAAATGATTAGGGAGGCTGCCGCAAAAACGGCCCAAAAAATTGTCCAGCCCAGAGCGGCAGAGATCGACGCCACCGGAGAATTTCCCTGGGATTTGGTAGAATCCTTTGGGAAACAAGGGTTTCTTTCCATCATCCTTCCTGAACAATATGGCGGAACCAATGGAGATATCACCTCCTTCTGCTTAGTGGTTGAAGGGATCGCAAAGGTTTGTGGCTCCTCATCGCAATTGATTCTTGCCCAAGGGGTAGGGACCATGCCCATTTGGGTGAGAGGGAATCCTTCCCAAAAGGACTTTTACTTCACCCAGATCTCCGAGAAGAACAGTCTCACCGCGTTTGCCCTTAACGAATCTGAAGCGGGATCGAATGCCGCCTCGATCAAGACCACAGCAAGAAAACAGGGTAAGGAATATCTGCTCAATGGCCGTAAGTGTTTTATTACAAATGGGGGCATGGCTAATCTCTATTCTGTCTTTGCGGTTACCGATCCCGATCAAGGAACGAAGGGGATCTCTGCTTTCGTCGTGGAAAACGGAACTCCTGGCCTCCATTTTGGCAAAAAAGAAGAAAAGGTGGGGATGAGGGGTTCGGTGACGACAGATGTGTTCTTTGAAAACTGCCGGGTGTCCCAGGAAAACCTTCTCGGAGAAGAGGAAGAGGGTTGGGACATTGCCCTGAGGGCTCTCAACATGGCGAGGCCGGCTGTAGGAGCCCAGGCAGTTGGCATTGCTCAAGGGGCCCTCGACTATGCCATCCGTTACGCCAATGAACGAATCCAGTTTGGAAAGCCCATTGCCTCCTTTCAAGGCATTCAATTCATGATCGCCGACATGGCCACTCAAGTAGAAGCCGCTCGAGCGTTGGTTTATCAGGCGGCGGCTCGCATCGATGCTCCATTTAAAGAAACAGAGAAATTCTCTGCCATAGCGAAATTTTATGCTTCCGAGGTGGCCATGAAGGTGACCACGGATGCCGTCCAGATCCTCGGAGGATATGGATATATGAAGGATTATCCCGTGGAACGGATGATGCGGGATGCCAAGGTGACACAGATTAATGAAGGAGCCAATCAGGTTCAACGACTGGTGATTGCCCACCAATTGTTAAAAGGTTGAATTGAATTCTGAGGTGAGGACGCTTCGCCTGCCTCTCATTCCCATTTTCGTCGCTTATACAAGTGGCATTTATTTAGGCCAATTTGATTTCCCCTTCCCTTCTCAAGGATTGATCCTCCTCCTGATCCTCTTGGCTTTGTGGGCACTTTTTATGGGAATGAAAAGAACCCAGTTGGGTTCCTGGATGGCTGTCCTCTTCTTCTTCGTTCTTGGAATTTTCTCTATCCGCATTTATCTCGATCCACCACAATCCCCTTCCCACATCTCGCATTTCACCGGCTTTGATCGAATCGCATTAGAGGGAATCGTTGACCGTCCTCCTCAACGCTCCCCGGACGGAACTCGATTATTGATTCGATCTGAGAAGGTTGTTTTATCGAACCGTCATGTCCCTGTTGACGGTTATCTCCTCTTATTTTTAAAGGAGGAGAGCGAACCACTTTGTGTTGGGAATCGTCTTCGACTTTTGTGCAAACTCTATCCTCCCCGTGGATTTCATAATCCGGGTGGATTTTCTTATGAACGCTATCTTGCCTTTGAACGGATTCATACCATTGGATTTTTATCTGTGAAAAATGCGTATCTTAAGATCGGCGAGGGGTTCAAAAATCCAATTCTCCTCCAGGTAGAGGCTTGGAGGGATCATATCCGCGATTTCCTAGAAAAGAAAGCTGATCCTTCGTCATCCAATATTTTCCAGGCACTGGTATTGGGTGAACAGGAAAATATTCCGGAAGAGGTGAAGGAACATTTTATACTCACAGGGACCGCCCATCTTCTGGCCATTTCTGGAGATCAATTCGGGATCGTTGCTTTCCTTTCCTTCTCTCTATTGATCTGGATTCTAAAGCGCTCCGAATTCCTTCTTCTCTCCATTTCCATCAAAAAATTGGCAGCCAGCATAACCATCCCCTGCATCGTCTTCTATGCCTTCATCGCAGGTGCAGGGATTTCTGTGATCAGGGCCATGATCATGCTGATTACCTTCCTGTTCTCCATACTGTTCGGTCGGGAGAGAAACCTGCTCCACACGCTCACTCTGGCTGCTTTTCTCATCCTTATCTTCTCCCCCCCTTCCCTTTTCGATGTCTCTTTTCAACTCTCTTTCCTCGCCGTCCTTTCGATTCTTTATCTTGTGCCCCGAATCCTTGAAGGGCTAAGAAAGGAAGGGCCCTCTCTCCCCTCAGAAACAACATGGAAAAAGAGTATCTGGAAATATATAAAAATATCGCTTGTCGTCACCGCTGTGGCGAGCTTCGGAACTGCACCCTTTGTCGCGCTTCATTTCAACCGCATCTCTCCCATTGGACTGGTGACCAACCTTTTCGTCATCCCCTGGGTGGGATTCGTCATTGTGCCCTTGAGCCTCGCTTCCTCTATCCTCTCTTTCTTCTTCACTCCCTTCGCCACCTTCTTGTTGAACATCAACAGTTTTATCACTCTGATCCTTCTCAGAGTCTTAGCTTTTCTCGCGTCTTTCCCATTCGCCTCATTCTTTGTCTCAACTCCAACGGCCCTTGAGATTGCCCTCTTTTACTCTCTCCTTTTCCTGACGGTTCACCTTAAGAAAAAGGAAGCAGCACGCTATCTGTTTGTAGGACTTTGTGTGGTTCTTGTCTTAGATTTCGCCTTTTGGAATTTGAAGGGTCTCTTCCAGAAAAATCTCACTATGACCTTTATCGATGTGGGACAGGGAGACTCCATTCTCATCGAATTTCCAAAGGGGAAAAGGATGTTGATCGACGGAGGTGGCCTCTATGGGGATCGCTTCGACATTGGAAAGAACGTCATCGCCCCTTTTTTATGGAATAAGAAGATCCCTCGGATTGACTATCTCGTTCTCACCCATCCAGATCCCGACCATCTCAAAGGCCTAAACTTTGTTGCGTCCCACTTTTCGATTGGCCAATTCTGGGATAACGGTCTTCGTGGGGATTCAGAATCCTATTTCCAACTCGTGGAGACCCTTTTGAGTAAAAAGGTGGAAAGATTTTCATTGAACGAGAAGACCCCTCTCCAAATCATCAACGGTGTCCAAATCTCATTTCTCAACCCTCCGGGGAAGCTTGAATCTCGCAGAGTGGGTCGAAATACCTCTTTTTTTAACAACCACTCCCTGGTCATGAAACTTCAGTTCAAAAACATGAGGGTGCTCCTGGCAGCGGATATCGAAAAGGAAGTGGAATATCGACTCATGAGAGAGGGGTACTCGCTTAGGGCTGATATCCTGAAGATTCCCCATCATGGAAGTATCTCATCCAGTACCCCACTATTTCTGGAAAGGGTGAAACCTACCTACGCTGTTCTCAGTGTGGGCGAGCGGAACATTGGGAGACTTCCCCATCCGGAGGTAATAAAGAGGTACCAACAAATAGGCACCAGAATATTCAGAACCGACCAGCAGGGTGCAATTACCGTAGTTACGGATGGAGAAAAAATTGAAGTGAGACCTTTTCGTGACTAAATTTACTCTTCCGTATCTTCCAACAAACGACGAGAATCCGATGGATTATGGACACGTGACACGGAAACGGTTACATCATTTTTAATTAATTTCTCGTGTAATTAATTTCTCGTTGACTTTTCTGTATAAGTTGAATAGATTGTAAACAAAAATGGAAACTACCTTAATAGAAAAGCTTAAAGAATACTTTAGTCAAAGAAAAGATATTGCTTTTGCTTTCTTGTATGGTTCACAGGCAAAAGGAAGTGCTAACAAATTATCTGACGTTGATATTGCTGTCTATTTTTATCCTCTGGAAAGACATCCCATAGAATTTGAAAAAGAGGTTTTTTATGATGCTGAGAATGAAATATGGGGAGACCTTCAACGGATCTTAAAAGAGGAAGTAGAGCTACTTGTATTGAACAGAGTTTCTGCCAGTGTGGCAGCGAGTGCCATTAGGGGGATTCCCCTTTCGACAAAAGATTGGGGACTGTATTTGGATTTTATGGAAGTGATTACCGATGTCGCTCAAGATTTCACAGAGTTAGTCATAAGCGATTATAAGGAACGGACAAAATTTGAGAGAAGAGAATAAAGTAAGGCTTATTAAACATATTACCTTCCTTGAAAAGGAACTCGAGGACTGGGAGAGTCTTAAATCCCTTTCTTGGGAGGAATATAATAAAGAAAGAAGCAAAAGAAGAAACGTAGAAAGATGGATTGAAAACATCGTTAATTCTTCTATTGATATTGCTAAGATCATTTTGGTAACCGAAAATATACCTCTCCCCGAGACTTATAAAGAGATCGTAGCCTCTCTTCCTCTCATCCCTGGGTTTGATAAAGAAACTACTGAACGTCTCTCTGAATGGGTGAAACTCAGAAACATCATTTCACATGAATATCTGGATGTAAGATGGAATTCGATTAAGAGATTTATTGAAGAAACCGAGCCTATTTACAGAAACTTCGTTGAAAACGTGAAAACATATATCAAACAGAAACTGTAAAATTAGGATAACCCCTCTCGTGTCAATTTAACCTTTCAAGGTAAAAAGGGACAAATCGTTCTCGATCAACCCCGTACAATTGACAAAACTTGTCTGATAAAGCGCTTGGATAACATTGATAAAAATACCGTCTAAAAATTACTTGAGATCTTGGGAGAAATGTTTGCCAAGTAGAAATAAACGGTAGGAAAATGGGAAGAAGACAATTATTGATATATGAAGATTGGGCTCCGAACCGCTTTTTCTAATTCTTTCCTTTTCAATAATATCTTGAGGGCACAATGGATAAAAAAGAAAAATTAAGGATGTTGCGGCAGTTAACGGAGAAAGAACTCACAAACCGATTTTTAATCCCTCTTTATGAGTCGAAGGGTATGGGATGTAAAAACGTTCGATACACTCATAGAAAGTTAGAATTTGGCAAAGACGTAATTTATTGCAAAGATGATGAACACGGAAATTGTATATATACAGGTGTCCAGGTAAAAAAAATAAAAATTACAACAAAGGACATCGATACAATATTTCGCCAAATTACCGAAGCTTTTAGTGAACCATTTACAGACTTGACGGACGGTAAGAAAAAGGAGATAGATAAATTCGTTGTAAATAATAAAGAGTACAAATTGTTTTCGAACAGATTCATACAATTGATAAAACCCGTCTTATAAAACGTTCGAGAGGGACTAACAAAAATAACGCTTGAAAAGTACTTGAAATATTGAGTGAAATGTTTACACCATAAAATCCGAATACAAACCAGGAGAAAAGGTATGTCTAATTTAAGTTCAAGTGTCCAGAAAGTTCAGGATGCGCTAAAGGTCCTCGGTTTTCCAAATGAGGTGATGGAATTACAATCCACAACTCGTACCTCTGCTGAAGCGGCCCAAGCTGTTGGGTGCCGGGTTGAGCAGATCGCTAAATCCATTGTTTTTCAGGGTCAACAGACACACAAACCTATTTTGGTGATTGCGAGTGGTCCAAACCGGGCGAATGAAAAAAGGATAGCAGAGTTTATCTCTGAGCCTCTTGGAAAAGCAGATGCCGATTATGTCCGCAAAAAAACTGGGTTTGTAATCGGTGGAGTTCCTCCCATTGGTCATCTTGAAAAGCTTAAGATCTTTATTGATGAGGATCTGCTCCAATACAATGAAATCTGGGCTGCCGCAGGCACTCCAAATGCTGTCTTTAAGCTCACCCCTTCAGACCTCATTAAAATGACAGACGGTCGTGTCGTTTCCATCAAGTAAAAAGAGAATAGAGGAAAACTATCATGAAAGAATGGCAAGAGCTTGGAAAGGAACTTAGGCGTTATATCCATACTGAAACTCTTTCTGTGGCAGTAAAGATTTTAAAAGATAGAGGGGAGATCCCAGACGGCGTTCGAACTCCTCTAAAAGACCTTAAGGTAAAAATGGCCCACTGTCAGGCACAAGCTGTTGCCCGTAAATATGGTTGGACCATTGCCATGACCCAGGAGGACTTGGGTTGCGCAATCTCCGGGCATACCTACGGATGGGTACCAGCCAATGAAGAAGGAGCAATTGAATTTCTAACACGAATGAATTACGCCGCAGATCCCAAATCGGCTCTTAACATCCTCCGATCTTTCAGAACCCTGGACCCCGGCCAATGTGAGGCAGTCGTTTATTCTCCCCTGGAGTGGACCAAAATCGTGCCAGATCTCATCCTGATCTACTTGAATCCGGCCCAACTGATGCGCTGCATTCATGGAAGCACCCAACGCACCGGTCAACCCATTACCTGTTCTTTTTCTGGTAGAGCGGCATCATGTACCGAGGGGGTTCTGGGGGCTTTCCTGGATCAATCTCCCAAAGTGGTCGTACCTGGCAATGGGGATCGTGTTTGGGCCACTGCACAGGATCATGAAATGGTTTATACGTTACCCGCCTCGCACCTGAGAGATCTCGTTGAAGGACTTGCTAAGACTCACGAAAGGGGAATTCGATACCCCATACCCAGCTTTCTCCGCTATCAACCTGAGGTGGGACTCACACTCCCATTAATAGATATCTTTTCACCCAGTCGAAGAAAAGATTAAAAAGAAAGATTGAAAAACTTGATTGGGAGTGAAAAGACAAAAGAATAAAGTAAATAAGAGTATAAAGGATTTGTTCAGATCTTCACATGCGTGGATAGAAAAATGGTGGACGATTTTTGAGCTCTGTTCCCCCTTTTTACACTTCTTATAAATTCTTGGAGTAATCTATGTAGTGGCCGCGACCGAATCCCAGACGCTTAAAAAAATTCTGCAATTGGGTATCCCGTTCCTCGACCATCACACGGACCAGCTTGATCCCTTTTGACTGGCACTCTTCTAACTGCCTCTGGATGAGCTGGGAAGCAATTCCTTGTCTCTGGTATGCAGGATCGACGCCGAATATCTGGATCATACATGCCTCTGTGACTTTTTCACGAACGTAAGTGAGGTACGCCAGGACAAATCCTACCATTTTATCGTCAATCTCGGCTACAAAACTCACGTCCATCTGGCCTCCCAGAGCCTCCTCAAGCAGATCTCTGTAAGTAATCGCCCTCTATTCCCCACTTATTTTTCGGTCAATCTCTAAAATAACACTGATGTCCTCTGGCTCCATGGGTCGAATCTTCACTTTAGCTTCTTTGCTCGCCATGATGCTCACCTCCTTTCTTAGGTTGATATTTAATCAGTATCAAATTCGTATTTAGAATTAAACAAAAATTTAGAGGTTGTTCGATTATTCACAGAGGATTACTTGCCCTGTTATTGAGCGAGAGGATAAATTGACAATTCATAAAAGGAACGATATTGTTAACAATAAATAGTCATAAATTAAGGAGGAATGGATAACGTTTATTCACAGGGGGTGAACATGATGACCAATCCAACTGATTTAGATCGTACCTTCCACTTTATTATGAAAAGAATGGTGGAATCCGGGCAGGCGCCGCACTATACGGAGGTCGCCTCTGGCTTGGGGATTTCCATGGAAGAAGGTCGAAAAACTCTTCATGACCTTTTCGCAGCAGGGATTCCTGGATGGCTATTTCCAAATACTGACTACATCGCCTCTTTTGCCCCATTTAACAATCTTCCCACTCAGTACCGGATCACCATCGAGGGGCAGCAGAAATGGTTTGGCCAGTGAGGGTTCGAATCGCTGGCGGTCTGCTGGCTCTTTCCAGGGAAAACGGTCCAAATCGATGCTCCCTGCCTCGATTGTGGGCTCCCGTATCGGGTGGAGATCCGTGATGGAAAAATTCTTCGAACCGAGCCTGAAGGTCTGATGGGCTATGTAGCTGTGCCCTTTTGGAAGTGGTTTGAAAACGCTCCCTATGCCTGAAGCACGATGAACCTCTTCCGGTCGGAAGAGCATATTCGGAATTGGGCCCGTTTCGATCCGGCCACAGCCGAGGGTATCATTTCACTTTCAGACTTGGTCAAACTCTTTTCAGGCAGCTATTTTCGCAGACGCCTCGACCTTGATTGGGTCTCACATAGTCGAGAGTATGTCCGGGAAATGGTCACAACGCTTGCGGAGCTTGGGAAGACCGGTCCTTTCTGGAAGCGGCCGAAGCCATAACCTTCCAGTCAGAAAAATAATTTGGCTCAACGAGGACAAAAAAAAGATTGGTCAATGAGGAAAGGTATTTCCTTACCACATTGACAATTAATCCGGCTGACAGTATGGCAAATTAAAAAGGACACAAAGACGCTTAAGGAGGCGAGTTATGGAGCTGAAGACTGAGCGATTAGAGCTTCCGGAAGGATGTAACATCATCTTCGGGCAAACCCATTTCGTCAAAACGGTCGAAGATCTTTACGAGATCATGGTGGGAGCCGTTCCCGGTGCTAAGTTTGGAATTGGATTCTGTGAGGCTTCCGGGGCCTGCCTCGTCCGGGGGGAGGGGAATGATGAGACATTAAAGGAAGCTGCTATGAAGAATGCCTTGAAGATTGGAGCTGGGCATACCTTCATCATTATTTTGAAGGACGCCTTTCCGATCAATGTCCTCAATGCAGTGAAGATGTGTCAGGAGGTCTGTAACCTATTCTGTGCCACATCGAATCCTGTGGAAGTCATCCTTGCCCAATCCGAACAGGGCAGAGGCGTTCTCGGTGTCATCGACGGCTCCTCTCCAAAAGGGATAGAGAAAGAGGATGGGATTGCCTGGCGGAAGGAGCTGTTGAGAAAATTTAAGTACAAATTATGATAACCAAATTGAGGGATTGAAGAATTTAGGAATTTAGAATTCCTGAATCCCTCAATTCAAGAATTGTTTTAGTTTCCGTTTTTTACCAGGCACTCCAGTGCAGTGATATACTCCTCTGTCATACAGGTAGGGATCCGATGTTTCTGCAAACATTCGAAGCATTTGCTGGGTTCGTAGAGGGGAGTGCTCACATACTTCTCTCCACCATCGGGGAAGACGGTTACAATCACTCCACGATCCGCCCCCCTCGCCTTTTGTAATGTTCCCCACATCGCCGCACCAGAACTGATCCCGCAAAAGATACCTTCTCGAATGGTCAAAACCCTCGCCATTTCAAAGGCATCTTCATCCGTGACATTGATCTTTTCATCCAATCGGCTGGGGTCATAGATCTCCGGGACATACTGGGAGCTGAGGTTTTTTAACCCCTGAATCTTTGAATTTGGATAGGGTTCCACTCCGACGATTTTAATGTCAGGGTTGTATTCTTTGAGCCGTTTTGAAACACCCATGAGCGTTCCAGTAGTCCCCAAGCCGCCAACGAACATCCTTATTTTTCCTCTTGTCGCCCTCCAGATCTCCTCCCCGGTTGTCTCATAATGGGCAAGCACATTATACTTATTCTCGAATTGGTGAGGCATATAATATTTAGAGTCTTTAGCCATCCCTTCGGCCAAATCGATAGCCCCATCCATTCCCTTTGAACCGTCGCTCAAAATAATCTTCGCTCCAAAGGCGGTAACGATCTTTCTTCTCTCCATACTCATGGTCTCTGGCATCACCAATTCCAACCGATATCCTTTGACCGCACAGACCATCGCCAAAGCGATCCCTGTATTTCCACTGGTGGGCTCGATGACAATCTTCTCTTTCGTCAGGAGGCCTTCCCTCTCTCCATACTCAATCATATATTTCGCAATTCGATCTTTGACAGATCCTACTGGGTTATATCGCTCCAGCTTTGCATAGACCGTCACCCTTTTGTTGGGGACAATATGGTTGATCTTCACCAGGGGGGTATATCCCACTAAATCAATCATGTCCTTCGCTACTCGATACATTGTTTCTTCTTTACCTCCTTAAAACAAAAAACAATCGTCTAAAGGTTAGGGTAATGATGCCCGTTTCGTTAAAGGGTTATGTTGTTGGTCTTAAAATCGTAACCCTTCGACCCTTCACCACATCGGCTTCGTAGCCTTTACCCAAAGACCATTTTCATCATCTATATTAAAGGATGCTCAGTACTTCAGCCTCTCCATCGGTGACTGCAATGGTATGTTCAAAATGAGCGGAACGCTTCCCATCTGTTGTCACCACGGTCCAGCCGTCAGAAAGAACTTTGACCTCATAGGTCCCCTCATTCACCATGGGCTCCAGGGCAAAGACCATGCCCTTCTCCAATCTCGGTCCCTGATGGGGAGATCCAAAATTTGGGATCTGCGGTTCTTCGTGGAGGTCTCTCCCAATACCGTGACCCACGAAATCCCTGACCACAGAAAACCCATGTTCCTCCACCCATACCTGGATGGCATAGGAAATATCAAAGAGGCGATTCCCAGCCTTTGCCTTTTCAATCCCAATATAAAGGGCCTTCTCCGTTACCTCAAGAAGCCTTTGAGCCTCCCGGTCAACCTCACCCACAGGAAGGGTGATAGCCGCATCCCCGAAATAACCGTTCAGCTTGGCTCCGACATCGAGACTCACAATATCTCCTTCTTTCAATCTCCGTTGGCCAGGAATGCCGTGGACCACCTCTTCATTGACAGAAATACAGACCGTCCCAGGAAAACCCCGATAACCTTTAAATGCAGGGGTGGCCCTTTTTGAAAGGATAATCTTTTCTGCGATCTGATCCAACTCCTTGGTGGTGACCCCTACTGCAATCACCCTCCTCAGTTCCTGAAAGACCTCTGCCACAATGATATTGGGTTTCCTCAATTGCTCAATCTCGCGGGGGGATTTGATGGTGATCACAGGATTAGTATGCATTTGAACCCCAGAATTGTCAATATTCAACATCCTGTTTCTTATTGACTTTTCAACTCGATACAGTAAAATGGGAATATACAAGGATGTTGATAAGGAGCCTATGATGATCCCAAGGTATACCCGCCCGGAGATGGGAAAGATCTGGACGGACCAGAGAAAGTATGAGACCTGGCTTGAGATTGAACTCTTGGTCTGTGAAGCCCTGTCTGAATTGGGTGAGATTCCAAAAGAAGCAGTCAAAGAGATCAAGGGGAAGGCCTGTTTCGATGTGCAACGGGTCAACGAGATAGAGAAGGTGACGAAACATGATGTCATCGCCTTCCTCACCAATGTGGGGGAGTCCATCGGCCCCCTATCGAAATACCTTCATTACGGTCTCACCTCCTCTGATATCCTTGACACCTCTCTCGCCCTTCTGTTAAAAGAGGCTTCTGAACTCATCCTCCAGGACCTCCACCGACTTTTGGGGGTGCTGAAGGAGAAAGCGCTTCAATATAGGGAAACCCTCATGATTGGACGGTCTCATGGTGTCCATGCCGAACCCATCACTTTCGGCCTCAAAATGGCCCTCTGGTATGATGAGATGAATCGAAACCTCACCCGAATGGAGAGGGCAAAAGAGGCTGTGAGCGTTGGCAAGATTTCCGGCGCGGTGGGAACATTTGCTCACATCCCTCCCTTCATCGAAGAGTTCGTCTGTGGACGATTGGGACTTAGACCAGCCCCCATCTCAACCCAGATTGTCCAGAGGGATCACCATGCTGAATTCTTCACAACGCTGGCGATCATTGCTTCGTCGATTGAAAAGTTTTCTGTGGAACTGAGGCACCTCCAGCGAACCGAGGTTTTAGAGGCAGAAGAATTCTTCTCCAAGGGTCAGAAAGGTTCGTCTGCCATGCCACACAAGAGGAACCCTATCTCCTCGGAGAACCTCTCCGGCCTGGCACGCCTTGTACGATCTTACGGCTTCGCGGCTTTAGAAAACATTCCCCTCTGGCACGAACGTGACATCAGCCATTCCTCTGTGGAAAGGGTGATTGCTCCCGATGCCACCATCCTGATCGATTACATGCTTAACCGCTTTACCTCTCTCATCGAAAATCTCATCGTCTATCCGGAAAATATGAAAGCCAATCTGGAAAAGATGGGAGGTCTCATCTATTCGGAGGCAGTCCTTCTCCTGCTTACGAAAAAAGGCCTATCGAGAGAAGAGGCTTATGGTGTGGTCCAAAGGAATGCGACGAGGGTCTGGGAGAAGGGCGAAGATTTCAAAACCCTTCTCTCTGAAGATGAGACCATCAAACATCTTCTCACCCGGGAGGAATTGGAGGTCGCCTTCGATATTCGGGGCCATCTCAAGCACGTGAATGATATTTTTAAGAGGGTATTTGGAGATTCATAAAATGAAGAAAGATCAAAAGCCCCCTCTCTCTTGGAGGGATCTCCTCCGGATCAAAGAGCCATCAGACCGAGGCGGGAAGAAACCCATCCTGAAAAAGGCCCATTTCACGATCTGGTACTTTGTCATCGCCTTTCTCATCATCCTGCTCGTCCAGAATTACATCGTTACAAGAAAGACCGAGGATGTGATTCCTTATAGTGAATTTAAGGAATCCTTAAGGACTGGCAAGATCAAAGATCTCACCATCACCCAGGAATCGATCTCCGGGGAAAGGGAAACCGAGAAAGGCCTCCGGAGGTTTCAGGCGGTTCGGGTGGAGGACTCGGATCTCGTAAAGGATTTGGAGACCTACCATGTGAAATATACCGGGAAGATAGACAGTAAATGGCTCACCAATATCCTCTCCTGGATTATTCCTCTCGTCTTCTTCTTTTTTATCTGGAGAATCCTTTTCAGTCGAATTGGACCGGAGACGAGCGTGATGTCTTTTGGAAAGAGCCGGGCCAAAATCTATGCGGAAAAGGAGAAGAAGATCACCTTCGCCGATGTGGCCGGAATTGACGAGGCGAAAGAGGAATTGGAGGAGGTCGTGGAATTTCTCAAAACCCCGGGAAAGTTTCAACGCCTCGGCGGAAGAATCCCCAAAGGGGTTCTCTTGGTGGGAATGCCTGGGACCGGAAAAACCTTGCTCGCCCGGGCCGTGGCCGGAGAGGCGAATGTTCCCTTTTTCTCGATCAGTGGCTCCGACTTCGTCGAGATGTTTGTCGGGGTGGGAGCAGCGAGGGTCAGGGACCTCTTTGCACAGGCTCAAAACCATGCCCCCTGCATCATCTTCATCGACGAACTGGATGCCCTGGGAAAGGCACGGGGGGTCAACCCCATGGGCAGACATGATGAACAGGAGCAGACCCTCAATCAACTCCTGGCGGAGATGGATGGTTTCGCTCCCAATACAGGGGTGATCATCATGGCCGCCACCAACCGGCCTGAAATTCTCGACCCCGCCCTTCTTAGACCAGGAAGGTTCGACCGGCATGTCTTAGTTGACCGTCCTGATATCATCGGTCGGGAGGAAATTCTGAAGATCCACACCCAAAATATCAAGTTGTCTCCAGAAGTCGACTTGAGGGTGATTGCCTCCAGGACGCCTGGGTTTGTGGGGGCAGACCTCGCGAATATCGTCAATGAGGCCGCCCTGCTCGCCGCCCGGAAGAATAAGGAATCGGTGGAAATGGCCGACATCGAAGAAGCGATTGACCGAGTGGTCGCAGGATTGGAAAAGAAGAACAGGCTCATGTCGAAGAAGGAGAAGGAGATTGTGGCCTTCCACGAATCCGGCCATGCGATTGTCGCCTCCCTTTTACCGAACGCTGATCCGGTGCGTCGAATCTCCATCATCCCGAGAGGTATCTCCGCATTGGGCTATACGCTCCAATTGCCCACAGAAGACCGATATTTGATGACCAAAACAGAACTCCTGGACCGCATGGCTGTCCTGTTGGGAGGAAGGGTCGCTGAGGAAATCACCTTCGGAGAGATATCCACCGGTGCCCACAACGATCTGCAACGGGCCACCGACATCGCCACAAGCATGGTGAAAGAATTTGGGATGAGTGAAAAACTGGGCTATGTCACTTTCGGGAAGGAAAAGAACCCCCTCTTTCTCCCCTCCTCCTTATTCTCCTCAAGGGAATACAGTGAGGACACGGCCAAACAGATCGACGAAGAGGTGAAGAAGATTATCGACGAAACCTATCGTAAAGCGAAAGAAATCCTTACGGGGAAGAAAGATGAACTGGGAGAACTCGCCCGTCTCCTCCTGGAAAAAGAGGTGGTCGAGGAGGGAGATCTGAAGAAGATTCTTCACCCTTCCACATCGAACCCAACATGAAGAATATTTTCAAACATCTTCGAACGAAGATCTTTGCAGGAATCTTGGTGATCCTGCCCCTCGGGATCACTTTCCTTATTTTGCAGCTCGTCTTCAACACCCTGGATAACATCCTCGGCCCTCTGATGCCGAAGGTGACCTTCTACCTTTTACACCGAGAGTTCTTTCTCCCTGGACTGGGGATTATCGGCTTTTTCCTTTTGCTCTACCTGATCGGGGTGATCGCCACCAATGTCTTGGGTCGTAAACTGGTCGGTTGGACAGATCGCCTTTTCACCAATATCCCTGTCGTAAAGAATATCTATCTCTCTTCCAAACAACTAACCGACGCCTTCTCTGCCTCGCGAAAAGGAGCCTTTCGCCAGGCCGTCTTTGTCGAATTCCCGCAGGAGGGGAACTTCGTCCTCGGGTTTGTGACGAATGAGTTGACTGATCTCGAACAACAGACGAAGGTGACCGTTTTTATCCCCACGGCGTTTGTCCCTCCCCAGGGTTTCCTCCTCTTTCTCCCTAAAGAAAAGATGCTCCCTTCCCGTTTGACCATTGAAGAGGCCATCAAGGCTATTATGTCAGCGGGGATCGTCACTCCTCATCACCTCTCCGTCCCATTATCAGGAACGAAACTTGGAGAAGAATCGATTGAAAATTTTAAGGAATTGAATTATCTTAATACAAAAATCGAAGGAGGTTCTTAACAATGGATATGGGGGATGTCATTGCGGTCGTCGCACTTATTATTTCTATCCTCGCCTATCAGCGGACAGGAGGAACCGCGGAATTGAAACGAAAGATCGAATCGGCTATTCCTCCTGAAGACCTGAAGAAACAGATGGATACATTGGTAGGCATGACAAACTCCTTAAGAGAGAAGACAGCCGATGCCCTCGATCGTCTGGAGAAGGTCATTCGGAAAACAGAAAAGGGCGAATAGACCCGGCGTCGATAGAATGCAAATTTTAAATTGCAGGTTGCAAAATTTATAGGATTTTTTCTTCCCCCCCATGTGGTAGGCAGGAAAATTTCCATTTTTCATTTTGCAATTTACAATTTTCAATGTTGTTTAAAGGCTTCCATGTCCGAAATACTAAAAACCATCCTCACCTGGCTGAGCACATCAGGAATCAAGGTCCTCGGGATTCTGATCGGCCTCATCATTCTCTCCCAAATGTCCCGATGGATTGTGAAATGGTTAGAGAGGTTCGTTCCAGAGAAGGATCCCCTCCAGGCCGCAGAGGCAAAGAAAAGGGCCCACACCTTGGGCAATACCCTCCGACATGCCCTTCTCATCGTCATCTCCTTCATCGCCATTCTGATGATCCTGGGAGAACTGGGGATACAGCTCGGCCCCCTATTGGCCACCGCCGGCATTGGTGCTCTCGCCATTGGTTTCGGGGCCCAGAGCTTAGTTAAGGATGTGATCAGCGGCTTCTTTATCATCCTTGAGAACCAGTATCGGATTGGAGATGCGATCGAGGTGGCGGGAGTATCAGGTCTTGTCGAATCGCTGAGTTTGAGAAAAACGGTTCTGAGGGACTTAGAGGGAAAAGTTCACACCATCCCCAATGGCGAGATCAAGATCGTGAGCAACCTCTCCAAGGAGTGGTCCAGATCGGTTCTGGACATTGGCATCTCATACCGCGAAGATGTTAATCAGATCATTGACCTTCTTTCCGAGATCGGAAGGGAACTGGGTACAGAAGAACCGTACAAAAGTTTCATCCTTGAGCCCCTGCAGATTTTGGGGGTAGAGCGATTCGGAGAATCCCAGTTGGTCATTCGAATCATGGTGAAAACCGTGCCTCTGAAACAATGGGAGGTAGGGAGGGAAGTGAGGAGAAGGATCAAAAATCGATTTGATGAAAAAGGGATCCAAATCCCGGTCCCCCACCGCGTCCTTTTCTGGGGAGAAACTGGAAAAAAGAGTTAAGAGTGAGGAGTTTTGAGTTGAGAGTTTCAATCTTACAATTCAAAAATCATAACTCATCATTCATAATTGATGACAATGAATAACCCCATACGCGTCCTCTTTGTAGCCCCGGAAGCTGTCCCTTTTGCCAAAACAGGGGGATTGGCGGATGTTGCAGGTGCTCTCCCAAAATTCATCCAACCCTTGGGATGTCAATTGATTTTGGTGATGCCCTACTATCGTGCAGTGAGGCGCTCCGGCCTTCCTCTCCAATACCTGAGTGAAGAGATTGAGGTCCCCATTGGAAATGAAATCCTCAGGGCCGATATCTATCAGGGCCAACTCACCCCAGAGATCCCAATCTACTTCATCGGCCGCGAAGAGTTCTTTGACAGGGAATACCTTTACAGCACACCCAGAGGCGATTACTTCGACAATGCCGAACGTTTCATCTTCTTCTCCCGGGCGGTGCTGACCCTAAGTCAACACATTGGATTTTCCCCTGAAATCATCCACCATCACGAATGGCAAACCGGGTTGATTCCGGCCTACCTTAAATCGGTCTATCGGAACGATCCCTTTTTTTCTCAAACCGCTTTGGTCTTCACCATCCACAACATAGCCTATCAGGGATTGTTTAAGAAAGAGAAGTTCTGGCTCACTGGCCTCCCCATAGAGATGTATAATCCAGAGGGGATCGAATTCTGGGAGAGGATCAATTTTATGAAATCGGGAATCGTCTACGCCGATGTCATCAATACAGTGAGCCAGAAGTATAGCGAAGAAATACAGACCTCTGAATATGGTTATGGATTGGAGGGAATCCTGAGAAAGAGGGGGGGAGACCTTTACGGCATCCTCAACGGGGTGGACTACAAGGATTGGGATCCCTCTCGCGACCCCCACCTCATTGCCAAATACGACCTAAATGATCTCTCAGGGAAAAGAGAATGCAAGAAGGATCTACTGAAGGAATTCAATCTTCCCCCTTCCCTCGAGAACTCTCCGCTCTTAGGGATGATTTCTCGACTGGCCGACCAGAAGGGATTCGACCTCCTGGCCGAAATTTTAGAGGAACTTTTCACCCTCCACATCGGTTTTGTCCTCCTTGGAACAGGAGAACAGAAATATCATGATCTCTTCCAGCAGGTTGCTCGGAAATATCCCCAAAAGGCTGGAATCCGAATCGCCTACGATGACCGATTGGCTCATAAAATCGAAGCCGGATCCGATCTCTTCCTCATGCCTTCGAAATATGAGCCTTGTGGTCTGAATCAAATCTACAGCCTCAAATATGGGACGATCCCCGTGGTGCGTGCCACCGGAGGACTCGATGACACCATCGTGAATTATTCCCCCAACACGAAAAGAGGAAACGGTTTTAAATTCACCCGCTATGATGCAAAGGAATTCCTCGGTCAGGTCAAGACCGCCATCGGTTTTTACTCTCAGCCGGAGCATTGGAAACAACTCATCCAAAATGCCATGACGGCGGATTTCTCCTGGCAAAGGTCAGCTGCCGCCTATCTACAACTCTACCGGAAAGCCTTGGAGAAGAAGAGAGGGGCGTAAGCAGGAGATCGATATGGGCAAAAGAAGATTACAGATCCTCATCGAGGGAATCTTACTTTCTCTTCTTTTTTTTCTTCTGACCTCTGTCTCCGCGAAAACACCTCCCATTAAGAATTTTGACCATCCCAAACTCGTTGATACAGGGGAGTTGTTGGGCCTCCTTGATCACCCCTCTATTCGGATCGTCGACATGCGAAGTTCACTCCTCGACTACCTGAAAGGCCATCTTCCAAACGCTGTTTATCTCCATTTTGAAAATCTTCAGGTTCCCCGAAATGGAATTCCTGCTCAGGCAGCCGATCGGATCTCCTTAGAAAAATTGATCGGGGACTATCTATGTGTTTCCAATGATATGTGGGTGATTCTTTATTCAGAAAAATCGAATCCCAATGCGACATCCCTCTCATGGGTCTTGGACTTCTTAGGCCACAAAAGAGTCGGAGTCCTGAACGGAGGTTGGGAGAAATGGATTTCGGAAAAGCTTCCAACCACCCAGTTATATCCCTCTCTCCTTCCCAAAAAATTTTTCGGAAGAGTAAAACAAGAAACTCTGGCTGAAAAAAAATGGATTCGGGATAGACTTCTATCGAAGGATGATGTGATTGTGGATACCAGGCAGCCAAAACAGTATAGCGGGGAAGAGGGCGAGGAGATCCGGAGAGGACATATCCCCGGAGCAAAAAATATATTTTGGGAGACGACTTTGGAAGGGGATGAAGTGAAGAGCTGGAAGAAGAAGGAAGAGCTGGAAAAACTCTTTGTAGAATCTGGGGTCTCCAGGGACAAAGAGGTGATCGTCCACTGTCGGACGGGAAGGGAGGCCAGCCATGTTTACTTCACTCTGAAATACATTCTTGATTTTCCCAAGGTGCGTCTCTACCGGGGATCCTGGGTGGAGTGGTCCGCCGATCGGACCTTGCCGATCAAAATGGGAATGGACCCTTAAAAAATGAGATCTCTGAAAAACTACTACGTGCTCTCTTGATTACACAGATTTTAAAGGAGGATTACACAAATTTTCCTGATTTTTCAATGTATTTCGTATCTGTGTAATCGGTCTCTAATCAATGTAATCAGAGATTTCTGGACTTTTTCAGAAATCTTAAATTTTAATCTTAAATTTTAAACTTGACAAAGCTAAGCGATCTATGCCATTTTTTTATAAATTTTTTCTCCTTTAATTTCTTTTCCTAATTTTTTCCCGTTTTCGGGAGGTATTCGAATAATGCGCAAAATCCTATCGGTGGGGATGGCCTTGTTTCTCTTCTCTGCCTGTTTCCCCCACATCAATTCCCTTCCCGAAAAAACCCGTTCGGATCTCGTTTCAGCCGATAAGGGGCAACCTTCCCTCTTTACCCGGTCCGAATTGGAAGAACTCTTTTCCCGCGAACCCGTTCCATCACAAATGGAAATCTCTACACCTTCTTCCATCCTGCCTGCGGACGAACCATCTATAGGAAGGTTGGAACTTCCCATCAGCGATGAATCCAATGACGATTTTAATCTAGAGATTCTACCTGGAGATCACCTGAAGAAGGAACCGGATTTCGATATCCCTATCGTCATCAATGCAAAAGTTGAACAGTTTATCCAATATTTCCAAACAACGGCGAAAAACAGATTCTCGAATTGGCTCGCCCGATCTGAAAAATATATCCCTTTCATGAAAAATCTTCTGAGGGAGAACGGCCTTCCCGAAGATCTCGTCTATCTGGCCCTCATCGAAAGTGGATTCAATCCTTATGCCTATTCGAGGAGTAAAGCCTCCGGTCCATGGCAATTTATCTACCTGACAGGAAAAAGATATGGTTTAAAGGCGAATTGGTGGGTGGACGAGAGGCGAGATCCTGAAAAGTCCACCATTGCTGCTGCCAAATATCTGAAAGACCTCTACGATATGTTCGAATGTTGGTATCTCGCTGCAGCCGGTTACAATGCAGGGGAGAATAAGATCGCCAATGCAATGAAACGCTACCGCACTGAGGACTTTTGGGAACTGGCCAAATACCGTTACCTGAAACAGGAGACGAAAGACTATGTCCCCCAAATGATTGCTGCAGCGCTCATTGCAAAGGAACCTGAAAAATATGGTTTCATCGGCATTGAATTTCAGGAACCCCTTCAATATGAAAAGGCGGAGGTCCCCTCTGTAACTGACCTTCGCCTGATTGCTAAGATCTGCGACATAACGCTCGAGGAATTGAAGGATCTCAACCCTGAACTATTGAGATGGTGCACACCTCCCGATAGTCCCACTTACCAAATCAAAATTCCTTTTGGGAAGAGAGAACTTTTCCTTAAAAATTTTGAAGCCCTTCAACCCTTACAAAGGTCCCAGTTCAAAATTTACATCGTGAAAAAAGGAGATACCTTTGCGAGAATTGCCAGATTTTATCGGGTGGAGGTGGAACCGATTTTGGAGATCAATCAATTGAAAAGGACAAGCCGCCTTTCAATGGGGATGAACCTCCTCATTCCTATTCCGATCGCTCCAGATACAAAACCGACCATGATGGCAAAGAAAAGGTCCAATGGTCATGACCCGAGCCTCAAGTCCGATGAGATCATTTATACGATCAAAAAAGGCGATACCTTGTGGAGCATTGCGAATGAGATGGGAGTGAATATCGGTGCCCTCAGCCGCTGGAATAATCTCCACCCAGAAAAGAAACTTATACCAGGGGACAAACTAAAAATTAGAATGATCAACGCCCCCGACCCCTTTGAAGAACCTATTAGGAAAAAGGGGGGAAAAGAAATCATCTATGTCGTGAAGGGGGGAGACACCCTTTGGGGGATTGCCAAGAAGCATAATATTACGGTTGCGGAAATCAAAACCTGGAATCATCTCAGTGGAGGGGATCGAATTCATCCTGCGGACCAACTGAAATTGAGGGTAGGAGGGGGGTCAAATCGTCAACTCTAAATTGATCATATCTCCTCTTGTAAATCCCATGGCATGGAAGAATTGAAGGAGGTCCCAATCGTTCCAACTGACAAGGGTATAAATGGTCTTCACCCCGATCGTTTTCAATTTCTTAATCAGTTCTTGGGCCAAGGCAGTGGCTAATCCTTTCTTCTGATAGATCGGGTCAACACCGATTGTATCGATCCACCCAATCGTATTCGGCACGCCAAATTCCCAACCGCTGACATCACCAAGAATGAACCCAACGACATTCCCTTCAACCTCCGCAACCAGTGAGACTTGGGAAAATCTGTTGTCCACCCGTTCTAACTTCCTCTCCCAATAATCCCTCCGTTTATCCCCCAAGACCCTCCCGTCAATCTCTACAATGGTTTCCAGATCTTCCTTTTTCAGAGACCGAATATTTACATTCTCCAATGTGTTCATACATCTACCTCTTTTCTTCTAAACCATTAAACAAGATCAAAAATTTGTCAAGAAAAAAGTTAAGGAAGAAGTAAATTTTGACTTGACAAAATGGTTTCTTTTTTGTATACAGTATACATCCTTGAATATTCTCCTCAAATTCTTAATTCTGAGATAATTCATTCAAATCATTATGCAAATTAAGACAGAATTTTAATCTAACTTTGTGAAGTATTTCTTTCCAAAGGGAGGAGGGGATGATACTTAGTTAATTTGCTCTTAAAGGCCTAACTATATCAAAGGAGGAAGCATATGTTACCAGGAATTAATAAATATCCACATATTTTCAGTCCGGTCCAGATTGGCAAATTGCAGATCAAGAATCGAATCAAATATGCCTCCACACAAACAAACTTTAATTATCGAGATGGGTATGTTTCCGATAAAGAAGTTGGCTATATGGAAGCCCAAGCCCGGGGCGGAGCAGGTATTGTCACTTCGCAAGGTGCCTTCACAGAACCCAAGGGTGAGGGAAGGGGCTATGTGGGAATGATGGCCATCTGGAATGATAAATTCATTCCAGGCCTCAAAAAAATTGCCGACGTCATCAGGAAGCATGATGCCGTTCCCTGCCTCCAATTGATGCACTGCGGTCGGGTGGGAGGAATTGAAATCCCCTACACAGCGGGGCCGTCGAATGTTCCTCAAAAACTTCCGATCTTCCGTCCTCCCAAAGAGATGACCAAAGAGGAGATTCATCAGTGCATTCAAGAGCATATTGACGGCGCGGTGAGGGCTGTCGAAGCCGGTTTTAAGATGGTCGAGGTCTCAGGAATCGTTGGTTATCTTCTCTCCAACTTCATTTCCGCTTACACCAACAAACGAACGGATGAGTATGGCGGCGACATCCGTGGGCGATGTCAGTTTATGAAAGAAATTCTCGAGGGGATCCGAAAGGCCGTCCCTTCTGATATTGCCATCGGAATTCGCCTCTGCGGTGAGGAATTGCTCGACGACCGAGGAGGGAATACTCCGGAAGAAAGCCTGGAGTCAATTAAGATTGCGGAAAAGGCAGGCATTGACTACCTGAGTGTTACCGCCGGATGGCAGGAATCATCTGTCTCGGTCATCTCTCGAGATGTTCCCATGGGAAACTGGCTCTACATCGCAGAACGAATGAAGAAGAATATTAAGGTTCCTGTTGGCATGGCTTATCGTCTCTTCGTTCCGGAGATTCCGGAGAAGGCCATGGCGGAAGGCAAACTCGATATGTGGGAGATGTGCCGGTCTATGATTTCCGACCCTTTCCTTCCCAAGAAGATCATGGAAGACCGTCAGCAGGACATCATCCCCTGTATCGCCTGTAATGTTTGCTTGGCTCGACTCTTCAGGGATACAGAACTTTGCTGCACGGTCCGGCCTTCCCTCGGGCATGAGACCGAAGTGGAATGGGGCTTCTATGGTTTCCAAAAATCGAAGCCGAAGAAGAAGGTCATCGTCGCTGGGGCAGGTATTGCAGGTCTTCAGACGGCGGCCATTGCTGCGGAAAAAGGCCATGAGGTCACGGTCTATGAGAAAAACGATCATGTGGGCGGTCAATTCTCTGCGGCAGCTCACGGGCCATGGGGGGACCTGGAATTCCAGCGAATGGTCAATTATCTGAAGGCCCAATGCGACAAGCACGGCGCCAAGATCGTCCTAAAAACACCCGTGACCAAGGAACTGCTGGAGAAGGACAAGGCCGACTCCGTGATCATCGCCACGGGTGCTGTGCCTGATAAATCGATCCCTGGCAGTGATAAGAAACATGTTGTTTCTCTATTTGATGTCCTGGAAGGAAACGCGAAACTTGGCCAGAACGTGGTGATCGTGGGGGGTACGGGTGCTGCCATCTCAACAGCCCTCTATATCATCGATAAAGGGAAACACACAGTTACCATGGTTGATAAGCCTAAAAAATTCGGGCTCGATGTGAACCCATCCTATGTCTGGAGATTCATGAAGAAGTTGAAGGAAGGAAATGTCGCCCAGATGGTTCAGAGCACGATCAAAGAGATCCGGGATAAAGAGGTCGTTGTGGAAGGGCCGGATAAGAAGGAGACGACCATCCCGGCCGATTCCGTTGTCCTCGCCAACCTGATCTCCAATAAAGAAGTGGGCTATGGCAAATATGCAAAGGATGTTTACATGATTGGGGATGCGGTCCAGGTCAGAAGGGGGACAGCAGCGATTCGTGATGGCTACAAGATGGGAATGAGGATCGACTTCTTACCCTATCAAACCTATCACCGGATCAAACATTAAACGAAAGATAAAAAATGAAGAATGGCCCTTTTCTCCCATGGAGGGCCATCACCCATACTATCGAAAAGGAGAGGCTTATGGTACCGCATGTAGATGTTTTCAAATGTACGGGTTGTGGGACCTGTGTCAGGGAATGTCCGGAGCATATTATCGGTCTCGTGAACAATAAGGCAGCGATTTTAACCGATCTCTGCGTGGAATGTGGGATCTGCGCCTTTGTCTGTCCCTTTGTCTCCATTATCAATGAACTTCCCAATGGTGGCTACGAGACGGGCAATATCATGCAAACTTTCAAAGAGATGATGGTTAAGAACCGACAGGTTCAGGCAGCTTTGTGAGCATTTTTCGATAGAGAAGTTCGGCCAGAGGCGTTGGAAAAATATCGATGAAACTTGGAAAAAAGATAGGAGGTGTCTGATGAAAGTGAACAAGATCGATCACATTTGTATTGCAGTGAAGAACCTTGAAGCAGCAAGAAAACTCTGGGAACCCATTTTGGGGAAAGGCCCTGACGATCCTTATGTGGATGAGCCCGAGAAAATCAGGGTGGCAAGGTACTGGCTGGGCGAGGTAGGATTCGAATTGATGGAGTCTACCACCCCTGATGGTGACGTGGCCAAATTTATTGAGAAAAGGGGAGAGGGCGTCATGATCATCGGGTTGAATGTGGATAGTACTGAAGCAGCCATGAATGAGCTAAAGGCAAAAGGTTACCAGTTCATTGGTGGATTGAGACCTTTTAGAGGTTGCAAGTTTGCCTTCGTTCATCCTAAAAATGTCAATGGGGTTCTCCTCGAACTCATCGACTATCCTTGGAATGAATTTAAGAAAAAATAATGCAACTCACCAAAGTTCCTCTGGATTTAAAATGGCACCCTGGAAAACCAGAGTGCCATTTTTTTATCTTCTGCGTCCCCTGAAGTTAACCCTGCGCTTCGATGGACGTTGTGGTTCCTCGGAAGTGAAATACCAGCCGCTGTGTCCGGTCTCTGCACGAATTTCCATAAGGTTTAAGGAATCTACCTTGGCATATTGATATTATGATGCTATGGTATTGTTAGGTAACTGGGTGGAGGTTCATTATGTCTGCAACGATAGCAACGAATATACGGCTTCCCGAAGATCTCTTGAAGGCCCTCAAGTACAGGGCAATCGAGGAGAAGAAGAGCATGAACCAGATTATCCGCGAAGCGATCGAGATGTCTCTCGCTGCCGCTCCAGAGCCTGAAAAACGCGAAAAGGACCCTTTTGAAGACGTGATCGGAATCGCAAGATCAGGCATCAAAGATGCATCTTCAAAGCATGACCGCTACCTCTACGGGAGAAAGCAATGAAGTTGTTTGTAGGCACGGGGGCATTCATAGCGCTCACAGATGCAGATGACGAAAACCACAAAACTGCTGCTGCCTTTTACAGAAATGCAAAGGAAAAAGGGACGCGGTTTGTCACCACAAACTTCGTTGTCTGCGAGACGATGAATTACCTCAGGGCGAGGATTTCACATAATATCGCTGTTCTTTTCCGGGAGAACCTGAAGAAGAGCGGCTTCATTGAAATGGTCACAGTTACCCCTTCTATTGAGGACGCGGCTTTTACTATTTTTAAGCGATACACCGACAAGGATTTCAGTTTTACCGACTGCACAAGCTTCTCCATCATGAGGTCTCTCAAACTGAAAAGCGCCTTTGCCTTTGATAAACATTTTGAGCAATTTGAAGGCATCGACCGCCTCCCCTGAATCCCGACCAATCGCGAGTCATTCAACCTATTCAACCCCGTCCCGCCCCTGCATCCCCTTCGTCAAGGCCTGCCCCCAATATTCAAAGCTTTCCGTAAATGACCTTGCCGCCAACAATGGTTGTTTCTGCTTTTAGGTCTCTTATCTCATCGACCTGGACAGCATAGATGTCTTTGTCCCAGACGACGAGATCAGCGAGTTTTCCCTTTTCGATAGAGCCAATTTCCCTTTCCTGAAAGCCTGCATATGCGCTTCCCATCGTTTGACATCTCAGAGCTTTTTTAGTAGGTATCGATTCCGATGAGCTTAATCGGTGACCCTTTTCCGTAACCCGGGCCGTTGCCTGCCAGAGGGCCACCTGAGGTTTGTAGAGGGGAAAAGCCGGAGGGTCGGCGCCGAATGCCACGGGAATGGTTGTGTCGAGATAGGATTTGAGGGGGACCGCACCTCTTTCTCCGTCAAGGTACTGAAGAAGGCGCGCTCTGTCGAACCACTTGTAGATCCATTGCGGATGGGTTGAGATGACCACACCGCTTTTTGCAATGATATCTCTTGCCTTGATCGTAGGTGAAAGGGCATGCTCAATACGGTGCCGGTGGTTCTTGCGTGGCTCTGTCTTCAATGCCTGAAGAAATGCTGAAAGGGTGAGATCTACGGCCTTATCACCTACAGCGTGAACGCTGATCTGTTGTCCCGTCTTATGGAAGATGCTCACCATTTCATGAAATTCGTTTTCACTATGCATGGGCAAACCAAAGGGGTTCCGATAAAAAAGGGCTGAAGGTCCACCCCCATCGGCGGCTATCTTCCAACCCCCCCAGATATCGGAGAAGAACGACGCCTTTTCCTTTTTGCAAAACGCGAGAGCCCTGTAATCTGAATTCGGATCGGGATCTCTGTTTGAGAAAAGCTCTTTTGCCGCAAGACGCGCTTCCCGGACATTGGGTATATACGGCCAGAGCTTTACCCTGATGGGTATCTTGTTGGATTCAAGGCTGTTGAGGTAAGCCTCAGCAGGATTTGCCGAAGACATCTCCGTAACAAAAAAGAAATTGTCGTGCACGGTTGTAACACCTTCTGCAGCATAGAGATTCGCCGCGAATGAAAGGGCCTCTACGTACCTTTCATATGAGGGGACCGGGAGTTTTCTTCTCACGAGATAGAGCGCGGGATAATGGATGAGAAGGCCTGTAAGGCTTCCTCCACTGTCCTTTCCGATTTTCGCGCCTGCAGGGTCCGGCGTGTTTCTGTCAATACCGGAAAGCTGCAAAGCAAGTGTGTTTGCAAAGCCCCACTGCCCACTTGTGTGTACAGCAAGGATCGGATGATCCCGGCTTACCCGGTCGAGGTCGTGCCGGTCCATGAACGAAAAGGTGATGTCCTGTATGCCCCAGGCGTAGATCCATTCTCCGCTTGAGAGTCGCTTTGCCCGGGCTGCAATTGCGTCGAGAATCTCCTCTTTTGATTCCGAGGATTGAAGATTCACCCAGGCGCCGTTTTCCCGAAAGCCAAAGACAGGCAGATGGGCGTGAGAATCGATCAGGCCGGGAGTCACTGTTCTTCCGTGAAGATCAACAACGTTTGTTTCATGACCGATATATTGTCGGATAGCTTCATTGCTTCCGACATCGAGGATACGTCCGTTTCTCACTGCAACGGCCTGAGCGATGGAATCTTTCATATCGACTGTGATGAGTTTTCCTTTTGTGAGGACGAGGTCCGCCGTCTCCATTGCGGCCTCTATTCGCGTCTCCCCGGTAATGATTGAGGCGAAGGCAAGACCGGATATTTTGAGAAATTCCCGTCGGCTTGTCAAAAACATAGCATAACCTCCTTTATTTTTTTCATTTTCCTTTAAAGCGGGGATTTTTGCAATGAAAATCACCTTCTTCAGGATTAAAATGCCTTCTGAAATTCCGCCATAAAAAATAGGTAGACAATCCCTTTGAGTGGGTCAATGGGGTCGATTCTTCATCGTTGATAAGCCTTATAGGAATATGCTGAAGCCCTTTGTCAGACGGGTATGGAGTTGCATTACCGGGTAGGAGGGTTAAGAGGCCGGAGTTAGAAGAGCTTTTCCGACTGGGTGACAGATTGGTGAGCCAGGAAAGAAGGAGATTCGTTTTTGTCTTAGGATTTTTGGCAGGAAGATAAACTTACTTTCCTCCCAAATAGTCCTCCACAAATTCCCGTGGCTTCAGGATAGAAATCCCGGTAAACTCAAGTAACTTCAGTAAATGTTTATCTCCGGTTACGATGCAAATCGCCTTCCCGGCAACCGCACATTCCAGAAATTTGTCATCGGAAGGATCCACTTGGATGACTGGAGGCAAGGTCGGAGGAAGAATGATTTCTGAATGAACGATCATAAAGTCTATGAGAGCTTCCACCTTGATCTCTGGGAATTCAACAGCCAACTCGCGCATGACCCGTTGATACTCTTCCAGGATTGCCGGGGAAAGCAAAAGCTGAATCTTACCGTCACGCCAAGCTTCAAGAATTTTATGAGGCGGTCCTCCAAAGAAAACGCCGGAAACGAAAACATTTGTGTCAAGTACAACCTTCACTTGCGGCCCCGGACCCTTGTTACCGTAGCTTCAACGTCTGATTTTCTTAATCCTGCCCTGCGGGCTTGTTGTCGTGCTTGTCCAATGAGATCATTGAATTCCTCGACGGAAGGAGCTGAAATGGCCTTAAGGATCACCGCGTCCCGATTTCCAACAACAACAAATTGCGTCCCGGCCTTTAAGCCCAATCGATCGCGAATCTCCTCGGGAATGACCACTTGCCCTTTGGATGACATCCGAGTTGTCGCTAAGCTTTCCATAGATACCTCCTTTCTTACTGGTAAGATTATAAGCTAATCCGGCAGGTCAGTCAATGAGACAGTCTTGGATTGTCAGTCTTGGACGACACTAGCCCTGATTCGGAAACGGTTCGTTTGCGGATCTCCCTTCCTTCTTCTATTGATCTCGATGGCCTGGCCGAAAGATTTAAGAAGCGATGTCTTTTTGACTACGCTATGCGCTATGTCCTCTGCGCTCTGCGGCATTCTGTTTGGAACGCAACTCTTTTATGGATGCCACCACCGCAACTCATCCTCATTCGAAAGTGTAAAATGTAGCATTGATCCCATATGCCCCCCCTGAAATGGCAAGACCGCTTCGGAGGAGAAAGGGGTTGTTCGTCAGACGGGCATGGAGTTACTTTACCGGGCAGGAGGATTAAGAGGTTGGAGATAGGAAAGCTTTTCCGGGTGGGTGACAGATCAATGAGCCAGGAGCAAGGAGATTGAGGGATCGGCTGAGCGATGATCGGAATGCTCAGAATTTATTAAAAAGGTTTTTTGGAGAATGTAACGATCGAAGAATTGCCCCCCTGATCCAACCTGAAAAGTGTCAATTTTCACCTATGTCCCTCAGGGCCGTCTTTCCAAGCACAATGCTTCCTTTTTTGGCCAGCCGTTCAAGGGATTTCTTGAGCGCCAAACCGGTTAAAGGCAGAGCTTTTTGTACCTCATCACGGGTAAAGGTATACCGTCCCTTGGTCTGTAAATCCGCAACGTAATCAACCAGTATGTTATACTTCATGTTCACACCACCTACAAATCAACTTGCGAAAAGCATTTGAATCTTTTAATTGCAAAAAGTGCCGGAATCTGTCTCTTTTTGCAGTTTACAGAATCTGAGATTGTTTTTCAACATAAATCGATGTCTGAGTTTTTCTATCCCGCGACGCTGGGGCAGAGGGAGGGATGACTTCTTCCTGGATTCTCATCCCAATTGAAGAGCTACAATTCCGTTTGTGTGAGTAAATGGGGGCAGCCCATGAATGCAGGAATTTTTTGCAGAAGATGTATTAAGGGTTACGCAAGCAGCAAGTTGAGTTCACCTCGTTAGAAATTCCAGCGGGGCACTAACTCTCGCTGGAATTATTTAAAATGTACCTCCGCTGCAGAGCATCTGGGCATTATTTCTAACGGGGTAAATCGAAATTAAGATATCACCCTCAAAAGATTAGAGAAGTGTTTGGGAAGAATTTCCAAAATTCCCGGACTGCCCCCTTTTTTCTAGAGAGGTTGAAGGACGATTAAATCAAGAAAGGGCTTAAGTTGCATTTGAACCAACGGAGTTTTCTATCTTAGTTCGATTAAGCAGTTAGCTTGGTCCGACCCCAGCCTTTACTTTGCACCATGCTTCAGGGCAGGACCAACTTTTTTATGGATGACATCGACCTGTTTTTGCAAAATCATGCGGCTTTTTTCATTTTGAAAGATTGGGATAAGAGATAAGTTACCAATGCATTTAAACTCACACCCTCCTCCTCCGACTTTCTCACCAATTCTCTATGGAGATCTTTGGGAACCCTGACATTAAACTGTCCACTAAAACGGGCCTTCGGCTTGGGAAGAGGGATTTTATGCTTTTTCATGGTATCCATGGTTAATTCTAAGGCTTCCTGAGCATTTTTGATTGCCTCTTCAAGCCTATATCCTCCGGTCACAATACCGGGAAAATCAGGAAACCTCACAGCAAAATATCCAGACTCTCTGTCGGGAATAATTTTTATTTCATAACCCAACAGATCTTCTTTTTTATCCCCTTTCATAAAATCAGTCCTCCTCTAAGACTTTGATCACGTCTTTAACATCCAACCAATGGCAATGTTTATGTCCTCCATGAGGTTTGACAACCGTGAGAATCCTATCCCTCTTCTTATAAACGCAATGACTACCTCTAATATTCACACGTTTAAACCCTGATCCTAAAATGTTCCCCTCCAACTCTTTAAATCTCACGCCTTTTGGGTTTTGCTTTATCCTGGAGAGGTCTTTTTCTATTCCCATTTTGAAAAGATAATAACTGAATATAGTTACAAATGCAAGCAAAAAAAGTTGAGGGAAACTCAGAAGGTAAAACTTCGACTGAAAAATGGAAGCACCTAATAAAATTGTGCTTCCCGGAGAGGTAAATATCATTTCCTACCGTGCGCTCAGCAGCACACTTGCCGGCCAGTCAGAAATGGCAGAAGACCTTGACTTCAAAATGAAGTCAGAAGTGTCTGTCTTGCTTTGAGCTTTCCCTGCTCGCCTCAGCTTCAGCATAGACGGGAACATTGAGCTTCGATCTTAAGGTTATTCTTTATGCCCTTTGCACCACGCTTCAGGGCAGGGCCAACTTTTTTATGGATGACACCCAGGCTTTTTCCTAAGGCATCAATACGATATTACGATTGCCTGACCCTGCAATCAGTCCCACCCGCTGTGCCAGCGCCTGCTGCGCCGGTGCGCATGCACGGCGAGCGACCGCGCGGCGAGCAAACCGGGACGTAGGATGGATGCCCCATGCGCTTTTCCAAGTACCGGACCGCTTTCAAGAAAGAAAAGGAACTCACCGACCGGGCTAAGAAGGTCTATTTATGAAGAATCAATGGCCGTAGCCGCGGCCGTAAAGTTGCATTTTCCCCTACGTCCCCTATTTCTCATACGACCAATCGCAGGTCATTCAACTTAGTCAAACCCCGTCCCGCCCCTGCATCCCCAAGCCCCGTTAGAAATTCCAGTTGGGCATTATTTCTAACGGGGTAAATCGGATTGAAGATATCACCCTCAAAAGATTAGAGAAGTGTTTGGGAAGAATTTCCAAAATTCCCGGACTGCCCCCTTTTTTCTAGAGAGGTTGAAGGACGATTAAATCAAGAAAGGGCTTAAGTTGCATTTGAACCAACGTCCCGCTTTTTGCTTTTTTAAGGAACTCACCGACCGGGCTAAGAAGGTCTATTTATGAAGAATGAACGGCCGCAGCCGCGGTCGTAAAGTTGCATTTTCCCCTACATCCCCCTATTCCTTCTCGATTAAATACCGTTACAACCCATGCCGCAACCTCGGCGACTGAAAATATGTTAGAATTTTATTTCTTCTCACAGCCAAGGTTATTTACGCATAAGTTTCCTGACCGTCTTTGTTTCTAAGCCAGCGGTGGATAAAGTAAAACCATGCAAATTTGGTTTTGCGACAAAGGGCTTTGTCAGTAGGCTGATGAAAGACAAGAAGGATCGCATGTTTCTCATTGTCCCTCAGGTGTTTGGGCCTTAGCAGGCTGCTCTCCCTGAATGGAAAAGTTCATTCGCACGCGAGATGATATGGGATTGATATGGCTACATGATGTTTCAGTAAGTTTTGGCGGATCACGGCTGTTGGATGGCGTTACGCTCCAGATCGAGCCCGGCGAGAGGATCGGCCTGCTGGGCCGGAATGGCTCCGGCAAATCCACCCTTATGAAGTTACTGGTCGGTGAGATCGTACCGGATGCAGGTGGGATTTCTTGCAACGGCGACGTCAGCATCGCCATGCTGCCCCAGGATGTCCCCGACGACCTGCCGGGAACGGTCTATGACGTTGTGGCTTCCGGTTGCCGGGAACATGTCGAGCTGCTCAGGGAATACCACGACCTTTCCCATCAAATTGCCAAAAGCGGCGGCGGCGACCTGCTCAGAAAGCTTGAACGGGTCCAGCACCAGATAGAGACATCCGGCGCCTGGTATTACCACCAGCGAGTGGAAACGGTAATTGCAAAGACTGAACTGGATGAGAATGCCCGGTTTCAAGCTCTGTCTGCGGGCCTGAAACGGCGGGTCTTTCTGGCCAAGGCCCTGGTGAACGAACCGGACCTCCTGCTGCTGGATGAGCCTACCAATCATCTTGATATCAGTACCATCCTCTGGCTCGAGGATTTCCTGCTGAAGTATGAAAAGACGCTCATGTTCGTGACCCATGACCGGGCGTTTCTCCAGGGATTGGCGACACGCATCGTGGAAATCGACAGGGGCCGCCTGGTCTCCTTTGCCTGTGGTTACAAGACCTATCTCGAGCGCCGGCAGGCCCTGCTGGAGGCAGAAGAGAAGGAGTGGCATGATTTTGATAAGAAATTGGCCAAGGAAGAGACCTGGATCAGGGAGGGGATCAAGGCCCGTCGTACCCGGAACGAAGGCAGGGTCCGGGCACTGGTGCAGATGCGTCAGGAACGGGTACGCAGGCAAGAGCACGCAGGCCTCTCCCGGCTTGTCATCCAGGAGGCGGAACGGGGCGGCCGGATGGTCGTGGATGCCGAGACCATCTCCTTTTCCTGGGACGATAAGAAAATTGTCGAAGCCTTCTCCACCACGATCATCCGTGGCGACAGGGTGGGCATCATCGGGGCCAACGGTTCCGGCAAGACCACCCTTCTCAAGGTACTCCTCGGTGAGCTGACACCGCAGCAGGGGCGCGTCCGTCTTGGCACCGGGATCAGGATTGCCTACTTTGACCAGCTCCGCGCACAGCTCGACGAAAATAAGACCCTCAGAGAGAGTATTGGCGACGGCAACGACACGATCATCGTGGATGGCGCCTCACGGCACGTTGTCGGTTATCTTCAGGATTTTCTTTTTTCACCTGAGCAGATCATGGCGCCGGTCAGGTCTCTCTCGGGCGGTGAACGCAATCGTCTGCTTTTGGCGAAACTCTTCATCATCCCATCCAACCTACTTATCCTGGATGAGCCCACCAACGACCTCGATGCCGAAACGCTCGAACTACTCGAAGACCGGCTGCTCGAATACAGAGGGACGATCCTGATGGTTACTCATGACCGTGAGTTTCTCAATAATGTGGTGACCTCCACGATTGTGTTTGAGGGTGAGGGGCGGTTGCAGGAATATGTCGGCGGCTATGACGATTGGCTCAGGCAGCGCAACGCGCCGGTTGAGCCGTCGAAGTCGACGGCGTCAAAGGAGCAGAAACAAAGGAAGGGAAAAACCCCGAAGGAGAAACAAAAACTATCCTACAAAGAGAGTCGGGAGCTGCAAGCGCTGCCGCAGGCAATCGAAGCCATGGAGGAGGAGAAGCGGCGACTGACAGCAACCTTAAATTCCCCTGAATTCTATGTAAGCTACGATCCGGACAAAATGAAGACGGCCAACGATCGTCTGAAGGCTTTAGAAAGGGAGCTGGATGAGGCTTATCATCGCTGGGATGAACTGGAAAGCTGGCTCCCAACGGCCCTTCCTGACTCGGATCGTGAAGGCTGAAGATAGGCAAAGGTGATAATGAAAGCCCTGACCCCGCTGGCCTTGTTTCTCAGTAGATTGAAATATTCTGTCAGAGAGGTAAGCCCGTCCCAAATATCCCAAGCTTGACCCTATATGTATAGAGCCTGATGGGTGACTGGTGCCGTCAAGACGGACACTGCAAACTCAAAAGAAAATACCGCAAAGGAAGAGATGGGGATGACTCTATTGATTTGTCTCGTTTACTCCGATACCAACGACGGAAGGGGAAGAAGAGACTCCTCTTACGGTAGGAATAGCTTTTTCTCTTGACAGGTGCCTTTTAATAGGTGACCCCACAGCCGTTCTTTGTGGATGACCTCCCTTATCCCCTTTGCTCGAAATTACCTGGGCTTAAGCAGGAGATGGGTCCACCGGTCATCCACATACGCTACACCATGTCTGGTGAAGCGGCAATCTATCATATTTTTGCGGTGCTCTGGACTGCGGAGCCACGTTTCGAAAGCCTGCCGACCGGTTTTTGGACCAAACGCGATATTCTCTGCTGCTGCTGAGAAGACGACTTTCGACTCCTGCAGACGCTCAAACGGGTCTTTCCCATCGGGATTGATATGTCCAAAGAAATGGCGAGAGACCATGTCCCTGCTGTGTTTCAAAGCAACGAGTGCAAGCTGGTTGTCCCATTTAAGCTCCGGGCACCGGACACTGCGTCGCTTCGCATTGACTAACTGGAGGAGCTCCTGAATCGCCGGGTCCGCAGGACCGGGACTGCTCTGATCACCCCCGGGATAGCCCTGCACAACCATGAGAAACAAGATTAAGGATAGGATTAAAATGGGTGTGACGAGATTTGCCGATACAACTTTATTACTGAGAATAAAAAATCAACCCCCTTCCCTTGGCGTTTTCCCAACGACTCAATAATTAGTTAAATTCTTCACTCCGCATTTAATGTTTTGTGATTCCCCCTCACGACTCACGCCTTACTTTTTACGATTGAGAATACGCTATGCGCTATGCTCTCTGCGCCATGCGGTCCTTTGTATGGGGCGGGTCTCGAACCTGGAGGTAGTATTTGTTTTGTGCAGTTACGCTATGTTTACCCGCCGAAGCCTTGGCGTAGGGGGGCGCTACCTGTCCTCCGTAGTCCCGTAAGGTGGGGCGAAGGATGGATGCCCCATGCGCTTTTCTAAGTACCGGACCGCTTTCAAGAAAGAAAAGGAACTCACCGACCGGGCTAAGAAGGTCTATTTATAAAGAATCAATGGCCGTAGCCGCGGCCGTAAAGTTGCATTTTCCCCTACGTCCCCCTATTTCTTTTCTCTGGCCACAAAGTTTAGGGAACTGAGCAGACACGTTTTACATCGAGGAAATAATTACAAGGAGATCCTGATGGTCTATGTGTGTCGGGTCTCGTTGTACAAGTTGCATCTTCAATAATTCCCTCTTTGCCATCGGGGGAGCAGAGGAGGATAACTCCGAACCCATCCTGTATCTTCGCTCTTAGGACGTAGCCATCGAAGGGCTTAAGCAAGCCAGGATCGCCAGTGCGTTTTACAACCTCTGAAAAGATTACCTGGTCCTCCGCGTCTGGAGGAAGCTTATCCACTACAACATCAATAGCCTTTGCAAGAGGTATCATATAATTATCCAATTGCATAATGAGCTTCTGTTTGGGATCCAAAGGCGGGCAGATGGCGCATCCTGAGACAAGTATGACAACAATAAAAACCATAAAAAATGATTTCCTGTATTCCACTTCAAACAACCCCCCAGAAAACAATTTTTGCTTGTTGATCAAGTTTATTCCGGCCTGTATCGAGGTCCCACTCCTCGCTGCGGAAATTAATGCCCTCATCAAGGCCGAGAGCATAGTGCGTAACCTCAAGCCACACTTCCCGGACGCGCCCGATGGTCCAATCAAATATTTCGTCGTAATCCATGTGCCGTTCAATTCCCTCGGGTGAGGGAACCAGAAGTTTCTTTAGATACTGGTTTTCAATTTCCTCAGGGGTCGGGTAAGAAAAACCAAGTCCGTCACAGACATGACGGGCAAAGCCGACCATTCGGCTCGAAGTAGGCAACAGTTTTTCGAGAATGTTATAGCATTTGCGGTGCCACTTATTTATATCGAACGGATCATCCACAAATAGTTTGGGATAAACTTGTTTAAGGAGTGCCTCCCATAGATTCTTGATATCCCTGTCCAGGATTCCTGGGTCTTCTAAAGTCCCGCATCGGAAAATAGTGGCTTTGATATGGCCTGCGGTATTGGGCATGCCGGTCCCGAGACGCCTGAAGATGTATGCATCCTGGTGCATCTCGCATCGCCGATGCTCAGTTTTATTGTCTTCGTAATGACCGACCTTCAACTCGACAACAGGATGGATACACATGTCCCCGATCACATGGGCGGTATAACCCATGAGCCAGGCAAGACATTTGTCTTTCTTGATTCCCGGCGGAAGTTGGCGAACGAGCTCGGCGCCCACGTAGATAGCCTGACAAGTATGGGTATAGTGCATTGCATCGGCCCATTTTTTAGAGTCTCCAGAGGTAATGTCCAGGTAGGGGTAATCCGGACTGACGCATCCAAGCTCCAGGAATTTTGCTTGCAGACCTGCAGCATCAATAGCCTCGCGCGGAAATCCAGTGATCTCAATAAGCCGTCTCTTCTCTGCAGCCTGATTCACCAAGGTAATGTGTGCATAACTTCCAGGCATACTAAACCCAATGGTTATTTGACAGATGCTTCATTAAAATCAATTATCAAGCCTTTTAATGGGTGACCCCAAGACTTCCACAATTTATGGCTTTTATTTGGTACTTTCACCGATGGTCTGCAAAATCTCCTCAGCCAAAAATCTCAATTTGTCTAAAATGCTTATCTTTCAAGACCTGCCCCTGTGTCCACAGCGTCACTCCTTTATTTGTGCTGCCTTTTGTCTTTCCAGCATATCCAAGAACATATTTTCTATCGATTTTGTAAAATAGATGTAGTAATCGAACTTGTAGTAATGATTATCAAGAGATATTGTTGCTTCCTTTATGGGATTAATATAATCATCTACCGGTTTTCCTCTTGAATCAACTTCTCCATGCTTCTTGAACCGCGCAAGAGCTTCCGTATCAACAACGAATTTTAGCGCTTCAATGTTCAAGTCAGGGAAACTCTTCAATAATAGATCTCCTTTTTCCTTAATGGTTCTGATTGATTGAACAAGGGCATTCTTTCGACGAATAAAATGGGGTCTCCAATCTATTTTTTCGTCTGTCGCATGTTTCTTTTGGTCTTTCGAATGGGCAATAATGAATACCTTTTCATTGTGTTTGTTAATTACAGCATACTTATTGAAATCCTCATTGAATATATCAATTAGTCTTTTCAATTCCAAATAATGTAAAGTCCGTTTCGAATCAAATATCCCTTTCTCTAAATCAGATAAGGAGGGATTAGCCCTAAAATAAGTATCTATTTGATCCTGTTCATCAGGCAAAGGCATACCTATAAGCGCACGGCATTCAGAGAATTTCAGTAGTGAGAGCGTATCAACGTAATATCTTCTTGATAATATGGGTTTTTCGAGTATAGCAATGGTTGGATCTGCCGGATCTTCTGAGCTAATACTATTGAAACGGGTAGTCAAGACTTTATTATATTCAAATGCTAAATATTTCAAGAAATTTGTGATATATTGAATTAAGAATTCCCTTGTATTGTATAAAAGTAGAACTTGCTTCCCTTTATGTATTTCTGCATCTCTTTCCGTGACTGTTTTATTTAACTGATAAATCGAGTAACCTTGATAGATTACTGCAAGGCTCAATATCATTGGTACAATGTGCTTCCAATTTTTTCCTAACCACAACCACCCTTTGTTCAACCACTTTTTATGCAAATTTCTTCCCCCTGCCAGCACAGTCATAAGAAATCTACGTCTTTCCAAGGCTGTTTTCAAATCTCGCTTTCAGAAGTAGGCTGCATTTTCCTGTGGGCACTGTCAAATCTCAGTCGTAGGAAGGAATTCTCAGTAAGAGTTGACCTCGAAGTAAGGACTCCTTCCACCGTGATCTTTTATCTATGGATGCCCATAGGGACAAAAAGGGGACAGATTTATTTCTGGTTTCTTCGTTGGTCTGCCAAGCCCTCAAAGTCTAATACCAAAAATAAATCTGTCCCCTTTTCCTTTTCCCTTATCAAGTCTGATTCCAAGGCCTATTCCCGATTAAATTAAATGCTTATTTTTCAAACCCTGACCCTGTTTCCCCCTCCTATTTTGTCCCCTATTTCATTTGTGTTTGAAAGATACGGGCCTGGTCTTTATACACGCATGCTTCAAGCGATGTGAAATATGGTTCTTGTTCAAGGTCGCCAGTGTACGATAGTGTCATGCTGATTGGGACGCACCTGCCTTGTATTTCGATACTTTGAACTGCACGCTCCGCATCATTTGAGGACACGGGTAGTGTGTATACCATTGAAAGCATCTGGTCATCGCCAGGCCCAAGTTCGGTTTCTGGCATAGGGTAGGAGGCGATTTTCCATTTAGCCATTTTTGTGGCGCTGGCATCATCTGTAAGGAAATGCAATGCCGAATGCGCGATGCGCAGTCGTCTCGCAGGGGTCTTTCCGACATTCTTCATCTCGAAATGAATGCGCAACTCAATCTTGTCTGAGTATGCTTTGCTAGAAACGTATACCTCTTCGATCTTATGCCTCTTGGGCGAGAGAAGAAGGTATGGTCGCCGGTCAATTAGAAAGGATTTTCCAGATAACACAAACGACTTGGATGAAATTTTATAGCTGGCGATCGCAACGTAGAGTGCTATGCAAGAAACAAGGATTGGCAAGACTTTCCAGGCGATACTGTTTGACCAGCCTTTCATTTGGTGTCCTCGTTTCGTTTCTATGTGCCCTTGTTTTTTGTACTTCTTTAGTTAACTGAGATCCCAGGGACCTTCTTCAGCTACATCTCATGCTTGGAATTTCACGGGCATCGACCACCCGTTCTAAAACTTCTTGCCATTTCACAAACGCCTATCTCTAATTATCTTGATTCATGCGATGTTTATAGAGCCAACTCTGCCACTTTGCGGTATTGTGAGAAATGAAACGCTATAATTCGCCCTTCTCCACCAGACTATAATACCCTTTGTCGTTGAATATAATATGGTCTAAAAGCTTGATCCCCAGGATTTCGCCGGCGGATTTTAGCTGTTTGGTAATCTCCACATCCTCCTTGCTTGGGATTAACCCACCGGAAGGGTGGTTGTGGGCAACAATTATTGAGGAGGCGCGGTCGGTGATTGGGTCTGCAAACACTTCTCTTGGATGGACCTGAGTTTTGTTGACGAGGCCGACAGAAACAACCCTGGTTGTGATGACTTCATTAGCACCATTTATGGAAACGCAAATAAAATGCTCCTGTTTGCGGTCAGCATAATGGCGGATCAAAGGGAGAACATCCGCAGGAAAGGATATTTTTAATCCCTCAGGGCGGATGCGGCGGCGTGTAAACTCTAATGCCGCCGCGATCAGCGTGGCTTTTGCCAATCCAACGCCTTCTATTTGCTTCAATTCTGCCACGGTGGCGTTTCCTTTGGAGGCGTCCAAAGCTTTCAATATGCCGTCCGCCACGGTCATAACGTCATGGCCTTTGACACCACTCCCCAAAAGAATGGCCATCAATTCGAGGTCGGACAGGGCCTGAGGGCCTTTTTGCTCTAACTTTTCCCTTGGCCGATCTTCTTTGGGTATGTCGGATAGCCGCTTTTTCGTCATCATGTCTTTCTTATCCCCCAAATTCCGATTTCAGAATTGTCTGCGAGCGACCGTACAGAGCGCGGTCTCTCCCTCGAATGACATTATGGAACGGTCTTACCGGCCCTTGCCCTTCCTGTTTAAGCTTAGACGCTTCTTGCCTCCTCCTTTTGCTTCAGTCTGTCCTTTCATTCGTTCTGCTTTGATCCGTTCCAATAAAACCGAAGCCGGTTCATCATTTGGATTCTGTGGGACTAATTCGCCCCGGAAGGTTTTTGCTAGGATGGACTGGGTTATCTGATCCACGCTGGCTTTTGCCCTTGCGTACCTTGCCTCAATCTGGTCGGCCAGTGCAAACAGCCCCTCTGTCCTCTGGATGATTTCGTTCTGCTCTTCTAATGGTGGAAGTGGAATCTTAACTTCCTTCAGTATTGGTCCGTTAATGCCAGGGCGAGTCACTCCCTGAATTCCACCTTGGAGCTGAGCAAGGACATTAGGGCAGCCACGAATGCATTGCATTAGGTAGTGTGGATTCACCACTTGCTGATCTGCAGCAATACGATAAACGTGTTTAGTAATGATCGCCGTCTCTGTGTCAGCAGGCACCACACAGCAGCGTCCAACAGTCGCCATGACTGTAACAAGAACGTCTAGCGGGTGAGCAGTATATTTCTTCAACATCTCATATTTCTGAAGGCTAATCCTGTGCTGCCTACCGAGGCTGAACTTTCCGTCAAGAACGTTATCGATGCCAATCGCCAAAATGCCAGAAGGCTGAAATTCAGAGTGAAGCAGATTACTTCCAAAAGGTCCACTTTGGATTGAGCCTTTGGCTGAATCGGCGAGATCTTGCATGCTTTTCCAGACCCATGAGCTTGGTAAATCGCCATTGACATCTGAAAGTTGGACGGATGATCCAGTATTCGTATGATTGTTACGCCAATCGGCGGTGAGGCGGCCAGAGCAGGCGGCGGCAAGAACGGATTGGCGAAAGCGTTTGAGGATAATGGGGATTTTCGCCAGGCGGTGCTGGCAGGCATCTACCTTGTCCAACAGCTTTCCCAACTTTGCAACAATTCGACGCTGCTCGGGCAGCGGAGGTAATAGAAATGGCGCCTGTGAGAAACGGTTCTTATTAATGATGGTTACAGTCGTGGAGGATGAGTTGTCATCCATCCATTCGCATAGAATCTTGCAGTAGTGAAATCCATAAAGAGGTTCGACTACCCTTCTGTCGAAAACCACACTGTTGATTTGCTGATTCGTGGTAAGGGTTGTGCCAGCATACCCGACTTTACCGAGGATTCCGATGCACGAGACCAAGGTGGTTTGAGGAGGCAGCAGACGGGCCAACTGAGCTCCGGCCGCCGAAAGAGACTCCCTCGTTTTGGTAATCGGGGCATCGGAACCTAAGTCCGGGGGCTTAACCCACGGATACTTTTCCCCATAATTCGCTGGGTTGTTTTTGGGTGGGGTATTTCCGGTGACGATTTCCCCGACCTCAGCGAGCGTACATTCAACCCACTCTTTCGGAAGCCCGTTCCTCATTCCTCCACAGCCTCTTCCTTTTCGACAAGTTCAACGATTTCCCTGAGATCGTCCACCACGGCTTCAAGTTCAGTAATGGCTTCGGCGGCGAGGTCCTGGGGTTCTGGAAGCTCATCCGCGTCTTCCAGGGATTCATCCTTTAGCCAGGTGATATCGAGTTTGTAATTGCGCTCCTTGATTTCGCTGATGTGGAACTTTCGGAAACGTTCGACAGGCTCACGGCGAGACGTCCCATTTGGATCTTTACCGTAACACGCTTCGAACTCGGCAAAGTGCTGGGGTGCGAGCGGCCGGTCTTTCTTGGTGATTCCAGCAACATTGGAGCGGGCATCGAAGATCCAGACGTTTTCGGTGGACCGGCCTTTCTGAAAGAAGATGACGTTGGCTTTTACGCCCTGGCTGTAAGGGGTGAACGTCCCGCGGGGCAGGCGTAAGATCGTGTGCAGGTTGCAATCCTGCATGAGGATTTCAAAAACTTCTCCTGCTTTGTTCTCAAAGAGGCAGTTATCAGGGAGAACTATGGCAGCCCTACCTCCGGGCTTCAGGATGTTCATCACATGCTGGACAAAGTTGAGTTGTTTGTTGCTCGTCTCTATGGTGAAGTCTTCCCGCTCCGGCGCCTGATTTGCGCCCTTTGTGCCGAATGGTGGATTGGTAAGAACGCAGCTATAAAGTTCCCCCCGGTTTGGTTCATAGATTGAATCGCCGAGATAGATCTTCGGTTCAAGCCCGTGAAGAAAGAGATTCATGAGTGATAGTCTTCGAGGACGGGGAACCAGATCTTGCCCATAATAAGTCTTTGTCTTGATTCGTTTTATTTCATTCCGGTCAAGAGCTCCTTTAGTCACCTCCATGAGCCACTCATAAGCGCGCATAAGAAATCCGCCTGTACCGCAGGCAGGGTCACAGATTGTAAAATCAGGGCTTACTCTCGGATCGGGCTTCATTACTCTGACGATGGATTTGATGAGTACTCTGGGTGTAAAGTACTGGCCTGCTCCTTTTTTACCCTCACTGGCAGCCTTTTCCAGTAGACCTTCAAAAGCGGCGCCTTTGATATCAACATCCATGGCTGACCACTCTTCTTCATCAATCATCGTGATGAGCCGCTTCAGGTTCACAGGATTATTGAAACGAGGCATCGATTGAGCGAAGATATCGCCGAGAAGGCCCTTTTCTTCCCTCAGTTTCCGCAAAATATCGGCGTATAGATCGATCAGACCCGTTCCGGATTCCTTTTTTATGGCCTCCCACGTGCAGCCTTTTGGGATCGTAACCCCTTTTTCATCCACCATCTTCAGAAAGAGCAGATAGGTGAGCTGCTCGATATAGTCACCATAATCTATGCCATCGTGGCGAAGGGTATGGCAAAATCCCCACAACTTGTTTACAACATCAGACATAGGATGTTCCTTCTTTAGCAAAAGATCTTGTCATTCCCGTAAAAACGGGAATCCAGACGTCGTCCCTACGAAGGTAGGGAACAATAGAAATCGAAGATCTGGATTCCTGCCTTCGCAGGAATGACGAAAAAGAAGAACCTCAGAATATCATGCCGCAATTGCATAGTTGATCTCTGCAATCAGTGATTCAAGTTGATTCCCAAATATCTTGGTTACTTTGCCTTTTCCACCATGCCTTTCAAAGACCGGTGCATAGTCAAAATCTTCCATGGCTATGGAAAGGTTTGCAATGAGATGCTGCCGGATGAATTCGAGCCACTCCAACTGCTCCTTATTGAAGGATTTCCCGATCATCACCTTTTTTAGAGCCCTGTCAACCCTCTCTTCAGCCGTATAGATGGGTTCCTGTTCAGCGGCGGCGTGCTTTATCATGGAAATGATATCAGCAAGGGCTTTGTTTAGGACAAACTTATGGGCTTTCTGAAGTTCCTTCTCCGGGAAGTCATGTTGTGCCAGCTTCTTACGAAGTTCACTGAGGACCTCCGCCTTCCACTCCTTTGGTTTCTGAAGAAGGATCTGAATGGCTTCAATATGATCCGGATTTTCTCTGACAAAACGGGCAAATGAATCAAGGTAATCTTCCGGTTTCTGGTACTGACTTCCGGCACGAATCATCACCTCAGATGTAACCTCATCCTCAACCTCGTACCCTATCAAGAATTCTCTTTTCGCTCTCTCATAATTCAGTAGTAGGTGTTGAAATTTCTTGTCACGCAACAAGCCCATCGTGCCTGAAAAATCATTCCCGAGCATCCCGGAAAGTTTATTAGCAAACTTTCCTATATCCCCATCAGGGATGAAGGCTGCAAAGTCCTCCCGGGCTTTTCCGCTCATGTTTCTCTCGATTCGATGCAGGCGTTTAACGAGGACCTTTACGTAATATTCCCTTTCCACATTCTGATAGATGTTCTCTATCACCTGCTCTAAGGGAATCGGCTCCTTTTCTGGAAGTTCGACCTTGAAATCGGTCGTGTTCTTAAAATACTCAATGAGCGTGCCATCAAAACAATCAAAAATAGTGAAGCTGCCCTTATTTATTTCAGGGCAGAGGCGCGTGCCCCTTCCGAGCATCTGGACCCATAGAATTCTTGATTTAACCGGCCGCAGGAATACAATAAATTCCAGGCGGGGAATATCCACACCCGTGGACAGCATGTCAACCGTTACGACAATCTTCGGTTTTGGACGGTTTCTGAATTCCCGGATTTTCTGAAGGGGACGATCGACACTCGGGCTTCCCGTTATCTTCTGAACAAAGTCATCTCCCTGGCCGAATTCTTCGCGGCAAATCTTAACGATCTGATCTGCATGGGAGGTATGGGGCAGATCGTTGACGGCAAAGATCAGGATTTTTGGAAAGCGGCCTGTTTCCTTTTCATGCTCATAGGCATAATTCGCAATTTTCTTTATGATTTTCCGGTTGCTCTCCGGCGCGGTAATCTTTTTCTCGATTTCCTCGGTAGGAAATTCCCGCTCATCTTCCAATTCGTCATAAGTTTCTTTGCCCGTATCCGTATCGATAATACCGACTTGTTCTCCTTGATTCAGAAATACTCCATTCATTCGAACATCGGATTTTATCCTCACGGCTCCATAGTCAACCAAATACCCGTCATGAATCGCCTGATCCGTCGTGTATCGGTAAATGACCTCTTTGAATAAGGATAGAGAATGGGGTGCCGGCGTGGCTGTCAATCCGATTTTTATGGCATCGAAATAATCCATCACCTTTCGCCATATAGCCGTCTCTTTAGCGGTATATCCGCGATGGCATTCATCAGCGATAATGACGTCAAAGGCATGAATCGGAATATCCAACTTCTCGGTATCTTCTTCATAATCCGGATCGCTCGCGTCTTGGGGGAAGGCGTTTGCCCAGCCGAAGAGATTAATGGTCATCCTCTGGATCGTGGACACATAGACAAACGTATGGGATGCCTGGGGTGAGGTGAGATAGGCATTAGGCAAGACCTTGGGATCGAAGGGCTTATCATCATCGAAATCTTCACGGTGAAAGCGCTGGCTGTATACCTCGTATTCCTGGTTAAATTTATTGCCCTTGGGAGTATTAAAAGAGGAGAATTCCCGGATGGCCTGAGCTGCCAGTGCGCGTCGATCCACCAGGAAAAGAATCCTTTTTGCAGCCTTCGATTCCAAAAGACGGTATATCTGAGCCACCGTTGTAAAGGTCTTTCCTGTTCCTGTGGCCATGGCAACAAGCATCGCCCTCTTGCCCTTAACAATGCCCGATTCAATCGATTTAATAGCGTCTTTCTGAAAATATCGCAGCCTTTCGATTTCGACAGGATTCTTAATTAGCCATTCGCAGCCATCAGCCTTATCGATCTGGAAAAACTCATGGAGGGCATCTGAAGAATGGAAATTGGATAGCTGGTGAGAAATGTTCTTTTCATTTCGCACATCGAGAAACCAGATGACCTCTCCATTGGTGGCATACAAAAAAGGAACACGGTAGCCTGCCCAGTTGCCAACAGGGTTAAAGACGCCTTTGGAATATCTTTTGGCTTGCTCAAGGACGTTATGAGGACCAACGCCTACTTTTTTTGCTTCGATAATGCCCAGTAATTCCCCTTTGACAAAAAGGGCATAATCAGCAGGGCCGTTGGCAGTGGGAAATTCTTCGACAGCGTGGTGAGCAAGGGTGGAGGTCTCCAGTTCTGGCCGGTATTTTACAATATTCCAGGCTGGATTAAGTGCTTTTAACTTCGTATTGATTCTGTCTCGTCTTGTTTGCCATTCAAATTCTTGAGACATTATTTCGATTTCCTATTACAAAATATTAGAATCTTCGTTCCCTTCACCTTTCAATTGTTCTGGACTTCTCTCCTCCAGCCACAACTTACAAACATTCTTCCAACCTATCCTGCGCCATTTCCGTAAAGCATAGAGCATAGCGTAAATACCCAAACCTTCTTTCTGAGCAGCTTTCAAATCTTCAAGAGATGCAATGGCTGGCATAATCACCTCCGGTGCTGACCACTACGCCTCCGGCGGCTAGAGGACCGGCACTCTGGGCCTTGAGATTAGAGGGCCGCCCTTCGGCCTTAAGGCAATAAAAAAAGCAAAAAGCATAGCGTAGTTCTCAGTCGTAAATCCTAAGGTGCAAGGGATAAAATGCATAGTGCAACTCATGTGTTCCTTCCGCTTTTTGGAGACATGTTCAACAGTCTGAGTTCACGCCGTATTTCCGCCTGAAGTTCCGCCTCCGTTGGCAGATATAATTTATAGCGGCTGGCGAAAATCTTCTTCTGCTGGTCCGGCCCGAGGGTGTAGCGAACGACGGCGTCGTTCTTGTCCGTGCAGAGGATCAGCCCTAACGCGGGGTTATCTCCCTTGGTCCGGCGCTCGCGGTCATAGTAATTGACATACAACTGGAGTTGGCCCAGGTCCTGATGGGTCAACTTTCCCACCTTGAGATCAATGAGCACGAAGCACTTGAGGATCGTGTGGTAGAACACCAGATCGATGTAAAAGTGGTCGCCATCGAGCGTGATCCGTTCCTGCCGAGAGACAAAGGCGAAACCCTTACCCAGTTCCAGCAAAAACACCTGAAGGTTGTTGATCAGAGCCTGCTCGAGATTAGACTCCACAAGTTTCGGTGATTCAGGCAATCCAAGGAACTCCATGACGACCGGGTCCTTGAAGACATCAGTGGGCCGTTGTATCGTTTGCCCCTTCAGAGCGAGTCGCATTACCCCCTTTTTGTCCTTACTCAGAGCGAGACGCTCATACAGGAGACTGTTGATCTGCCGTTCCAGCTCCCGCGCCGACCAGTTGTTGCGAACGGCCTCAATCTCGTAGAACGCACGGGCTCCCGTTTTATCCACGCGCAGCAGAGTGCGATAGTGAGTCCAGGATAGATTCGGATGAATTTGGCCGGGTTGCCAGGATTCGCCACGCGGTGCGTAGCATCTTTCAAGAACCGAATGTACGGCGGGCACAGTCAATTTCCGAGGCAATGCGTCGGGAATGTCAGCTATATCCGATTTTCCACGCAGTGCGTGGAGTTTTTCCTTCGCCGAGGATTCTATAGATTTTCCACGCACTGCGTGGAAAATCTTCGAAGCAGGTACCAGTGATGCATAGGACTGATAAAACTGTCGCATGTAAAACAGACTCTGTGCCGAATACCCGGAGCCGAAATCCCTTTTAAGCTGTTCCGAAAGCTGAAGGATCAATTGCTGTCCGTATTCTGCCCTGTTACTTCCCCTTTGCTCCTCTTCTACGATCTCCCGACCAATCAGCCAGTTGGCTACGACCTGGGCGGTATTCACCGAACGGGCAGCAGTAACACGGGCCGATTCGAGAATCTGCCAGATTCGCTCATACAGCGGTGTCTTTTTCGTTCCCGACACGTATGTCGGCTTTTTCCTCACGGTCCTATCTCCTCGCTAAACAGGCTAAGGCGTGTACGAAATTTGGGGTCAGTCTTGTTTTTTGATGTTTTCTAATCTTCTTTTCCATTGTTGGAACTTTGCATTTAAAAATAACATCTTGAAGTTAGAACCTTTTTACCCAACCTCACCTTTCAATTGTTCCGGAGTCCTTTCTTCCAGCCATAGCTTACAGATGTTCTTCCCTCCAATCCGGCGCCATGCTTTAAATCCAGCCCAAAGAATTCGGAATAATGTGAACCACCCGACCTATTTATACCAAAAATTCAATTTTATGGCAATTTCCAGATGGCTGCACAGAAGCAATGGGGAAATGGGGGGATGGGGAGATAGGGAGAAACAACAGACAGAAAGCAGCAGACGGAGAATACCAATAAGACAAGAAAGGATAAAAGTAGGCGGAATACAGTAGGCAGAAAGCAGTAGACAAAAGGCCAGACGAAAAGCACCAGGAAGAAAAAGGAAGACAAAAAGGACTGTCATCGAACATCGCTTTCTTAAGGATAAGACCGCCATTCCTCGAAAACGGTAATTCACATGAGAAGACTGGATTCCGGATCAGGTCCGGAATGACACAATCTGTTAAGTTATTTCTGAGGCACTACCTAAGAGATACCGAATTGGATCAGGGATGACAGGTTGAGATCTGAAAGAAGATCAACGCAGTAACCATACCCAAAGACCAGGCTTTCCCTTCTTATCTTTGAAGGTGAAGATAGAAACCCCAGGAGAATGTTATCTTGACAAAAAAGGCTTGTTCTTCTATATAAATATATTAACTGATCGTCGCTATAGAGTGAGAAAGACCCAGGCAAATGTCTTGGGGGAGAACGTAGAGCGGGAGGAATGAAATGAAACTACCTGAGTTCGAGTTTATCCAACCGCACTCGCTGCAAGAGGCTTGCTCCATCCTTAGAGAGCATGATAGGAAGGCAGCCCTCTTGGCCGGAGGCACTGCCCTCATGGTTGGCCTTCGTTACAGACTCAGCACGCCCGCCGTTGTTATTGGCCTGAAGGGATTGACCGCCCTGGATTACGTGGGCCGAAATGGGAGCGGCGGACTTTCGATCGGTTCTATGGTCACCTTGGAGACCTTGGAGAAATCGCCCTTGGTCTTAAACGAGTCCGCCCTCCTGGCTCAGGCCGTCCAACTTGTGGCCATTCCCCCTATCCGCCATGGGGCCACCATCGGGGGAAACCTCTGTCTTGACACCCGATGCATCTACTACAATCAGTCCGAGTTCTGGCGAAGCGGGCAAAAGGCTTGCTTCAAGCTGGGAGGAGACATCTGCCACGCAGTCGAGAAGGGCAGGCATTGCCAGGCGGTTTACCAGGGTGATCTTGGTCCAGTTCTGATAGCGCTGGGAGCGGAGGTGAAAATCGCCTCGGCGAACGGTGAAAAGATAATTCCCTTAGCCGAGTTCTTCACCGGCAGAGGAGAGAAGCCCAACGTTCTGAAGCCCGACGAAATACTGGTAGAAGTCCGGATCCCAATTTCTGGCTACGGGGCTGCCGGGGCCTACGAGAAACTCCGTGTGCGCGAAGGCATGGACTTTCCTATGGCCGGAGTAGCCGTTATGGTAAAGAGGAACCGGAGTGGCACCATCGAACAGGCCAGGTTGGTGCTGGGAGCGGTAGGGCCTTCCCCGATAGAAGTGTCCAAGGCCGCGGGACTTCTGGAAGGCCATGAGCCTACAGAAGATCTGCTTCAGCGTGTTTCCCGAGAGGTAGTGGATACGGCGCGGCCGGTAGGAAACCTGGCTATGGATACCAGCTATCGCAGGAAGATGGTAGGAGTGCTTGCAAAGCGGGCACTGCGCCGGGCACTGGCAATGGCCCCGGAGGCTCAGTCTCAATGAATCTTCGACCGGAACGTGCCCCGCAAGCCCCGTCCCGCCTTGTAGGCGGGGTCAAGGGGCACAATATGAAACAAAATTACCTTACCGGGAAGCTCCGGCGTGCCTGCCCCGTCCTGACGGGGTGGCCGGAGAGCTTCACATTGGAGTCGACATCATATCCAGCGTAAAGGAGAACCATGGGAAGGATTCCAGTTTCACTAAATATAAATGGGCGAGTTGAAATGCTTGAAATCGCTCCTCACAGGACCCTTTTGGAGGTCATCCGGGATGACTTACAACTTACCGGGACTAAGTGCGGGTGCGAGGATGGAACTTGCGGTGCATGCACGATCTTGCTGAATGGGGCACCCGTGCGTTCCTGTTTACTTCTCGCAGCGGAAGTTCAGGGGCAAGAGATTGTCACCATAGAAGGATTGTCCGACGGAGAGAAGCTGCACCCGGTACAGGAGGCATTCGTCAAATACGGTGGCACTCAATGTGGGTTCTGCACCCCGGGCATGATCCTTACGACCAAGGCGCTATTGGACAAGAATCCTTCTCCCACGGAGTGGGAAATTCGGCAGGCTATCTCCGGCAATCTGTGCCGGTGCACCGGCTATACCAAGATCGTCGAATCCGTGACGGCCCTCTCCGGTCAGGGAGCCCCATCCTTGCAAAAGGAAGGGGTCATTTCAGACTATTCCGTAGTGGGAAAGCGAGTCTCTCGAACCGACTCTGTCCCTAAAACTAAGGGTGAAGCCAAGTTCTCCGCCGATCTGTATTTGCCGGGCATGCTTTATGCTAAAGTGCTCCGCAGCCCCTACGCCCACGCCAGGATACTGAACATCGACACAAGTCGAGCCGAGAAGCTTCCTGGAGTGAGGGCGATCATCACCGGCAGGGACGCCCTACCCTACCGGTGGGGCGTTTTTGCCTACACCCGGGATATGCAGTTCCTTCCTACGGACAAGGCCCGCTTCTTCGGCCAAGAGGTTGCTGCGGTTGCTGCCATCAACGAAGAGACTGCGCAAGAGGCCGTGGATCTGATCAAGGTGGAGTGGGAGGTTCTACCGCATGTTCTCGATCCTGAACAGGCCTTGCTTGAGGGAGCTCCTCAGCTTCATGATGACAAACCCGGCAACGTCAGCGTGCGCATTTTCGTGAACGAAGGGAATGTTGACCGGGCTCTTGCCGAGTCTTATCTCGTGCAGGAGGGCCGCTTCTCATCTCCAGAAGAAAGCTATTGCCAGTTAGAGAATTACGCCGTCGTGGCCAGCTTTGACAGCACCGGGCTGGACATATGGTGTCCCAACGCGGGCCCCCATATGAAGGCGAGACCACTCAGCAACGCCCTGGGCATAGCGACCTCAGACGTGCGTGTCCGCAAGATCGCCGTCGGTGGACATTTCGGCGGCAGGTCCGAGGTTTCACCTGCGGATTTCATGGCCGCGCTCCTCTCGAGGAAAGCCCGCCGTCCCGTTAAATTGGTCTACACCCGCGAGGAGAACTTCAACTGCGTACGGCAGGTCCACAGCAGTTTAACGGACTGCAAAGTGGGGGTCGACGCCGAGGGAAGAATTACCGCCGTTGACATGAAGGTCATCATGGACGGTGGAGCTTACGCCAGCACCGGCCCGATCGCTGCCTCTGTCGCCTACGTTATGATTGAAGAGGCCTACAAGTTCGCCAATCTGCGCTATGAGGCTATTCGGGCCTATACCAACAAACCCCCTCGCGGAATGTACCCGCATCACCCCCGCACGGCCTATGCTGGATTGGAGCTGCAGTTCGATGCACTTGCCGAGAAACTTAGAATGGACCCCCTTGAATTCAGGATCAAGAACGCCGTCCACGAGGGCTACATTACACCTACCAGGACGGTGATCACCTCCTGTGCCGAAGTCGAAACCATGCGCTTGGCCACGGAGAAGGCTGGCTGGAAAGAGAAACGAGGCCATTTACCGCCTTATCGTGGCATAGGCATGGGCTGCGGCGCGATGATCAGCGGATTTCCAATGGGCATTCGCGGCGGGTCCGCAGCCTTTGTACGGTTCAATGAGGACGGCGACGTCACAGTGATTTCTGGAGTGATGGACAACGGACAAGGCAACGACAGTATGATTTCTCAGATCGCTGCCGAGGAGCTGGGAATCCCGTTAGACCGAGTCAAGGTCATAACTGGGGATACCAGTGTGACTCCCTCTGATCAAGGAGCTTACTCCCAGGCTTCTACACTTATTTCCGGCGGCGCAGTCAAAGCCGCGGCCGCCGACGCCAAGGAACAGCTCTTCGAGGTCGCCGCCCAAATGCTGGAGGCAAGCAAAGATGACCTCGTAGGGCGTGATGGCCGCATCTTTACCAAGGGAGCACCGGAGAGATCTGTCGATATCGCCAAAGTGGCGAGAACCGCTCTGGCGCAGAGTCGTGCGATCTTAGGCCGTGGCGACCGTTGGCCCGACGCCGATCCCAAGCGGGAGTGGATCAAGAACCCCCGTGGGCAGGTAGCCTCCGCATTCTCCTTTGGGACAGCAGTGGCCGAGGTGGAGGTGGATCCCGAAACAGGCAAAGTGAAGCTACTCAAAATGGTTGCGGCCCATGACTGCGGCCAGCCCATCAACCCTCTGGCTGTTGAGCAACAGATCCAACGCTCCGCAATGGAGGCGGGTCCGCAGGGTGTACTGATGGAGAAACATCTGTGGACTGGCAGTGGGCAAAACCTTAATGCCAACTTCGCCGACTACTGGTTCCCGCTCTCCACAGATGTGCCTAACATCGACCCGATCGTCGTGACCTCCAACGATCCCTTTGGGCCCTTTGGCGCCAAAGAGGGAGGGTTGTCCATAGCCGTGGCCATGACCGGAGCCGTGGCCAATGCCGTGCAGGATGCTATCGGCGTCATGCCCAAGGAGCTTCCTGTCACACCCGAAGTGGTGCTGCACATGTTGGAAGAGAAGAAGTCTATCCAATGAAAGCTCGCAGGTTTCACCCGATCTGCATCGTCGCAAAGAACCTGGAAGAGGTGACATCGGAGACTCCTCTCTGACATTACATTCCCGGGGAAAATCCTTGCCCTATCCTTCTGCAAAATCCCGTGGCGCTCTCTCATATCCTTTTGCTGATCGCTGAGTTGAAAATTCGTTCTTACGAAGATCGTTGGTTGAAGTTTCGAACTTCTTAAACGATGCTATGGAATTTTGTCTTCTTGACAGACAACCCCATCTTTCGTATATTTGACTTGCCCTCGCTGACTGTATACTGTATACGGTTGAGCAGTACCGAACGAAGGCATAAAGCTTCTCGATCGAGTTCTTATCAAAAAAATTTATCATCTATAAGGAGGGAACGAGAATGCAGGCATTAGTATTAGGTGGAACGGGCGGTATGGGGCAGGGAGTCGCCCGGGACCTCATTAAGCAGGAGCAGATTAAAAAAGTCATTTTGGGTGACATCAATACAGACCCAAGTAGAGTGCAAGATAAGTTGCGCGCCAGTGGAAAGATATCGCTCAGTAGGATCGATGTAAACGATCACAACGGCCTGGTCAGAACAATCAGGGATGCCGACGTGGTCATCAACTGCGCAGGGCCATTCTATAAGACGGCTGTCGCAGTAGCCAGGGCAGCCGTGGAGGCGAAGGTCAATTATATCGATATTTGCGATGACTATGAGGCGGCTGAGATTCTTTTTGCTTCTGATATTGATAAGGCTGCCAGAGAAGCAGGAATAACCGTCCTGACAGGAATGGGGTCGGACCCGGGAACAAATAACGTCATAGTCAAGTGGTACGCAAATCAACTGGATCGTGTTGACGAGATCGCCTTATTCTGGGTAGTAAGTATCGCCGAGCTCGCGGGTGCGGCCTGGGATCATAGCCTCCATATGACCTTAGGTAAAATCCCCCAGTATTTGGATGGCAAGTTGGAATATGTAGAGGGTGGTACCGGCGAGGAGACGGCTGAATTCCTTGAACCCCTTGGCACCTGTCAGGTTCGCTATGTGGGTCACCCTCAGCCACTCACAATACCGCGCTATATAAAAGGAGTAAAAAGGGTAGTTATTAAGGGCGCGCTCATACCGTCATGGGTAGACCCGCTCATTAGAGAGCAGAGAGAGACAGGCTTTCTCAGTAAGGAGCCGGTAGAGGTCAAAGGGGCTAAAGTAGCACCGTATGATCTGACCTTGCAGCTTTGGGGTGCAATTCCCAACAATAGAGATAAGGGCCCCTTCGCCTCCGGCTTGAAGGTGATCGTCAAGGGGGAGAGAAAAGGAAAACAGGTGACGTACACTGCCGATATCGTGGGCAGGATGGCACCAGGAACAGGACTTCCCGCCTCCATCGCAGCCCTGATGCTGGATGCTGGCGATGTTACGGTAAAAGGTGTGGTAGCCCCGGAAGGCTGCATCGATCCGGAAAAATTCCTTGCAGCATTGCTACAAAGAGGCGCCAAAATACACCAAACGGAAACGATAAAGTCTATGCTGACACTTTAGCCTGGACCAGACATGTTATACTCAACGGCACAAATAATGTCGCATCAGTTCTTAGCAGTCCTGTTAGATCAGCCCTTAAGGGCTGAGTTACAGACGGCTATCGAATTGTAACTCAAGGCTTTAGCCTTGATTAAAGGTTCTGACTTAAGTCGTTGTGTATAAAAGGAGAATCTCTATGAAAAACGCTGAAAAACTAAACATCACGAGAAGTCTGGAACTTTTTGAAGAGGCAGAGAAATTAATTCCCGGCGGAGTCCTGGGTGCCAGAAAACCCAGTGATTTTATCGAAGGAGAATATCCCATCTTTCTGGAATATGGCAAGGGCAGCAGATTAACCGACGTTGATGGAAATGAATATATCGACTTCCTCTGCGGCTATGGACCCATTATCCTGGGTTATAGAGAAGAGGAAGTGGATGAAGCCGTTATCGGCCAGATAAGAGACAAAGGCTTCTGCTTCACACTCACCCAAAGGTATCAGAATCAGCTCGCGAAAAAACTGACCGAACTCGTTCCCTGTGCAGAAATGAGCGTTTTTTTAAAGACCGGTTCGGATGCCACTACGGCGAGCATTCGTATAGCGAGGGCATACACCAACAGGATCAAGGTGATGCGCTGCGGCTACCACGGCTGGCATGACTGGTGCGTTGAGATGAAAGGGGGCATTCCTGAAAAGTTCTACGAGGATGTACATGAATTTCGTTACAACAATCTCAATCAGCTCGAGGAGTTGATGGCACGATATGGCGATCAGACAGCGGCCATCATTATGACTCCTTTTGGGCATGCCCTCCATCAAAGGATGGAAGAACCTAAACCCGGGTTCCTCGAAGGCGTGAGAGAAATCGCTACCAAATATGGAGCAGTTTTGGTCTTTGATGAAGTCCGTACCTGTTTCAGGCTCAGAATGGGTGGCGCACAGGAACTTTATGGAGTCACCCCTGATCTGACGGTCCTTGGAA